>Ga0209169_10001496_pt1 | contig 14279 bp, 5 predicted proteins | sample HubBroMetageWRM4_FD_188346 | JGI IMG/M metagenome (GOLD analysis project Ga0209169, IMG submission 188346) | Warmed soil microbial communities from the Hubbard Brook experimental Forest, New Hampshire - Hubbard Brook CCASE Soil Metagenome WRM 4... | ecosystem: Environmental > Terrestrial > Soil... | reverse complement strand
GAATGGCACGCTGACCATCGGCAGCGGAACTGCCACGATCAGCGTGACGCCGTACACGGTCACCTACAACGGTTTGCCGCACACCGCTACCGGTACGGCGACTGGCGTTGGCGGCGCCAGTTTGTCCGGCCTCACGTTAACGGGGACAACACACACCGCGGCCGGAACGTACACCGACACCTGGACATTCACGGACCCATCCGGCATCTATACCAGCGCGAACGGCACGGTCACAGATACGATTCAAACCACTCCACTCGCCATTGCCGCCAGCAGTGCATCGATGACTTATGGCGCACCCATACCGCCCGTCGTGGCCTCTTACGTGGGATTTGTGAACAACGAGAGCGCGTCCAACCTGACAACCAGGCCGATCTGCACGACGTCGGCGACCAGCACTTCTCCAGTCGGGGCCTACGCCAGCATGTGCTCGGGCGCAGTGGACCCGAATTACACCATTGGCTACGTGGGCGGGACGGTGCAGGTGAACCGGGCGACTTCGACAATTGCGGTAACGTCGTCTTCGACGAACAATACCTCCACTTTTGGACAGTCGGTGACGTTCACAGCCACAGTGACGCCGCAATACAGCGGTACGACGCCAACGGGCACCGTGACCTTCTATAACAACGGAACGCAAATCGGGACAGGCACGCTGAGCGCGGGCCAGGCGGAATTCAGCACATCCAGCCTGCCGGCGGGCACGGCGGAAAGCATCACGGCAATCTACAGCGGGGACAGCAATTTCACCGGCAGCACCAGCCCGGCCATCAACCAGACGGTGCGGGCCACGCCCATCGTTAGTCTCAGCCCACTTTTTGTTTCGTTCGGCAACCAGAACGTGAACACGACAAGCTCGGGGATAAAAATCACGCTCACCAATATCGGTGATGCGGCGCTGACCCCGATCAGCATCGGGTTGTCGGGAGCATTCCCCGCCGACTTCATTCAGAGCAACAATTGTCCCTCATCGCTGGGCTACACGGCACCCAACAACTCCTGCACCATCACGGTGGAGTTTGCTCCAGTGGATACCGGCGCGCTGGAAGCTGCTTTGACAATCACCAGCAACGATGACGGCACCAGCGGGTCACAGCAATATGTCTCGCTGGCCGGCGGCGGAGTGAGCACGATTGTCGGCGGCTCGCTGTTCAGCAACGGCATCTTCGCCACGGCATTCGGTTGCAACAGCGTAAACATGCGCGGCGGCAGCACGGTGGATAGCTTCGATTCCAGCCTGGGCTTCGGCTCATCGCACACGCTGAGCGGGGGCAATGTGGGCGCCAACGGGACCGTCAATCTCAGTGGCCAGAACACGGCCATCTACGGCACGGTTTCGGTGTGGAACCAGAACTGCAACCAGACGCCTTCGGGGTACTCGAGCGATTGGGGAGGACAGCCAAGCGGCGGATTGGGATCACTCAATGGCCCAGGCAACTATCCTCCTCCTCCAATGCCGTACACGCCTCCGGTGAGCAGCCAGAACATCGCAGGCACCTGCGGATCGATCGCCGGCTGCACCAACACGGGATCAAGAACGGTCAGCCTTGCCCCCGGTTCCTACGGGAACCTGAACCTCAGCGGCGGCACCACCATGCACGTGAGCGCAGGAACGTACAACCTCAACAGTCTCGCGCTGAGCGGCAACAGCGTTCTCTATGTGGATTCGGGGCCTGTATATGTGAATATCGCCGGCGCTTCGCTCAACGGAGGCAATCCGGCTTTGGACTTCAGCGGCGGAACGATGCAAAATCCGACGCAGAGCCCTGCCAACCTCCAATTCTCCTATTCCGGTTCACAGGGCGTGAATCTTTCCGGCGGGTCGGGCAGCTACGCGACGATCTACGCGCCCAATGCGCCGGTCAACCTGAGCGGCGGCTCGGATTTCTTCGGGTCCATCATCGGTAGCATCTTCACCAACAGCGGCGGAGTCGCGCTGCACTACGACCGGCACCTGGCGGTGATCAAGGCGGGCGATTCCATCTGGTTCAACGCCGTGATCAACAATGTGAAGGGGCTGCCGGCGGGCTCGAATCCAGCGCAGGTCAAGCTCTACATGACCGACTCGACGATCAATTTCACGGCCAACGGAACATCGTACAGCCTGCCGGTGCCCAACGCGGTTGTCACGTTCAACTCGACCACGGCGCTGGGGACTTCGTACAGCAACACAAGCGGCCGATGGAGCACGTCCATTCCGGCAGCAGATCTGACCGGCAATACCTTCGTCGCCGGGATTGCGTTCCAGGTGCCGGCGAACTTCCCGGCCGGCATCCAGAACGTTTCCTGGTCTGCTGCGTTCTCAACCGACACTCCGGGGATCACCCTGCAGTGGCAATGGGGAGCGTCGGTTTATTCTTCGTTCAGCACCACCTACGCGACCACCACGAATTCCAACGCGCTCGGAGTGAATCCGGAGGATGGCACCGCTGACCCGAATGGCAAAGACGCTGCCGGGTCTCCGGAAACCTACAAAGCGGATGTCGTCTTCGGCGGCACCGGATGCGGCAGCACAGACTACGCGGGCCACCTGACTTCAGGGGCGGGTGTTGTCCCGAGCCTGGCTCCGGTGAGTGTGTCGCCGAGCAGCCTGGACTTCGGCACGCAGGCCGAGGGCACCAAGTCCACAACGCCGTTGACGGCGATCCTTACCAACAACGACACAGTTGCTTACACAATCTCAAGTATTGCGGTCAGCGGGACGGATGCGGCTGACTTCGCTGCCACCAATACTTGTTCAACCAGCCTGGCGGCCGGGGCCAGTTGCACGATCAGCGTGAACTTTACGCCCGGCGACGTAGGCTCGAGAACGGCGAAGATCGTCATCACCGATGGCGCAGGCAATAGTCCGCAGACGGTGTATTTGACCGGTACTGGGCAGTGATGGGCTGGATGGGGTAGAGAGATCTCGATGTGCCGGTTGCTTCGCTGCGGTGTCGCGAAGGCGCGATAGCCTGGTGGCGTTTTCACAAGGGAAACGCCATCCGGCACAGCCGTTCTCTGTTGTCGTTGGAAGTCATCGTTCGGGATCGATCGTTCAGATCGAACGGACGACTTGTTGAAACTTCACACCCTGCCATTTTCCGAAATTGTGTAGTCCAAGGCTTTGTGGGTCTCCCACCCATTCCGCTCAAAAAACACGAAATGGATGGGGCACACGAGTCCACAGTGGATCCGAGAACGTTGTAGCGGAAGTCTCGCTTGAGTGCCGCTTATTGGCCGATGCGATGGCGGATTTCGGGAACCAGCGGATCTTCCGTCGACTGCCCGCGGAGGGTGAGATAGTCCTTGTAAAACTCCGCGAATCCGTCGCTCTTCATCGCTTCGCGCACGCGTCCCTGGTAGTAATACACGGGCGGGAAATAGGCATAGGTCGGCACGTTATCCATGAACAGTTCGATCGCTTCGCCGCGCCGTTTCACACACTGATCGAACTCCGAATCAGCCTCGGTGTACGCTCCCGCCTCCACATAAGCACGCCCCAGTTCGAAATGGCCGATCCAGGTGTCGAGCAGGCTGTTTGCGGCAGCGATCTGCTTGACCGCTTCTTTGGCGTCTTTCCGTTTCAGCGCAATCAAGCCCGCGACGATTTTGCCGTAAGCCTGCGGCTCGCTCGACATTTGGGCAGAGAGGCTGGTCGCCAGTTTTTGTGCTTTGCCGGCGTCCCCGGCATCTACGTAGCCGATGGCAGCGAGGAATTGAATCTGCACAGACTGGCTGTTCGCCAGCGCCTTGCCCATATCCGCCAGCGCGGCTGCGTTGTGTCCTTGCAGTTGCTCGATGTTTCCGAGCGCCGCGTATTTTCTCGCGGCATTGTCGGCCATTTTTGCTGCTTCATCGGCCGCGGCTCCCTGCGTGAGGATGCGTGCGGCTTCGGAATACTTTCCCTGATAGGCGGAAAGGTCGGCCAATCCAGCAATGGCGGTCGAGGTCCAGAACGGGCCAAATTTCTCAAGCTGATGGTAGGAATCAGCGGCCTTGTCGATCTCTCCCTGTCCGAGTTGCGCTTCGGCCAGCACCAGGTAGCTCTGCGCGGCTGTGGGACTGATCTCCAGGGCGGCTCGGGCCTCTTTTTCGCTGGCCGCAAAATCTCCCGCGAACGTACTGATGAATCCCAGGTTCAGGCGCTGGCCCACTCCCTTGGGGACAATCTCAACCGCGTGTCTCGCCGCTTCCAGCGCCTTGGGCGCGTTGCGCAGCTCGGCATAACAATTGGCAAGGTCGTTTTGACCGACCCGATCGGCGGGATAGCGAGCGGCGAGCTGCGTAAATTCCTGAACACAGTTCTGCAAATCACCCGTGATCTGGTAGTAGATTCCGCGGTTGCGCAGGCGTTCCCGCTCGGTCATGCGGTCCACATGCTGCATTGCCAGGTTCATATACTTCACGGCGTCGCCGGGCCTGCCGAGATTCAGTGCCATGGCCGCCATCCCGGTGTAGGCGCGTGCAAACTTCGGGTCCAGTTCCGCGGCTTTCTGGAAGGAATCGAACGCCTTCTGAAAGTTGCCCGCGAACTGTTCGTCGACGCCGAGAGAATCCTGATGGACGGCGTCGAGCGATGCGGCGGTAAAACCTCCGCTGACCTCGTTGAACTGGATCGAGGCCGGCGTGGTGTCGCCCAGACCCTTGCGGAGCGGCGCGGCCAGGCGGGGAAGCTCGCTCAGGATCTCCTGCTTGTTATCTACGGTGATATCGGCCTTGGCCAGCACGTCGCCGCTTACCGCGTCCCGGGCGGTTGCCGAGATGTCGTATTTGTCGCCGTGCAGGTTGATGTCACCGGAAATAACCGCGTTGACGCCCTGGTTTACCGCCACCAATCGCGCCGACTGCTCGTCGAGATTGTCGCTGGGATTGGGGAGTTTTTTGGCCAGCACGTGTGCATCGGCTCGGCTGTAGGCGTTGATAAAGCTCGCGCCCTCGAGAGCCACGCCGAGCATCGGCTCGAGCGTGTTATCCAGAACCGAGTCGCCGGTGTGGTTGGCGAAGTCGCCCACCAGCACCGAGACCGGAGCATGGGCCAGAGTCTTTGCGGCCTGCCGACTCCTGAAGAGGTACCAGCCAAATCCAGCCGCGATGACCACAATCAGAACCAGCGGGACCCAAAGGAGCGGCCAGGTAAGCTCCGCAATGCGGCGCCGTCCCGAAGAAGCACTCTTGTCTCCGCTCTTTCCTTGCCACGCGCAAAGAGCCGCATCCAGTTCATCCGCGTTCTGGTAGCGTTTTGCCGGGTCCCTCTCAAGACATTTTGCGACGATCTGGCTCAGCGCGGCCGGGATGGTTCGATCGACATCGGTCAACGGCGCGGCGCGCTGCTGTGTGCGCTTCAGCAAACTGGCAATCGCACTTTCCGCATGGAACGGCGTTACTCCGGCGAGCAGTTCATACAGGATGAGGCCGACGGTAAAGATATCGGAGCTGGCCTTCACTTCCAGCCCCTGCGCTTGCTCCGGCGACATATATTCGACTGTCCCGAGCATGGCGCCGGTGCGGGTCATGCCGTCGCCGGAAAAGGTGCGAGCCAATCCAAAATCCATCACCACGACGCGGCCGTTTTTGTCGCGCATGATGTTGGCCGGCTTCAAATCACGGTGGATGATTCCTTCGCGGTGAGCGGCAGCCAGCCCGCTGGCAACCTGCTCCATGATGTCGACGGCATCCGCGATGGTGAGCTTGTCGTGCTGCTTGAGGCTCTGATGGAGGTTCAGGCCCTCCATGTACTCCATGGTGATGAATTTCAGGCCTTCTGCTTCGCCGAGATCGTAGATCCGGATCACGTTGCGGTGGGTTACCTGGGACGAGAGCAGCAGCTCCTGCTTGAACCGGGCCAGGATTTCCGGGTTCGAGGCCATCTCCGGACGGATGACCTTCAAGGCCACGATGCGATCGACCTCGCGGTCGGCGGCCTTGTACACCGCTCCCATGCCGCCTTCGCCGAGGAGCTCGAGAATCTCGTAGCGGTTGCCAAGGAGAGTTCCGATTTGCAGCAGAATCGCGCTTGTGCCGGGACTGTATGTGAGTGCCGGAGGGGGGCTGCGGCGTGCGGAGGGACCGGAAACAATGGTTGCGTCGCCGGCTACGATTGTGGCCGCGTCTCTGCTCAGGAGCGGCGGCCCGCCAACGATTGTTGCATCCGGGTTTTCTACCGGTGCTTCAGGAGCAGAATCGGTGCGGAGCGGTCCGTTGGAGATGATTGTTGCTTCAGAGGCCGGCGGAACTGCAGGGTTATCTTCTCCATGCGGAAGCGGCGAACGTGCAGACGGGTCGGAAGAAAGAGCCGCCCGGCTGCCGCGAGCGGCTGCATCTCCAGCTTCACGGTTTTTGTCGCGGCCCGAGGGAACATCATCCATATCGCGCTTCGCAACCTGCCTGAAATTGACTGGAAATTGAATGGAGCCGCTGAGCCCGCCAAGCTCAGCGCGAGAACGCGGGGAGTGTTCTAGTGACAAAAGTATAAATGATTCTCCGATCGGTCGTTGCAGGGGCTCGCAGCCTCTTGGCCGCAGACTGAACCTAAAAGGCCAATGCACTTGCGGAAATCCGTCTGACCACAGCACGGATCAGACGTCGTTTGAGGTCACGGATCTTCCTGGCTCAATCGGATATTGACTATTGCGTTAGTTGATGTAGATTTGACCTGACCAGTCTGCACAGTGCACTTGGGCTTGACCTGAATTGCCGATTCGCGCGGGAACAACAAGGCGTTCGCGCTGCCAAATCTACGATGTAAATCTGAGCCGCATGCAATCGTACGCGTTAACCGTCGACAAGTTTCTCGATCATGCGGCCAAGTGGTCCGGTGATCGCGAGATTGTCACTGCAGAGGCAGGGAAGTGTGTAGCGCGCGTTGGCTATGCGGAGTTAAGAACGCGGTGCAACCGGCTGTCGGGCGCGCTGGCGGCGCTCGGGCTGCAATTCGGCGACCGGGTTGGCACGCTCGGCTGGAATACCCAGCATCACCTGGAGATGTATTACGCGCTGGCCGGCACGGGACTTGTCTGCCACACGCTCAATCCGCGCGTCTCGGTGGCTCATCTTGCGATGATGATCAACGAAGCCGAGGACCGCGCGATTGCGGTCTCTTCCAAGCTGGCCGTTGTGCTAGCGGAGTTGCTGCCGCTGTGTCCGTCGATCGAGCATGTGATTCTGATGGACGGAAACGCGAGCGATGCAGAGGCGCTGCACCAACACGAGGCGCAGGTGTGGGACTACGAGGCGCTGCTTGAAAAGCATGGCTGCGCGGCAGTCTGGGGCAACTTCGACGAGAATACTGCGGCCGGGCTGTGCTACACGTCGGGCACGACCGGCAAGCCCAAGGGCGTGGTCTATTCGCACCGCTCCAACTATCTGCACACGCTTTTTGGTCTCCAGGGAAATGCAATCGGGCTGACCGTCAGCGACGTTCTGCTGGTGGCGGTACCGATGTTCCACGCCAACGGCTGGGGATTGCCATTCGTGGCTCCCGCGGCAGGGGCCAAGCTGGTTTTGCCCGGACGTCAAACCGACGGCGCGAGCCTGGCGGCGATCCTTCGCGATGAGGAAGTGAATATTGCTGCGGGCATTCATACTTTGTGGCAGGGCGTGCTCGACCATCTGGATCAAGTGGGTGGCGAGCTGCCCGCGTTGAAGCGGGTGCTGATCGGCGGCGCGATTTGCCCGAGTGCGCTGATCGAGCGGATCGAGAAGCGCCTGGGCGTGCAGGTGCAAACCAGCTGGGGCATGACCGAGCTTTCGCCGATGGGCACAATCGCCCCGCCAGGCACGCGTCCGGCGGGAAGCTCGACTTCCGGACGGCCGCCGATGGGGATGGACCTTACGCTTACGGACGCGGAGGGCGTTACCCTCCCTGAACAGCGCGGCGTGGTTGGTCATCTGCGGGTGAAGGGAGCAAGCGTGATTGAACGCTACTTCAAGGCCGACGGCAGCGCGTTGAACGCAGAAGGCTATTTCGCCACCGGTGACCTGGCCAGCATCGACAACGACGGAAACGTGACGATTTGCGGACGCACGAAAGATCTGATCAAATCGGGCGGCGAGTGGATCAACCCGGCGGAGATTGAGGAAATCGCCGGGCGTCACCCCGCTGTGGGCCTGGCGGCGGTGATTGCACGGCCGGATGCGAAGTGGGGCGAGCGCCCGGTTCTGATTGTGGAGCCGCGACAGGGGCAATCGGTGGATACCGAGGAGCTGTTCAGTTTGCTGCACGGCAAAGTCGCGAGATGGTGGATTCCCGACCTGATTGTGCAGGTGCGCGCAATGCCGCTCGGCGCGACGGGCAAGATCGACAAGAATCAATTGCGCGCCGACTATGCGAATGGGAAGCTGGCGCAAATGTGAGCGATCCGACATTCTTCGTGCGGGACCGAACAGCCGGCAGAGAGAGTCCGAACTTCGGGTTGATCGCTTGATCGGAATTCGGCAGGGGCTGAAGCCCACGTCTTTGTATTGGCCATTTTCGGCACGACTGAAGTCGTGCCCTGTTACAAAACCTCACCGCGTTCATGCGTCGAATGAATCCGGTCAAGATGCTATTTGCAGCTAGCGCTGTCGTTGGAAAGCTGCGGCGAAGCGACACCGACGTTCCAGTTCCAAGCCAAGTCTACGGATTTGCGGCGGCAGACGGCGGCTTCATGCAGCGCGTACATTCCTGGAAAAAGATCCGCCGACGGGTGCGGGACCTCTTGGAAATCCATGTAGGAGCCAATTGCTCCGAAGGCCGGCCAATCGGGCTCGTTTGCGGATTTCGGATGGCCGGTGCGGGCAAAGCTGCTCCAATAGCCGGTCATCGCATCGGAGAAAGCGGCTTCGGCTGCGGTGTCTGGAATTCGGGGCCAGTGCGGCGGCGTCTGCTTGAGCGTGCCGAAGACGAAGGGCAGTTCGCTGGCGTGGAAGCCATGCAGGCCCGCGGAGTCGGCAGCCGGATAGCCATGATCGAAAAGATAAAGGAAGGATGGCTGTCCTTGTGCCGTTTGCTTTCTTACAAGGCGTTCCGCGGTCCATCCATAGAAGGCGTCCCGCGTCGTTGCGAGCATGCTCTCGGGCACGTTGGTGCTGGGATAGAGCCGCAGAAATTCGCCGGCAAGATTTCCATACTGCGCGCGGATGATTCGTTCGTAGTCGGCTGGATTGGCCGGAGGCGGTGGAAGAAGGAAGCGCAGCGAGCGGATTTCGCCGCTGTTGAAGCCGGCAAGCACCGGCACGGGCGCTTGCTCGCCGCGGTCGAAAGTATCGACCAATTGACGCATCAACACATGTCCATCGACGGCGCCCCATGGCCCGAAGCCGGCAGCCGTTGCCGCATCGGTCAGCGCCTGGGCATCCATCGCGCGAAGCGCGGCGATATTGGGCGCATGCAGAGTGGCGGCGAGGGTGATGCCTGCTTCTTCGGCGGAGGGAGCGCCGAAGCTGCGCTGCTTCAGCTCTGGAGTGGAGATCATGTAGGCGCTCTCGGAGATGGCTTTTGAGAAGAGCCCGCGCGCGACGGGCGAAGCCATGAGGTACATCACGCTGAGGGCGCCGGCCGATTCGCCGGCGATGGTCACGTTCGAGGGGTCGCCGCCGAATGCGCGGATGTTGCGCTGAATCCAGTGCAGTGCCTCGATTTGGTCGAGCAGGCCGTAATTCCCCGATATCCCCAGCGGCGACTCGGCGCTGAGCTCAGGATGCGCGAGATAACCGAGGACACCGAGCCGATAGTTGATGGAGACGACGACCAGGCCGCGCGCAGCCAGCCGCGCACCGTCATACAATGCGTCCCTGCCCGATCCAGTCACCAGCGCGCCGCCGTGAATCCAGAGAAAGACCGGCAGATTCGTGGCGTTTGCAGGCGTCCATACATTCAGCGTGAGGCAATCTTCGCTAGTTGGTCCAATGTCGCTCGCATATATGCTTCCGTCAGAACCCCTGGGCTGGACACAAGCGGGCCCGAACTCGGCTGCCGGCCTGACGCCCGGCCACGGTTTCATGCTGACGGGCGGTTTCCACCGCGCGGGCCCCACAGGCGGAGCGGCGTATGGGATGCCTTTGAAGACGCGGAGCCCGCCGTCGCTGCGTCCTTCAAGTGCGCCGGCCGGGGTTGTCACAATCGGATTCCCCGGAACGTCGGAAGAAGATTGAATGGCTGCGCATGGTTGCGAAAAATACAAAGATCCGGCAAGAAAACATGCAACCAGGCAAGATCGGACGACAAGGCGACGAAGCAATAGCATCAGGCCACTCCTGTGGGCAAAAGCCTCTGCGGTCGCGGCACGCGCCCATTGAACCGGCGACAAAAACTCGCCCAGTATACATCTTCACAAAAAGATGAGTGAGTATCTTGACGGCTCCGCTCAATGACACGGATGATGTGGACATTCCTTGATTGCGAGCCGAGCGTCGATGTGGCCAACCACGCGGGCGCTGCGGCACGGAGATGAGCTGAAGCGCGGAAGGAAGTGCGAATGATCGATCTGAATGGGCGTGTGGCAATCGTTACCGGGGCCGGCGGAGGATTGGGCAGGGCTCATGCGCGGCTACTGGCCCAGCGAGGCGCACGCGTGGTGGTGAACGATCTTGGCGATGGCGCTGAAACGGTGGCGCGGGAGATTGTCGATGCGGGCGGGCAGGCGAGGGCTATCCTGGGCTCGGTGACCGATGCTGCACGCATGCAGGAGATGGTCGAAGAGACCGTGAGAGATTGGAAGCGCGTAGACATTCTCGTGAACAACGCGGGCATTTTGCGCGATAAGACTTTCGCCAAAATGAGCCTCGACGACTTTCGCATGGTGGTGGATGTGCACTTGATGGGCGCGGTCCATTGCACGAAGGCGGTCTGGGACGTGATGCGTACTCAAAACTACGGACGCATCGTGATGACTACGTCTTCGTCCGGTCTCTATGGCAATTTTGGCCAATCGAATTACGGCGCCGCCAAAATGGCGCTGGTGGGGCTGATGCAGACGCTTGCGCTTGAAGGAGCAAAGTACGACATTCGGGTGAACTGCATTGCGCCCACTGCGGCCACGCACATGACGGAAGACCTTCTGCCCCCCGGGCAACTAGCACTGTTGCGGCCGGAACTGGTGAGCCCCGGCGTGCTGGCGCTGGTGTCTGAGGACGCTCCGACTCGAGCCATTCTCTGCGCTGGCGCGGGAGGCTTTGAGCTGGCCAACATTACGTTGACGAAAGGGATATTTATCCCTGGAGATGCGCCGCTGGCGGAAACGCTTCTGGCGCGATGGGCAGAGGTCGCGGATCGAGGGGGCGAGGCAGTGCCGGCCCAGGGCGCGGTCCAGGGACAATGCGAGTTGAAGAAGGCGGGGGTTGTCGTTTAGCAGTGCGGGGTCGGCTGACTCTTTGTATTACATGTTGGCCAATTGCTGCTTCAGGCGATCCGGGGATAAGTGACAGAAGCTGGGAGAAAAATTCTCCTTTGGAATTGCGTCGCCGCTCTCGGAGTAAACAAGGAACGGCTCTTTGCCGGTGCGCCATGCACTCCAAAGGGGAAGGCCCGGACCGTTGGGATCTCCGGATTTGGCAAAGTTCGTCCAGTAGGATTCCATGACGGCGGAGAGCTTATGATCGGTGGGCGTGAATGGAAGCCAACTGAAGGTGTGCACCTGAAATGTGTTGAAGACATAGGGAATTTCAAGAGCATGGAAGGCGCCGAGATTGGACTCGCCGGGGCCCGGAACGGAGCGCTCGAATCTGTAGACAAATGCGTGCTGGCCGGCGCTGGTGACCATGGCAGCTTCCGCTCCGACGGGACAAGCGCCAAGAATGTCGTTGGTGGCCTGATCGAGGGCAGGAGTGCCATGAACGATAATTTTGCCCATGTAGTCGGCTACCGCAAGATCCGTCCAGTTGCCGTAGAGAGGGCGCGTGGCATCGGCGAACTGGGCAATCTGCTGGCCGAGTCCGGGCTTGGCTGGCGGCTGGCCCGATTGCTTCTGGGCTGCCTCGGCACCGACGCGAAAGGCGCTGAACTCACGCGCGTTCAGGCCGGCCAGTAGATCGACTTTCTCAATCGTTCCGGAGGCAAAGGCTTTTGCGGGCGACTGGGGAAGCACCCAGCCATCGACGACCGATGCGTTGGGATCGTAGCCTTTGAACTGAGTGGCAATCAAGCTGTTTTCGATCTGGGCAACCTGGGCCGCGGGCAATTTTCGAAGCGTTGCAAGCTGCGATTCGGGCTGGGCGCCGACTGCTTTTCCAACAGCCACTCCCAGCGGCTCCATATAGGCGACGCTGCGTTCCGGTCCCAGCCCGAAGGCTGAACCGCTCTCCGCAATCACGCGGCGAAACAGATTTTGCGAGAGCGGGGAAGCCATGAGCACGGTGGCGTCGATCGATCCGGCAGACTCGCCAAACAGAGTCACGTTTGCCGGGTCTCCGCCGAACCGGGCGATGTTCTGCCGCACCCACTGCAAAGCCGCGATTTGGTCGAGAAGGCCGTAATTGCCGGAGCTGTGATGAGGAGACTCCGCCGTCAATTCAGGATGGGCGAAGAAGCCCATGACGCCAAGGCGGTAGTTGAGCGTGACGACGATGACGCCATGGGATGCGAGTGCAGTACCGTCGTAGCCATCCTCCGTTCCGCTGCCGACCCGGTTGCTGCCGCCGTGCAACCAGACCATTACGGGCAATTCCGATTGATGCGGCCAGTCGGGAACCCAGGCGTTGAGGAAAAGACAATCCTCCGCACTGGAAACGGGGACGATGTTGTAGGCAACGCCATAGGCGGCGGCCAGTGGCTTGATGAACGAGCCGACACCGGCTTCATTTTGGACACAGGCGCTGCCTGGCTTCGTCGCGTCTCGAACTCCCGTCCAGGGAGCGGGCGGTTGCGGCTCACGCCAGCGCAAAGGGCCAACGGGAGGCGCGGCGTAGGGGATTCCGAGGAAGACGGCCGTGCCATTCTGTAGAGTTCCCCGCAATTGCCCGCTCGATACATGGACTATTGGGCTGTTGGAGTCGGAATGCGATGGCGCACATTGCGCATATTGGAGGAGAAAGACGATAACCATCAACAGCCCGGGAAGAAACGGCAGCGTGCGGCTGTTCGGGGGGCGACCACCATGTGCCGTCGAACGACGTTTGAGATTCTTCCCTGACCTTCGCGCGGCGAGGATGCGCGGCCTTGTCTTTAACGTCACTTTGAGACCCCATTTCCCATTCGCAATTCTAAGGCTCCTTCGCCTGAGGGCAAGCTCACAGGCTGCCGGAATCGGAGGAAGTGGGGAGTTTCGCTGTTTTGGGGAGCTCGGCATCCTGTTTCATGAGGGCCTGAACCCGCGGGTCGTCGGCCAGTTTACCGAAACGCTCGCGCAGATCATGAGGAGAAGCGGAAATGAATTCGGCCCTGAAGTCCTCAAAGTCCTTCTCATGATTTGCGCTGGCTTCTTCGAGAAGCTGAATTGCCTCTTTTCGCCTGTCGGCGTCCATACAGGCAAAGGCTCTCTGCGATCTGGTAAGCATAAATATCGGATACACGGGTGGGCTGCAGCTCTCCTGGACCGCGAACGCCGCATTCAAAAGACCGCGCTCACCGTCGCGCGCATAAGCGGCGGAGAGCTTTGCCGTAACGTCCTTGAGCCATGCATCATTTCGAATCTGAGCCACCGCCTGCGATTCTCTCAGATAGGCGGGATAGTTTCGCTCGTGATATTCAATCACCGCCAGATTCAGGTGCGCGGTGCTGAGCCCTGGTTCGGAGCGCACAACCTCATTCAAGAGAGTGATTCCCTCTTCCTTCTTTCCAGTCCAATAAAGCCTTTCGCCCTTGGCCGCCAGAATGGGAGTTGAAGCTGGATCAAGCTCCTGAGCCTTGTTGATCTCCGCAAGGCCCTCGACGCCCTTGCCCTGATTGGCAAGAACGTTGGAAAGCCACATGTGCGCCAATGGATCCTGGGGATCGAGCTGGATCGCGAGATTGAGTTCCTTTTCCGCCTCGGCAAAGTTGCGGGCTCTCCACATCGCATATCCCAGCGCCCGATGCGCCTCGGACAGGGAGGCGTCCAGGGCGACGGCTTTTCTGGCCGCAGCCATGGCTCGGTCGCGCGCGTCATCGTCCTGCCGGCTGCCGTAGATGAAGAGCATCTCGTAGGCGTCGGCCAGGCCGGCATAGGCAAGGGCGTCGTTGGGATTGTGAACGATTGACTGCGTAAAGTCGTCGAGCGCGCGATTCAGGGTGTCGGGGGTTCGCTGGTTCCACTCAAACCGGCCTTTGAGGTAGAGGCTATGAGCCACACTTTTTTCGGAGTCTGAAACCGGAACGGCCAGTTGGCGACTCGAGCCTGGCTGCA
>Ga0209169_10001493_pt1 | contig 14290 bp, 18 predicted proteins | sample HubBroMetageWRM4_FD_188346 | JGI IMG/M metagenome (GOLD analysis project Ga0209169, IMG submission 188346) | Warmed soil microbial communities from the Hubbard Brook experimental Forest, New Hampshire - Hubbard Brook CCASE Soil Metagenome WRM 4... | ecosystem: Environmental > Terrestrial > Soil... | reverse complement strand
CCATGGGAGCACCAGTGTCAGCAGGCCGAGCAATAACAACTTTAAGCGCAGAGACATTCGGCTGGCAGCTCATCGGTCCATTCGCGTCACGGCGATGCGCGCCGACGCGTACGGATACCCCTCATTCGACCCAACGGTAGCCCATGCCATATACCGTCTGTACCGCATCGAAAGTCGGATCGATGCTCTGGAACTTACGACGGATGCGTTTCACATGCGACGTGATGGTGTTGTCATCGAGGACGACATTCGCGGCGTCCATGAGCTGCTGCCGGTTCTTGACGTGGCCTGGATTGCGCGCAAGCGCGTGAACGATCCAGAACTCGGTCAGAGATAACAGCACGACCTGACCTTCCCACTCCACCTGCATGCGTTCGCCATCGATCATCAGCGGTCCGCGCCGGATGACCTGCGATGTCTCGCTCGGTTTGCGCAACGCGTCGACGCGCCGAAACAGTGCGTTCACTCTTGCGATGAGATGAGGGAGACTCAGGTCCTTGGTCAGAAAATCATCCGCGCCCAACCGTAATCCCGACACGGCGTCGAGCTCGCTGTCGCGCGCGGTGAGAAAAATGATCGGCAGCTCCGGCGACAGGGCTCGCAGTTGCCGGCACAGCTCGAAACCCCCTTCCGGCTCTTCTTCGAGCGAGATATCGATGACGGCCAGATCCGGCAGCCGTGTCGCGAAAGCCGCCATGGCCTGTTTGCGGTTGCCGTAGGCGCGCACCACATACCCTTCGCGGGTAAATGCCGCAGCATAGTTGTCGCGGATCGCGGGCTCGTCTTCGACGATAGCAACTTGGCGTTTCATGACTGCACAGGCTACAGCGTGCGTGAGACCGGTTAAAGCCCTACGAGGGTCGGTCTCGCAACGGCGCCCCTGACTGAGTCAGACTGGCTCCTGCTCACGCGCCATCTTCTGCCACAATTGATCGCCGGGTTGCCCTGATGTCCGCCGCATCGGGCGATGCCACGCTGGCCAAATGCTCAGGTCAGGACCGATACCGGAGCATCTCATGCAACTCAAGGCGAAAGTGGTTGACCGTGGCGAGCTGATCATCAACTGTCTGGCGATCCTGGCACTGTTAGCGGCCGGAGTCGTGTGGGGCCCGGTGTAAGATCGATGACTGAATGACGTCACAGCCGCAATTGATCCGGGCGATCGGGCGCTGGAGCTTGGTCGCCCTGGTGGTGAATACCATTATCGGCAGTGGGATCTTCGGGCTGCCCGCGGTGATTGCAGCCACCCTCGGCGGCGCGAGTCCCTGGGCGGTGCTGTTAGGTGGCCTCGTCATGGGCGTCATCGTGAGCTGCTACGCGGAAGTGGCGTCACAGTTTACCGGCAGCGGTGGAAGCTACCTCTACGTCCGCTATACCTTCGGCCGGTTGGCCGGAATCCAGGTGGGCTGGATGAATCTGCTCACCCGCTTCACAGCGTACGCGGCGGCAGTGAATCTCTTCGTTTCCTACCTTGCGCAGTTCATCCCCGAGGCGACGCAACCGGTTCCCCGGCTGATTGCGATCACGCTGCTCGTCGGGACGCTGGTAGCCGTGAACTATCGCGGCGTGAGCGGCGGTACCTTGGTGAGCAATGTTTCTGTGGTGGCGAAACTCCTTCCTCTGGCGCTCATCGGTGTGATCGGTGTGGGATATCTGTTCACCCACCCGCCGAGTGTCGCGACAGCCGCGCAAGCGGGAGCGAACGGATGGTTCAAGGCGATGCTGCTTCTCTTCTTTGCGTACGGGGGCTACGAGGCCATCCTGATTGCGATGGGAGAAGCGAAAGACCCACGCGGGGATGCCCCATTCGCACTCTTCATGGGCCTTTTCGTAGTGACCCTGATCTACACACTACTGCAGTTCATCGTGGTCGGCGTGCTGCCGGATGCGGCTCACAGCGATCGTCCGCTCTCGGACGTCGCTGGCACTCTGATTGGACACGCGGGCGCCGGGTTGGTCGCCGTGGCCGCGCTGATTTCGGTCGGCGGCTTTGTCAGCGCCCACATGCTCACAGGATCACGCTCGATTTTCTCTCTGGCGGAGCTCGGAGACTTTCCAGAAGGGTTCGCAGCCATTCACCCGCGGTTTCGGACTCCGCATGTCGCGATCGTGACGTTCGGATTGTTGATCTGGTTGTTCGCCGCCTTCGGCAGTTTCTCGTGGAATGTCACGTTGTCAGCCGTGGGGAGACTTCTTTACTACGCCGGGGTTTGTGCCGCCGTGCCGGTTCTGCGCAGGAGGCAGCCGGAGGCTGCCCGCTTCCGCGTTCCGGGCGGATTGCTGCTCCCCATTCTTGGTGTGTTGATCTGCGGCTCGCTCCTCATCCACGCAGATTTCAGCAAATCCATGATTCTGGTGGGCACCATTGCGATTGCGTTGTTGAACTGGCTCCTGGTGAGGAATCGTGGCCCCCTCGCGGCGCCCGCTTCGGGGGCGGGGAGCGGGTAAACTACTGTTCATGCAGATCTTGCGCATCGACCGTATCGAATTGTTGGAGCCGAACGCGCCGTAACGAAGGCTCCCGGAGGTTCACATGCCGAACTCTTTTCGAGCTTCCCGCGATGTCATCATTCGTACTGAGAAATTCGAGGATGCGGTGCGGTTCTACGAGTCCGTCCTCGGCCTCGCGATCGTCCACCGGACCGACACTCTCGTCGGCTTCGATGCCGGTGCCTTCCGCTTGTATGTCGAGCCCGGTCCGAGTCACGGCGCCGTGTTCGATTTTCGGGTTCCCGAGATGCAAGGGGCCCAGCGTACGCTGCTCGCCGCCGGGTGCGATATTGCCGAGGAAGATCCGAGCGTTCCGCGCTGTTACATTCGCGACCCTTACGGGCTCGTATTCAACATCGAGCAAGCCGGCGACGGAAAATAGCGTGCGGGCGCGCATCCTTCGGGCGCGCATGGCGATCATCGAACACGCGCGTCGCGGCGCACTACGACGCTGTCGGTAGCGCGCGTCACTGCTCGAGTCACTCGTTCGATATTCGTTCGCTCGGTGCCTGGGCTGTGAACGGCCGCTGCGCGCGCCAGACTCAATGTCGTATCCTACCGGGCGCATCGCTCTGCCCGTTGATAAGGACCCGTCATTTTTCATGAAGATTCCCGAGATTCTGATCGTCGAAACCGTTCATCAGCCCGGCAGTCTCGCAAAAGTCCTGCAGGTGATCGCCGAGGCGGGGCTCACCATCGAGCATCTCAACGCGCTCCGTCGCGACCAGGGCCGCACTCTTTGGGAGATCACGCTCGAGATGGACGAGGAGGCGGATCGCAGCCTCTACGATCGGATCGGGCAACTGCCGACCGCTCGCTTCGTTGGGAAATCGGATCGGGTTTTCAATCGGCATCGCGGCGGGAAGATTCGTACCGTGGCGAGCATTCCGATCAACACGCTACAGGTGCTGCGTGACGTTTACACGCCGGGTGTGGCGCGCGTCTGTCTCGCGATAAAAGACGATCCGCGCGCGGCGCATGATTTTACGAGCATCGATAACACCGTGGCCATCGTGACGAATGGAACGGCGGTGCTGGGTCTCGGGAACATCGGCGCCCTGGCGGGTATGCCAGTCATGGAGGGCAAGGCAGCCTTGTTCGCGGATCTCGCCGGGATCAGCGGTGTGCCCATTTTGTTGAAGGAGACCCGGCCGGATCGAGTGGTCGAAGCGATTGTCGCCATTGAGATGTCGTTTGGTGCGATCCAGCTCGAGGATTTTGCCGCACCCGAGTGTTTTGAGATCGAGCAGCAGCTGCAAGCGCGATTGCAGAAGCCGGTCCTGCACGACGATCAACACGGCACTGCCGTCGTGGCATTGGCGGCGCTCATCAACGCTGCCCGTCACGCGGGACGCAGTTTGCGTGACAGCGTGGTGGGGCAGATTGGTCTTGGAGCCGCGGGCACGGGTATTGTGCGGTTGCTCCGCGCTTATGGTGTTGAGCGCATTCTCGGCGCGGATCGCAGCCCCGACGCGATTGAGCGGTTGCGGATGTTGGGTGGCGAAGGGGCATCGCTCGAGTCGATCATGCAGCGGGCCGACATCGTGATCGCGACGACGGGTGTGAGAGGTTTGATAAAGCCGGAGTGAGTGCGGCCGGGCCAGGTCATTCTCGCGCTATCGAATCCCGATCCGGAGATCGAGCCTTTGCTGGCGCGGGAGCGGGGCGCGGCCTTCGCCGCCGACGGCAAGGGAATCAACAACGTCCTCGCGTTCCCCGGCTTGTTCAAAGGCGCGCTGGCAGCGCGCGTGACGCGCTTCTCCGACCAGATGTTGATGGCGGCGGCGGATGCGATTGCGCAGTTGGCTCGCCCGGACGAGCTCGTGCCTGATCCGCTCGACAAGAGTGTCCACGAGCGCGTTGCGGCTGCTGTTCGGGAGGCGGCAAGTCTGCAGGACGCCGCTGATTTTGTGCGGGACGCGGCGGCGGTGCGCGCGGCAGCGAGCATGCAGGATGCGGTAGGCGATGTTATGCGCAACGTCGCGAGCGACGCGCGCGTTAGGTAGCGCGCTCGGCGCTGGCAGCTCTCAGTAACGCAACCCGGATCGCCGGTAGGCCGCGGCCACCAGCCACAGCGGCCCGATCATCAGGAATTGCACGTCCTTGAAGAAAGACGGCCGCTTCCCTTCGATGTGGTGCCCGATGAACTGCCCGATCCAGGCCACGACGAAGATTGCCAGCGACGTGAGCCACAGCGGCCAGGGCAGGGCAGTGAGCCACTGCGTGATCACCAGCAGCAGAATAAACCCGAGTAACACTCCGAGCGCGAGGGCGGGCGAAAGTGCGAAGTAATAGATCACCGCGGCGGCCGCGGCGAGTGTCGCCCAATTCAACCAGGGCGAGACGCTGGCAAACACGTCAGGAACCGGTGTCGACCAGAGCAAGCCAAACACCGACAGTACAATCGGTGGCACGCACAGCCAGTGCAACAGCTTGTTGGTGGGATTCGCGTGGCTCGAGCCGTACTCGCCGAGCCAGTCGGTGACGGTGCGCATGCAGGCCAAGCTACGCCTGGCGCTGTAAAGTGGCAACTTCACCAGGTCGCGCCCAGCAAGGACGTCTGCTCGAGTCGGCCTGACCCACTGTTTTGAATCCCAAGTGCGATAGCGGCTGGGTCCGCGCCCGGGCCTGCGCAAGCCCAGTCGGCTTTTCACCCGCCCAAAGAAAAAGCCCGGCGCTTTTGCAAACGCCGGGCTCCGTTCAACGCGATCGATTCTACGATCGGGTCGCGACTGCCTTACCCTTATGCCGCGGCAGCCTCGGAGCCCATCATTCCCCGTAGTTTGCCCAGAGCATTCGACTCGATCTGCCGGATGCGTTCCGCTGAAACCCCGTACTTGTCGGCGAGGTCGTGCAGCGTGGCTTTGTCATCGGTCATCCAACGGCGTTGCAGGATGTCGCGGCTCCGGTCATCCAACCGGTCCAACGCTCCACGCAGACGATCCGAGGAATCATCTTCCCACTCCGCGGCCTCTACCTTCTCCGCCGGATCGGCATCCGTGGCGGGTAGATACGACGCGGGACTATAGACTTCCTCGTCATCCGACTCGGGTGTCGGGTCGAACGACATATCCCGAGCGGCCAGGCGCTTTTCCATCTCCGTGACTTCGGCCGTGCTCACACCCAGGTCACGCGCAACCGCCGCGGTCTCCTCAGCCGATAGCCAGGTGAGGTTCTTCTTCATCCGGCGCAGGTTGAAGAACAGCTTGCGCTGCGCTTTGGTGGTCGCGATCTTCACCAGGCGCCAGTTCCTCAGCACGTACTCATGAATCTCGGCGCGGATCCAGTGAACCGCGAACGAAACCAGGCGCACATTCTGGGCTGGGTCAAAACGCTTCACGGCCTTCATCAGGCCAACGTTACCTTCCTGGATCAGGTCGCCCACGGGCAAGCCGTAGCCGCTATAGCCACGAGCAATGTGAACGACAAATCGCAGGTGTGACAGCACGAGCTGCCGGGCAGCGTCGAGGTCACCACCTGAGCGGTACCCCTCGGCGAGGCCACGCTCTTCATCACGGGTCAGGACTGGAATTCGGCCAACACGGTCCAAGTAAGCATCCAGGCTTCCCAGGGGACCGGCCAGCGCGAGATCGCCGTTACGGGCAATCACTGCGGTACTTGCGGTCATGAAATCTCCCATCTGTTGGGCGGCCATTTTAGCACTCGGTTACTTGGAGTGCTAAGAGGCCAAAAAGTTCCATTGGAGCTTCGCCTTGAGGCACGCCATTTCGCCTTATGGGACAATAGCTTGGACCGACTCTAGCCGACTGGGAATCCCTCTTCCGAGGGGGGCAACGGCCCTCCCGTGGAGAAGCTCCGATGGCGACAGCCCCGCCGGAATCGTTGCCGGCTTAACTAAGACCCTGCTAGCGCCAAGCGATGCCCGCAGAGCCGCCGTCTACGCTGAAGCCGTCATGCACAAGCGAAGCCGTCATGCACAAGCGAAGCCGTCATGCACAAGCCTCGCCTGCAGAGCCACCGCCGACGCTAACGCCGCCCTGAGTAGCCTCGCCGCAGCGCCGCCGCCTATGCCAAGGTCTGGCTCACGCCAAGCCTTGCCAGCCGAGCCACCATCCCGACACGTCGGTGCCAAGCTCTAGCCACCGCCTACCTAACCCACCGCCGGTTTCAGCCTCCGGGGCGACCCTAGCTGCACCTACCGCGTCAGGCTTGGACATAAAGACCAATCCGGCAGTTCCAACTCGCCGCTAGAATGCCCCTGCCCAGGCTGCGCAATTTCCAACCGGTGGAGCATGACAGTGGACCCAAACGCCCTGATCCTTGCCCGGCTCCAGTTCGCGTTCACCATCAGCTTCCACATTATCTTTCCCGCCTTCTCCATTGGCTTGTCCGCCTATGTCGCGACTTTGCTGGTTCTCTGGAAACGGACGGGGAAGGACCACTTCCATCGCCTGGCGCGCTTCTGGACGAAAATCTTCGCCGTGTCCTTCGCCATGGGCGTCGTCTCGGGGATTCCGCTCTCCTACCAGTTCGGGACGAACTGGGCGCACTTCTCCGAGGTCGCCGGCAATGTGATTGGACCGCTGATCGGCTACGAAGTGCTGACGGCGTTTTTCCTCGAGGCTACGTTTCTCGGCGTCATGCTTTTCGGCTGGCAGCGCGTGGCTCCTTGGCTGCACGTGACCGCCGCCATCCTGGTCGCGCTCGGCACGGCCATCTCGGGCTTCTGGATCCTCGCCGCCAATAGCTGGATGCACACGCCTGACGGGTACCTCCTGAAGGACGGCATCGCCTATCCGACGAGCTGGTTGCGGGTGATCTTCAACCCCAGCTTCCCGTTCCGGTTCGCTCACATGATGACCGCCGCGTATCTCACGACCTCCGTCGTCGTACTCGCCGCGGGCGCGCGCTACCTGATTCGTAGTGAGTTCGAGACCGAAGGCCGCACGATGATGCGAATGGGCGTTGGAATGCTCGCCATCCTCGGGCCGCTGCAGCTCTTGCTGGGTGACCAACACGGGCTCAACACCTTGCAGTATCAGCCGGCGAAGATCGCCGCCATCGAAGCCCACTGGGACGACGACGGTCCCGCGGACCTGGTGCTGTTCGCGCTCCCCGATGAGATCGCCGAGCGGAATCGCGCGCAGATCGCCATTCCGCACCTCGGCAGTATGGTTCTCACCCACAAGTGGGATGGCCGCTTTGCCGGCCTGAAGGATTTCCCGCGCAACCAGCGGCCCCCGGTGACCTCGATCTTCTTCGCCTTCCGGGCGATGGTGGCTGTTGGCATTACGTTGATACTCATCGGATTGGCGGGGGCCGTGTTGTGGTGGCGAAAGAAGCTCTTCACCACCAGGTGGTACCTGCATATTGTCGCGCGCGCCTGGTGGCTGGGGTTTATTGCGATTCTTGCGGGTTGGTTGACGACTGAGAGTGGTCGTCAGCCCTATGTTGCTTACGGGATCCTGCGTACCGAGGACGCTTTATCGCCCGTGAGCAGCGCCGTGATCGCGACCTCACTGACGTTGTTTGTGCTCGTGTACTGCGTCGTCTTTTCCATCGGGATTTTCTACATCCATCGCCTCATCTGGAATGGACCGAAGGGTGCGGCGCTGAAGCCGACGGCGCTTCCCGAAGGTCTGCCTAACCGACCGTTGTCTGTTGCAGATCACCCCACACGTGAGACGAGTGGGAAGGAAGCCGAGCCTCCGGGCCAGGCGACGCATCAGCCAGGGGAGGGCCCCCAGGCCTCTGGCGCACGGCCACCCGGGCCCGGTACCCCGCCCTCTGACCAGGAGCCGAAGCCATGAGCCCCGCCGACCTGACAGGCTCAGCCTATTGGCTACCCCTCATTTGCGCCGGCGTGATCGGGCTCGCGGTCGCGATGTACGTGGTGTTGGACGGCTTCGATCTGGGAGTCGGCATCCTGTTTCCCTACTTCCCGGAAGAAGTGCAGCGGGATCAGACCATGAACTCCGTGGCGCCGTTCTGGGACGGCAACGAAACATGGCTGGTTCTCGGTGGTACCGGGCTGCTGGTGGCCTTTCCGTTCGCCTACGCCGTCATCATGCCTGCGTTATATGTGCCGCTGATCGCGATGTTACTCGCGCTCGTATTTCGTGGCGTGGCGTTCGAGTTCCGCTGGGTCGCGAAGCCCCATCACCGTAAATGGGACATCGCCTTCGCGGCGGGGTCCACGGTAGCGGCTTTCTGCCAGGGTCTGATGTTGGGTGGCCTGCTGAGCGGGATCCGCGTCGACGGCAATCATTTCGGCGGCGGCGCCTTCGACTGGTTCAACCCGTTCAGTCTCATGTGCGGCGTCGGCCTGGTAGTCGGCTACGCTTTCCTCGGATCCTGTTGGCTCATCATGAAAACGGTGGAGGGTGTCGAGCAGATCGCGCGCCGGCTCGCGCGCCCGCTGTGTATCGTCTTCCTGGTATTCATCGTGATTGTGAGTATCTGGACGCCGCTCGAGTTCGATCGGATTGCGGTCCGCTGGTTCAGCACTCCCAACATGTACTATCTCGCGCCGATCCCGCTCCTGACGCTGGCGCTTGCCGTGACGAGTTGGCGTGGGATCGGCGGCACCCATCCCGGCCTCGCCTTCTTCGGTGCGGTCGGATTATTCGTGGTCGCCTTCATCGGGCTGGTGATTTCCACCATGCCCTACCTGGTGCCACCCACCATTACGCTGTGGCAGGCCGCGGCGGCACCCAAGTCACAGGGATTCATTCTCGCGGGAATGTCATTCATGGTCCCGGTGATTCTCGGGTACACGGTCTTCGTATATCGCACGTTCCGCGGCAAGATACGACCGGGCGAGGGATACCACTAGCGCGTTGACGCACCGCTGGCTAACCCAACTGGGCCAACACGCTATCTCCCTGATCGAGCCCTGTTAAGACGCTCACGAAGGCGTGCAGTTGCGATTGGCGCAAACTTGCATATCTAGCGATTTGCACCCGTTATTCCCCCTGCCCTTCCAGCGTCCGCCCCGTCAAACTTGCCAAAGCGAGGCGAAGATCGCCCATGCCGAGGATCGCGACCATGAACGCACAGGAAGTCATTGCTACCACCGGGAATCTTCCCGCGAAGGCGCACATTCGTAAGTGGCCGAAGAGCGAGCGACCGCGCGAGAAGCTACTTGCGCGGGGTGCGCAGGCTTTATCGGACGCCGAGTTGCTGGCGGTATTGCTGAGGTGTGGTACGCGAGGTCGTAACGCCATCGAGCTCGCCCAGGAGCACATTCTGGCGTTCGGGTCTTTGCGCGAACTCCTCACGGCGGAGTGGCCGCAGTGGGAGAGAAGGAAAGACGCGGGTGGCGTGGGCGGTGTCGGGATAGCCCGCTACGCGGCGCTGCAGGCCGGCCTTGAACTGGCTCGCCGGCACTTGCTCGAGCCCCTGAAAGTCACCTCCGCCTTGACGGCACCCGCGGCCACCCGGACCTTCCTGCTGGCCCAACTACGGAATCGCCCCTACGAGGTGTTCTGTGGGCTCTTCCTGGACAGACGCCACCGTCTGATCTCATTCGAAGAGCTCTTTCGCGGTACCACCGACTCCGCCCCGGTGCACATCAAGGAAGTGGTTCGCCAGGCGCTCCGGCATGATGCATCCGCCGTCATCCTCGCTCACAATCACCCTTCCGGAGTCATGGACCCCAGCCAGGCGGATGAGCTCATCACCCGCCGCCTGAAGGAAGCCCTGGCGCTCGTGGATGTACGGGTGCTCGACCACGTCATTGTCGGCGAGACGGGTTGCTTCTCCTTCTCGGAACATGGGTTGATCTAGGGGTTGCGCACGGGCAGGGTGGAGATCGCCGGCCTTGAGATTCGCAGGCCGCGCTGGTATAAAGTCCGGCCCCGACGAGGGGACCTGATTCCCTTGTTCCTAAGTTACTGAATTCTCAAGGTTGTTCGTATGTCCCGCGTTTGCGAAATCACCGGCAAGAAGCCAGGCGTCGGTAACCGCGTCTCGCACGCCAACAACAAGAAGCGCCGCCGCTTCCTGCCGAACCTGCACACACAGCGGTTCTGGGTCGAGACCGAGAAGCGCTGGGTCTCCCTGCGCATTTCCGCGAATGGCCTGCGCACGATCGAGAAGAAGGGCATCGACAAGATCGTTGCCGAGCTGCGCGCCCAGGGCACGAAGATCTAAGCCCGGCGAAGAGGAGAGCTACCCATGCGTGAAAAGATCAAGCTGCTGTCGTCGGCCGGAACCGGTCACTTCTACGTCACGACGAAGAACAAGCGCCTGCACCCGGATAAGCTGGAAGTGCGGAAGTTCGACCCCGTCGTCCGTAAGCACGTCGGCTACAAAGAGACGAAGATCAAGTAAGGCCGCGAGGCCGGGCTGGCGGTCACTGGACCGCGAGCGCACGAATCGCGAAGGCCCCGGATAAAACCGGGGCCTTTTGCATTCTGGGGTGTCGAGCGCGCCCGGTGCAGACCGACGCTACAGGCCCTCGCACTCGGAGCCGCGCGCGATCCGTGGACACCCCGCAGATCTCGAGGTCTCGCAGCGGCGCGAGCCCGCTCAGCTTCGAGATGCGCGCGTCGCCCCCTTTATGCCCTGCGACACGCCCCCACCTCTATAGCTCCCGCTCACCAGACGGTAATCTCTCCTCCCATGCCCGAGCTTCCCGAAGTCGAAACCACGCGCCGGGGAATCGAGCCCCATGCTGTGGGGCGCCGGATCGCCGCGCTCGAAGTTCACGAGCCGCGCCTGCGATGGCGCATCCCTGACGACTTACCGGCGCTGGTAGCGGGCCAGCGCGTCCTGCATGCCAAGAGGCGAGCGAAGTACCTGTTGCTCGAGCTCGAGTCGGGCACGTTGCTACTGCACCTGGGCATGTCCGGCAGCCTGCGAGTGTTGCCCGCGGATACCCCGCGACTCACGCACGATCACTTCGACCTCGTGCTCGACTCCGGTAGTACGTTGCGTTTCAACGACCCGCGGCGGTTCGGGAGTCTTCACTACACCACGGCGGACCCGAACGAGCACCCGTTGTTGGCCGACCTGGCACCGGAGCCACTCGACTCGGCATTTAACGCGGAGTACCTGTGGCAGACCACGCGGGGCCGGCGGGTCACCATCAAACAGTTACTGATGAACAGTAAGCTGGTTGTCGGAGTGGGCAACATCTACGCGAGTGAGGCGCTCTTCCGCGCGAAAGTGCGGCCTCGCCGGCAGGCGCGCAGTCTCTCCCGTGTTGAAGTCACGCGGCTGACGCGGGCGGTGCGTACAGTGCTGGCCATGGCGATTCGCGTCGGCGGCACGACTTTGCGCGATTACGTGGGCGCTGATGGCGTGCCCGGGTATTTCAAACAGAAGCTATACGTGTACGAGCGCGCGAGCCAGCCCTGCCGGAAGTGTGGCACGGCGGTCCGCCAACTCACGCAGGGCCAGCGCTCGACCTATTTCTGTCCGAGCTGTCAGAAGTGACCCAGCGCATCATCGACCACCTGTCGGGGATCGATCGGAACATGGGTGGTCTCATCGGCGCTGTTGGCGCTTGTGGGCTGAAGCTCGAGGAACATTGTCATCCGTACGAGTCGCTGGCGCAGGCGATCACGCACCAACAGCTACATGCGGCTGCCGCGCGATCCATCCTGGCGCGTTTCGTAAACACGTTCGGTAACGGCGCGTTTCCCACACCCGAAACGGTAATTGCCACGCCGAGCGAAACGTTGCGCACCGTCGGCCTGTCGTTCTCGAAGATCGCGGCGCTCAAGGACCTTGCGGCGAAGACCGTGGAGGGCGTCGTGCCCGATCGCCAGACACTCGTAAGTCTGGAGGACGAGGAAATCATCGCGCGACTCACGGAGGTCCGCGGGATCGGTCGTTGGACCGTTGAGATGTTGCTGATGTTCCAGTTGGGCCGGCCTGACATCCTGCCGGTCGACGACTTCGGCGTACGGTTCGGATTCCAGGTCACGTACGGATTGCGCAAGATGCCGGCGCCAAAGGCGCTGGCTATTTATGGGGAGCGATGGGGGCCGCATCGGTCGGCGGCGGCCTGGTACCTGTGGCGTGCTGTTGAGTTGAAGCGCGCGGGTGCCTTGCCAGCGCCGCTGGAGCAGATACGCCTACCGCGGATAGCGCGCATCCGACGCCGCCGTCGGAAGGCAGCGCGCAAAGCGCTGTCTCATAACACGCCGCGCAAGAAAGCCGCGTCTAAGAAGCCAGTCCCTAAGAAAGCAAAGCCAACGCGCGCGCGTAAGTGATGCTCAGCAGCAACTGATCGTCACGCGCCTGCATGTCGCTGGGCCGTTCCTTCCCATCCAGGTCATAACACACCGTGAGGCGATCAGCGTCCAACTGGTAAATCGCGAGCATGGTCCGTCCCGCGTTCGGCCCCTCGCGTCCAACGATATCCATCGTCTGCGGGGAGGCGGCATCGTCCACGAGGTACTCGCCGCTGTCGACGATGTGGTTGGTCCGGTCGACGATGCTGTAGCCGCCGCTATCGAGCACCAGGTACTTCACCCGCAGCTCATTGACGATGAGACTCTTGCCGGCCACGTTCGCGGCCACCGGTACCCATGCGCCTTCCAGTCCGCGCTGCATCCCGATATTAATGACCCGACTCCTGAAGACGTCAGAGTACCTTCTAAACGCGCCGGTGCTTCTTCAGCTCCGCCTCGACGATAGGATCCACGAACTCGTGCACATCGCCGCCCAGGACTGCGATTTCGCGCACCAGCGAGGACGAGATGAACGTGAACTGCTCCTTCGGCGTCAGGAAGACAGTCTCCACGTCCCGCGCCAGGTGGCGGCTCATGTTCGCGAGCTGGAACTCGAACTCGAAGTCCGACACGGCCCGCAACCCGCGAACCACGACAGAGACGTGATGCTGGCGCGCGAACTCGACCGTGAGGCCCGAATATCCCAATACCTCGACGTTCGGCAAATCATGTAGCACGCGGCGGGCCAGGTCCACCCGCGCCTCTAACGGAAACATGGGCGCTTTGTTGGGATTGGCGGCGATGGCCACGATGACGTGATCGAACAGGCTGGCCGCCCGACGCACCAGGTCGTTATGCCCGTTGGTGATCGGATCGAAAGTGCCTGGATACATTGCACTGCGCTTCATGCCAGCGGCGACTCCCCTCGTTTTGTCTAAGCTCGCGTGAGCAGATGATACCCGACCTCGCCAGCCCGCTTGGCCTTCGTGGTCGTCCAGGTTGGCGGCAGGGGAGGCAGGCCGCCGCGCGCCGCACATTCGACATAGATCAGTGCGCCGGGCGCCAGCCATCCGCCGCTTTCCAGCCGCTCGGCGGCCAAGGTCAGCAAATCGGAAGCGAAGGGCGGATCGAGAAAGACGATGTCGAAGGCGCCTCGGGCAGCTTCGATGCGTCCATCGCCTCCGGCGACAACCCCGGCGTCCCCCGCGACACCGACGCCCCGAGCATCACGGTTACGCGCCGTGTCCGACAAAAAGCGCAACGCGTCGCCATGCTCCACCTCAGCTCCGCTAGCGCCCCACTCTGCGAGACGCGCGCGCAGCTCGCGCGCGGCGGCCCCGTCGCGCTCAACGAAGGTGACGTGCGCAGCGCCCCGCGAGAGGGACTCGAGGCCAAGTGCCCCGCTACCCGCGAACAGGTCGAGGCACTTCGCTCCTGGCATCCGCGGGCCCAGCCAGTTGAAGACCGTTTCACGCACCCGGTCGGGCGTCGGCCGAATTTCAGGCGAAGGCGGAAAGCGCAGCTTTCGACCCCGCCACATGCCTCCGATGATGCGGAGCGTGCGAGCCTCCCCGGCCGCGCGCTTTGGGTCGGACTTTCCGCTGGGCGAATGAGTAGCGCCACCCTTCGCGTCAGACCTTCCACGCTGCGCGGTG
>Ga0209169_10001492_pt1 | contig 14293 bp, 10 predicted proteins | sample HubBroMetageWRM4_FD_188346 | JGI IMG/M metagenome (GOLD analysis project Ga0209169, IMG submission 188346) | Warmed soil microbial communities from the Hubbard Brook experimental Forest, New Hampshire - Hubbard Brook CCASE Soil Metagenome WRM 4... | ecosystem: Environmental > Terrestrial > Soil... | reverse complement strand
GCCTGCGGGCGATCTCGAAGGCGACGAGCCCCACCTCCCACGGCCGCGTCGGCACCTCGAGCGGGCTCTCGATCCGGCCCACCTGAAGCACGTACACGGTGTCGGCGCCGAGCGCGACGGCCCGCCCGACCGGGATGGAATCCACCAGGCCGCCGTCGAAGTAGTGCGCCCCGTCCACCTCGACGGGCGGCAGCAGTCCCGGCACCGCACACGAGGCCATCACCGCGGGCACCAGCGCCCCGCTGCTGAACCAGCGCGCGCTCGCGGTCTCAATCCCCGCCGCCACGCACTGGAACGGCAACTCCAGGTCGGCGAAGTCATCCCCGGGCAGAACCCCCTCAAGCAGCCGGCGCAGCGGCTCGAGCGAGTGCAGGTGGGTTCCCGAACGCACCAGCCGAGCCCCCCGCCCCCACAGGTTCTCGCTGAACGCCAGCCGCAGTTCGTCCCCCTGCCACATCTGGCTGAGCCGCTCCGCGGCCGCCGCCGGATCCGCCGCCACGAACGCCCCGTTGATGGCCCCGATCGAGGTCCCCACCACCAGGTCCGGCCGGACAGCCGCCTCGGAAAGCGCCTGCAGCATGCCGACCTCATGCGCGCCTAGCAGCCCCCCACCGCCAAGGACGAAAGCCGTTGTCATGCCAAGAGCCTAGCCAGCACGATCGTCATAAAACCTCGGCGGCATGCAACCGTCCCACGCACGTGACCCGGCGGTGCCACCACGGTCCGTTCGGCCCAAATAAAAGGGACGGAACCGGGGTCGGCCGGTCAGCCGCGCCCGATGACCAGCCCGAGGGAGGCGAACTGCTCGAACGGGCGGTGGTAGCCGCGCTCGATGTGGTGGATGCCGTGCAGCACCGAGGGCTGCCCGGCGACCGCGGCGGCCAGCACCGCGGAGAACCCGGCCCGCACGTCGGGCAGCGTCACCTCGGCGCCCTGCAGCTTGGAAACACCCCTGATCACGGCCGAATGCACCGCGTTAGTGTCATGGAACCGGCAGGCCGGCCCGCCCAGGCAGGCCGCGAACACCTCGATCTCGCAGCCCATCTTCTGCAGCGCGGGCACGTAGACGAGCCGGTTCTCGAAGACCGTCTCGTGCAGCACGGACATCCCTTCCGCCTGGGTGAACAGCACCATCAGCGGCTGCTGCCAGTCGGTCATGAAGCCGGGGTGGGTGTCGGTGTGCACGGCGGCGGCGCGCAGGCCGTCGGGCGCCGACGCGACGATCCACTCCTCGGTGATGTCGAACCGGGCGCCCATCCGCGCCAGCGTGTTGATCGCCGTGACGAGCCGGTCCTGCGGGCAGCCGCGGACCCGGACCTCGCCCCTGGTGATCAGCCCGGCCACCAGGTAGGAGAACGCCTCGAGCCGGTCCCCGGCCAGCCGGGTCGAGGCCCCGCGCAGCCGGGGAACGCCCTCGATGACGATCCGCCGGTCCGGGCTGAGCTCGACGTGCGCGCCCATCCGCTGCAGGAACAGGGCGAGCTCCACCACCTCGGGTTCGGTGGCTGCGTTGCGCAGCACGGTCTTGCCCTCGGCGAGCACGGCGGACAGCAGCACGGTCTCGGTCGCGCCCACGCTCGGGTACGGCAGGTCAATGCGCGTGCCGTACAGCCGGTCCGCCTGCGCCGTGATCCCGGTCGGGCCGACCTGCACCTGCGCCCCGAGTGCCTGCAGCGCCGCGACGTGGAAGTCGACGGGCCGCCGGCCGATCTGATCGCCGCCGACCAGCGGCACGTACGCCTCGCCGGTGCGGTGCAGCAGCGGCCCGAGCATGAGGATGGGGATCCGGTTCAGCCCGGTGAACGCCGCGGGAACGCGCGGCTCGATCGCGCTTCCCGCCTCGATCGTGATCTCGGCGCCGGACTGGGCGACCTGGTACCCCAGCGACTCCAGCATCGCCGCGGTGATGTCGACGTCCCCGACCTCGGGGGCGTTGCGGATCACGCTCGGCCCGTCGCCGAGCATCGCGGCGACCATGTGCTTGGTCACCGCGTTCTTCGACCCGCGGACCTCGATATCCCCGCGCAGCGGTCCCGATGGTTCCACGTGCCACGTTTCCGTCACGGTGACCACTGTACGTTCGGCGGGCGACAGCATCCGGCCATTCCCTCCCGGTGAACGCTGCGGCCGCCCCCGGGTTCCTGTGCTAAATCCATTTATGCCGAACGGGCCGTGGTATCAGTTCCGGGCCAGGTCAACCCGGGTAGAGGGGGAACGTGGACAAGCTGCAGGCGTACCGGGACAAGCGCGACGCGACGCGGACGCCCGAGCCGGTGCCCGCCGCCGGGGACGCCGGCCTGGCCGGCTCCGCGGACGGCGGGACCTTCGTGATCCAGGAGCATCACGCCAGGCGGCTGCACTGGGACTTCCGGCTCGAGCGGGACGGGGTGCTGGTTTCCTGGGCGCTGCCCAGGGGGGTGCCTGACGACCCGGCGGCCAACCACCTGGCCGTGCACACCGAGGATCATCCGCTCGAGTACGGCAACTTCGAGGGGGTGATCCCGCGGGGGGAGTACGGCGCGGGTTCGGTCAGCATCTGGGATCACGGCAGGTACGAGACGGTGAAGTGGGCGCCGGACGAGGTCAAGGTCAACCTGCACGGGCGGCGGGTGCAGGGCGGCTACGTGCTGTTCCAGACCCGGGGGAACCAGTGGATGATCCACCGCGAGCTCCAGCCGCTGCCGGCGGCGCTGCGCCCGATGCTCGCGCTGTCCGTGCCTGGGCCGCCGCCCGACAACGCGAACTGGGCGCTGGAGATGAAGTGGGACGGGGTGCGGGCGCTTGCCTTCATCGAACGCGGCCGGGTGCGCCTGATGTCGAGGACCGAACGCGACATCACCGTCGCCTACCCCGAGCTGGCCGGCCTCGGCGCGGCCGCCGCGCACAAGCAGCTGCTGCTCGACGGGGAGGTGGTGGTGTTCGGGGCCGACGGCTGGCCGGAGTTCGAGGCCCTGCAGCCGCGGATGCACGTCACCTCGGCGGCCCAGGCCAAGCTGCTCGCCGGGCAGACCCCGGTGACCTACCTGGTGTTCGACCTGCTGCAGCTGGACGGCAGGCCGCTGCTTGACCTGCCGTACTCCCGCCGGCGGGAGCTGCTCGACCAGCTCGGTCTTTCCGGCCCTTACTGGCAGACCCCGCCGTCCTTCCCCGGCGAGGATCTCCAGGACGTGCTCGCCGTCTCCGTGGACCACGGCATGGAGGGCGTGGTGGCCAAGCGGCTGGATTCGGCGTACGCTCCGGGCGTCCGCACCGATCACTGGCGCAAGATCAAGAACGTCCGGCTCCAGGAGGCCGTCGTGGCCGGGTACAAGCCAGGCCAGGGCAACAGGACCGGGCAGGTCGGCTCGCTGCTCATCGGCGTGCACGACGCCACCGGGCTGATCTACGCCGGGCACGTGGGGACCGGGTTCAGCGACGAGACGCTGCGCATGCTCGGCGCCCGCCTCGAGCCGCTGCGGCGTGCGTCCTCGCCGTTCGACGGCCCGGTGCCGCCCGAGCACGCCCGCACCGCCGTGTGGGTGGAGCCCCGCCTGGTGATCCAGGTGGCCTTCGACCGCTGGACCAGGGCCGGCCGGATGCGGGCCCCGGTGTACAAGGGCCTGCGCGACGACAAGGATCCCGCGGACGTGGTCCGTGAGCCCTGAGGACAAGGTCGCCGTCCTGGTTGACGGCCGGACGCTGACGCTGACCAACCTGGCCAAGGTGCTGTACCCGGACGACGGCTTCACCAAGGCCGAGGTGCTCGACTACTACCAGCGGGTCGCCCCGGTCCTGCTGCCGCACATCGCCGACCGCCCGGTGACGCTCAAGCGCTACCCCGAGGGCGTCGACGGCGAAGCCTTCTTCCAGAAGCACGTCACCGAGCACCGCCCGGACTGGATCCGCACCGCGACGGTCAGCTCGGCAAGCTCGAGGGCACGCGGCACGATGGTCACCTACCTGGTCGTCGACGACCTGCCCACGCTGATCTGGGCCGCCAACCTGGCCGGCCTGGAGCTGCACGTCCCGCAGTGGCGGATGCCCGCCGTACGCGAGCCCGACCTGCTGGTCTTCGACCTGGACCCGGGCGAGCCCGCCACCGTGGTGGAATGCTGCCAGGTGGCGGTCGACCTGCGGCCGCTGCTTGAGGCCGACGGGCTGGCGCCGCTGGCCAAGACCTCGGGCGGCAAGGGGCTGCAGCTCTACGCCAGGATTTCCGGCATGACCTCGGAGGCGGCCAGCGACAAGGCCCGCGGCTACGCAGAAAGCCTGGAACGGGCCCACCCCGCCCGCGTCGTCTCCCGGATGACCAGGGCGCTGCGGGCCGGCAAGGTCCTCATCGACTGGAGCCAGAACAACGGCTCCAAGACCACCGTCGCCCCCTACTCCCTGCGCGCACGGGCTCACCCCACCGTCTCCACCCCGGTCAGCTGGGAGGAGGTCGGGTCCTGCCGCCGCCCCGCCGACCTCTTCTTCACCGCCGACGTCGTGCTCGACCGCGTCGCGGCCCAGGGCGACCTGTTCGGCCCGCTGCTCTAGCGGAACTGCTCGCGCAGGGCGGCCTTCATGACCTTGCCGCTGGCGTTGCGCGGCAGCGCGGCCACCACGTGCAGGGTCGTCGGCAGCTTGTAGCGGGCGATCCGCTCGGCGCCCCATTCGCGTAGCTCGCCGATGGTCAGCACCGCGCCCGGGCGCAGCGCCGCGACCGCCACCGGCGTCTCGCCCCAGCGCTCATGGGGCGCGCCGAACACGGCGAGTTCGGCCACCGCGGGGTGCGCGGACAGGGCGTTCTCGACCTCGGCGCAGTAGACGTTCTCGCCGCCGGTGATGATCATGTCCTTGGTCCGGTCGACTACGTAGAGGAAGCCCTCCTCATCGGCCCGCACCAGATCGCCGGAGTGGAACCAGCCGCCGCGGAACGCCTCGGCCGTGGCCTCCGGGTTGCGCCAGTATCCGGCCATGGTCCCGGGGCCGCGGTAGACGATCTCGCCGACCTCGCCCGGCGGCACGTCCTTCATCGCGGCGTCGACGATCCGGGCCGACACGGAGGCCACCGGCCTGCCCACCGACCCGATCTTGCGCAGCGCGTCGGCGCCGTCCATCGCGCAGGTCACCGGGGACATCTCGGTCTGGCCGAACACCGCCACGTTATTGACCCAGCCGAAGACCTCGGCCATCCGGGTGAGCAGCGTCGTCGTGGCCGGGGCGGCACCCCAGGAAATGGTCTTCAGCGCGGACAGGTCGCGATCAGGCAGCGACGGGTCCGCGCAGATCAGCTGCCACTGGGCCGGCACGAGGAACATGCTGGTGATCCGCTCGGCCGCCATCAGCTCCAGCGTGGCCTCGCTGCTGAAGTTGCCGCTCGGCACCAGCACGGTCGTGCCGCCGATCAGCACGGTCGGCGCCACCGCGCCCAGCGAGGCGATGTGGAACAGCGGCGAGGCGCACAGCACGACCTCATCGTCGCCGAACATGCGCCAGGACCTGATGACCGTCAGCGCCTGGCACTGCAGGTTCTGGTGAGAGAGCACCGCGCCCTTGGGACGCCCGGTGGTGCCCGATGTGTACATGATCAGCGCCGGGCTGTCCTCGGGCACGTCCGCCAGCGGCACCGCGCCGGTCACGGCCGCGCCGGTCACGGCCGCATCGGTCACGGCCGCCTCGGTCACGGCCGGCTCGTCGACGGCGAAGTAGGGGTCGGCGCCCTCGGTCCCGCCGGTCGATATGAACCCGGTCACGTGCTCGCAGACGGCCCGGGCACTGGCCGCGGCCGGACCCGTCACCTCGTCCACGACGAGGAGCTCCGCCCCGGAATCCCGCAACACGAAGGCGATCTCGTCCGGGGCAAGCCGGAAGTTGATCGGGACCACGATCGCGCCGAGCGCGTGCGCGGCGAACATCGTCTCGAGGAACTCGGGCCGGTTGGTCATCATGATGGCCACCCGCTGCCCGGCCCGCACGCCGCGCGCCCGCATGGCCGCCCCGATGCCTGCCACCCGCGTTTCCAGCTGGCCCCAGGTCGTGGAGGTGCCACCGAAGCGCAGATACACCGCGTCGGGCTTCTCGTGGGCGTGCCTGGCCAGCTGATTGACCCAGTGGTTGCGCCGCCTGGCGTCCGCGTCAGCCATCCCGATACCTCCGGTCCTCCTGCCGCCGGTCCGAGCTAAGCACCGCAAAACGGCGCGGGTCAACCGCGGTCAGCCGCGGCGTTCGCGGATGAGCAGCAGGCCGTAGGCGGCCAGGGTGGAGTCGTCGGTGACGACGCCCTCGTCGATCATCTCCTCGAACCTGGTCCTCGGCACCCAGGCCTGGCGCATGTCCTGCTCCTCGTGCTCCCGGTCGGCGGGCCCTGGTTCCAGGCCGGTGGCCAGGAAGAAGTGCCCGACCTGGTCGGTGATGCCGTGCGCGCAGTGCAGCGAGCCGAGCCTGGTGAAATCCCGGGCGCGCAGGCCGGTTTCCTGGCTGAGCTCCAGCCTGGCGAGTTCCTCCGGGCTGCCCGACTGCCCGTTCGGCCAGCCGCCTTGCGGGAAGGACCAGGTGCGCCGGCGGATCGGGTACCGGTATTCCTCGACGATGTGGAAGCCGTCGTCCTCGGCCGGGACGACAAGCGCGAAGTCGCGCTTCTCCACGTAGGCGTAGGTTCCGCGGGAGCCGTCGCGCCGTTCGATCTCGTCCAGCCGCAGCCGCATCCAGTGGTCCTCGTAGACCACGCCGGTGGAGAGCGTACGGATATCCGGCCCCCGCCCGGTCTGCATCGGGCTACGACACCTGCTCGGATCCGGCCACCGCGAGCTCGTCGGCCTGGCCGGCGAGCGTGGCCGGGTTGGCCTTCCCTGCGCCGGCGCCGTTGGCGAGCGGGACCGCGGTTGCGGTGCCTGCGCCGTTGGAGAGCGGGACCGCGGTTGCGGTGCCTGCGCCGTTGGCGAGCGTGGCCGGGTTGGCGGTGCCTGCGCCGTTGGCGAGCGGGACCGGGCTGGCGGTGCCGGCCAGGCTGGCGTCCTGCGTCGCGGCGACCTCGGCCGCGGCGACCTTGGCCAGCCTGCGCTGCCTGATCCGCCCGGCGACCGCGGTCGCGCCAAGCGCGCCGGCGATCGGCAGCGTTATCAGGGCGGGCAGCTGGTAACGCCAGGAGAACTCGTACAGGTCCGCGCCGAGCAGCACGGCGACGGCGGAGCCGACGATGAGCAGGCAGGCCAGGCTCTGGTCCTGCGACGCCCGTCCGGACGGGTCGCGGCGCCGCCGCCAGCTGAAGATCCCGGCTATCCCGGCAAGCAGCGCGAGCAGGAACACCGGGCCCGGCGTGTACCCGCCGTATAGCTGGTAGTCCCTGAGCAGGATGGCGGCCGGGCGGTAGACGCTCGCCGTCCCGCCGCCCGTCTTCTTGAAGACGTTGTTGGCGCTGTTGTAGCCGTAGGGCGTGATGCCGGGCCGGTAATAGGGATAGCTAGTCTGGAACTGCCAGCGGGAGATCGGGGTGTCGCCCTCGTCGGTGTCCCTGGTCAGGGCGAAGACCTTGACCGAGTCCTTGGCGATGTCCCCGATCACGCGCAGCGGCTGCTGCTTGATCACGCTGTAGGCGAGTGCCTTCTGCAGCGGCAGCGTGTTGATCAGCGCCGGCGGGTTCACCTGTTCGTCGACCGGCGAATACAGCACCCGCGGTGAGTATGGCGAGTTCACCAGGCCGTCGACGCCGAACTGGGCCGCCTGGGTCGGCGTCGGGCACAGCGGCTCCTCGTCGGCAGGGATCTTCAGCGTCGCGCAGTCGGCCGCGTGCGCCGCCCGGCCGTACAGGTACGCGTCGCCCATGTTGGACAGCTCGAACCCATAGTGCAGGACCACCGCGGAGTAGCCCATGTAGCCCACCACGGGCAGCACAAAGCAGAAGGTCAGCACCGTGCCGTACAGCACGCGCCTGCGCCAGCCCCGGGTTGCGGCGAGCACGTAGACCAGGGCAGGCACGATCAGCGCCTCCCCGACCTGGCGGACCGGCGCGGACGTGCCGAGCGCCAGCCCGCCCAGGATGACGAAGGCCAGCCCGGGCCTGGGCTGCCAGAGCAGCAGCACGATCCCGGCCACCACCAGCGCCTCGAACAGCACGTCCGGCATGATCGTCTGCTCGGCGTTCAGCTGGTAGGCGTCGAGCAGCACCGGCGCGACCGCCAGGCCGGCCAGCCAGCGGGTCACGCCGCGGCGCTGCAGCAGCACGTAGAGCGCGGCCGCCATGCCAACCCCGAGCAGGTGCTGGAGCAGCGCGACGATTGCGAGGTTGCCGAACATCAGCACCGGGCGCAGCACGAACAGCGTGTAGCCGATCGGGTCGTAGGAGCCCCACTCGCTGGTGCTGAACTCGGTGCCGAAGATGTACTTCCTCGAGTCGATGAACAGCAACGCGGGGTGGTAGCCGATCTGGACGATGATCCGCAGCAGCAGGCCGGCCGCCACGAGCAGGGCGAAGACCCAGTGTCGGCGGAGCACGTCCATGGTGGCCCAGATGGCCCGGTCGGCGCGGGAGCCCTCGGTCACGCTCCCGGCCGCGGCTTCCCGGCTGACGTCGGGCCACGCGGTTTCGCTGCTGTTGGTCACACAGAATCCTTGCCGTGAGTCATCAGGCAGCGGGAGAAGACGCGCCGGTGCCCGGCCGCCCTGCGAGCAGAGATCATTCTGCCGTATCAGGCCGGACCAGGCGGGCAAGAGCGAGATTTCTCCCCTATGCCGCCATCTAGTCGACGCGAAGTCCCCGTCAACGGAGGATGTGAACTTCGTGTGAACTGCGTCACATCCACCCCTCGCGGCCCCGCCGCCCGGCGATACAGTGCGTGGAATTGTCGGTACCTGTCCGTAGCATCGGCGCATGCCAGCGTCCACAACCTGGGATGTCGTGCGGCTCCGGCTGCGGTCGGCGATGCCGCCGCTGTGCCCGCTGGGTCCGCTTACGTCGCCTGCGTCGCCTGCGTCGCCCGTGCCGCCTGCGTCGCCTGCGTTGCCCGTGCCGGCTGCTGACCCGGCGAGCTGCGTCGTGTGCCGTGGCCCGGTGCGGCCCGGGTTCGCCCGCTGCTACCAGTGCGGCCTGCACCGGCGGTACGGCCGCGATCTGCTCGCCGACGCCGTCGTGCCCATCTGCTACGCGGTAAAGGGAACGGACTACGCCGCCGCGCTGTGGCGCTACAAGTCCTGGCCGGCGCCGCCCAGCTCCTCCGCCCAGGCCGCTCTGCTCGTCCTGCTGCTCGCCTTCCTGAAGGATCACGGCGCTTGCGTATGGCGGCGTGCGGGCATGCCATCACCCGACCTGCTGGCCGTGGTGCCGACCGGGTTCGGCCGCCCGGGCCCGCACCCGCTGCTCAGGCTGATCTCGCCGTACCTGCGGCTGCCGCTGGTCCCGCTGGCCATCCGCGCGGGAGAGCAAGGCCGCGATCTGCGGGCTGACCGTTTCCTTGTCGGAGGAACGGCGATCGGAGCCAGCGTCCTGCTGCTCGACGACAGCTGGGTATCTGGCGCCAGCGCTCAGTCCGCCGCCGCGGCCCTCAAGCTGGCCGGCGCACGGCGTGTCGCCGCCGTGCTGCTAGGCCGGCACATCAACCCGGCCGATCCGGGTGCCGGTCCTTTCGCCGCCCGGCTGACCGTCCGGCCCTACGATCCGTCCAGCTGCGCGGTGCACTAGACATTACGGCCTTAACAGGGTGCATCCGGATATCGGGATAAAGGTGCGATGAGCGGGCCAGGAGCAATTATTGATTCGTTTCCGTGCGCTAGCGGAAATAGTGCTAGTTTAAACGCTCGTTCTATTGAATAGGTGGCTGCGCGCACGCGTTTGCTCTAACTTTTTCGGCATGAATGACCCGCAGCTCGTCACCACCCTCCGTGCGAGGTCAGCAGCGGCGCTGGCCGATCTCTTCGACGCTTATGGCGAACGGCTCTTCAGGTACTGCTGGGGCATGCTAAGGGGTCGCGAAGTCGCCCAGATAGCGCTCCGCGATACGCTCATCGTGGCCGCCGCGAACATAGCCCTCCTGACGGATGCCGAATTGCTCGGACCCTGGCTTTACTCGCTGGCCCGGGCGGAATGCCGACGGCGCCGGCCGCTTCCCGCCGCGCAGGCCGACGAGCCGCCCGCCCGGCCGAGCCAGGCTGATGCGGAAGCCAGGCTGGTGGCATGGAACGCGGCGATGAGCCTGGCGGCGGCGGAGTTCGAGGTCCTCGATCTTGCCTGCAGGCACCGGGTCGACGTGGATCTGGTGCTGGGCCTGCCAGCCCGGGACGTCCGGGACCTGCTTGGCCGCGCCAGGCTGAGCCTGCGGCAGGCGCTTGGTGCCGAGATCCTGATCACCAAGGGCAGCCACGACTGTCCGGACCGGGCCGAGGTTCTGCGCGGCTGGACCGGCACGGTCACACCTGAACTGCGCGAGCGCGTGCTGCGGCACGCCGCCGACTGCCCGGTCTGCGGGCCGAACCTGCCGCGCAGCGTCTCCGCGGAGCGGGTCTTCGCCCTGCTGCCCGATCCGGCGCTGCCGCCCGGCGCGCGGGCCGAGGTGCTCGGCTTCTTCTCCGATCCCAGGATGTCCGGTTACCGGGAATTCGCGGTGACGAGGGGGCCCGAACTCGCCGGATCGGGGTTCCCGGCCACGGCGGGGATCGCGCCGAAGCAGGCCGCGGGTGCCCAGGGTGCTCCGCGTTCTCCGGGTGCTTCCCGTTCTCCGCGTTCTCCGGGTGCCCCGCGTTCTCCGGGTGCCCCGCGTTCCCTGCAGGCTCCGGGTACTTCGCCGGCTCCGGGTGCTCCGCATCCTGAGCGGACTCCGGGCCTACCAGGGGCCGATCGGGCAAAGGGGTCAACGGACGCCCAGCGAGTGGCCGCGGTGGCGTCGGGAGCGTTGCTCCCCACGGCGGCCGCGATCGCCGTGGCCGCGCTGATGGCCTCCGCCTTCATGCTCAGCGGGTCGGGCACCCGGACCGCCGACCACCTGACAGGTCAGGCCACCGCGGCGGCTTCGCCGTCGATGCCGCGACAGCCCGGGAGCAGGACCGCGACTAACGTCCCGATCATCATCAGGACATCCGCGGTGCCCGCGGTCTCGCACGGGCGTGCGGGGATCCGGGGATCCGGTGGCAATGCCAGGCTCGCAACGGGCACGAAGCCGGGGCCGGTGCGGTCATCCGCGGCGCTCCCAGGCCCCTCGGGGGCGGGGCTTGGGGGCGCGAGCAGCCTGACCGTCACGTCTGGCCACCTGACCCTCGGCACGGGCTCGATCGGGACGATCTCGGTCACCGTCCTCGGCGGTCCGGTGAACTGGTCGGCGACGACCACGTCGAAGCAACTGACGCTGAGCAGCTACCGGGGAACGCTCCGAGCGGGTCAGAGCATCACGCTGGTGGTGACCGTGCGCCGGGTCAAGAACGCCGGGGGAACCGCGGCCGTGTACATCGATCCGGCCGGTGGCATGGACCGGGCGGTCGACGTGAGCTGGATACCCCGGCCCGTCGACTCGGTTGCGCCTGCATCGCCTTCCGCGTCCGGGTCCGCGTCTGCATCGCCGTCCCCGTCCGGGTCGGCGTCCAAGGCTCCCGTCTCCCCGTCTGCGTCTGCATCCCCGTCTGCGTCTGCACCGTCCCCGTCCGAGGGCACGGTCTCCCCGTCTGTATCGCCGTCCGCGACCCCGAACCCGTCACCCTCGGTCGAAGTGTGGTTGCGGCTCAGCGTGTAGCCCTCGCGGTACCGGCCGCCCTCGCGCCAGCTGGAGTGGCTCGAGGGCTGTCGGCCTGGCGGGCGCCCTAAGCTTGAACGGTGACCGCTGAGCCCCCTTCGCATACCGCGCTGGTCCGGCGAGCCCGCCGGATCGACCGGGAGCTGGCCCTGATGTATCCCGATGCGCACACCGAGCTGAACTTCCGCACGCCCCTTGAGCTGCTCGTCGCGACCATCCTGTCCGCGCAGACCACGGACAAGCGGGTGAACATGGTCACGCCGATCCTGTTTTCCCGCTACCCGTCCGCCGCGGACTACGCGGCGGCCGACCGCGACGAGCTGGAGAAGATCATCCAGTCGACCGGCTTCTACCACGCGAAGACGAACAGTCTTATCGGCCTTGGAGGGGCGCTCTGCGAGCGGTTCGGCGGCGAGGTGCCGCCGCGCCTGCGCGACCTCGTCACCCTGCCTGGCGTCGGAAGGAAAACCGCGAACGTGGTGCTCGGGAACGCCTTCGGCATCCCGGGAATCACGGTGGACACGCACTTCGGGCGGCTCGCCCGCAGGTTCGGCTGGACGACGAGCGACGATCCGGAGAAGGTCGAGGCCGACGTGGCCACGCTCATCCCGCGCCGGGACTGGACGGCGCTCTCGCACCGCGTGATCTGGCACGGTCGCCGGGTCTGTCACGCTCGTCGCCCCGCCTGCGGCGCTTGCGGCTTGGCCAGGCTCTGCCCGTCCTACGGTGAGGGCCCCACCGATCCGGTGGTCGCGGCGAAGCTCGTCAAGCCCGGCCCATTCTCGTGACCCCGGGTGACGAGCCCGTCCCAGCGTGGTTGCGCGAGCTGGCCGAGGCGGCAGGCAGGATGGAGATAGACCCGGTGGCCCTGCCGCCAGCCAGCGGGGGCAGGCCGTCGGCCGTGCTTGTCCTGTTCGCGCAGGGCACGGATGGTCCCGACCTGCTTCTCATCCAGCGCAGCGAGGAGCTGCGCCTGCACGCGGGCCAGCCTGCCTTCCCCGGCGGCGCCGTCGACGCGGCGGACTCCGGGCCGGTCGCGGCGGCCCTGCGCGAGGCCGCCGAGGAAGTGGGCCTGGATCCGGCCGGCGTCGACGTGGTAGGCACCCTCCCGGAGCTGTTCATCGACCGGACCGGGTTCCGCGTCGTCCCGGTCCTCGCGTGGTGGCGGCGCCCCTGCGCGGTGGCGCCCGTTGACCCCCGTGAGGTGGCCGCGGTGGAGCGGGTCGCCGTCGCCGAGCTGGCCGATCCGGCCGCGCGCCTGATGGTTCGCGGGCCCAGCGGGCGCATATCGCCGGCGTTCCGGGTCCGCGGGATGCTGATCTGGGGCTTCACGGCCGCGCTGGTCGACCGCCTGCTAACCGTAGGCGGCTGGGAGCGCCCCTGGGACCCCGCCACCGTAACGGACCTATAACCGCGCCACCCCTGTGGCCGTCGCGGTCGCGCCAAGCAAGTTGGCGGGACGCTATACGGTTAAGGTCGTGCGCGGTGATGTGCTCGACCTGATCTTGCTAGTGGTGGTCGCCGCGTTCGCGGTCTCGGGGTACCGGCAGGGTTTCATCGTCGGCGTGCTGAGCTTCTTCGGGTTCGTGGGGGGAGCCCTGCTCGGCGCGGAGTTCGGCCCGAGCATCTCCCGGGCGATTGTCGGCGGTCAGACGCAGCAGGACGTCGTGGCCGTCGTCCTGCTGGTGAGCTTCGCCGTGATCGGGCAGTTCATCGCCTCTTCTATCGGCGCCGCGATGCGCTCGACGGTGACCTGGCGCTCGGCGACGACGCTGGACTCGGTGGGCGGTTCCGTGGTCAGCATCGTGTCCGTGCTGCTGATCGCCTGGGTTGTCGGGTCGGTGCTCAGCCAGTCCCCGTTCCCCGTGGTCGATCAGCAGGTGAACAACTCGCTTGCGCTGCAGACCCTGGACAGGTTCATGCCCTCGCCTGCCAAAACCGCCTTCTCGGACTTCCGCAGGCTGCTGACGAGTAACAGCACCTACGCCGAGGTGTTCAGCGGGATCGGCGAGGAACGCATCTTGGCGATCCCGGCCCCGGACCCGGCCGTGCTCGACAGCCCGGGATTCCTGGCGGCTCGTAGCCGGGTGGTGAAGGTGCAGGGGATTGCGCCGAGCTGCGACCGTTCCATCGAAGGCTCCGGGTTCGTCATCTCGCCACAGCACGTCCTCACCAACGCCCACGTGGTGGCCGGGGTGACCGAGCAGCAGACGGTCACCACCACCACCGGGCAGAAACTCCAGGCCAGCGTGGTGTTCTACGACCCGCAGGTGGACGTGGCCGTTCTGTACGTGCCCGGGCTTGACCTGACGCCGCTGGGCTTCGCGAGCCCGGCCCATCCCGCCGACGACGCGGTAGTGGCCGGATATCCGCTCGACGCCCCGAGCCTGATCACCGTGCCGGCCAGGATCGGCGGTGTGCAGGACGCGCAGGGGCCGAACATCTACCAGTCGAGCACGGTGACTCGTCAGATCTATGAGGTCAGGGCCCAGGTCGAGTCGGGTAACTCGGGTGGCCCGCTGCTATCCCCGGCCGGCACCGTCGACGGGGTGGTATTCGCCGCTGCGGTCGGCGTCAACGACGTCGGCTTCGCGCTGACGGCATCCGAGGTCCTCCCC
>Ga0209169_10001491_pt1 | contig 14302 bp, 10 predicted proteins | sample HubBroMetageWRM4_FD_188346 | JGI IMG/M metagenome (GOLD analysis project Ga0209169, IMG submission 188346) | Warmed soil microbial communities from the Hubbard Brook experimental Forest, New Hampshire - Hubbard Brook CCASE Soil Metagenome WRM 4... | ecosystem: Environmental > Terrestrial > Soil... | reverse complement strand
ACCGCGACATCTTTTGGTGCATTCACGCCAATTCGGACTTGATTGCCCTTCACACCCAACACGGTCACCGTAACCTCATTGCCGATCATTACGGTCTCGCCCACTCGCCTAGTTAAAATCAACATAATCCAGCTCCTTGCTGACTTGACGCTCACGGCGGCAAAAAATCACCTTGTTGCACACCGCTTCGCCCCAAGCATTCGTTCGTAAATCGAACGGTGGTTGCTATTTCCCACAAGAATTCTTCAGTCGGTCGGGCAAGAATACAAGAATACCAAACGCATTTGTTGCAACTTCTTGTCAGAATAAGACAATCGTTCAATTAGAGAGTCGGCTCCGAACCAACGACTCGACCCCTGCAAGCGCGGAGGCCAGATTTTCGGGCTGCGTGCCACCCGCCTGAGCAAAATCCGCTCGACCACCACCTCGACCTCCGACTTTCGCCGCCACCAGCCCCGCAATCTCGCCCGCTTTGATTCGAGCCACCAAGTCGGCTGACACACCGGCGACCAGAAGGACCTTGCCCTCCTGCACGCTGCCCAGGACTATCACCGACGAACCGAGCTTGCTCTTGAGCCCGTCCATGGCATCCCGCAGCGACCTTACGTCCGCCCCGTCAATCTCTGCAGCCAAAACCTTAACGCCGCTCACATCCTTGGCGCTCGCGGACAAATCGCCGCCATGCCCGCTCGCCAACTTGGATTTTAGCTGCTGAACCTCCTTTTCCAGCCTGCGCGAGCGCTCGACGAGCTCGTGGACCTTTTCATCCACGTCCTCGCGGCTGCCCCGAAGCATCGCAGCAATGTCGCGCAGCACCTCATCGGTATGCACAACCCACTCATAAGCTCCACGGCCGGTCAGGGCTTCCACTCGACGGACGCCAGCAGCGACGCCCGATTCACCGGTGATCTTGAACAGACCAATATCACCAGCACGTTCGACGTGCGTTCCGCCGCAGAGTTCCATTGAAAAATCACCGATCGACAAAACCCGCACGTCGCTGTCGTATTTCTCGCCAAACAGTGACATCGCACCCGCGGCTTTCGCTTGGTCCAACCCCATCACGCGTGTCTCGACCGGTGCGTTTTCGCGAATTTCGGCATTCACAAGATCTTCCACTTGGCGCAATTCGTCCGGCGATACCGCCTGAGTGTGCGAAAAGTCGAAGCGCAACCGGTCGGCGGCCACAAGCGAGCCTTTCTGTTCTACATGCTTGCCAAGGATCTTGCGAAGCGCCGCATGCAGCAGGTGCGTCGCGGAATGATTGAGTGCGATCGCCTTGCGGCGCTCCTGGTCGACCTGCGCATTCACAACCTCACCGGCGCGCAGCTCGCCCGTATCGAGAACGCCAACATGGGCGAATGAGGCGCCAATTTTCTGGGTATCGCGCACGGTAAAGCGCACATTCGGACCCGATAGGACACCTGTGTCGCCGATTTGACCGCCGCTTTCCGCATAGAAGGGCGTGTGGTCCAGGACCACTTGGCCTTCTTGGCCCGGCCGCAGCACATCGACCTCGGCGCCATCGAATATGAGTGCGGTAACCCGCGCTTTGTCCACTACGCGCTCGTAGCCGGAAAAATCGGTCTTGCCGGTCAGCTTGATCGTCTCGCGCAGATCAGCCCCGAACTTACTCGCTGCCCGCGCTCGGGTGCGCTGCGCTTCCATGGCGACATCGAAGGCTGCCTGATCGATCGTGAGACCACGCTCCCGTGCGATGTCCGCAGTCAGATCCGCTGGGAACCCATAGGTATCGTAAAGCTTGAATACGATTTCACCGGGAATCACCGACGATTTGAGCTTTGCCGTTTCCGTGTCCAGCAATGCCATGCCGGTCGCGAGCGTTTCAGCAAATCGGGTCTCCTCCTGCGCGAGCACATGGGCAGCACGGGCTTCGCCGCTCGCCAGTTCTGCGTAGTAGGCGCCCATTTCACGCACCAAAGGCGAGACCAGCTTGTGGAAGAAGGGCTGCGTCTGACCGAGCTTATAGCCATGGCGAATGGCGCGTCGGATGATGCGCCGCAAAACGTAGCCGCGGCCTTCGTTTGACGGGACAACTCCGTCGACGATGAGGAAGGTGCAAGCACGAATGTGATCGGCGATGACCCGCAGGCTCGCCGATTCCAAATCTTGCGTTCCGGTGACATCCGCAGCGACGCGAATCAATGACTTGAACAGGTCGATGTCGTAGTTGCTGTGGACGCCCTGCATCACCGCCGCGACCCGCTCCAAGCCCATGCCGGTATCGACCGAGGGTTTGGGAAGCGGTACCAGCACGCCGTCCGATGAACGCTCGTACTGCATGAACACGAGATTCCAAATCTCGACATAGCGATCGCCATCTTCTTCCGGCGTACCCGGCGGTCCGCCCGCAATCTCCGGGCCATGATCGTAGAATATCTCCGAGCACGGTCCGCACGGCCCGGTGTCGCCCATCGCCCAAAAATTGGATTTCTCACCCAGGCGAGTGCAGCGCGTCGGGTCCACGCCGATTTCTTCGACCCAAATTCGCTCAGCCTCATCGTCTTCCGTGTACACGGTCACCCACAACCGGTCCTTCGGAATTTCCAGCGTTCCGGTGATGAAATTCCAGGCGAAGTGAATCGCTTCACGCTTGAAATAGTCGCCAAAGCTGAAATTGCCCAGCATTTCAAAAAATGTGTGATGGCGTGCCGTATAACCGACATTCTCCAAATCATTATGCTTACCACCGGCGCGAACACAGCGCTGCGCGGTCGCGGCACGCGAATAATCGCGCACTTCCTTGCCGAGAAATAAATCCTTGAATTGGACCATCCCGGCGTTGGTGAACAACAGGGTCGGGTCGTTGTGCGGCACCAGCGAACTCGACGGCAACACTGCATGGCCGTTCTTGCGGAAAAACTCCAGAAAACTGGCGCGGATTTCCGAGGTCGTCATCGATTTGATTTTTGCGTCGCGTTTCATGTCTCTTCAATGTCTGAATCAATATCCACGTCAAAGCCTAAAGCCATTCGGATCTGCGCGCTCGTGAAACCTCGGTAACCTAAGAATCGCGCCTGCAGCTGTCTCGCAGCGTAAGTCTTCGCCGGTTTCGCGCCAAATTTCTTGATGCGCGCTTTATTTAGCAACATGATCCAATCAGGGTAGGCGTCGAGGTATTCCTCTACCAGCGGTCCCTGCAAGCCGTGTCGACGCAAATCGACGCGGATTCGAAGCGGTCCTTGGCCCCTCGCGGCGTGATAAGCCACGAAGTTCTCCAGATAGCGCCGATCGTCGAGTAATTTTTCGCCGTGCAACGCATCGAGCAAGGGCAGCACGACCAACGCATCGTAACCCTTCTCGAGCAGTTTAAGGCGTAAATCCTCGGAGGAATAGTCGCGCCGAGCCAACGCATCGAGTGCCGCCACCCGGGCGGCGCGCGCATCCAGGGGATCGACCGGCCCGGCCGACCGGGGCATTACGCCTCTTTGACGTCGCCGCCGCCCCGATTCATGGTCGCCTTCTCCGGGATCAGCTTGGCGCGAACCTGCGCCTCGATATCCTTGGCGATCTCAGGGTGCTGTTGCAGAAACACGCGTGCGTTGTCCTTGCCCTGCCCGATCCGTTCGCCCTTGTAGCTGTACCAAGAACCGGATTTCTCCACCATATTATGTAGGACACCCAATTCGATGAGTTCACCCTCCTTGGAAATCCCGGTGCCGTACATGATTTCAAATTCGGTCTCCCGGAACGGGGGTGCCACCTTGTTCTTGACGACTTTGACGCGGGTCATCGAACCCACGACTTCCTCGCCATTCTTGATCGCGCCGATGCGCCGGATATCCATGCGCACGGACGAATAGAACTTCAGCGCGTTGCCGCCGGTGGTCGTTTCGGGATTGCCGAACATCACGCCGATCTTCATGCGAATCTGATTGATGAAAATCACAATGGTGTTGGATCGCTTGATATTGCCGGTCAGTTTGCGCAGCGCCTGCGACATGAGGCGAGCTTGCAACCCCATGTGCTGATCACCCATTTCGCCTTCGATCTCGGCTTTCGGCGTCAGCGCGGCGACCGAGTCGACGACGACCACATCCACGGCTCCTGATCGCACCAGCATGTCGGTGATTTCCAGCGCCTGTTCCCCGGTGTCGGGCTGCGACACCAACAAATCATTGACCTTGACGCCGAGCTTTTCCGCGTACACCGGATCAAGCGCATGTTCCGCGTCCACGAATGCGGCGGTCCCGCCGTTCGCTTGCGCGGATGCGATGATGGCCAACGTGAGCGTGGTCTTGCCCGAAGATTCCGGGCCAAAGATTTCGATGACGCGCCCGCGCGGGATGCCGCCGACGCCGAGCGCGATATCAAGCCCCAACGAGCCGGTCGGGATCGAGTCCACCTCGTAGGTGGCGCCGGCGTCGCCCAAGCGCATGACCGAGCCTTTGCCAAATTGTTTCTCGATCTGGCTCAGTGCAGCCGCGAGAGCTTTTTTGCGATTCTCTTCCATATGCAGCAGTCCTCAACAAAGTGTGCCGCTATTATTTCATATTCAGCGTGCGGCGCTCATCCGATATGCAATGAATTCGCAGAGATTTCTCAACGATTTTGCATTTCATCCAGTAGTGACCAGGTGTCGACTACTGTATACGCAGACTCGACGCCGCCGGTATCGGAGCGAATCAAACTGAGAGTTGTTGCCCGCCACTCCACGGGCAACATTGCTTGCAGCACAGGGGCTTGCACGACCTTCCTCGCGAGCGTTACATGCGGACGCGGCGACTTGGGCGGCGGCAATTCGAGCGCAGCACTCAACCTGCTGCAAAGATCGAGCAGTCCGGGTGGTGGTGTACGAACTACTGTCACCACGACTTTCGACTCCTGCCAAAACTCGATCGCATCGCAATTGAGGGTGAATCGAGGGACGCGCAACGATCGGCCGATCTGCTGCAGCACCGCGAGTTTGATAGCAGGCACTTCACCCACAAAGGCGACGGTCATATGGTAGTTCTTCGGATCGACCCGGCGGCCACGCTTCTCGAGATTCAATCGGCCGGCAAGTTCAGTGAGCTGCCGAGTAATATCTTCATCCGGCCAGAGCGCGAAAAAGAATCTCATCGGCCTTTCACAGCCCAATGGGCAATCAACGCTTGATGAGGCCCATCAAGGCCGCGCGCACGGTCTTGCGTCGCACCGTCTCGCGGTTGCCCCGAAATCGCCTCAAGACTGTAGCGACGCGAATCGCGCCACTATGCCGCGTAGCCCAACCGAGCCAAACCGTGCCCACGGGCTTCCCTGGAACGGCGCCGCCGGGCCCAGCGATACCTGTCACCGCGACGGCGATTTGTGCCCCGCTGCGGCGGAGCGCGCCGGCCGCCATGGCTCGAACGGTCGCTTCGCTCACCGCACCGTGCCGCCGCAAAACCGTGCGTGGCACGCCGAGTTGGCGCTCCTTGGACTCGTCGCTGTAGGTCACGAACCCTTCCGAAAACCAACAGGAGCTGCCGGCAATATCCGTGAGCGCCTTGGCAATCCAGCCGCCCGTACAAGATTCTGCCGTTGCGGCATGGCGCCGCGCTTTGAGCAAGTGCCGGCCAACTCGCTCGGCAAGCCGCTTTAATTGCGCATCGCTCTCTCTCATGCGAGGGAGTGTACTGGTTTAGAATTCCCCATGGTCCCCCGACTGTACCCAATCCTTCTCGAAATCCCTTTGGTCAGCGCCCCCGTAGGACCGACGACCCTAACGAAGTTACTGCCGCGACGCTGAATGATTGATCCCGAAGAAAAAATAAATCACACGCCCATGATGCAGCAGTATCTGCGCATCAAGGCGCAGCATCCCGATGTGCTGCTGTTCTATCGGATGGGTGATTTCTACGAGATGTTCTATGACGATGCGCGCCGCGCCGCGGAACTGCTCGACATCGCATTGACTCAGCGCGGCGCATCCGCCGGCGCGCCGATTCCCATGGCCGGCGTGCCGGTCGTGACGCTGGACGGCTATCTGGCCAAATTGGTGCGCAAGGGTCAATCGGTGGCCATTTGCGAGCAGCGTGGCGAGCCGGGAAAGACCAAAGGACCGATGGAGCGCGAGGTGGTGCGCATCATCACCCCCGGCACCCTCACCGACGAGGCGCTTTTGGAGGAGCGGCGGGACACGCTCATAGCCTGTGTCTGCGGGCAGGACGGCCGTTATGGGCTCGCGTGGCTCGACCTATCGGCCGGCCGCTTCAGTGTGATGGAACTGGCCAGTCTCGCCGCTCTGGAGGCCGAAGTGGAACGGCTGCGGCCCGCGGAAATCCTGGCTCCCGATGGCGCACAGCCGGCTTTGGCCCGCTCCTCCGGAGAGGATCGGCCCTGGCGGGCCCGGGCACCCTGGCACTTCGAGGTGGACTCGGCTACGCGGGCGCTGACCGAACAGTTTCGTACCCGTGACCTGGCCGGCTTTGGCTGCGCGGACAAACCGCTGGCCATCGCGGCGGCGGGCGCCTTGCTCGCCTATGTCCGCGAAACCCAAAAATCGGCGCTGCCGCATCTGCTGACGATCACGACTGAAGAACGGGATGCCGCTCTCATCATGGATCCGGCTACGCGGCGCAATCTCGAACTCGATGAGAGCATTGCCGGTGCGGCCGAGCTCACACTCGCAGGCGTTTTTGATCGCACGACGACCGCCATGGGCGGGCGACTGCTGCGCCGTTGGCTGCATCGGCCGCTGCGGGATCGCGATATCTTGCGGGCACGCTATCACGCGGTCGCGACGCTGATCGATCAGGATCAACACGCTGCTATCGCGGAAGGACTGGCGGCCGTCGGCGATCTGGAAAGGATACTGGCCAGAATTGCCCTACGCTCCGCACGGCCACGCGATCTGGTGCAGCTGCGCTCGGCGCTCGGCGCCTTGCCGTCACTGCGGCGCATTCTCGTCGCCGCACCGTCTCCCCTGCTGCAGCGGCTCACTCTCAACATCAACGATCATCATGAAGAGCATTCCTTGCTTCACCGCGCGATTGACGAGGCGCCTCCCCACTACCTCCGCGAAGGCGGCGTGATTGCCCCGGGATTCGATGCCGAGTTGGATGAACTGCGCGCGCTCGGCAGCAACACCGAGCGATTTCTGGTCGACCTTGAGCAGCGGGAACGCGAACGCAGCGGTCTTTCCAGTTTGAAACTCGGCTTCAACCGCATACAGGGATTCTTCATCGAGGTGAACCGCAGTCAAGCCGACAAAGTCCCGCCCGAGTATCTGCGCCGGCAAACGGTCAAATCGGCGGAGCGATTCATTACTCCGGAGTTGAAATCCTTCGAGGATAAAGTCTTGGGAGCGCGCGAGCGCGCCCAGGCGCGCGAGCGGATGCTCTACGAGGCCTTGCTTGACCAGATGTCCGCCAATCTTCCCGCGTTGCAAGCCAGCGCCACCGCCATCGCGGAAATCGATGTCTTGAGCTGTTTCGCCGAGCGTGCGACCACGCTGCACTGCGCGCAGCCTGAGCTGGTGGACGAGCCCATGCTGCACATTGATGGCGGGCGCCATCCAGTGGTCGAGCGCGCAGGACGCGAACCATTCATCCCCAATGACCTGCGCTTTGACGATTCGCGCCGCATGCTGATCATTACCGGCCCGAACATGGGCGGCAAAAGCACGTATATGCGCCAGACAGCGCTGATCGTGATTCTCGCGCATATCGGCTGTTTCGTGCCCGCGCGGCGCGCAATCCTCGGGCCCCTGGATCGCATCTTCACGCGCATCGGCGCCTCCGATGACCTGGCGGGCGGACGCTCGACCTTCATGCTGGAAATGACCGAAACCGCCAACATTTTGAACAATGCCACCCATCAAAGCCTGGTGCTCATGGACGAAGTCGGCCGGGGCACCAGCACTTTCGATGGTCTATCGCTCGCTTGGGCTTGCGCGGCCTTCATCGCCACGAAAATCCACGCCTTTACCTTGTTTGCCACGCATTATTTCGAACTCACCAGTCTGGCGAGCGAGGCGCCCGGCGTGGTCAACGTTCATGTCGAAGCCGTTGAGCACGGCGATCGGCTGGTATTTCTGCACACCGTCAAGGAAGGACCTGCCAGCCAGAGTTATGGCTTGCAGGTGGCCGCGCTGGCGGGGATTCCGAAGTCCGTGACGACGCAGGCTCGACGCTACCTGACTGAACTGGAGCGGGAGCGCGACGCCCTGCGAAGCCATAACTCGCCCCAAGGCGAATTACCCCTATTCGCGCCCCCCGCGCCCGTTCCAGAATCGGCCGCGTTGCAAGCGCTGCGCGCGGTGGACCCCAACACCTTGAGCCCGCGCGACGCGCTGGATCTGCTCTTCCGTTTGAAAAGCCTGGATCTCGGCGAAGCTAACGAATAAAACATCCGTCGTTCAAGAACGCAGCGGTTTGCCGCGCGACCACCGAAGAAAACGGCAGAGCGGTGTGGCTGATCCGCAAAACCAGGTGCTCCAATATGCCGGGCAGCCGCGTTTCCTCCACGAAAATGGTGCCATCGCTGGGTGCACCATGTACGCCCACCAGCCTTCCCAACCCGATTCCCACGCTGCCCGCGATCACGCCCAAATCGCGCTGCCCCCTCCAACGGCGTTGCCGCTCGGTGAGCAATTCCTCGTGCACACCCCTTCCCAAGATTTTCCTGCCGAAGGGCAGTCGCGCCAAATTCTGCGCAGCGCGGCTGCCGTTCAGCGGCGAACCCAAGAGCACGATTCGTCCCGGCGGCAGCTGCACGCGATTGCCGTTCTCGAACAGCTTCAATATCACCAAGCCGCCCAGGCTATGGCCTACCAAGTGCAGCGTCTCTGCGCGCTGCTGGCTCAAAAATTTTCCGAGCGCCTGCGCGCTGTCGCTAATGGTCGACATCACCGATGGGTAGGAGAAAGCACGTGTCTTCGCATTCAACTCCCTGGACAGCCGTCGGAGCAGGATGCCGGCCTCATTGCCGCTCAGCCATAGCCCATGCACATACACAACCAGTGTGCTCATGACATCAGGGCCTACAAGCGCAGCTCGGCAATGACCGCACGATTCGTGCTGGAAGAGGCCGTTTCCAGCGCATCAGCGGCCGACGCCCAGCGGAACTGCACATGCTCCGCATCGCTTAAAACCACCGGCACGCGCTCCTGCAGCCGCAATGAGAAAGCGTGCTCGAGATTCTGCGTAACCCCAGGGGCGTACACCTTGCCGAAGGCCGGCAAAATCTCGTACACCTGCGTCCACTGTAGATTGACCAGCACGCCTTGCCGGATCCCGGTTTCCTCAAGCACTTCGCGTCGAGCTGCGGCATCCGCGGGTTCGCCCCACTCCATGCTGCCGGTCACCGATTGCCAAAACCCGGGCGGCCGGCGCCGCTCGAGCAACAGAAATTCGCCGCCTTCCGTGTGGATCACGATCAAGACGGATTCGGGCCGGCGAAATTGCAAGGTCACTCGATCTTGGGAGGCGTTCGCACGCGAATGTGCAGTTCTCGCAGCTGAGCTTCGCTCACTTCGGTCGGTGCATCCATCAACAGATCCGCAGCAGTCTGAGTCTTCGGGAAAGCGATCACGTCGCGGATGCTGTCGGCGCCGGCCATTAGCATCGCCAGTCGGTCGAGACCAAAGGCAATGCCGCCGTGCGGCGGGGCGCCGTACTTAAGCGCGTCGAGCAAGAATCCGAACTTCACGCGGGCCTCTTCAGCGGAAATGCCCAACAAATCGAACACCACAGACTGCAGTTCTTGGTTGTGAATACGCACCGATCCACCGCCGATCTCCGAGCCGTTCAACACCATGTCGTAGGCTTTGGCGGTCGCTTCCCCCGGACTGGCCGCGAGAGCCGCATAGTCTAGGTTGGCCGGACTGGTAAACGGGTGATGCATGGCCTGCCACCGCTTGGCATCCTCGTCCCATTCGAACATCGGGAAATCGACCACCCAGAGCGGCCGCCAGCCCGCGGCGACCATCTTTAAATCCTGGCCGACCTTTAGGCGCAACGCGCCGAGCGCATCGCTCACGATCTTGCCGCTGTCCGCGCCAAAGAAAATCAAATCGCCATCCTGAGCTGCGGTGCGCTGCATGATTCCGCTCACGGCCGAATCGCTTAGGAACTTTAAGATCGGCGACTGCAAGCCCTCGCGCCCTTTGGCGAGCTCGTTGACCTTGACGTACGCCAGACCCTTCGCGCCGTAGCGCGCCACATACGCCGTGTAGTCATCGATCTCTTTGCGCGACAGCTTGCCGCCCTGGGGTACGCACAGCGCCGTGACCCGACCGCGGGGATCGGCGGCAGGACCCGCGAACACCTTGAAGTCGCAGCCCTTGACCAAGTCCGCGACATCCACCAGCTCCAACGGCACGCGCAAATCCGGCTTGTCGGACCCATAACGGCGCATGGCCTCCGCATAGCTCATCCGTGGCATCGGACTCGGCAGCTCCACCCCCAAGACCTGCTTGAAGAGATAATGGACGAGACCCTCCATCAGGCGCTGAATCTCGGCCTGATCCAAAAAAGAGGTTTCAATGTCGAGCTGGGTAAATTCCGGCTGACGATCGGCGCGCAGGTCCTCGTCGCGGAAACAGCGCACGATTTGATAGTAACGGTCGAAACCGGAAATCATCAGCAACTGCTTGTAGATTTGCGGCGACTGCGGCAAGGCAAAGAATTTCCCGGCGTGTGTGCGGCTCGGCACCAAATAGTCGCGCGCGCCCTCCGGCGTGGCCTTGGATAACATCGGCGTCTCAATGTCGACGAATCCCGCCTCGTCCAGATAGTGGCGCATCGCACGCGTGATCCGGTGGCGCAGCAGCAAGCGCTCGCGCATCTCCTCGCGGCGTAAATCCAAGTAACGGAAGCGCAGTCGGACTTCCTCGCTCACCGTCTCGTCGAGTTGGAACGGCAGCGGCTCTGAGCGATTGAGAATCTCCAGTTCCTGACACAATACTTCGATCTGCCCGGATTTGAGATTGGCGTTGGCGGTCCCCGGCGGCCGGGCACGCACCAGCCCGGTTACCTTGAGTACAAATTCATTGCGCACGCGCTCGGCCGCGGCGAACACCTCTGCCTTGTCCGGATCGAACACGATTTGCAGCAGTCCCTCGCGATCGCGCAAGTCGACGAAAATGACGCCGCCATGGTCACGACGACGGTGGGCCCAGCCGGCCACGGTGACGGCCTTTCCGATCGATGACTCATCGACTCGGCCGCAATAATGAGTGCGCATAAGCAAGAGCAACCAAAAAGGGGAAGCGCGGGATGCTAAGGCTTGAGGCCCGCTCGGGCAAGTGCTTTAGCGCCGGCGTTTGACCTTGAGGGGTTTGCGCTTGGCGCGCGATGCGCTTCGCGAGCCGCCCTTTTCCACGGCCGGCTTGGATGCAGCGCTGCTCGAGGACTTATCCCCGGGCTTGTCGGCCGCCTTCTCCGTCGCCTTGGGTGACTCCTTCACGGCCGAGGCCTCCGCCTTGGTCTCGCCGGGCTTCGCATCCTTGCCATCCGTGCCCTTGTCAGTCTTGGCCTTGGCATCGGTCTCCTTCGTCTCGGGAGCATCCTCGGGCCGGTCTGCCAAATTCCGTTGGTTGTCTTTGTCGCCCTTGAAATCGGTTTCGTACCAGCCACCGCCTTTGAGCCGGAAGACGGGTGCCGACATCAACCGGGTCAGCTGCGACTTACCGCAATGCGGGCATTTTTTGAGCGGCGCATCGCTGACCTTCTGCATGGCCTCCAATTCATGGCCGCAGCTCTTGCACTGATACTCGTAGAAAGGCATGGATTTCCTCTTAAGGGGACTAGCGCCGCAAAGTATAGCGAACTTACCTCGCCTACTCGCGGCGCTGAACGTTAGTGCAGGCGTTCCTTTTCGAATACCAGCGCATCGCGCTTGATCTTGGCGATGACTCGATCGCCGGCAATGAAGTCGCCCTTGAGAATTCGCTGTGCCAGCGGATTTTCAATCTGCGATTGGATGGCGCGTTTCAAGGGCCGCGCGCCGTACACCGTATCGAAGCCCGCCTCGCCGATCTTGTCCCGCGCATCGTCGTCCAGCCTCAGGGTGATATCGCGCTCCGCCAGGCGCTGGCGTAGCCGTCCCAGCTGTATATCGACAATCGATCGAATCTGGTCCCGACCGAGTGAATGGAACACCACGATTTCATCGACGCGATTGATAAATTCGGGCCGGAAATGTTGCGTCACCACTTGCATGACGGCCTCTTTCATCTTGGCGTAATTGGCCTCGCCCGAGAGTTCTTGGATGACCTGGGATCCCAGGTTCGAGGTCATGATCACGACGCAATTGCGAAAATCCACCGTGCGCCCCTGACCATCGGTAAGGCGCCCGTCGTCCAGCACTTGCAGCAGGACGTTGAACACGTCCGGATGCGCCTTCTCAATTTCGTCCAGCAGAATGACGCAATAGGGTCGGCGGCGCACCGCTTCGGTCAAATAGCCGCCCTCCTCATAGCCTACATAGCCCGGCGGCGCGCCGATCAAGCGGGCGACCGAGTGCTTCTCCATGAATTCCGACATGTCGATGCGGATCAAGGCATCTTCGGTATCGAACATGAACTCGGCCAATGCCTTGCACAGCTCCGTTTTACCGACACCCGTAGGGCCTAAGAACATGAACGAGCCGCTGGGCCGATTCGGATCCGATAAACCGGCGCGGGTGCGTCGAATGGCATCCGCCACCGCCTTGACGGCTTCCTCCTGGCCCACGACGCGCTTGCCCAGCACTTCTTCCATGCGCAGCAATTTGTCACGCTCACCCTCGAGCATGCGCGACACCGGGATCCCAGTCCATTTCGAGACGATTTCGGCGACTTCGGTTTCGGTCACCGAGTTGCGCACCAATTGATTGGGTTTCTGTTCGACTTCCAGCGCTTTGGCCAATTTCTGCTCGAGCGCGGGTATTCGCCCGTACTGCAGCTCGGACATGCGCGCCAAATCCTGCGCGCGCCGCGCGGTGTCGAGGTCTTGGCGGGCACGCTCCAATTCTTCCTTGATGTGCGCGGCGCCTTGGACGGTGGCCTTTTCGGCCTTCCAGATCTCTTCCAAGTCCGAGTATTCCTTTTCCAAGCCAGCCAACGTGTCGTTCAGCGTGCTCAAGCGCTTTCGCGACGCTTCATCGCTTTCTTTCTTGAGCGCCTCACGCTCGATCTTCAGCTGAATAATGCGTCGATCCAATTTGTCGAGCGCCTCGGGCTTGGAATCGATTTCCATGCGGATCAGGGAACCGGCCTCATCGATCAGATCGATGGCCTTGTCGGGCAGCTGGCGATCCGCGATGTAGCGATGCGACAGGGTGGCTGCCGCCACAATCGCCGGATCCGTGATTTCCACGCCATGATGCACTTCGTAGCGCTCTTTGAGACCGCGCAGGATCGCGATGGTGTCTTCGACCGAGGGTTCATCGACCAGGACTTTTTGGAAGCGCCGTTCGAGCGCCGCGTCTTTCTCGATGTATTTGCGATATTCATCGAGCGTCGTTGCGCCCACACAATGCAGCTCGCCGCGTGCGAGCGCGGGCTTGAGCATATTACCCGCATCCATCGCGCCCTCGGCCTTGCCGGCGCCCACCATGGTGTGCAATTCGTCGATGAATAAAATGACCTGACCTTCTTGTTTCGCCAGGTCATTGAGCACCGCCTTTAGGCGCTCCTCGAATTCGCCGCGAAATTTCGCGCCGGCGATGAGTGCGCCCATGTCGAGCGAAAGAATGCGCTTGTTGCGCAGGCCCTCGGGCACCTCGTCGTTGATGATGCGTTGGGCCAAACCCTCGACAATCGCGGTCTTGCCCACACCGGGCTCGCCGATCAGCACGGGATTATTCTTGGTGCGCCGTTGCAGAACTTGAATCGTGCGGCGAATCTCATCATCGCGTCCGATCACCGGATCCAATTTTCCCTGGGTGGCACGCTCGGTCAGATCGATGCTGTACTTTTCCAGCGCCTGGCGATTTTCCTCCGCGCCCGCGTCGTCGACTTTGGCGCCGCCGCGCACCTCCTCGATGGCCTTTTCCAGATTGGCGCGCGTCGCGCCGTTGGCCTTGAGCAGCCGGCCCAGCTCGCCCCGATCTTCACACGCCGCGAGCACGAACAACTCGCTGGAAATGAACTGATCGCCGCGCTGTTGCGCCTGTTTGTCGGTCACGTTCAAGAGCTTATTCAAATCGTTGCCGATCAGGACTTCACCTGCCGCGCCGTCGACCTGGGCAATTCGATCGAGCGCCGCCGCCAGATCGGAGCGCAGCTTAGGAACTTGAACGCCGGCCTTCTCCAGCAACGGCCGGGCCGTGCCGCCCTGCTGGTCGAGCAGCGCCACCATGAGGTGCACCGGCTCGATGTACTGATTGTCGCGGC
>Ga0209169_10001489_pt1 | contig 14303 bp, 14 predicted proteins | sample HubBroMetageWRM4_FD_188346 | JGI IMG/M metagenome (GOLD analysis project Ga0209169, IMG submission 188346) | Warmed soil microbial communities from the Hubbard Brook experimental Forest, New Hampshire - Hubbard Brook CCASE Soil Metagenome WRM 4... | ecosystem: Environmental > Terrestrial > Soil... | reverse complement strand
CCATTTTGTCTTTTGCGGCCCGCGGGCTCCCAATCTTTCATCCAGAGTAGCGCCGTTCGTGACGAAGGGCCTCGCTTCGATCGCCATTCCGCCCGCACCACGACCCAAGACGGTGGCGCAAGCGTTTTGATTTGATCGATCGCGGTGTGAAAGCTCTACGACTTCCTCAAGAAGTGACCCACAACCAAAACGCACACCGAATACAGCGACACAAACGTGAAGGTAAAAGCCAAAAAGGACCCCGTAAAACTCCACCGCGTCTGGCCCTTCGCGAATCGATAGAGGAAAAATAAAATGATGGCCCCCTCCAACCAAAGACCAAATCCGGTAACGACGAGATATCTTTGGTTTGCCGTCAGCACCCGGGCCACAATGCCCAACCACGGCAACAGCCCCGCCGTTACTCCCAAAGTTGCAAACCAACGGGGCACTTCAGATTTGATCGACGAAGTCGCTTCCATTCGCAATGACCGTTTACTGCGATCGGAGCAAATATCTTTGAATCTTTCCGGTTGAAGTTTTCGGCAACTCGCTCACGAATCGAAAATCGTGCGGACATTTAAACTGCGGCATTCGGGTACGCAGCCAGCCGTGAATTTCGCTGTCGAGCCCGCCGCCGGGACGAATCACGCTAGGCCGCAGGACGATATACGCGATCGGCTTCACCAGCCCTACCGAATCGGTCTGGCCGACGACCGCGCACTCCGACACCGCCGGATGGCCCATCAGCGCGTTTTCCACTTCGCCGGGCGAGACCCACATGCCGGCGACCTTCATCATGTCGTCCGAGCGCCCGCAATAATGAAAATAGCCATCGGCGTCGCGTGTGAATTTATCTCCGGTGACCACCCAGCCGTCGTGTTTGGTTCTCGCGGTCAGCTCCGCGTTCTGCCAGTACTCGGTGAAGGCGCTCGCGCCTTTCACCCACAAATTCCCCACTTCGCCGTCGGGCACCGGCACATCGGCGTCGTCCAGAATTTTCACTTCGTACCCTGGAACCTGATCGCCGCAACTTCCGGCGCGGACTTTTCCCGGCCGCGACGAGAGAAACACGTGCAGCATTTCGGTCGAGCCGATACCGTCCAGAATTTCGATTCCGAAACGCGCGCGAAAGCGCTCGAACACCTCGGGCGGTAACGCTTCGCCGGCGGAAACCGCCAGCCGCACCGACGAAAAATCAATGCGCATGCCGCGTTCGGCCTCCTGCAGCAGCCGGGCGTAAAAAGTCGGCACCGCAAAAAACACGGTGGGCTTGAAGCGGTTGATGGTATCGGCGATTTCCATCGCGTTCGGGCGCTCAGGATTCAGAATCGTGCTGGCTCCGAAAAACAGCGGGAAATACATGCCATTACCGAGTCCGTACGCGAAATAAAGTTTCGAAACGGAGTAGAGCCGATCGTCGGCGCGCAACTGTAGGACGCCTTCGGCAAAATTTCGCGAGGTAGTCAGCATGTCGCCGTGGCGGTGCACGGCCGCTTTGGCCGCGCCGCCGCTTCCCGAGGTGTACAGAAAAAACGCGACGTCGTCGGCTTTGGTCGGATGGGTCTGCACGCTGCAGGTCTTCGCGTGCAGCCAATCGTCCAGCGCGACGATTTTGCGGGCGATGCGTTCCGGCCGGGGCGTATCGGATTTGGGATCGACGATGACCAGCAAATCGAGCGCCTTGGTGGGTGCTTCGGCCGCGAACTCGCCCACGGTGGACGAGTGGACAATGGCCAGTCGCGCGCCGCAATTCGCCAAGTAGTGGCGATAATCGCTGGCCCGTGCGTGCGGATTCACCGGAACCGCAATCGCGCCGATCTTTGCCGCGCCCAAAAATGCCGCGACAAACTCGGCCGAGTCGGGCAACACGATCAGTACGCGGTCGCCCGGCTGGCAGCCGGCAAAGCGTAGCGACTGCGCCATGCGCGTGGTGAATTCGTCGAGCTGCGTGTAGGTGTATTTGCGGCCCGTGCCCAGAATCGCGAGGCGATCGGGATGCGCCGCGGCCGGCCGCGAGAGAAACTCATCCGCAATATTGAACTGTGCCGAAGCCTGTGCCGACCGCGCCTCAACCGCCATGTGGCGATTCTACTCCACAACCAACCCGAGGCGTAGCGCCTCCGTGGCTGGAGCGCTGTGGGTCAAAGTATACGGGCAAAAAAGGAGGGCGCTCGCAAGCGCCCCCTGAAAATCCTCGAATTGTCCCGCGACAACCGCCTACTGCGTGGCCGACTTCTCGCCCAGCCGCCGCATGCGTTCCTGCAATTTTTTGCGCAGCGGTGCCGGAGCATTCGGATTGAACGCCACCAAATACCACAACGGTTGCGTGCGGTCCTTGCTCAGCCGCGAAAGCGTCGAAGCGTCGCTGTTCGGATGCCGCGCGATGTTTTCGCGAATCGCTGAATACGGATGGTGCGACAAGCGTGCCAAAGTCTTCGCGGTGACTTTCGGATGCTCGCTGATCAACCGCAGTAAGTAAAAATCTTCCTTGGGCGCCTGCTTCGAAAGCGAATCAAGCGTGTCGGGTTTCACTTCGGCGCTCAGCACTACGCCAACCTTCTCGTCCCAGCCCGGATTAATACGATTCAATTCCTGGGTCCGCGCATGAATCAATTGTTCGATGACCCGCCGTTCCTGTTCCAGCCGCGGCGCCGGCAGCGCGCTGCGCTCCACCGAATCCAAAACTCGCAGCAAGTGCTGGCGTTCGCCGAATACAATCTGCGAAGTCCGCACCGCCTTCCCTTTCGCCGCATTTCGTACCAAATCTGACCTTCTCATTTTGCCTTCACCCCGCGTATCTCAGCGCCGCAGTTTTCCCCAGGACGGCTCCGGATCGATTTTCGATTTCGAAATTGTGCCGATTAAAGCCCTTTTTGGCCGCGACGAAGCAGCAGTCGCCAGCTCCCTAAAATTGCCTCGTGCGAAATTCGTGCAGTCCCCGTAGCGTGGCGCGCAGCCCAATCTGCAGCTTTGCGTACAATCCGCAACGCGCCAGATTATCCAACCGGCCCCGCGCAGAGTAAAGAAGAGTCGAGGATTACTGTTCCTAGGAACGCAATAGGTGGTTCTAGGACTACCCTGCCACTACCCCGCACTGGCGCGATGCCACGCCAGTAAATCGGATGCGTCTTCGCAGGCGAAGACCCGCGAATTGGGCCGCCAGTTGCGAGATCTGCAACAACCAATTATCTTCGTTAAGTAGCGAAACACGGAGATTTCTGACGATGTCTGCCTTCAGCGAGCATAAAGAAGAACTCGAACATTTTCAGACCATGATGGGTCCGCAGCGCGGCGCGTTGGCGGTGACACTCGATCTGCTGACCAACGCGCTGGTGCTGGTCGGCCAGCATGGCGTCTATTGCCACACCAATCGCGACGCGAACATTCCGGTCATGGACATTCGCATCGTCCAGGCAGAAATCGGCAAAGCCAAAGAACTGATCCAAAGCGTGATGGAAACTATGCGCGCCGAACGCGACGCCAAAGGCGCCTCGTCGCCTGGCCACATTTAGCCGTTACAGCGTCGAATAAACCAGCGTCGTGAAGAAATCGCCGGTCACGTTTCCTTTGCCCCATTGTGCGTCCAGATCGGCGGTGGGTTTGGCGGCCACCACCTCCTGCAAACTCTTTCCCGCGTTTTTTTGTTTTTGTACTCGGTCGCGCACCGTCACCAGCATGTCGTGATAGCTGCTCAGCGCGGCCTTGTCACCCAGGGGGCCGTGCCCCGGGACGATCTTCGTTTCCGCGTCGGCCTGCGTCAGGCATTGCGCGGAGCCCGCGATCATTCCGTTGATGTTTCCACCGGAGCTGGGATCGATAAACGGATAGATGCCGTTGAACAGCACGTCGCCGCAATGCAGCACGTTGCCTTTCTGATAGCGGACGTAAATATCGCCATCGGTATGCGCCGGCTGGATATACGCCAGGTCGATCTGCTCTCCGTTGTAATACAGCGTGAATTTGTCGTTGAACGTGGTGCGCGGCCAGGCCCCCACCGGCGCCGCATCGAAATGCATTTGAAATGCCGCAATTTCCTGCGGAGTCGAAAGCCGCTTCCGGCAATTTTCATGGGCAATGATCGCCGCGCCGCCGCCGTGAAACGCGTCGTTCCCGTCGGTGTGGTCGAAATGCCAGTGGGTATTGATCAGCAGATTCAGCGGTTTGTTATCGATTGCCGCTAACGCCGCATTAATTTTGGGCACCGCGCCGGCAAAGCTCGAATCCACCAGCACCTTTCCATCCGCGCCGGTCAGCACCACCATGTTTCCGCCGGGACCGGACAACATATAAATGTTGTCGCGCAGCTTCTGGGTTTGCACTGGGATGGCCGCGGCTTGCGCGCGCATCTGGGCCACGCGATCCTGGCTGATTGGGGCTCCCTGGATTTGCGCGCCGCCACTTTGCGCCTGCTGTCCTGATTGACTTGGCTGGCTGGTCACCGAACCACTGAGCCCAAAAGGCAGCAATCCTGAAAGCAAAGAAGTTCCTACGATTCCCGAACCCAGCTGCAGCAGCTCCCGGCGCGTCCTTGGTCTCGTTACGAAATTCGAGTTCATGTCGTCGTTCTCCCCTATGAGCTACGTTCAAAACCTACGCCCCAAATAAGCGAAAGGAAACCCCAAAACCATACCCAAAAAATCTTTCAACCTGCCCGTAACCTTTCCCCTCCCCGCCGGTTTTATAGTATGTAGACGACGAAACAAGGTCGCGCGATTCACCAAATAGGCCGGAGATCGAGTTGAACGCAGTCAGTGCACCCACCGAAAGGCGGCTGATCGAAGCGGCGCAGCAGGACCCCGCGCGCTTCGGCGACCTTTACGAGTTGCACTTCGACCGGGTCTACGCCTACATCGCGCGTCGGCTGAACGACCGCGACGCGGCCCAGGACGTCACCTCCGAGGTGTTTCATCACGCCCTGGCCAACCTGAAACATTTCGAATGGCGCGGCGCACCTTTCGGTTCGTGGCTAATGCGCATCGCTTCCAACGCGATTACCGACCGCTGGCGCAAACTCCACCGCGAATCCGGCGATATTGAAGCGGTGGCCGAGCCGACCAGCAAGGACCCCAGCCCGGAAGACGTGCAGCACACCGCGCGCCTCTTCGCGCTGGTCCGAACTTTGCCCGAGGATCAACGCCGGGTGATCGAAATGCGCTTTGCCGAAGATAAAAGCGTCCGCGAAATCGCCGCCGCGCTGGGCAAGACCGAAGGAGCCATCAAGCAATTGCAGTTCCGTGGAGTTCAACGCCTGCGCGAAGAAGTAGCCACCACCGCGCGCGGCAAAACGAGTGGGACACATGCCTAAGCCGAGCCAGAGCGAACAATTCGATCGCATCGTTGCGGCGCTGCTGGCCTCTCCGGCCGCTGTGCCGCCGAATAGCGGCAAGCAGCTCGCGGGCGTCGCGGCCATTGCCGGCCGACTGCGCGCCCTGCCCCGTGAAGATTTTAAAGCTCAACTCAAGGCCCAACTGGAAGGGAGGAAACCAATGGCTAGCCAGGCTGTGGCAGCACCCGAAGCAAGACAGACCGCAACCGCATTCTTGGTCTTCAAAGGCGCCGCACGCGCGATCGAATTTTACAAAAATGCTTTCGGCGCCATCGAAGTGTCCCGCCTGAACATGCCGGGCGATCGCATCGGCTACGCTGAGATTCGTATTGGCAGCGCCAGCATCATGCTCTCCGATGAATCGCCCGATTACGGCGCTATCAGCGCCGAGACGCTGGGCGGCTCGCCGGTCAGGATTCATCTCTCCGTGCCGGACGTGGACGCGGTAGCTGAACGCTTTGTCGCCGCCGGCGGCCGCATCGTTCGTCCGGTCCAGGATCAGTTCTACGGCGAACGCTCCGGACAAGTGGCCGATCCTTTCGGCTACACCTGGTTGATCGCCACTCGCAAAGAAGACGTCACCGCCGAAGAAATGCAGGAACGTTTCGACAAGCTGGTCGCCCCCTCCCCCGCTGCGCCCACAGCCGAGGATGAAAAGTGGAAACTGCCGGTCCCTTACATCCGCAAAGGATTCCGCACGCTGACGCCGTACTTACTTGCGACCGGTGCGGCGAACCTGATCGAGTTCCTGAAGAACGCCTTCGACGCCCAGGAACTTTTCCGCGTCCCGCGTCCCGGCGGCAACGATCAAATAATGCACGCGCAGTTGCGAGTCGGTGACTCGATGCTGGAACTGGCCGACGCTTCCGCTGAATTTCCGCCGCGAACCTCGGTGAATCTTTTTTACGTGGAGGATGTCGACGCGACCTACGCGCGCGCAGTCAAAGCTGGCGCCACCTCTATGCTTGCTCCTGCCGATAAACCGTGGGGCGACCGCGACGCCGTGGTAAAAGATCCCGGTGGCACCGTGTGGTGCATCAGTTCCCGTGGGTCCGGGGAGCACATCACGCCGGACACTCCGTCGATCGTTCCGATGTTCACCGTGCGCGGCGCTGATAAATATATCGACTTCATGAAGCAGGCCTTCGGCGCCCAGGAAGTAGGAATATACCGGAAGCCCGATGGCGAGATTGCGCACGCGCGACTCCGCATCGGAACTTCGATCATCGCGGGCAGCGAAGCGCACGGCGCGTACCAGTCGGCTCCTTACCTGCTACACATGTACGTTCCTGATACCGACGCGACTTACGACCGCGCGCTGCGTGCCGGAGCCACAACGGTACGTCCGCTGGAAAATGCACCGTACGGCGACCGCACCGCCACGGTCGAGGATCCGGCAGGCAATCTGTGGTCGATTGCGACGCAGATTAAGGAAATGAAATTCTAAGCGGTGATTTCGGCGGCGGGTGGCCACCGGCGTGCCACGTTCGCACGCGACCTTGCCGAAACGCCCTTCGGACGTTCGTCCCCACTTCGCCCTGCGGTCTACTTCAAGTACGGATTGTATTCGCGCTCTTCACCAATGGTAGTCGTCTCGCCGTGACCCGGGATTACCAGCGTCTTATCCGGCAGCGCCATCAACTTCTCGCGAATCGACCGCAAAATATCCTTCATCGAGCCACCCCACAAATCGGTGCGTCCGATGCTGCCCTGAAACAACGTATCGCCGGCAATCAGCCGCGCCGGCCCGCCATCGACGCCGTGTGTAACCTGGTGCGCGTGTGAATGTGCATGCGCTTCCAGGTCCGCCTGCAAACTAGCCTGCGCCGAGGCTGTCGCCGGTCCAGGCGTTTGGCGCTCCAGAAATGACCGCGTCGCGCCGGCGCCCTTTCCGCCACCACTCTCACCGCCCGTCTCCCTACCCCTCTCAATGTACAGGCTGATGCTTCCAGGCGTGTGCCCCGGCGTATGAATCACCCTCGCCGAATAATCGCCCCAGCGCAGCGTGTCACCTTCCTTCACGAAATCTTCGATCTTGGTGCTTTCCGGCGTCGGCGTGCCCAAAAACTGCGCCTGCACATCCAGGCGCCGGTAAAGGTCCAGGTCCGCTTCATGAATGAGCACCGGAGCGCCAGTGGCTCGGCGCAGCCCGGCCAAACCACCCACGTGATCGATATGCGTGTGCGTGCTGACAATCGCCCGCACTTTCAATTTGTTGGCCGCCAAAATTTCCAGCACGTGCTCCACGTCGTCCCCAGGATCGACCACGATGGCTTCGCGCGTGACCGGATCACCCAGAATCGAGCAGTTGCACTGCAGCAGGCCCACCGGGATAATTTCGTGGATCAGCTTCTCGCTCACGCGAAGATTATAGCAAGTTGCCTTCATCTAAGGCTGCTGTGCCGGAATTCCGCGGCCAGCGACGCGGCGCCGTATCACGATAAAATAAAGGGAGCTCATAAGAACCGCTGAGCAGGGCGCAGGGTAAAAACATGGCTGTTCTCCATCTAATGTGCGGTTTGCCGGGCGCAGGAAAAACAACTCTGGCGCGCCAACTCGAACGTAGCTTGCCCGCTCTGCGCCTGGTCCCGGACGAATGGATGTCCCGCATCGTCGGCGACGGATACGACCAGGAAAAACGTGCGGCCGTCGAAACCATCCAGTGGGAGATTGCTGCCCGCGCACTGGCGCTGGGCCTCGACGTGATTCTGGAGAACGGCTTCTGGACTCGCGCCGATCGGGATGATTTCCGCGCTCGCGCCGCGGCGCTCGGCGCGCAAACAAAGCTTTATTTCCTCGACGCACCCCGCGCGGAATTGTCGCGCCGTCTCGCCGAGCGCAACGCCGCGCTGCCGCCAAATACTTTCCGAGTCGACGACGCCCAGCTCGACTTGTACTGGAAAATGTTCGAGCCGCCTACGCCAGACGAACTCGAGTGACCTTGCTACCAGGTCATCCGGCCGGACGCGGTTCGCAAAAGCTCGCCGCTTCGCCCGCGGCCGTGAAATCAGCGCCCAACGTTATCTGGTAACATGAATTGTACGCATGGAAACCACCAACCAACTCGAAACACCTCTCATCGAACTCGAGCAAGCCGCCGGCGCCAAGCTCGCCACTTATCACGGCTGCCTGCTGCCCGAAACTTTCTCGACTTTCGAAGACGAATACCGCGCCGCGCGCGAATCTCTCGCGATTTTCGATACCAACTGGCACGCCATCATCAACCTTTCCGGCCCCGACCGCCTGCGCTACCTGAACGCCATCGTCTCCAACGACATAAAGAATCTGAAAGAAGGCAGCGGAACGCTGGCCCTGCTGCTGAATCCGCAAGGCCGCATTCTCGCCGAACTGGAAATTTACGCGCTGAAGGACCGGCTCCTCACGCTGTCCCACGCCTCGCTACGCCAGCGCACGGCAGAAACTCTCGACAAATACATCATCATGGACGACGTCACCCTCGAAGACGTCACCGACAAGCTGGGCAGCCTCGCAATCGAAGGCCCGCAGGCCGCGCGCACCATCGAAAAGGCCTACGGCTTCGATCTCGACGAAATGCCCGATCTCGCCATCCGCAGCGTGCACATCGATAGCATGCCCTGCGAAATTATTCGCCGCTCGCATTTCGGTTACGTGGGCATGGAAGTGGTCGCTCCGCAAAAATCGCTGAAGCAGATTTGGGAGAATTTGCTGGAGCTGGTCCGCCAGCGCGGCGGGCTGCCCATCGGCATGAAGGCGCTCGAATCCCTGCGCCTCGAAGCCGGAATTCCCTTCTATCCCGCCGATTTCAACGACACCGTGATTCCCCACGAAGCCGCTGTCGAAACCACGCACATCAGTTTTACGAAAGGCTGCTACACCGGCCAGGAAATCGTGGAACGCGTCCGCTCGCGCGGCCAGGTCAACCGCCGTCGCGTCCGGCTAAAATTTTCGACCCCAGAACCGCCGCCGCCCGGCACACGCCTCAGCATCGACGGCAAAGAACTCGGCCTGGTCACCAGCTCCGCCTTTTCGCCAAAAGAAAACACCGCCATCGGCATGGGGTATTCCCGCCGTGAACATGACTCCCCCGGCAGCACCCTGGACGTCGACGACGGATCCACCGCCGAAGTTGTAGCGTAGGCCATCTTCGCGCTAAGTATCATGAACGCTGCGAACACCGGAGAAACATCCCTCACCTCCGAATGGCCCGGCGTTACAATTTAGCCATGGACTCCAACGTACGCTTGGTCGTCGTTCGACAATTTGTCGACGTGCCTTCTGCCCTGCTTGCAAAAAGCGTCCTAGATTCCGCCGAAGTAGATTGTTTCCTGGCTGACGCGAACACTGTCCGAATGGATTGGCTTTATTCGAACGCAATCGGCGGCGTAAAGCTTGTAGTGCGCGAAGAAGACGTCGAATCCGCGAATCAGTTGTTGGAGCAAAGTCCAGTCAACGAATTCGATGTGCCTGACGTCGGACATTTCGAACAACCTCGATGCCCGAGATGCAATTCCGCCGAGGCCTCCTATCAAGGCCTACAGAGAAATCTCGCCTACGGCACAATCGCCGTGGGGCTCCCCATTCCGATAGCCCACGCCGCGTGGCACTGCGCCGCATGCAATTACGCTTGGCAGGACGAAAGTAATTCCTAGTGATCTCCAGCTACTCGCACCGTTGGAGTCGTTTGCGGCCGAGTGTGAATACACAAACAGAATAATGGGGAAACGTGGGAGTAGATACCAGCGCTAGCTCTTACTGAAGTTCATCGACCGCATAAAACTTCCGCGGTCATTATCAATTTTCTTTTGCAGTTGGAAAATGGCATAGAGTAACGCTTCCGGCCGCGGCGGGCAACCTGGTACATACACATCAATCGGGATCACCTGGTTCACGCCCTGCACCACCGCGTAATTATTGAACACCCCGCCCGAAGTAGCGCAAGCCCCCATCGAAATCGCCCACTTCGGCTCCGGCATCTGCTCGTACAGCTGCTTGATCACTGGCGCCATCTTTACCGACACCCGCCCGGCAATAATCATCAAATCCGACTGCCGCGGCGACCCGCGAAAAACTTCCGCGCCAAAACGCGCAATGTCGTAACGCGACGACGCCATCGACATCATTTCAATTGCGCAACACGCCAGGCCAAACGACATGGGCCAGATCGAACTCCGCCGCGCCCAGTTCACCACCTTGTCCAGCGACGTAAACAGAATTCCCTCGTCCTTCAGGAAATTCGCGTCCTGTCCCGGCGCTTCCAGTGTGACGCCCTTGCCCAGTTCAACGGCCATGGCCTATGTCGCTCCGTTCTTGCTCAGGTCAAAGCTGCACACTTCAACCTACTGTGTTCATTCTGCCTAAGTGTAATCGGCTTTGCAACGCGACAGATTAGCCGCGTTACGTTTTACTGGGGTTTTTCGTTGGCCGCCGACTGTTGCGGCAGCTCTTCGGAGCGCTTCCAGTTCTGGTCCGGGTCGTAGGATTTCAGCGCCTTCGCTTTCTGCACGGTTTGCTTGCCCAGATCACGCTCGTAAACCGTGCCATCCTGCGCCACGATAAAGGTCATCACCCCGGAATCGCGGTAGACCGCCGGATAGGCGACAAAGGCAAAACCCTTAGTCATCTTCCCGTCAGCGACGTAGCTCATCGCTCCGCCCGATGCTTGTTTGCCCTGGCGGTCGAGCAGCCGGAAATAATAACCGCGAAACGGGTCGGCGCCGGAATCCATGGTTAAGCCGCCCAGGCTCCCGGCATTAGCGACCAGCGGCCCGATCGGGCTCTGGTTCGCGCTTCCGTTGGCGGGCCAATACAGCCCATTCTGCTTGCCTTCGTCGCTTACAAATTTCGCTGCGTATTCGTTATTTTTGCTAAAAAGTTCCTTCTGCGCGGCGACTAGTTCTTCGCAAACGCGAATCGCTGACAGTTCGTTCTTGCCGATGCGCCGGAACAGAATCTCCTTCTTGGCGGCATCGGTGTCGAAATACCATTTGCCCGCGCGGTTCACCAGCGGAATGGGCGTCGGCCAGTTTTCCGCGCCAATGTACAGAGTAGTGGTCGCGTCCGGCTCTTCCACCAGCCGGTGCATCACCTGGAATTTCTCCACGAAGTTGGCGCGCATCGCATCGTCTTCTTTGGGATCGCCCGACTCGATAACGCTCTTGCCGTCTTTACCCAGAACTTCGAGCATCGCCGTCTGATCGTTCTTCTGCGCCGCGGCGAAGAGCGCATTGCTGGCCTCTTCGGGTGAGGCGTAGGTCTTCTGACCCGGCGCCTGCGCCAACGCTGCGGTTGAAAACGCTACCGTAACCGCCAACGCGGAGCCGGCCAGCCTCAGGAGTTTTTTTCCGCTGAATAATTCCAATTTCTTTTCCGATGCGCGCATGAATTTTTTCTCCGTTCGACTCGTTCTCGTCGGACCTACGAATGGTTAAGAGGTTAAGAATGCGATTACCGTCCGCGGCCGCCACCACCGTGCGATCCACCACCGCCGCCGAAACCGCCGCCACGCGATCCGCCGCCACCGCCAAAGCTCTGGCTGCCGCGTGACGAAAAACTCCGGCTGTCGCCGCCATGGTTGTAGCCGCTGAACGCGCCGGAACGCACATTGCTCTCGCTATGCGCCTCGCCGTATCCACGAGCCGCTTGATCGTTCCCGTTAAACGGGCGAGGGCTGGCCCCTGGGTGGTTGTAGACGTTCCCGCCATGTTGTTCGCCCGCGCCGTTGTGGCCCAGGGTGTTGGTGCGATTGTCGCCGTTAAACCCGCGGTTCACGTTGTTGGTGACGCCGCGGTAGCCGCCGTTGCGGTAATAATTGTTGCGGTTGTAAAACGTGTTGCTGTGCGAGTAGTAGGTGCTGTGGTTGTAGACCACCGTGCGCCCGCCCCAGTTAGTGCCCCAGTGATTCCAGCCCCAGCCGTAGCCGCCATAGAAACCGATTCCGAAGCCAATCCCGCCCCAATAGAGGCTCGGACCGCCCCACCAGATTCCGGGATAGTTGTACCAATACGGCCAAGGGGAAACGGGATAGCCGTAAACCAGCCACGGATTGTAAGCCGGAACGTAAACCACCTGCGGGTTCGCGGGTTGAATGACGATATCCGATCCCTGGCTCTGCACCGTCTGCTGGTCGGTCGATTTCAGGTTGCCCGCGCTCTGCGCTTTCTGGCGCATGAATTGAACGGCGTCCATCACGTCCTGCTGCTGGTTGTAATAGGCATCGCCCAGTGAAGAAGTCCACGACAAATTCTTGTCCATGTTGCCCAGCACGGTCGGAAATGCGGTGAGCGCTTTCACGCTGGGATCCCAGCTCATCTGGTCCACGGCCTGCGCCAGCGCATCGCCCTTCAATGTGGAATTGTTCTGTAGCCAGCGGTCCGCCTCCACGATCTGCGCGGGAAAGGTCGAAGCCGCTAAAACCTGCGCGACCAGCGAATCTGGATACAGCGCGATCGGCGCCACCAGTTGCTGCAACTGCGCCGGGGTCTGCGTGGTATAGGCCGGCGCGGTGCTCTGCTGGCCGGACGATTGGTCGGTCTGGCCCGGCGGCACGCCCTGCGGATCCTGCGAGGCTTGGTCCTGAAACGCGTTCGCGTTTTGCGCCGACACTGCGAACGTCAGTCCGGCGGCCAGCACGAAAGCCAAGGCTTTTCGCACCGTCCCCGTTGCCATCCATCTCGAGCCGCGCAAAAAAATATTGGTCTTCATTTTTTTCTCCGGGGCCTTCAGCGAAGAAGGCCTCCTTTCCATTTGACGCTACGACTGCATCGGTGGGTGCAAATTATCGCGTAAGTCTATGGCCCGCTTCTTATTAAGCCACCCGCATAGTAGAACTAATCGTCCGCACCCACAAATGAATCTTCACCGCATTCAACCCTGCTTGGGTCGAAAGGTTTCGCTGTGTAGTGGAAGAGTTCTAGGCGCTCAAATTCGCGGTGGACAGAAACTTCGGAGCCTTGCGCACTTGGGTAGCTTGCTCGAAGTTGTAGGCGAGCGCAATCAAAGTCGGCTCGCTCCACGCCCGCCCGAAAAACGAAATTCCCACCGGCAAGCCGAAAACGTATCCCATCGGGACGCTCACGCTGGGATAGCACGCCACGGCAGCCGCGCTGGAAGTTTGGCCCGCGGCATTGTCGCCGTTCACCAAGTCAGTGACCCAGGCCGGCCCGCCTGTCGGGCCAATCAACGCATCCAGCTGAAACTTATCCATCGTCGCGTCAATCCCCTCTTGCCGCGCCAGCCGCAAATTATTGTTGAGCGCGTCGAGATAATCCTGCGTCTTCAAGTCGCTCTTGGCTTCCGCCTTGATAAACATGTCCTGCCCGAAATACGGCATTTCCTTCGACGCGTTCTTCTCGTTGAATTCGATCACTTCTTTCAGCGTATGCACCGGAGCGCCGGGGCCGAGCCGGGCCAGGTAGGCATTTAGGTCGGCCTTCAACTCATACAACAACACTTTGGTTTCGTTGTCGCCGGTTTTCGTGGTGGTAGCGATGTCGGCCGGGTCCACAATCACCGCCCCATTTTTCCTCATCACGCTAATCGCCTGTTCCATCAGCGCGTCCACTTGCTCGTTGAATCCGAAGTATTTTCGCACCACGCCGATGCGCGCCCCGGGTTTGCTGGGGACCAAAAACTGGGTGTAGTCCGTGTAGGATTTTCCGGCGCTGGCGGTCGTCGCCGAATCGTCGGGATCGACGCCCACCAAAGCGCCGAGCAGAATCGCCGCATCGCGCACCGTCCGGCACATGGGTCCCGCGCTGTCCTGCGTATGCGAAATAGGAATAATTCCGCTGCGGCTCACCAGACCCACAGTCGGCTTGATTCCCGCCAGTCCATTAGCGGACGAGGGACAAACGATCGAGCCATCAGTCTCGGTGCCGATTCCCACGGCGCCCAGATTCGCCGAAATCCCGGCGCCTGTTCCGGAACTCGACCCGCACGGATTGCGGTCGAGCGCGAAAGGATTCTTGGTCAATCCGCCGCGTCCGCTCCAGCCGCTGGTCGCGTGGCTCGACCG
>Ga0209169_10001488_pt1 | contig 14311 bp, 12 predicted proteins | sample HubBroMetageWRM4_FD_188346 | JGI IMG/M metagenome (GOLD analysis project Ga0209169, IMG submission 188346) | Warmed soil microbial communities from the Hubbard Brook experimental Forest, New Hampshire - Hubbard Brook CCASE Soil Metagenome WRM 4... | ecosystem: Environmental > Terrestrial > Soil... | reverse complement strand
ACACCATGGACAAGCAGAAATCGCCCGGATCGCTGGACGATCTGGTGTCGGCGAAGTACATTGAAGCCGTTCCCGACGACATCACCGGTAGTAATACCTGGGAGGCGGAGCCGGCCGAAGGCGTGATCATGTCGCTCGACCAAACTAACACGGATGGCATCATCGGCGTCCACAGTGGCTCCAGCCAGGTTGGCAGCGACGGCACTCCGTACTCGAAGTGGTAGGAAGACGTGGTAGGAAGACAGAGAGCGGGGTCTCAGCTCTCAGCTGTTAGGTCTCAGAGAATTCGCGCGGCTCCGCACAAAAAATTGCTAACATCGTATCCGGTCCAGGTCAGATTTTCCTAAGACCTGACACCTAAGACCTGAGACCTGCTCTCCGGAGGTTCGCTTGAATTTTCTCGGTCGACTGCAGCCCTTGGGCCTGCTCGTACTGCGGCTCGTTCTCGGGGCGATCATGATCTTCCATGGTTATCACAAGGTATTCGGCGGTTTTCATCACCACATGGATTTCGTGGGCTCGCTCGGCCTTCCTCGCTGGCTGGCATATTTTTCGGCAGGCACCGAATTCTTTGGCGGGATTGCCATTATCTTGGGACTGTTTACCCGATTCTTCGCGCTGGCGTTCGTGATCGAAATGGGCGTCGCCATCTGGAAGGTAAGCTTTAAGAATGGCCTGATGGGCAACGGCGGATACGAATTTCCGCTGGCGCTGGCGGCAATCGCTTTTGCTCTAGTCTGTTTTGACGGCGGTCCGTGGGGATTTAATTTCGGGAAAGGTGGAGGCGGTTGGAGCAAAGCAAGAAAAGGGTAGGCCGCAAGAGCTGAGTGCTGAGTGCTGACTGCTGAGTGCCGACTACACACTGCTGCACTCAGAACTCCGCCAGTTCCTTCATCGCGCGGAACAGATCGCTGGCCTGCGGCAGAATGGCATCCTCAAGAATCGGCTGATAAGCGACGAACGTATCCGTCGCCGCAACGCGCTTTACTGGCGCATCTAGATGATGAAAAAGCTGGTCGGCGATGCGGGCCGCGATTTCGGCGCCGTATCCCCAACTAAGCGTGTCTTCATATGCAATCAGCGCGCGGTTGGTTTTCTTCACCGAAGCGGCGATCGCATCCCAGTCAAACGGATTCAACGAGCGCAGGTCGAGCAGTTCCACACTGACGTGATGCTCGCGTTCCAGCTTTTGCGCGGCCTGCAACGCCCGCGGCACCACCGCGCCATAAGTGATAACCGTGAGATCGGTTCCGGGCTGCACAATCTTCGCTTTGCCAAAGGGAACCATATAGTCAGGGCCAGGATAAGGGGCGCGCCCATAAGCTTCGCGGTAGAGCCGCTTGTGTTCGAGAAACAGCACCGGATCGTCGCAGCGAATCGCCGTGCGCAGCAAGCCCGCGGCGTCGAGAGCGTTGGAAGGGAAGACGACGCGCATTCCGGGAGTGTGGGTGAACATGCTCTCGCCGCACTGCGAGTGGTAAATCGCGCCGCCCGTGAGGTAACCGCCAATCGCCACTCGTACCACTACCGGTGCCGAGAAGGCATTGTTCGAGCGCCACCGTATCGTCGGCAGTTCATCTCGCAGCTGCATCATCGCCGGCCAGATGTAGTCGAAGAACTGGATTTCCACCACCGGCTTCAATCCGCGCGTAGCCATGCCAGTAGCGCGTCCCACAATGTTGGCTTCGGCCAGCGGAGAATTGAAGACGCGATCGGCGCCGAACTCCATCTGCAATCCAGAAGTCAGCTTGAATACTCCGCCCTTGCCCTTGATCAGCTTCTGCTTGAGATACACCTCGCGGCTCGCGTCGGCGACATCCTCTCCAAATATGATGACCCGCTCATCGCGCCTCATCTCATCGCGCAAAGTGGTGTTGATGAGGTCGGCCATGGTCTTATTTTGCGAAGCCTTATTCTGCGGATTGACGCTTTGCGGGTCGGCAGAGCGCTTGCCATCCGCCGCAGTCTCGGGAGCGGCCGCCGCGGGCTGCGTCTCAAATGCTAGCGAAGTCGGATCGAGATCCGGCGAATACACGAAGTTGTAGATGGTCTCCGGCTGCGGCACCGCGGCCACAAGCGCGCGATCGGTATCAACCTGCATCTGCTCTTCGACGTCTTTTTCGATTTTGTTGATCCCTTTTTCGTCGAGAATTCCCTCGCGCAGCAAAAACATCTGCAGCCGCGGGACCGGGTCGCGCGTGGCATCGGCCTGGCGCTCGGCTTCGGGACGATAAAGACGCTCGTCATCGGAGAGGGAATGCGAATAAGGACGAATCACATGGGCGTGAACAAACGCCGGACCATGGCCGGCGCGGCAATGATCGGCCGCGCGCTTGAAGGCCGCATAGGAGACGACCGGGTCAGTCCCGTCAAATTCTTCGAAATGAAAGTTGGGGAAGCCGGAGACCAGGTGCGAAATGTTGCCGCCGGAGGTCTGCACCTCGACCGGCACCGAAATCGCATATCCATTATCTTGCACGCAAAAAATCACCGGCAGGCGCCGGTTGGAGGCCGTATTCATCGCCTCCCAGAATTCGCCTTCGCTGGTAGTGCCGTCGCCCAGCGAAACGTAAGTGATTTCGTCGCCATGAAATTCGACATCCTTGAATCGACGATAATCAACCTGACGATAATCACCCTGACGATCGCCTTCCGGCTTACGGGCGGCATTCGGGTGCCCGGAGAAATAGCGCCCGGCCTCGGCGCATCCCACGGCTTGCAGAAGCTGGGTGCCGGTACAAGACGATTGCGTGACCACGTTGAGCGCCTTGAATCCCCAGTGCGAGGGCATCTGACGGCCGCCGGAGCCGGGATCATCCGCCGCGCCCACCGCCCCAAGCAGCATTTCGTACGGAGTCGCCCCCAGGGCGAGACAGAGCGCGCGGTCTCGATAATAAGGATAGAACCAGTCGTAGGTCGGCTTCAGAGCGAAGGCCGCAGCCACTCCCACAGCTTCGTGGCCTGCGCCCGAAATCTGGAAAAAGACTTTCTGCTGCCGCTTGAGCAGAATCTCGCGATCGTCAACCCGCCGCGAGGTGAACATGATGCGATACGCATCAATGAGTTGCTGGCTGGTCAGGCCCTGGTAGGTTTTGGCCTTTTTCGCAACGTGGTTTTCGTTCAGCTTGGGATCGACTTTAGTCGTGGCCATGTTTTGCCGGGTGCCCCAGAGTGTTCCAGCCCCGCATTATTGTAAATCAGGTCTCAGGTGTCAGGTCGCAGGAAAATCATCCTCCACCTTTTCCGAGATCTAAGCCTGGCACCCGACACCTGGGACCTGGTTTATCCTGATCTTCCATGATTCGTTACCTCCGCCGCTTCGATCCCCACCGCCTCCGCCTGCTGGTGTTTGATCTGGACGGCACCCTGATCGACTCGCGCCTCGATTTGATTCACTCCGTGAACGCAACCATGCGGCATATCGGTCGCCCCGAACTGGATGGCGACGTCATCGCCAGCTATGTCGGAGATGGCGCTCCCGCGCTGGTGCGCCGCGCGTTAGGCGGCGCAGACAAGGATACAGACACAGCCACAAACACAGATAACGAGGCCACGTTCCGCGCAGCGCTGGAGTATTTCCTGAGCTACTACCGCCTCCACAAGCTTGACCACACCACCGTTTACGAGGGGATTCCGGAAACATTGGCGGCCCTGAGCGCAACCAATGGAAATCCGAATCGAGCGCAGCGGCTGATGGCGGTGCTCTCGAACAAGCCGGTCAATCCGTCGCGCGACATCGTGCGGGCGCTCGGCCTCGGCCACTTCTTTGTATCCGTGTACGGCGGCAACAGCTTCTCGACCAAGAAACCCGATCCCCTCGGCGTGCAAACCATCTTGCAGGAAACCGGCGTCACCGCGGATGAGGCACTGATGATCGGCGATTCATCAGTCGACGTTCTGACCGGCCGCAACGCCGGCCTGTGGACGTGTGGCGTAACCTACGGATTCGCCCCGCATTCGTTGCACGACGCGCCCCCGGATGTGCTGATCGACCGTCCCTCGGAACTCGGTGAGTTATTGCAATAACAGCTGCCAGGCATTGTCACGAAACGTAAACTTGCAGCCTTAGTTGGGTTTCTTGCATCTCTTAAAGTAGTAGTAGCGAATTAGTAGCAGTGAGAGCCTCAGGTAACCGAGATGCAGAGGAGGTTCCAAAACATGAACGCTTTCAGGGATACCGCAGGGTTAGAAATATTTCGATTGGGCAAGCAGAGTTTGGTTTTCGTCTTGTCGATGGCCCTGTTATTCGCGACTTTTCCCATGAGTCTTTCGGCGCAGGACGATCAAGCAGCGGCGCCCCAAGCCGCGCAGGCTCCGCCCGCTCCGCCCTATGTCCAGCAGACTCCCGAGCAGATACAGCGTCTAGTGGCGCCGATCGCGCTCTACCCGGATTCGCTGGTGGCCCAGATACTGGCGGCGTCCACGTTTCCTGAGCAAGTCGTCGAAGCCGACCGTTGGGTGCAGGCGAATCCTGATCTGAAGGGCGACGCTCTCGCGCAAGCCGTGGATCAGCAACCCTGGGACCCGAGCGTCAAGGCACTGACCGCATTTCCATCCGTCCTGGGAAATATGGACAAGAATCTCTCCTGGACCTCATCTCTTGGTGACGCTTACTACAATCAGCAACAGGATGTGATGGACGCAGTGCAGGTGATGCGCCAGAAAGCGGAAGCAGCAGGCAATCTCAAGTCCACGCCGCAGCAAAACGTAACCGTGCAGGATTCAACCGTGGACATTGCTCCTGCTGACCCCGATGTAGTTTATGTCCCAGCCTACGATCCGTGGCTGGTTTACGGATATCCCATCGTGGCCTGGCCGGGATGGTATCCATACCCCGGAATCTGGTTTGGCGGTCCCTACCTTTCATTCGGAATCGGCTTCGGAATCGGCTGGTTCGGCGGCTACGGCTGGGGCTGGAATCATTGGGGATTCGATTGGCACAACCACGTCGTTCTCTATAACCACGCGACATACTACTCCCACAGCAGAACTTTTTATAACCGCAGCAATTACTACCATGGCGCAGTCGCGCACGGCAATGTTTACAACCGTCCCGGCGCAGCCCCCAGGCCTTTCGACGGCAACCGCGAGGCCGCCCGGGGATATGCTGAACCGCGCGGTCAGAGCGGTGTCCGCTCCGGCGCTTACAGCGGCTATGACCATGGCGGACAGGTGCGGAGTTACTCGTCCCGCGGAAGCGCCAGTATGGGTGGTGGTGGCTCTCGCGGAGGTGGAGGATCTCACGGCGGCGGCGGGCATCATTGATCGCCGTGAAAAAGATCGCCCAGCTTGAGGTAGCCGTGATTGAGGGTTCCTGGTAGGTCGAAAATTTCGAGATGGAGATGAGCCATATGTCGAGCACGAAGCTGAATTTCGAAAAATTTCATGGGGCAAATCTTCTTGCAGCAGCTGTGGTCGTTATCTTGTTGACGGCGTGTTTCCCCGTCTTTTCCGTAGCCCAGCAACCGGGCCAAAAAACATTTTCATCGGCGGAAGAAGCGAGCAGCGCCCTGCTCGCAGCCACCCAGAACAACGATGAAAAAGCAATGCTCGAAATCCTCGGGCCGGACGGAAAACTAATCGTCTCGTCGGGAGACGACATCGAGGACGCTCACATGCGCGCCAATTTCGTTCAGAAATATGAGCAAATGCACCGCCTGGTGAAGGAACCGAATGGCACCACGGTCATCTTATACATCGGCGCGGAGAACTGGCCCACGCCCATACCGCTCGTCAACAAGGGTGCATCGTGGTATTTCGACACCGAGGCGGGCAAGAAAGAAATTCTGTACCGGCGCGTCGGCCGGAACGAACTGTCGGCCATCCGCGTTTGTCAGGAACTAGTGGCCGCCCAAAAAGAATATTCCGCACAATCCAAGGAGTATGCCCAGAAAATCTTCAGTGATGAAGGCCAGCACAATGGCCTTTATTGGAAAACTGCGAATGGCGAGCCCCAGAGTCCCATCGGACCGCTGGTGGCAAAGGCCGTCGCCAAAGGCTATGCCAATAGCATCGAAGGGGGACCGACTCCTTATCGCGGCTACTATTTCCGCATCGTGACGCGTCAGGGAAAGAACGCTCCCGGCGGCGCTAAGAATTACATCGCCAGCGGCAAAATGACCGAGGGCTTTGCTTTTGTGGCTTATCCCGCCGAATACCGATCGTCGGGAGTGATGACTTTCATCGCCGGCGACGATGGGGTCATCTATGAGAAAGACCTCGGCAAGAAGACCGAAGCTCTCGCCATGGGCATGAAGGAATATGATCCCAGTTCAGGGTGGCGCAAGTCTGAAGCACTGCAAGAGGAGATAGCTGGCAAGCCCAGCAAGTAAGCGGCGACCCTGGACGTGGACTCGGCGTGGACCCTAGGCGTGCGCCACCTTCAGGAGCGGCCGTGCTGGTGCATCCGCGACCGGCAGCTTGACGGTCACGAGCGCGCCGTGTGGCTTCACGTTTTCTATTTCAATATCTCCGCCACGTTTCTTGACGATCCCGTAGCAGACACTTAACCCCAGCCCCGTTCCTTTGCCCACCGGTTTGGTCGTATAGAACGCGTCCAGCGCGCGGTTCAGATTGCCAAAGCCCGGGCCCGTATCCTCCACTTCGATCACCGCCAGTGCGCCACTCTGGTAGGCGCGGATGCTGATCCGCTTGCTGCCGGCCATTCCATCCAGCGCATCGCTTGCATTGTTGAAAAGGTTGAGCAGAATCTGTTTAATCTCGTCTTCGTTGACCGCCAGAAAGGGCAAGTCCGGCGCGATGTCTAGCTCCACTCGAACGTTGCGGGTGCGCGTGTAGTATTCGCGCAGCGTCACCACCTGCTGCACCACTGGAGAGAGTTGTACCGCCTGCGTATCGCCCACGCCTTGCCGCGAAAACCGTAGAAGGTTGTCAATGATCCGCTTCATCCTGCGAGCTTCACCCACCAGCTTCGCGAGTTGATCGCGAGCGTGCGGCGCCACGATCGCGTCGTTGATCAGCTCGCCGTATCCCATGATCGCAGTCAGGGGATTATTAAGCTCATGCGCCGCTCCCGCCAGCAACTGCCCCAGGGCAGCTAGCTTCTCCGACCACACCAACTGCTTGTGCAACGACTGCAGTTCAATGGCGAGCGCCAGGTCGGCAGCCAGCATTTCGATGTGGGACAATTCGAGCGCATAAATCGCGCTCGTCCCCTCGGGCGCAGCTAAGCGGATGCAGCCAAGATACGCGCCTCCATCCGAACAAAGAGGAATCAACAGCTCTTCGCCGTTCTTCGAGCGCGCAAACGGAATTGCTTCATGCGGAGGCAGCAGATACGAATTCTTCCCCATCAGCGGCGCATCTGAACACAAACTCTTGATCCGATCGAGCGTCCAGTCTTGCGTTTGGGCCTGCAATTTCCACAAAGATTCTGGCGACAGCCCGCTGGATGCAGCCACCCGCAACCTGCGCTCTGCATCTTCCAGTTGGACTACCGCCACGCTGAAGTTGGTGACCTCGGTGATCGCAGAAGCGATGGCCGGGTAAATGGCATCCAAGTCCGCACTACTCAATAACCGGGAAGTGATCGCCGAGAAACGTTCCAGTTGACGATTGAGCCCTTCCGCCTTGTGTTGCATGCCGGCGATTGATTCCGACTTGTCTTCCACCACAGCCAGAATCATCCCCAGAGCAACGAAGAGCTTGGGAGTGTTCCACAATTCGGCCGGAATACTCAGGTTTGCGGCGAAACGATCGAGCAACAATCTGATCGGAAAGGACGCGCCCCAGCAGAAGAATCCACCGGCCATCGTCAGAACAGCGGGCGACGCGCGCCAATGATTTCGGCCCACGAACAGCCCCGCCAAACCAAATCCGACACCCAGAAGTGCAATCGTCCCTTCCTCAAAAGAGCCGCGGAGCGCGCCTCGAATCGCCCACGCCGCAGCGAGCGTACACAGTGACGACGCAACCGCCGATCGCAACGATATCTCCCGGCTTATCTTGAGGAAGAAGCACGCGCCTCCGCCAAAGCAGGCAATCAGACACAACACATAAGGCCAGCGCTCCTGCACGCCGTAGCACGTGCATGCTGCGTATACGACGGAAGGCACACCCAGCACGAACAACAACAGAGTCCGCTTCGCATAATCTTCAGCGACCAACGAAACGGAGACCAAGAAAGTGACCACCGCTGCTTGCAGCGATCCGGAATCGACCGCCAGCAGAAGGGAATTGGCCGCGCGGTGTTCCGGTTCGAGCAATTGCGCCAGGAAATGCGTGAACACCAGCGTCCAGCCCACCGTCCAGAGGGTCAGGCGGGAGCTGCATGCGTGGCGTTTCAGACATACGAAGATAATGACCAGCGCGCCTACGATCAAAAATGTCGGAATCTCTTCGAAAACACCCATTAAGAATACATAGGGGGGAGCAGCATGATTTCAACAGTCACCAACAGTAACTAACCGTAAAGGCCCAGGTCAATGCCAGAACGTGCTATCAGCATGGCACCAAAGTTAGCCGCGCTGCACGCTGGTGCCATGACGTCGTCAGCCCAAAATCGCCAATACACAAGGATTTGCTTGGCCACGAACGCGTCCCCTTATTTCCAACGCGTGCCCGATAAGATGGCGATAGCGTGAAGGACTACTAGCGATGACCCAGAAATTGAAGCTCTATGTTGATTGCCGAGGCCATTGGCTTTCCTCCGCAGGTCGCGGGCCAGAACCGCCATCCGCGGACCGTGGCCATCACAGCATCATCGAATTGTTTTCCTCCGGAGCGGGCTATTTTCAGGTCTTGGGGATTCCCCTTGATATCAACAACCATGGATAACACGACCGAGATCCGCTGATCCTGTATTCCCAGAGGAATCGCTGGATGGGGCGTGGTTATTCCGCGCGGCATCACGAGATCCTCAGAGCAGGTGCCCGTTTCCACGGCCCCTGCAGGCGGCATGAACAGCGCTGCATCTGGCGATTGCACCGGAGAGAGTTCTTCCACCTTCGCTGACAGCTTACGGTGCCCATCTTGGAAGCAGACGATATTGTGCGGGAATGAGTAATCGCCGAATTTCTGAAACTGGCTGTAGTTGCAGGAGTAGTCCCCGATCTGCTGGCCGACCCACTGAGGGGTTATGTTCTCCACGAGGAGTTGACTGTTTTTGTCGAAGCAAAACGCCCACTTTGTATGCAGTGTTCCGCGAGCCCTGGTGACAGCGCACCGAGTGGCCGAGTCCGGATTCGCGAATGATTCAAACTCAAATTTCGCCGTTGTGGTGGGGAAGACCTCGATCATTGTCGGGACTCGTGCCGCCTCCTCGAAAAAGTCCTTGCCGCTATCCACGAGCCAACGCTTGGATGGTCCACCGATTTCGATGCGCTGGACGTCGCCAACTGCGGTCTCGCGCCGCCATTGCGAGTTCGATACCCACACCTCGGTGTAACTGCCTTGCAAAGTTTCCAGATCGTGCCCAACGAATGAGAAGGTAAGCTTCATGCGAAACCCGGGCGCGTTCGGCGAGCGGATGTCAGAGAGCTGACGCGCGCGATTCAGCATTCCTTCGGCTGCCTTCTGTATGTCTTCCGCAGCGGATGCGCCGCCAGACAGGACGCAGAGAACGATCGCGAAAGCCACGGCGCGAATTGGAATCATGAATCTGGTCAAGCCGAACATATTAGACGATACCCCGAGGGAATACTGGCAAATTGTGCGTGCGCGGAATCGCTTGATTCTGGTTTGCCCGCGAACCCGCCCCTTCATTCCCAATCGTCGCCCGATCCTGCTACCTTGAAATAGTCTCGCGATCCCGAGTTCCAACGGGGAATCTGGAACGAATCAATGAGTAACAACGCCAACTCGTGGGGCTTGACCCCCGCCGAACTCCGCAAGCTGCGCGGCTTGAAGAGTCCGCACGGCATTCAGCGTCTGCTGGATGCCATGCCTTATCACCTCGCCGACAGCGCCTGGTCGCCGCGACGGGTGCTGCGCGAGAATACTTCGCATTGCTATGAGGGAGCACTCTTTGCAGCGGCAGCGCTGCGCGTCATCGGATTCCCACCACTGATTCTCGATCTCGAAGCCGAGCATGATACCGATCATGTCATCGCCGTCTATCGTATTAACGGACACTGGGGTGCCCTCGCCAAGTCGAACTACACCGGCTGCCGCTATCGCGAGCCGGTATATCGTTCGCTCCGCGAACTGGCACTTAGTTATTTCGACACTTACTTCAATCTGCGCGGAGAGCGCACCCTGCGGACGTTTTCGCGGCCCGTCCACATGCGGCGTTTCGATTCTCTACACTGGATGACTTCGGAACAACCGGTCTGGTTTGTAGCCGAGTACCTGCTTACGATTTCTCACTATCCGCTGATCACGCCCGCTCAGGCCCGACGGCTGCATCGGCTGGATGGTCGCTCGTTTCGGGCTGGGTGCCTGGAACGGGCGGAGAAAAAATTATAGCCCGCACATATTTTGTTATGCGATTTTGTCCCAGACTGATCGTCGCCACGGTTCTGCTGGCGGCCTGCGCTTTCGGCCAGAATTCTGCTCCCACTTCGTCTCTCCCCGCGACCCCAGCAGCGCCGGTTTCGCCGCCCCCTGCTCTGCCCCCAATTGTCCTGAAGCCCGATGCCAGTGGCGCGGTCCCACCAGACCAGATTCGCGAGTTACTGCGCCGTGCCGAAGAGAATGACCTCGAAAACGACAAGCGCCAGCGCGACTACACCTATACCGAACGCGTGGAGCGGCACCAACTCGATGATCACGGAGGCGTAAAGAAAACTGAAACCTGGACTTCAGAAGTCCTGGAAGTTTACGGCGAGCAAGTCATACGGCAGATCTCGAAAGACGATAAACCGCTGCCCTCCAGCGAGGCAAAAAAAGAAGACGATAAAATTCAGAAGATCATCGACAAACGCAAGAATGAATCCGAAACCGACCGTCGCAAACGTCTAGAGCGCGACGAGAAAGACCGCGAAGAAGATCGCAAATTTGTTCTTGAGATCGCTGACGCGTTCAACTTCACGCTGGTGGGTTCCGAAATTCTCGACGGGCACGATACCTGGGTGCTGGAGGGTGAACCTCGTCCCGGCTACGAGCCCAAGCAGCGCAACGCCAAAATGCTCAGTAAATTCAAGGGCCGCGTGTGGATTGATAAAGCCGAAGCGCAATGGGTGAAGCTAGACATCACCGCCATCGACACGATATCGGTTGGCTTCGTGCTCGCGCGCATCCACAAAGGCACGCATCTCATCATCGAGCTGACCAGAGTGAACGAAGAAGTCTGGCTCCCGAAACGAGTGCAGCTCCACTTCGACGCGCGCGTGGCGTTGTTCAAGAGCTTTGACGACGATGTCGAACAGACCTATCGCGATTACAAGAAATTCCGAGCGGACACGAAAATCACGGTGGTGGGCGAGCAGCAATAGCCTGGATTGAAGCCAACGCCGTCGCCCCGAAAATTGCAACAAAAAGGGTAACAAAAAGCGCCGTTTTTGATGATCGCAAAGTGAGCTTCCGCTGTGTATTTTCAGCGCTTTGCGCGCCCGTTCAAGTACTTCCGTACCGTCTCTAGTACCTTAGTTACTCGAACTCGTGTGACTGGTCGTATACTTGTACGAACACCACTACCTGTAGTATCCCCGTTATAGCTCAGCCCGATTAGTAGACAACTACCGCAACTCCACCTTTTCTGAAATCCAGAAAAACCCCATAAAACCCGGCAAAACCGGGAGATTCACGTGGAGAGGCCCTCCCTTCCCTTTGAGATATGCTCAGCACACCAAAATACACTCGAACGCGTAGGGAAATGTAATGGCCGACTCGCGAGAAGTAATGAATATTCGCCAAGCTTCGCAGTATCTGGGAGTGAGTCCGGACACGCTTTACAAGTACGTGAACGAACAGAAAATTCCGGCGTTCAAGTTGGGCAATCGCTGGCGCTTCAAGAAATCGAAGATCGATCAGTGGATGGAAGAGAAGTCGGTGGAAACGGAACCACGCGGCAAACGGAAAGTCCAGGCAGCGAAAGCCGCTGGAACTTCATAAGCGAACTTCGTTAGAGAAGGGGCGGGCACATGTTTGGAATGGGATCGAAGACGATAGTGGGTCTGGATGTGGGCTCTTCGAGCATCAAGGCGGTCGAACTCAGGAAGACGCGCGCCGGCATCGAAGTCGCGCACCTCGGCCTGGAGCCGATCGCGCCCGACATCGTGGTCGATTCCATGATCGTGGACTCGGGCACGGTTTCGAGCGCCATCAGCAAGCTGTTCGCTGACACCCTCATCAAGTCGAAGGCGGTGGCCACAGCAGTCAGTGGACACTCCGTGATCGTCAAGAAGATCTCGCTGCCCTCGATGAGCGATCAGGAACTGGCCGAGACCATCCAGAAGGAAGCCGCTCAGCATATCCCGTTTGACTTGGCCGACGTCAACCTCGACTACCAGATTCTTTCCGACGACGCGACCAGCCCGACCATGGACGTTCTGCTGGTGGCCGTGAAGAAAGACAAGATTTTGAATTACACCAACGTACTCTCGATGGCCGGCAAGACTCCGGCTATTGTGGATATCGATGCCCTCGCTCTCCAAAATTGCTACGAGTACAACTATGAGCCCGCCCCAACGCAAGTCGTGGCCCTGCTCAACCTGGGTGCGAGCGTGATGAACATCAACATCGTCAAAGGAACGACACCCCTTTTCCCGCGCGACGTTTCAGTGGGCGGCCATCAGTACACCGATTCGCTGCAGAAGGAATTGGATCTCAGCTTCGACGATGCCGAATCGCTCAAGCTGGGCCACAAGGTGGGCACCGTGCACGACGACGCGAAAACGCCGATCCTGCAGCAGGTCACGGAAATTATCGTGCTCGAAATTCAGAAGACTTTCGACTTCTTCCGCGCCAGCGCTGCCGGCGAGCACATTGAGAAAATTTATCTGGCCGGCGGTTCGGCCAAGGTTCCCGGCCTGGTGGAAGCTCTGCGGCAGGAGTTCTCAATGCCGGTTGAGCTCTTTAACCCGTTTCAGAAAGTCTTGGCTCCGGCGGAAGGTGCCGGGGCGGAGCTGGTCGAACAGAACGCCGGCCAGTTGGCAGTGGCCGTCGGTTTGGCCCTGAGGAGCTTTGAAAAGCTATGATCCGAATCAACCTGCTGGGTTCTCCGAAACCGAAAGGCAAGAAAAGCTCCGGTCCTGCCGTAAGCATGCCGAGCTTTGAGCTGGGCAGTCTGGGCGGCCCCATGGTCCAGGTGGCGGCGGTGCTGCTGATTGCCGGTGCACTCAACTTCGGGTACTGGTATCAGCTCGACCGGGAAAAGAAAGTGATCGAAGTACAAGCCCGGCTGGCGGAGCAGAAGAACCGCGAACTGTCCGACATCAAGGTGCGCTACCTGGAGCGGCAGCGGCAAGCCGAGTCGTACAAGCGCCGGGTGGATGTGATTGACGAGCTGCGGAAGAACCAGTCCGGCCCCGTCAACCTGCTCTCCATGATCGGCGACACCGTCAATGGCACCGAGGCGGTCTGGCTCAACAGCATGCAGGACCAGGGCGCAAGCGTCGCCATCGACGGCACCGCGCTCTCCAGCGATGCCGTGGCCAACCTGATTTCCAACCTGCAGAAGACCGGTTTCTTCAGCAACATCGAGATCAAGGAAACGTATCAGGACGAATCGGTAAAAGACATGCAGGCGTTCCAGTTTACGCTGACCTGCGCAAAGGCGAAGTCGTAAAGGCGGAACCGACTATGAATCTTGGCGAATTAACAGGCGTGAAATTGCTGGGAGTACTGATCCTGGTTGCGGTATTGGCGACCGGCGGTCTGTACTACACGGTCTTCAAGTCGCAGCGTGATCAGAACGATGCGGCCCGGGTCAAGCTGCAATCCAAACTGCGCGAGAACGCGGAACTCGAAGCCTACCGGCCGAAACTGGCCGACATCGAGCGCCAGCTCGCCAGCCTGAAGCAGCAGCTTGAAATCGAACGGCGCATTGTCCCCGATGAAAAAGAAGTGGACAACTTCATGCGCATGGTGGACGGAGAAGCGCGCAAGGCGGGAGTCGAACTCCGCCGCTACACCGCGCATCCGTACGTCAACAAAGAGTTCTACACCGAAGTGCCGTTCGAAGTGGAACTCGACGGCCCCTATTATTCGCTGCTCGGGTTCTTCGATCGGCTGGGCAAGGTGGAGCGCATCGTGAACGTCTCCGGCCTGGCCGTCGCCTCGACTCGCAACACCGGAGCTGCCAAGGCGAAGCATACCTATCAGTACGCGCCGAATGAAAGCGTTGTAGCCACCTGCACGGCGACCACATTCTTCAGTCACGACATGGCACCGCCTGCAGCAGCCGCGCCGG
>Ga0209169_10001487_pt1 | contig 14315 bp, 11 predicted proteins | sample HubBroMetageWRM4_FD_188346 | JGI IMG/M metagenome (GOLD analysis project Ga0209169, IMG submission 188346) | Warmed soil microbial communities from the Hubbard Brook experimental Forest, New Hampshire - Hubbard Brook CCASE Soil Metagenome WRM 4... | ecosystem: Environmental > Terrestrial > Soil... | reverse complement strand
CTTCTTGGTTTCAGGATCGGAACCAGGGCCGGCGTGGTCGCGGCCTACGATGAAGTGCGTGCAGCCATAGTTCTTGCGGATGAGCGCATGCCAGATCGCCTCACGTGGTCCGCCCATGCGCATCGCCAGAGGCAGCAGCGCCAACTCCACCGTGCCCTGTGGGAACTTCGAGAGCAGCAGCTGATAGCAGCGCACGCGGGTAAAGTAATCCACGTCTCCCGGCTTGGTCATACCTACGCTGGGATTGATGAGCAGATTCGCTTCTACCTGCTTGGCCGCGCGGAAAGTCAATTCCACGTGTGCCCGGTGCATTGGATTTCGGGTCTGGAAGGCGACTACTTTGCGCCAGCCCAGGCGGGCAAATTCGGCGCGCAACTCGGCCGGACTCAAACGCAAAGTGCGGAAATCGTAGTGCGAAGGCAGCTGCAATCCTTCAATGCGGCCCCCCACATACCACGGGTTCCCGATATTCATTGCATAGTTCGCGCCGGGGTGAGCCTTGCTGGTGGTGCCGAATACCGCCTTGGCCTCGGCAGCGCGGTCGGGCTGCCAGGTTTCTTCCACGTGCAACACGGCGAGCATCACGCCTTCGCCATCGCGCAGTGCAATTTTGCTCGTGCCGGGTGTCAGCTTCTTGGCAAATTCTTCCGTCACGTCGAGCGTGATCGGGATGGGCCAGAGAACTCCGCTGGCCAGGCGCATGTTGTTGCAAACGCCTTCATAATCGGCTTTGGTCATGAAGCCGGTGAGAGGCGAGAAGCCTCCGTTGAGCAGCAATTCCAAATCGCAAACTTGACGGGCGGTAAGGTCCCACGAGGGCCACTCGCGTGATTGGGCTTTCAGTTCCGCGGCCTTTTCAGGAGAAGAAATGAGATTGACAAGTTGGCCGCCGTGCGGGGAAATCAGATGGCTAGTGGAAGCAGACAAGAGCGTGAACCTCCCAGGTTCGTCGAATTTTTGGATTTATTGCCTGTAAGTCAAAAAAATCTCGTAGAAAGTCCAATGAGCAAATTTCCAGACATGCGTTTCGGGGGGACATGCCGAGAGACTTCGAATGCGGATCCAACTGACCCGAGACTAATTAGAGCCAGTGTACACCAAATCGCTGGACGCCTGAACTCTCGCAAGTACCATGCCGGAGCGGTTTCTGCAATTCTACTGTAAACCCATAGAGATAAAGGCTAATTTCGATAAATTTTAAACCGTGGAAAACTTTGCAGCGTTCGTGTGCAAAGCTTTGCAGTCGCTGACGGGCAAATTTCCATCGCGGCGAGAGGTTACTTTTGGATAGCGGGATGCCGCATTACCTTTGCCGGCAACGCATGATCTTCATTTCTGAGATTGCGCCTTCTGCCGAAACAGCGGCCGCATAGCCTTGCACTGTCTCCATAGTGTGCAAACACCAGCGTTCCGTTTCATTCGCATCCGGGCGCGTCGCAATCAGGCGCGCGGGCCGCGCCGGATTCACTTCCACATCAAATGAATTCAGGCTGCGCGAAAGGCCCACGCCCTGCGCCTTCAGGAACGCCTCTTTGCAGCTCCAGCAGCGAAAAAACGCAGCGACCTTGTCTTGTTCGGGCAGGGAACGAATCGTTTCGCGTTCGTGCGGAGAAAAAAAGCGCTCGGCAAGATTTTCAATTTCCACATTCGTCCGAATCGCCTCGATATCGACGCCCACTTCGCGCCTGAAGGCAATTCCAAGCAGAGCCATATCGCCGGAGTGCGAGATGTTGAAGCGAATGTCGGACAACGGTTCCAGCGCTGGCTTGTCTTTTGCGTAGAGTTTAAAGCGCAGCTCGCCGGCAGGCGCGTTCGTATATGCTGCAAGAATGGCTCGCATGGACGCGCGCGCCACGGTGAACCGCTGCGAATCCCGCTCGAAATGAAAACGCGAAGCGCGATTGCGCTCGTCAGGCGAAAGCAATTCCGCGTAACCGCGAAATGCAGCGTCCGAAACGACAGTAGGAAATTCCCAGACGTGAACTTCAGTGGTCGCCAGTGGGGACGGCGGGAGCGACGGAAGCGGGGACAGCTTTGTCTCGGAAGTTGAAATCCTCAGAGCTAAACCCTCGCAGCTTAATCTAGCAGGATTCCGAAACGAAGAATCGACGGTTTCTGCGCCCGTCTAGCGCTGCGCCTTCGGCCCCGCAGCTTTCACTTCAGGCGGAGCGTCGAAGCTTTCAAAATTCTTCGCGAATCGGTTGCGCAGATCTTCGGCGGCCTTGTCATAGGCGGATTTATCGGGCCACGCATTGCGCGGATTGAAGATGTGCGAAGGCACGCCGCGGCAAGCCTTTGGGATGGAGAATCCAAAAGTCGGCTCGGTCTCAAATTCTCCTTTAATCAACTCGCCTTCCACGGCCGCGTCGACCATCGCGCGCGTAAAAGGAATTTCCATTCGCTTGCCGACGCCGTACCCGCCGCCTTGCCATCCCGTGTTGACCAGCCAGCACTGCGCGTTGTGCTCGCGCAACCTACGCCCGAGCATCTCCGCATAAACCTTGGGCGGCAGCGGCATAAAAGGCGCGCCGAAGCAGGTGGAAAAAGTCGCAGCCGGTTCTTTTACCCCAGCTTCCGTTCCGGCAACCTTCGCCGTGTAGCCGGAGAGAAAGTGATACATCGCCTGCTCGGGTGTGAGCCGCGCAATCGGCGGGAGCACGCCAAATGCATCCGCGGTCAGGAAGACCACATTTTTCGGATGCCCGGCCACGCCCGGAATGACGGCATTCTCGATGAAGTTCATGGGATACGCGGCCCGCGAATTTTCCGTTTTGCTGTCGTCGTTGTAGTCGGGAATGCGCGTGTCCGGATCGAGAACTACGTTTTCCAGCACGCAGCCAAAGCGGATCGCGTCCCAGATTTGCGGCTCATTTTTCCGCGAGAGCTTGATGCACTTGGCGTAGCAGCCGCCTTCGAAATTGAAAACGCCGTCGGCGCTCCATCCATGCTCGTCGTCGCCAACCAGGTCGCGTGAAGGATCGGTCGAGAGCGTGGTCTTGCCGGTGCCCGAAAGGCCGAAGAACAGCGCACTCACGCCGTCCCGTCCCACATTGGCCGAGCAGTGCATAGGGAAAACGTTTCGCGCCGGCAACAGGAAATTCATGATGCCAAAGATCGACTTCTTCATTTCTCCGGCATACTCCGTTCCGCCAATCAGCACGGTGCGTCGCGCAAAGTTCACCACGATAAAGACTTCTGAATTGACGCCGTCGCGGGCTGGATCAGCCTTGAGCCCAGGCGCACAAATTACGGTGAACTCCGCGTGATGCGTTTTCAGTTCCTTGGCCGTGGGCCGGACAAAAAGCTGATGTACGAACAAACTATGCCACGCATATTCGGTGACCATGCGAACGGGCAAGCGGTAAGCAGCATCGGCCCCGCAAAAAAGATCCTGAACGAAAAGTTCACGGCCTTGCAGGTGTTCCATGGCGCGCGCGTAAAGCGCGTCGAACTTTTCCGGAGTGAACGGCACATTCACCGCGCCCCATGCGACCTTGTCGCCGGTGATCTCGTCTTTCACCAGAAATTTGTCTTTCGGCGAGCGGCCGGTCCGGTTGGTAAATGAGTCGATCGCGCCATTGGCTGCCATTTTCGATTCATTCCTCCGCAGGGCGTGCTCAACCAGTTCCGCCGGGGATAAATTGAAATGCGTCCTGCCTTCACTGAGTAGTTCGGCAATATCACTGACGTGGAATGTTGTAGCCATGAAGACCTCCTGCCACCTTATGAAGACGGAACAATAATTCTGCTTGCGAGCAAAACCGCCATACGCGCAAAAACGTTCTATTGTGCCTCAAACCGTCGAAGGCTGCCAAGGACTCAGATTGCGAAAAACCGGATGTCCGGTCGGTTGAAGTTGGCATGTTTAAGAATCAAAACGTGCTGCAGTTCGGCGGGAAGAATTGATGAAAATGGTTCTGAATTTCTGGGGAACAGAAGAGGGAACAGTAGCGCAGCCGGCGCGCGTCCTCGATCCTGGCACGCATCGGTCAGCTATTCCGAGGTTTTATAGTCGCAGGCTTTGCGGCAGGGTTCGCAATACATCAAGCCGTCGGCACAAATACGGATGTCGATTACGGATTGGCAGAGGCAGCAGAACTTTTCGCATTCGCAGGAGCCTTCTGCACTTTCGCACTGCATGCATCGATATTGCGCGGGACTGGTTCCGGTGCTCATGCAGCCAGACTAGCGCGCGCTGAACGCCAGGAAAACGTGACGGAGGTAATGAAAGTCACGCTCTCTCTTCTAGCCCGCGGCATCGGCTCTCGCATTTCAATACAGGCAATCCAGCAATTTCCTACTGCTGTTTCTACCCTACTCTACGGGCGGGGATTGACAACTCAAGGGTGCTGCTGAGTCATCCAACTGCCACTTTTATCCGCGTTAACCGGTTGAGCCTACTCATGTTGAGGTGCCCCATGCTGAATGACTGCAGGTCTCGTCACTTCTTCGGAATCATCGCTTCTTTCGCGGTTGTGAGCTTCGCCGCCTTCCTCGTGGCATGCGGGTCATCAGCGACTATGAATTCTGGAACTGGCGGTTCAGGCAGCCCCGCTCCCGGAGGCTACGCTGCCGGTGTCGGAGGCGCTGGGCAAAGTGGCACCGCTCAATTCCTGGTTGCTATCCAGGTTCCCGGAGGCGTTCCACTCGCCGCCACCATCAATTCCACGGGAATTCTCACGGCCGCGACTGTCACCACCAATCAGCACACTGAATTCAACCCGATGGGGATCAACGGCGCGATCGATCCTACCGGCACATTTTTCTACGAAGCGGTGTGGCCGGGAATCTGGGCGTTCACCATCAACCGGCAAAACGGAAATCTCACGGAAATGTCCACGTCTCCCTACGATGACACGGTGAACTTTGATTCGGTCGCAGTCGATCAACTTGGAAAATTCGTCTACGCCTACGGCGCCTCGCAGGTCTCCGCCTACAGCATTCAGCCTGGCACCGGACAACTTACAGCCGTGAGCGGTTCTCCGTTTGCCGCCGATGCCTCGGGTCAACAGTTTGAAGTCGCCAGCGACCGCATCGCCATTTCGCAGGACGACAAGTATCTCTATGCCGCCACCAGCGTGGGCATCGACGCGTTTTCAATTGACACCACGACCGGTGGGTTGACGAAGGTCTCTGGCTCTCCCTTCGCGGCCAGCGCTGGAGTCGCCTTCGCGCTTTCTACGCCCGCCTCCGGATTTCTTTACGAAACCACCACCAGCCAATCGACGCCAATCTTCGGATACAGCATCGATTCAAATACCGGCGCGCTTACGTCACTCCCCTCGTCTTCCAGCCCGAGCTGCAGCGCCTCCAATCTGAGTTCGCCTGCCAACGGCAAGTTTTTGTTCGGGGCCAGTTGCGGCATGTTTCAGATCGACTCCAACAGTGGCGCTCTGACACTGTTAGCGAGTGATCCGCTTACCCCCTATGATGGCTGGTCTGACTTCGATCCCGCTTCCGGCTTCCTCTGGATCGTGAATTCTCCGCAGCCTTGCTTCGATTGCGAGGTCGGCACCACCACGTTTCAGGTGGACGCGAACGCAGGAAGTTTGACCATGGTGCCCAATTCATTTTTCCTTATGCAGAATACGCAGGTGGGGGATATCCAGGCGGTCGCAGTCACTCATTAAGTACGAACTCGACCTGGAACGGGCAAGAGACGCGAATCAACCGAGATAGCACTCCCGGCGGGCGATTCACCGCGCCTCCTCTATAATTTCGTGCAATGACCTTCCAACATCTGCTGGATGGCGCAGAGGTTCTGTCGCAGAGCGGGAACCCCGACGTCACGAGTGTGGAGTACGACTCGCGGCGCGTGAAGCCCGGATGCGCCTTCGTCGCCATGCGCGGTGAAAGTTCAGATGGCAATCGATTTATCGATACCGCAATTCAAGCGGGTGCAGTCGCCATCGTCACGGATTCGGCTGCGGAAAAACCCCGAGATGGCGTGGCCTGGGCTGTTGTACCTCACGGCCGTCGTGCTCTGGCTCGCCTCAGCGCAAATTTCTACAAGCGTCCAGCCGAACGGATTGCAATTGTCGGCATCACCGGCACAAACGGCAAAAGCACAACGGCGTTTTTGATCGAAGCGATATTCAACGCTGCCGGGCGCAAGAGCGCTCTCATCGGAACCATCGAATATCACGTCGCCGGACGAGTGATTGCCGCGCCGCACACCACCCCCGAGGCGCTCGAACTGAATCGCATTTTCAACGAAGCGATCGGCCAGGGCGCGACCGATGCCGTAATGGAAGTTTCCTCGCACGCTCTGGCGCAGGAGCGTGTCTATGGAGTTCCCTTCGATGTCGCCGTCTTCTCCAACCTGACGCGCGACCATCTCGACTATCACAACACCATGGACGAATATTTCGCCGCCAAACGAATTCTGTTTGAAGGTTGCGGCACCGATGCGCCGCGCGCCGCGGTAACCAACCTCGATGACGAATACGGTGCAAAGCTCGCAGAATTCAGCCGCAAGCGTAGTTCGACCGTGTTGACTTACGGATGGGATCGCGGCGACTTCCACGCCGCGAACGTCGACATCAATCCACGAGGCACGCATTTCGATCTGATCACGCGCGAAGAAAAAAATGCCATCACCTCTCCGCTCATCGGCCGCGTCAATGTTTACAACATACTGGCGGCTGCGGCCGCCTGCTCCGCGCGCGGATGCAGTTCGAAAGAGATTGCGCTCGGCATAGCGTCGCTGACGCACGTGCCGGGAAGATTCCAGCGCGTCGACTGTGGCCAGCCGTTCACCGTGGTCGTCGACTATGCCCACACTGACGACGCGCTGCGCAATCTCACCGCGCTGGCGAGAGAGTTCGTCTCGCGTGCCAATTCGAATGCGCGCGTCTTGACCTTATTCGGTTGTGGGGGCGACCGCGATCGCACCAAGCGTCCGTTGATGGGCGAAGTCGCCGGCCGAGCCAGCGATTTCGTCGTGCTCACCTCCGACAATCCGCGCAGCGAAGATCCGTGCGCGGTTATTAACGATTCGCTGGTGGGATTGCAGAAGACCGGCGTGAAATATGCAGTCGAGCCGGACCGCAAAAAAGCGATTGCCCTCGCCATCAGCGAGGCGCGTCCAAACGACATCGTTCTGCTCGCAGGCAAAGGCCACGAAAAAGTGCAGGTGACGCGAGAGGGATCGTTGCCATTCGACGATGTCCAAATCGCGCGTGAGGCGCTGAAAGTAGCAGGTTTTGAATGCGCTAACTCTTGAAGTATTGTCATTCCGACGCACGACGCGAAGCGGAGACCACCGGCTAAAAATCGCTAATCGTAAATCGGAAATCGAAATTCGCCATGAAACTCACGCTAGCCAAAATCGCTGAATTCATCTCCGCCGAGGGAGACTTCCCCCGCGATGAAGTCGCGCAGGCGTATTCCATCGACTCACGCACGGTAGGGAAGGGAGAACTCTTCTTTGCTGTCAGGGGCGAGCGCCTCGATGGCCATGATTTCGTCGACGCCGCTCTCGAAAAAGGCGCCGTCGCCGCAGTCGTAAGAAAAGATCAATGGCACCGGTATTCCTGGACTGACCGCGTTCTCGTCGTCGACGACACGCTGGTTGCCTTGCAAACCCTGGCGACAGCTGTTCGCAAAGTCTGGGGCAAGCCGCTGGTCGGCGTCACCGGTTCGGCCGGGAAGACGACGACGAAAGAAGCCATTGCACATGTACTCGCGTCAAAGTTTCGCGTGCTGAAGTCGGAAGGAAATTTCAACAATCACTTCGGCCTGCCGATAATGCTGCTGAAACTGGAACCCGAGCACGACGTCGCCGTGATCGAAATGGGCATGTCCCACGCCGGAGAGATTCGCGCCCTGGCAAAGATCGCGCAGCCCGAAATCGGCGTGGTGACCAATGTGGCTCCTGTGCATCTGGAATTTTTCGATTCGCTGGCCGGCATCGCGCGCGCGAAATATGAACTGATCGAATCGCTCCCTTCGACCGGAACCGCCGTTCTCAATGCCGACGACGAATATGTTTCTCAGTTCGGCCGCGATTTCAAAGGCAAAGTCGTGCGTTACGGAATCAACGCAACCGCCGATGTCCGCGCGGAAAATATTCGGGCGCGTGGCGCCGAAGGATCAGAGTTTGACGTCGTCATCGCCAGTACTCGCGAGCATGCACGCCTGCCCTTGGTCGGCGAGCACAATGTTCTTAACGCTCTCGCCGCAGTAGCCGTGGGCCTCGCACGCGGATTGAACTTATCTCAAGCCGCTTCGGCGCTTGCTACGCTGGTCCCGGCAGACAAACGTGGGCAGGTTCTCCAACTGGGTAACATCACGGTGATTAACGATTGTTACAATTCCAATCCGAAGGCGCTCAACGCCATGGTCGATGCGCTTGCGGCCATGCCGGCCACGCGTCGCATTGTGATTGCCGGGGAAATGCTGGAACTCGGGCCGGCCGGCGAAGAAATGCATCGCACGGCTGGCGAGCACGCAGCCGGGAAGAAGATCGATGTCGTGATTGGTGTACGCGGCCTCGCTCAGGCGCTGGTTGAGGGTGCTGGCAAGTCCGGCGCGCGCGCTGAGTTCGTGGTGACGCCGGAAGAAGCCGGCGAATGGCTGGCCCGCGAAGGGCGCGACGGAGATGTAGTTTTGTTGAAGGCCTCGCGCGGCGTGAAGCTCGAAAAGGCGCTGGAGACATTCAAAGCGCGTCGCGGCGGCCAAAATTCTTAAGGAACGAATTCTTTTCCTGAAAGCTGACGGCTAAAAGCTGACAGCTGTAGTTCGGAGGCGGATTGCTCTACTGGCTGTTGTTCGTCAAGCTGCAGCATTACGTTGCGCCGTTCCGCATTTTTCGTTACGTCACCTTTCGCACGGCGTTTGCCAGTCTGACTGCGCTCTTCACCTCGCTCATCGTCGGGCCGCTCGTCATCGGACGCTTGCGCGAATTTCAGATCGGGCAGTACATCCGCGAAGAAGGTCCAAAGGCGCACCAGAAAAAAGCGGGCACGCCCACCATGGGCGGACTGCTTATCGTCATCGCCATTGTCGTGCCGACGCTGCTTTGGGCCGACCTCAGCAATCGCTTTATCTGGATCGCTGTCTTTTCCACCTGCGCGTATGCAGCGATTGGTTTTACGGACGACTACACGAAGGTGACGAATCGCCGCAATCTCGGCCTCACCGCACGCGCGAAGCTGGGGCTGCAGGTCGCGACCGCGATCGTTGTTGCGTCCATGCTGGTCGCCATGCAAACGTACAATCTTTATTCCACGCGCCTGGTCGTGCCTTTCTTTAAACAATTTCAGCCCGATCTCGTGAACGAGAAGCTGCTGCACTACCCACATCTTTGGCCGCTCGCCTTCATCGGATTCATCGCCTTCGTCGTCCTCGTGATCGTAGGCTCGAGCAACGCCGTGAACCTTACCGACGGCCTCGACGGCCTCGCCATCGGATGCACAGTCATCGCGGCGGGCGCTTTGACCGTGCTCACCTACGTCAGTGGCCACGCGACCTTCGCCACCTATCTGGAACTGCAGCGCATGCCACAAGTGGCCGAACTCACAATTTTCTGCGGAGCCATGGTCGGCTCCTCCATCGGATTTTTGTGGTACAACGCTCATCCGGCGGAAGTTTTCATGGGCGATGTAGGATCGCTCGCCCTGGGCGGCGCCATCGGCACCGTAGCCGTACTGATTAAGCAGGAGCTGCTGCTTCCTTTCATAGGCGGCGTGTTTGTGATTGAGGCGCTCTCGGTCATGCTGCAAGTGGGCTCGTACAAGCTGCGCAAAAAACGCATCTTCAAAATGGCGCCCATTCATCATCATTTCGAATTGCTCGGCTGGTCGGAATCGAAGGTGATCGTGCGCTTCTGGATTGCATCGCTGATATTCGCGCTATTCGCGCTGACGACCCTGAAGCTGAGGTAAGAATGTCTAACGTTTATCCGTGAAATCCGTGTGAATCCGTGGCAAGAAGTTGATTTTCTCCGTGCCTCTGTGCCTCTGTGGTGAAATGAGGTTTGATGGAACTGAATGGAAAACGCGTGCTGGTCGTCGGCCTGGGTAAATCGGGTGTCGCATCGGCATTATTTCTGAAGGCGCATGGCGCGCGCGTAACGGTTTCCGACACGAAGAGCGGCGACGATCTGCGTAATGAAATTCCGGTACTGCTCGATCACGGCATCACTGTCGAAACCGGCGGCCACGGTGAGAGAACCTTTCAGGGGCAAGACCTGATCGTCGTCAGCCCCGGCGTCCCGATCGACGCTCCACCGCTGGCACAGGCGCGATCTCTGGGCGAGAGCGTCATTGGCGAGATTGAACTCGCCGCACAATTTCTGCCCGGCCCGATCATCGCGATCACAGGATCGAACGGCAAGACGACGACGACCACGCTCACCGGCGAAATCATGGCGGCGGGTGGGTTTCCAACCTTGGTTGGCGGCAACATCGGCACGCCAGCCATTTCGCTGGCTGAACGCGCTACGCGCGACAGCGTAATCGTACTCGAAGTTTCCAGCTTCCAACTGGAAACGATTCAGACGTTCCGTCCCAAAGTTTCCGTCGTCCTCAATGTCACGCCCGATCATCTGGATCGCCATCGCACCTTCGACGCCTACGTGAACGCCAAAGCGCGAATCTTTGAAAATCAGCGCGGAGACGATTTCACCGTGCTCAACGCCGACGATCCGACCTGCGTATCGATGGCGGCGCGAACCAAAGCGCAGGTCTTCTGGTTCAGCCGGCAAAAAGAGGTCGAGCGGGGCGCGTGGGTCCGGGAAGGCGCAGTTCTGTTTCGCGACTCTCGGGGACAGCGCGAGATTCTCCAGGTCTCCGATATTCCTCTGAAAGGCGCGCACAATCTCGAAAACGTCCTCGCCGCCGTGTGTGCGGGCGCTTTGATGGGTTGCGCACCAGAGAAAATTCGCCAGGCAGTCGCGAATTTCAAAGCGGTCGAGCATCGCCTCGAATTCGTGGCAACCATCCGCGGGGTGGATTATTACAACGATTCGAAGGCCACGAACGTCGATGCCACCATCAAGGCGCTTGAATCATTTCCGGCGAACATTCACCTGATTCTCGGGGGCAAAGACAAAGGCAGCGATTATTCCGTGCTCAACGATCTTTTGCGCCAGCGCGTGAAGCGCGTGTACACAATCGGCGCGGCCGCCGCCAAGATCGAGAGCCAGATTGTTTCTACCAAAAATGGCGGCCCGGAACTGGTCCACGCCGAAACGCTGGAGAATGCGATTCGCAAGGCGAGCACCATAGCCCAGCCCGGAGACATAGTTCTACTGGCGCCAGCCTGCGCCAGCTTCGACCAGTTCAAAAACTACGAGCAGCGCGGCGGACTGTTCAAGGAGATTGTCCGCAGCCTGACCTAACAACCGCTGCACCACGGAGTCATCGAGACGCGGAGGAAAATCAGTTTTGGTCATATATCTCCGTGCCTTTGTGTCTCGGTGGTGAAAATTGTCCAGCCCGAACCAAAACAATCAACAATCAAAATTTCACAATCAACAATTCTTTCTCCGTGCCTCCGTGTCTCCGTGGTGAAATGAAACTCCATGGCCAAGCGCGTGAGTGTCGATCGCTGGTTGTTTACCGTCACCATGCTGCTGGTATTCGTTGGTCTGGTCATGGTGTTTTCGGCTTCGGCGGTAATGGCGCGCGAACGCTTCGGCTCTCCCTACGCTTTTCTGTCCAAGCAATTGGTCTGGGCCGTCGCCGGACTTGCTGCCATGGTCGTCACCATGCGCCTCGACTACCGGCGCTACAAGCATCCCGCCCTCGTGTTTTCTTTGATGGGCGTGACCATGCTGCTGCTGATTTCTGTTTTCTTTCTTGACCGTTCTCACCACACGCATCGCTGGATCCACCTCGGCGGATTTTCCTTCCAGCCCTCCGAACTGGCCAAGCCAGTACTAATTCTGTTTCTCGCATATTTTCTCGAAGGTCGCTCCAAAACGATGGACGATGTGCGCAACACGCTCGCGCCCGCTGCCGCGCCCGTGCTCGTTTTTCTCGGACTCATCGTCCTTCAGCCCGACCTCGGCACGGCGATCGCCTGCGCCGGCATCGCGGGCTGCATTCTCTACGTTGCGGGCATGCGCCTGCGCTACTTCGGATACGCCTTCGCTGCATCGTTGCCGGTTTTATATGCGCTTCTGTTCCGCGTGGCCTGGCGGCGTGATCGAATCATGGCTTTCTGGAATCCCTATGCCGACCGCGAGAAGGCCGGTTTTCACATCATTCAATCGTTGATCGCCGTAGGCACCGGAGGCCTGACCGGCACCGGGCTGATGGAAGGCAAGCAAAAGCTTTTCTATCTTCCCGAGCCGCACACCGATTTCATCTTCGCCGTCACCGCGGAAGAGTTGGGCCTGGTTGGAGCGATGTTTGTGGTGACGTTGTTCGCGATTTTTCTCTGGCGCGGCATGCGGGCCTCGTGGCGCACCAGCGACTTGTTCGGACGCTACCTCGCCGTCGGCATCACCAGCATGGTCGTCCTGCAGGCGTTCATCAACATCAGCGTCGTCCTCGGTATGATGCCGACCAAAGGCATCCCCCTCCCGCTCGTCTCCTACGGAGGGTCTTCACTGTTCGTGACGCTGGCCTGCGTAGGCGTGCTGCTGAATATCACCAAGCAGGCGGAGTGAGTGAGTTTCTTGCGAATAAATTTTGGTTGGGAGCGAATATGAAACTCTCGCGACAACTTTGCTTGTTTGCCTTATTCGTCGCTGCCGCCGGTGCTTCCGCACAGAAAACAGATTCACCCACGCCGCAAATGCCGCCCGACCTTCCGATGTACACTCCAGCCGATTTGGCGGCGAAGGTTCCCGCGCCAAAGCCCGACGAGGTCAAATCGATCGAGGCAATCGTAAGCGCGGCGTACGCGGCCATTTCCGGACCAGCCGGGCCGCGCGACTGGAACCGCTTTCGCTCTCTATTTCTGCCGCAGGCGCGCTTCACTCAAGTAGGCGAATCGCCGGACGGTGCCAAGTTTGTCATCTCGTGGAATGTGGACGAGTTCGTTCGCGATGCAGGCCTCATTTTCGCGAAAGATCCCTTCTACGAAAATGCAATCGTCAACAAGCCTGAAAGCTACGGAGGCATGACGCAGGTTCTGAGCAGTTACGAGTCGAAGCGCGCGCCCGATGGCAAACCGTTTGAGCGCGGCGTGAATTCATTTCAGGTCTTAAACGACGGCAAGCGCTGGTGGATCGTTTCGATCTTCTGGGATTCGGAGCGCCCCGACAATCCACTTCCGGCAAAACTTCAGAAGAAGAACTGAATTTTGTCTATCGTTTGAGACCAATCATTCAATGCGTTTGATGTGATCCCGAATCCATTGAAGGATCTTTCCGAATCGAAATTCCTGCTTGGCCAGCGAACCTTCGATAAATTCGTGACCTTCATTCGCGTTCACCTCTATATAGAACCCATTGCGCCGCAAGAAAACGTCCGCCGCTGTGAAGGCAATTCGCTTGTTGCCGTCGAGGAACCCGTGATTCATGCCCAACGATTCCATTATGGCGGCAGCTTCTTCTTCAACGGAATCGTAATATCCAGTCTGCGGACGAAATACCGCCGCCTCAATTGCAGCTGCGTCGCGCACACCGTGCAACCCCCCGAACAACTCGATCAGGCGATGCTGCATGTGGTAGACCTCGGCCACGGTCAAATACTCCCGCATCTATTTCGCCAGCCGTTCGAGCAATTCGCGATTGCGCGCCACAGAATCTTCGAATGTATCCATTACCTCGCGCCGAACCAGATGCTGCGAGGGCACCACATTGTGCAGATAGAAGCGAAGCGCCTGCTCGAGCACATGCCGCTTTGTCTGCCCATTGCGTTCGGCGGTCTCTACCATCTCGTTGTAGAGCGTGGCATCGATCTCTGGAGTGAATTTCTTAGTCGTAGACATGGTTGAACACAATTATATTGCTCTGTCTTGATTAATCAAGATATATCACCATTTATCCTAGATAACTGAAAAGAGATGGTTTATAGTCATGCCATGCGAGCAATCTTGGCAGGAGGTGGCACCGGCGGTCACGTCATCCCGGCTCTCGCCATCGCCAACGAGCTCCAGCATAGCTATGACTGCGAGTGCCTCTTCATCGGCACGGCGCGGGGTATCGAGAACCGCCTCGTCCCTGCCGCCGGATTTCCTCTGCAATTGGTTCGCGTAGGCGCGCTGAAAAACGTGAGCCTTGTGACACGCGCAAAGACAGCCTTCGACCTGCCCCGCGCGCTGTGGGATGCGAGCCGGATGTTGAACGAATTCGCTCCTAACGTCGTAATCGGCGTCGGTGGCTACGCCTCTGGTCCGGCGATGCTGGCCGCGGTGGT
>Ga0209169_10001486_pt1 | contig 14317 bp, 11 predicted proteins | sample HubBroMetageWRM4_FD_188346 | JGI IMG/M metagenome (GOLD analysis project Ga0209169, IMG submission 188346) | Warmed soil microbial communities from the Hubbard Brook experimental Forest, New Hampshire - Hubbard Brook CCASE Soil Metagenome WRM 4... | ecosystem: Environmental > Terrestrial > Soil... | reverse complement strand
TACGCGCCTCCAGCGCAGTCCCCGCCAGTGGCGCGAAGTAAACCGCCGAAAGATCCTGGCCGACCGTTACGCTGCGGCGCGCGCCACCGGCGGAGTTTGCCGATCCGGATGTCGCACTTGAGTTCTTCGCCTCGACTGCAGCTTCGCCTTCCGGCGCTCCAAAAAACGGATCAGCCACAATCAGCGGCTTGTTTTTGCTCGGCCGCGACACTTCCAGCCGCAGCAAATCCCTCCCTGTTGTGAGGTAGGTGGTCGAATACCGCTCAACCAGATATCTTCCCTTCGAATCCAGCAATGTCTCGAAGGGAATCAGTTGCAGCTCGCCGTCAGGCGAAAGAATAAGATGGCTCTTGTTTCCAACTGCACCTTCAATCGGTTGCAGAATCTTCGAGTACGCCGCCGAGGCAGCTGCCTTTTCGTCGATCCGCTTCGGATCGCGTAATGACTGCCTCAATGCGTCTGCAACTTTGTCGACTTCTTTCGCGCTGCCGAGGTCTTTGACGTAAACGTCGCCCTCATGCGGTATGACGAGAGCAGCGTAGCGCCGCTCGCCGAACTGCTCATCCTTGAAAAGGGGAAGCTTTGCGTTGTAGGGCCTGTAGAGCGTGAATTCAATGAGTGCGGCGTTTGCCGGAACCAGCGCTTGCACCTGAGCGAGCGTGATCTCTCGAGTGGTTTCGTAGAATCCCGCGCTGCGCGTGCTGACTTCGGCTTCGATGCCTTCGCGTCGCTGCTGCAACGACGCAAGTTGCTTCTCGTATTCGGCAGTCGGCGTTTTTCCGGGGCCTTTCAGCGCCGCGTGAGCTAGGTTGTTTGTCGCTGTGTCCAGGTCGTCGATTAGCTTCTCGTCTTCGGGTCGAAGGTGTTCCCGCAAAGTCGCCCGGTTCCCGGCGATGGAATCCATTACGCGTGCCTTACGGCGCAGCACAGCTGTTGCGGCCAGCTTCGCCGCGGTCTTGTCGCCCGGCGCTTCCCGCAAGCTGAACGAAACGATTTCATCTTTTTGGTCATCGATCGACTCGGCAAAAGCAAGCTTCTCGCGTTCGGAGCCGATCGCAAGGTTCAGCTCGATGTTTTTTTCGACTGCGTGATTGATCTGTTCCAGGTACTGGAGTGCTTCGGGGAATTTGCCTTCAACGACCCTGAGAGTGTACAAAGCGCCTAAAGCGTCTAACGTTAAGGTGTGGTACGGCCCGGACGAAACTTCGAGTATGTCGAGCGCCCGCTTAAAAAACTCGTCGGCCTTCTCAAACTGTCCCTCGTCCTTATACACATTGCCGAGGTTTATCAACAACGCTGCCGTGGTGGCGGTCTGCGCTCCGCGGGTTTGCTCGTTAATGTTTTCTGCTCGCTCGAGATATTCGAGAGCGAGCCAATATTGCTGTCGTCGGCGCGCGATCGTACCTAAATTCTGCAATGGAAATACGAGGCGCGCGCTGTCTGGTCCGTACATCTTCTCGAGAGCTGCAAGCGCCTGTTCTGTGAGCGGCTGCGCACGATCAAGATCGCCCTGAGTAGAATAGAAGTCCGCGAGATTGTGCCGCACCGCGATCCACCAAAAGTCTTCGGGTCCCATCGACTTGTCGGCGATTGCAACGGAAAGCTGAAGTTCCGAAAGCGCACCGGCGTAATCGCCGCGGTGTAGGTACTGCCAGCCAAGAAGAGAGTGATATTCCGCCAGCTTCGGATGGTCGGCGCCGAGTGATTTCTCCGTAATCGCGATGGCCTGTTTGATTGCTTCTTCGGCTTTGGCTCCTTCATCGCTCGAGCGGTACACGATACCGAGCGTTACGATCGCCCACGCCGTTTGGGGATCATCCGATCCGAGTTGCTGACGCGTAATCTCGATCGCACGCTCCGCGATCGGTTTGGCTTTCGCCATATCACCCTTAGTCCACCAATTCCGTGCAAGTTCTATGGTCAACAGGCCAGCATAGATATCGCCGGCGCGCGCGGCTCCCTGGGCTTCAGCAATGCCTTTTTCCAGCAGTGCGATTGCTTCGTCGTATTTGCTGCTCGATTTCGCAACCACAGCGTCCGCGCTAAGAAGGTGCGCTTTGTACAGTGCCCGATCTTGATCGCTTGTCGCGCGCAACTCCTCGACTCGTATTTCATATGCTCCGCCTGGAGCCCTCGAGTACCGAGGCTGCACTCGAATCTCGTACGTTTCCGCGGCTTCTGACGCGACGCTCACATCCTCTCGACCGTTCGGACGCCAGTCAGCGTCAAACTCGGCGAGCAGCTTCTTCTTGCTATCAAGCACCTGCACAAAAACATCAATCCCGCGCTGCTCGACACGAATCTGCGCGCATTGCCCCGCTGCGAGAGCAATCAAATACGAATCGACCGCTTTCCCCGAGATTTCACGCTGAATCGTCGAGCCCGTTTGAAGTGCGATCGGTGCCGCCGTCGATGGCGGCGCTTCCTGAGCGCGAGCCGCCACCTCAAAAGAAAAAAGCACGATCACAGCGACGCCGACTGATATCAGCGTCCGTGTCGTGCCCAAAACCCTAGTCCGAACAGCACCGGTGGTAACCACAGCACACCCGTGGAAAACAAAAGGTTCTTACTTCACCTCAGCCCGGAACGGATACGACGCAAGCAACTCCGACCCGCCGTTCGCCGCATCGTGCATCAATTGCAGCAAATACATTTTCGATCGCAATACCGGCGCTGGCACCGTCACCGACACATACGTGCCATCGCTCCCCGGCCGCAGAACCCCGCTGTGCCACAAAACTTTCTGCGTCGCCGGATCCATCAACTGCGCCCGATACGACTCTTCGTTGTTCGAACCTAGCCCCAGCGACAGCACCACGAGCCCCGTTCCCGCTGGAATCTTGATCGTCGGAACGTTGCTCGCTCCGCGCGTCGGAGACGGAAGAAACATCGTCACCGTCGCAACGTTGTCGAGTCCATGCGCCAAATTTTCCGGCGCCCCGCTTTTCTGACTGTCCACGTTCGCCGCGGCGTGCTCTTCGTTCAACTTTGCCGTCAGTTCCGACGTTTGCTTCTTCGTTTCCGCGACTTCGTTACGCAGCCGCTTATTGCGGCTCGTGAGAAATCCCACCGCGACGATAAGAATCAACACCGCCGCGGCGAATCCCAACATCGGCCACGTGCGAAAAATCCCCGCACGCGCTCCGCCGGGCCGCGCCGCAATCGGACGCCCACCGTATGACAACGTGGGCGTCGGCGCAATTTTTGCTGCCGCCGGAGGGTTTGCTTCGACCGGCGCCTTGGCCTCAGACGCAACGCTCACCGCGACGGGTTCCGCACCGTCAACGATAAGCATGATCGCCTTTGCCGCTTCCACCTTCCGTGCGCGCAACGGCGACGATAAATACCAACTCTGGAACTTCGCGAGATTCGTCCCCTCCAGCTCGCTTCGCACATAACTATCGACGAGATCGCACTCCATCGCGTTCAAACGTGCGGCGAGATCCTCGTCGACAATCGACGCCTCTTCGATCGGTTCGGCTTCGTCTACCGGCAGAGCGCCCAGCAGATACCGAAGCAGCACCGCGTCGCTCGGCTCGAGTTTTTGAGGACCAGGCATCATCTCCTACTTAACTAAGGCTCTTCCCGTCAAAATGTGTCATACCTCGTGTTTCTTCAAGCACGACTCAATACAGCCTTCCAACTTCTGCCGAACCCGGCATGCGCGGATGCTCAGCGCATTCGCCGTCAATCCAAGTCGCGTCGCGAGCGCCGCCCGCCGCTCGATCTTCCCCCGCTGCTGGCCGCGATAGTATTCGACGATCAACTCCCGGTCGGTGCTCGCCAGATTTTTCAGGCACCCGTCGAGGCAGCCGGCCACCTTCTCTTTCTTCTCCGACGCAGCGTCGGCTTCCAAAAGAGTCGCAGACTGCCCATTAAGGTTGCTTGGATTCGCCCCGGTCAGAGGCCGATGAAACGGCGAGCGTTTTTCCGCCCGCAGCGTTTCTAAAAACACATATTTCGCGACGATGTAACAATACTGAAGCGGCACGACATCGGTGATCTCGCCGTTTTCTTCCAGTTTTTTCGCCACTCGATTCAGCGTTTCATCGGCGAGTTCGGCGGGCGCAACACAATTCTTTCGGTCGAAGTAAAGCTCGAGGCGTCGACGCACCTCTAGGTACCGTTGGCCGTCGGAGTTCGTACCCTCGTCGAGCCAATGCAGCAAATCTCGGAAAATTTGTTCGGTCGGTTCCCAGTGCTGGTTCGGTCCCACTATCTGCCCCAGATACCTACCCAGATTCGCTTGATTCTACATGAACAATCGTTCTCGGAACGGCGAATCGCGGCGCAAATTATCGCGTTGGTTGGATTGCTTAGAGCTATGAAATGTTTTCGCGATTTCGTCTTATCTCAACAAGAAGGGAAGTCCACTCTCCTAGGCAAGTTTTACGGGGTGTCCAAACATGGGTTTCAAGCGGCTATTCGCTAGCAGCAAGATGGGTGCGCGCAAGTGGGTCGTCGCCGTCGCTGCACTGGGTTTCGCCGGCGTCGTTTCCGCCGCGGCCGTGGCCATCCCCAATCTGTTTCCGTTCCTCGATCCCACTGGCTTCGTCTCAACTTACAACACCACCGGACCCATCCAACAAAACGGCGCCTTCTTCCAAAGTTTGGGCACGAACGGCCGCAGCTGCTCCACCTGCCACATCGCCGCCAACGCCATGGGCCTCAGCCTCCAAAATGTGCAAGCCCGCTACCTTCTGACCGCCGGTCGCGATCCGCTCTTCGCCTCATTTGACGGAGCCAATTGCCCGAATCTGACTTCCCGCACTCCTCAGGCTCACAGCATTCTCTTGAGCAACGGCTTGATTCGTATCCCGATCACGCTGCCTGCCTCGCCGCAATTGCAATTCACGATTCGCGCGATCGTCGATCCTAACGGCTGCGCCATCTCCACCGACCCGGCCACCGGTCGTCAAGTCGTATCGATCTACCGCCGCCCGCTGCCGACCACCAACCTGAAATTCCTCAGCGCCGTGATGTGGGATGGCCGCGAATCCGCCGCGTTTCCTCTATCGGCCCAAGGCAATCTGACGAAAGACCTGATGCAGCAGGCAATCGACGCCACGCTCGAGCACGCGCAAGCCTCCGTCGCTCCGACCGAAGCCCAGCAAAACGACATCGTTCAATTTGAGACGGGACTCTTCTCCGCGCAAATCGCCGACGCCCACGCCGGTCTGTTGAATTCCGACGGCGCGACAGGCGGCGCGCAGAATCTCGCCAACACAGGCTTTGAGTTCGGCATCAACGACGTTCTCGGCGCCGATCCCAACCACAATCCTTTCAACCCCAGCGCGTTCTCCCTCTTTTCCGCGTGGCAGAACGCAACGCCACGCCGAGAACACGGCCCGATCGCTCGCGAAGTTGCCGCCGCTCGCGCCGACATCGCTGCCGGCGAGGTCTTGTTCAACACGCGCGCAATCAACATCACCAACGTCCGCGGCATCAACGACAACGCCGCCGTCGCCGCCGCGCTCGGCGTCTCGCTCCCGGTCGCATCGTTCCCTGGAACCTGCACAACGTGCCACGACACGCCGAACGTCGGCGATCATTCCGTGGCCTTGCCGCTCGACCTCGGCCTTGTCCACGATCCTGCTCAGGAGCACGATCCCGACATCGCCAGCAGCCTCGCGCAACTCAGCTTGGCGAAAGTTCCAGTCTACGAAATCGATGGCTGCCCCGATCCCTTCGCCGTGCCGCCCAGCACTCAACCGGTGAAGATCTACACCACCGATCCCGGCAAAGCCCTCATCAGCGGCGCTTGCGGCGACGTCAACCGCGTAAAAGGTCCGATCCTCCGTGGCCTCGCCGCTCGCGCGCCATACTTTCACAACGGCGCCGCGCGCAACCTCGACGAAGTCCTCAACTTCTACAATCAACGCTTCCAGATGAACCTCACCGCCACGGAAAAGCGCCAGATCATCGCGTTCCTCAACAGCCTGTAATCGGCGCGACTCTCCACCAACGCAAATCGCGCGCTGCCCGGACAAAAGGGAAGCGCGCGATCGCACTCAAACTGCTACCTCGCCTTCACGAATACCGCATATTCTCCAGATCGGTTATCAGACTCGGCCCCGTCGGATTCCATCCCAACTGCTTCCGCGTCAGCGCGCTCGACGACCGGATATCCAGCCCGGCAAAGTGCCCCAGCCATCCAAAATGCGCAGCCGCCTCGGATGGCGTCAGCGATTTCACCGGCACCTTCAAGCCGCGACCCACGACCGTGGCGATGTCGAGCACCGGCACTCCTTCCTCTGCCACCGCGTGGTAAATCGCGCGCTTGCCCGTCTTCTCCAGCGCCAGCCGATACAACCGCGCAGTGTCCCATCGCGGCGCCGCCGACCAGCGATTCTTGCCATCGCCGACGTACGCCGAAACGCCCTTCTCTCGCGCAATCTGAATCGCGAACGACACCAGTCCCTGCTTTTCCGTGTCGTGTATCTGCGACAGCCGCACAACCGCGACGCGAACGCCTTTATCCGCAAGCGCCATCGTCGCTTCTTCCGAAGCCGCCCGTGGAAATTGTTGCGAGCTGATCGGCGGATCGTTCTCCGTCCCCAGTGCGCCCGGCGCGCACTGCGCCAGCGCCGGTCCCGACGAAACGATCAACAGCTTGTCCGTTCCGGCGAGTGCTTCGCCCAGAGTCTCGATGACTTTCCGATCCGACTCGCAATTCTCCACAAACTTCGAAAAATCGTGATTGAACGCCGTGTGAATCACGACGTCGCTCTTCGTCGCCCCTTCGCGCAGATTCTCCGCATTTGTAATGTCGCCGCGCAGCACTTCAGCGCCCGCTTCCTTCAGCGCTTTCGCACCCGCATCACTGCGAGACAATCCAAGCACCTGATGCCCCGCATCCATCAACTCTTTCACAACCGCCGAACCTATAAACCCGTTGGCACCTGTCACAAAAACGCGCATGTCCTCTCCTCCTTGAGCAGACCGGAGACTGACTCCGCATCCTTAGATAACCGGAGGCTGTCTCCGGTTACATCGGCTGGCTCTTGGGCGCAAATCGATTGCTGTTCAAACGGAGCTGCATGAAGCCGGAACCGGTCGACGTGAAGGCTTTTCGGGGGTGCCCCACCCTCGTATCTTGAGGGTGGGCGTAGATGAGACCCTACGCGCTCCAAAAATGCTGGCTTGTATCGCTGAAGATATCTCTAGGCGCGAAACCGTAGCGGGACGATTTCCGGACTCTGTTGTTTCAACGATGGCCCCTGCGGACCGCTCGCGACTCGATTCATCGCTCCGCTCGACAGAGCCCGTTTCGGCCCGGCCCGAACGCCACCCAGTCTCGTCATGTATTCTTCTGAAGATTCGAATTCGTCCGCATCATCCTCAAAAGGATTCGCAAGCATGCCGCCGTCGCTCGACATAATCACCGCGCGTTCGACCAGATTCTGTAGCTCGCGAATATTCCCCGGCCACGAGTAGCACTTGAACGCCTTCATCGTCTCCGGCGACACGTGCCCGATGCGCTTGCCCATCCGCTGCGAATAAATCTCCACGAAATGCATCACGAGAGGCGCGATATCCTCGCGCCTCTCGCGCAAGGCCGGCAAATGAATAGGTACTACATGCAGCCGGTAAAAAAGGTCGAGCCGAAACCGATTCTGTCGCACCAACTCCGGCAAATCCCGATGTGTCGCCGTCACCAGCCGCACATCGACGCGGCGTGTCGCGCTGCTCCCCAACCTCTCAAATTCCTGTTCCTGCAGCACGCGCAGCAGCTTTGGTTGCAAAGAGATAGGCAGATCGCCGATCTCGTCCAGAAACAACGTCCCCTTGTCCGCCAATTCAAAACGCCCAATCCTCTGCGCGATCGCGCCGGTAAACGCGCCGCGCTCATGCCCAAACAACTCGCTTTCCAGCAGATCCAATGGGATTGCCGCGCAGTTCAGCCTTACGAAGGGGCGTCCGCAGCGAGCACTGAGGTTGTGAATCGCTCGCGCGATGAGTTCCTTGCCGGTCCCTGTCTCGCCCAGCACCAGAACGCTCGAATCGCTGGGCGCTACCTTTACTACCTGCTCCAGCACAGCCTCCAACTTCGGGCTCTTTCCGACAATCTGTTCAAACCTGCGTTCTGGAGCTTGCCGTTCGCGAGATCTTCGTTGTCCAAACGTTCTCACGGCACCTCCTGCTAGGCTGCCTGCTACCGGGCCCGATTCTCCATCGCGGCTCTCACGCAATCCAGCAGCACTTCTTCATCGAACGGTTTCGCCAGAAACTCGACCGCGCCCGCCCGCAAAGCCTGCATTTTCATGCTTTCATCGCCGTGCGCCGTGATAAACACGATCGGCATCCTGTGTCGGTCCGCGCTGAGCCGCGCCTGCAGCTCCAGCCCCGACATTCCCGGCATCCGAATATCCGCAACCAGGCAACCTACCTGGCTTAAGTCTCCGGATCCCAGAAACTCCTCGGCCGACGCAAACGCCTGTGCAGGTAAGCCCGCTTCTTTCATAAATCCCTGCAATGCCGCCCGGATCGATTCATCGTCGTCAACGATGGCGACGAACTTCGTACCCCTCTGAGTGACCATTTTGCTGCCCAGTTAACCCTCCCCTCGCAAACGGCGCAATCATACCTCTGTATGATCGCCACTTTCTCCAGCGCACGGCCACCCCGTACCACTCGACCATCCTGACCCACACGACCACCCGTAGCCGCGATCGTTTCTCGGGTTGCGGCGTTTAAATCCAACCCCACCCGCCATCCCAATCCGCACCTCCTTCATGCCCTTGACAAACCCCTCATCTTGCGCTATACTCTTTGAATTGAGATTCTCAACCAAGCGCCGCCAAAACGGCGCTTTTTTCATTTCCAAGTCGAATCACACGGCCTTGTAACCATAATCGAATCAGCAAGTTCCCCATTCCCAGAAATGGGACGCCTGCAAGTCCAGCCTTTTGAATGGTTTCCACACTCTTTGAAAATCAATGGGGGGTATACCCCCGAAAGCGAAACTGAGGCGAAAATAGCCTAATTCTGGGTGCCGGCTCGCCCTATGTGGAGTGCGGCTCACTCGTGCCGCCTTTAACCAACAAACCAAATTTCCCCGGACGATCGAGTGCCGAGCAACCCGCCATCAGCGATTAGCCGCCCCTTTTCAGGCTTTCCAACATCTTCACCAATTCCGCCACGGAGTCCGCCTGCATCTTCCGCATCCCGTTGCCGCGTTGGATCTTCACCGTAATCTCGCTTGTCCCCAGCTTCGCCGCGATCTGCTTGTTCAACATGCCGGCCGTCACAAGCGCCAGAACCTCCCGCTCACGCGCCGTAAGCGAGTCGTGGCGTTTCTGCAACCCGGCCAGTTCTCCTCGTTGCTGCCGTATACTCCGATCGCGATCGACCGCTTGGCGAACCGCCGCAAGAAGCTCGTCGTTCTGGAACGGCTTAACCAAAAACTCCACAGCTCCCGCCTTCATGGCCCGCACCGACATCGGTATATCCCCGTGCGCCGTGATGAAGATGATTGGTATTTCGATCCTCGCGTCGGCCAACTGCTTCTGAAATTCCAGCCCGTTGACGCCGGGCAGCCGCACGTCGAGAACGAGGCAAGACGGCTCGTCGCCAATCTTCGCTCGCAGGAATGCCTCAGTGCTCTCGAACGCCTCCGACCGCCATCCTTCTGACTTCAGCAGTCCCTGGATCGCGTCGCGCACACCAGCGTCGTCATCCACAATGAATACGATTGGATTATCCGCGCTCATCAGACGTGCTCGGCGGCTGCGGCAGGCAGCGTAAACCGAAAGCTTGCCCCGCATTCGGGCCTCGCCCCGGCCCACAGCCGTCCGCCATGTGACTCGATGATCGACCGGCTGATCGACAGCCCCATGCCGGTGCCGTAACTCTTGGTCGTAAAAAATGCCGTAAATATTTGATCCGCTTGTTCCACAGGCAGCCCGAGCCCGGTATCCTCGACGGAAACCAGGAGCACGCTGTCTTCACCCCGCTCTGAAATCAGCGAGAGCTGGCGTATCCCATTCACATTTTTCATCGCGTCGATGCCATTCATCATTAGGTTCATCAGGACCTGCTGCAGTTGCACCCGATCCGCCATCACTGGGGGCAAATCCGCAGCCAGCTCCATTCGTACGCCGATCGAATGTTGCGATAACTCATTCCGAAGAATTCCGGTCATCCCGCGAATTAGCTCATTCAGATCGACCGGCTCTCTCAAAGGAGAGCCTTTCCGGAAGAATTGCCTCACGCGGCTGATCACTTCCGCCGCCCGGTTTACGTCGCCGACCATCCGCGTCGCGGCTCGGCTCGCCTCTTCCAGATCGGGCTCGTCGCGTTTCAACAATCGCAAGCAGACATTCGCATTAATCGAAGCCGCGGCGATCGGTTGATTCACTTCATGCGCCAGTGTCGCCGTCAATTCACCCATTGTCGTCACACGGTTGACGTGCGCCAGGTCCGCCTGCGCTTGCCGCAACGATTCCTCGGCCCTTCTTCGATCTTCAATGTCGATGCCCGTGCCATACCACTTGATGATTTTTCCCGGGGCATCGCGCAGCGGCACGTTGCGCACCAGCATCCAGCGATGCTTGCTCTCCGCCGTGCGCATGCGCGCTTCGCTTTCGGTTGGCTCGCCGGTGGCCAGCGCGTTGCGCCACTCGGACACATATCGACCGAGGTCGTCCGGATGCACGATCGAACTCCAACCCGACTTCGACAGTTCCTCGGCCGAGAGCCCAGTCGAATCCGACAATCGCTGATTCACAAAATCGACAGAACCGTCCGGCAACGTGCTCCACACATACGCCGGAATCGCGTTGATCACGCGCCGCAGCCGGTCCTCACTGTTCTGCAAACTCGCGTACAGATCCTGTAATTGCCGGCCGGTATCGTTGAAAACCTGTCCGAGGTGCGAGAGTTCATCGTTTCCTTGCACCGGGACCTTGTAATCGAATTGTCCGCGCGCCAGCCTTTTCGATCCTTCCACGAGCCTCGCGAGCGGTCCGGTGATGCTCCGTGTGATCCCGACGGCCAGCGCGGAAGCGATCAGCACGGTCAGAATCGAAGTTGCCGGCACCATGATAAAAACCCGCCGCTCCACGCGCCGGATGCTTTGCGCCGCTTGCGCTTGTTCTTCACCGATCTCCTGGTCGACTCTCGAAACCAGCGAAGATGTCAAATACTCCAACGGACGCACCTGGTTCGTAATACGCCGGTGCACCGCGCTCCAGTCCTTCTGATTGGCCAGCTCGGTGATCTCGTCCAATTGTGATCGCAGAGTTCTCTGAACGATTTCGATCGTCGGTAAAATCGAAGTGTCCGGCTGAATTCCAGAGGGAAGGGAACCCAGAATCGTCTTGGCAGTCTGCGCGTCTTCGGCGAACGCTTGCGTGAGCGGGCCGACCTCTTCGGCCACGCGCGCTGCGTCTTGCGCGTCGGCGAGCGCTTCGAGTTTGTCGTGAAACGATAGAAGCCCCGAGTGCACTCGCAACACTGCGACGAATTCCTGATCGTAGCCATTCAGTCGCCCGGCTTGATTTCGTACCGTCTGAAATTGCCACAGGACGATCGCGTCACCGATCAACATCGCGACAATGATCAGCACGAAGCACAGCGCCAGACGTGGACCGATATTGAGCCGCAATCGTCCTCCCGCCCTCCGCCGCTACGGATGGCCTGTTTCAAAACCGGTGATTTCAACGAGTTCCTTCTCCAACTTTGCCGCCGCCGCCGGCGCCGTCGATTCGTGCGTCAGCACGGAATGCACCGCCTCCGTGTACGCCTTCGAGACGTCTTCATACTTCGCGCCTGAGGCAGCCGACGGTCGCGCAATCAAAATCCCGCCGGGTTGGTCGCCGCGTCTGCGGGCCCACGGATAGGCTTCGTCCAGCAATTTCGGGAGCTCGACCAATTCAAGTCGCTTCCACGGCATGCCCGACTTAGCGCGCTCCAACTCGAGATCTCTCTGCTTCTTTCGCAAAAACGCAACAAACCTGATCGCTTCCGCCTGATGCAACGAAAAGCGCGAAACCCCGAGAGCCCATCCACCCAAGGCCGACACGCGCGGCCCGCTTCCATGCGGCACGCTCGTCACACCGGCATCCTGGCGAAAGGGCTCATCGGGCGGATGACGTTCAAAATAATCCGACCATCCGCGCGCAAACGCCGCGTTCCCGGCGATCCAGAACATGTTGCTGACATCCCATTCTGTGTACGACGGAATGCCCGGCGGTGAGATCCAATTCAGCCAGTGTGCTCCCCGCTCCCAAGCTCGTATCGCGTTCGGATTGTTTACGGTGATTTTCTTGTTCGATTCGATCGTATGGCCGCCGCCCTGCGTGACCTGCCATTCCGTCCCGATGTGCGACAGCGACTCCCTCGTCGTGCCCGGCCACACGAATCCCCAGAAGTCTTTCTTGCCCTCGGCGCGCTCACCCTTCTGAATCTTTACCGCCATCTGCTCGAGATCATCCCAAGTCCTCGGCGGCGCTTTGTATCCATATTTGCGCAGCAGGTCCGCGCGGTAATACAGAACGCCCGAATTCGGGTGATAAGGAATCCCGGTCAATTTGCCGTCGATCGTATAGGCCGCGAGTACATCGGAATCGATATCCGCTGTTTCGACAGGGAAGTACGGCCGCAAGTCGATCAAGTATTCCGCGAACATACCGGGCCAGATCGAATCGATGCCGTACACATCGGGCGTGGACGCGCCGCTCTGCAACAAGTCTCGAACGAGCTGAACCTGCGCGCGGTTGTCTTGCGGAGTCGGAAGATGGTTGACGCGAATTCCAGTCTCCGCGGTGAACTCCCGGATCGCGGTGTCCGACACCATGCGGCGATCGCCGAGATCCTGAAGCCCCTCAGGATCGAGAAAGCTGATCGTCACCGGTTCGACCGGCTTTTGGCAACCAATCAGCGCGAAGATGAGCGCGAGTAGGGCGGCGGAGCGTGCGATTCGAGTTGAAAGGAGTCTGAGTCCCGGCATATTGAACGCCAGAGTTTACCTCTTTCGATTCGCTTATTCACACTGGAGATGAAGAGGCGCTCGATCCACGCTACTTGAGTTCCAGCAGGCGCGGCCCCGGCCCTTCTTTCGACAATCGATCCCACGGATTTCGCAACGGGCAAGCCCCCATCGACAAACATCCGCATCCGATGCATCCCTCAAGTTGGTCGCGCAGCCGCGTGAGCCGCTCGATCCGCCCATTCAATTCGCTCTTCCAACTCGCCGACAGCTTCTTCCAATCCGCGGCGTTCGGCGTTCGCTCGCGGGGAAGTGTCTTCAGCGCCTTGCGAATCGCCGCCAACTCCATCCCGGTTCGTTGCGCCACGCGAATAATCGCGACTCGCCGCAGCACTTCTCGCGCATAGCGTCGCTGGTTCCCACTCGTTCGCCAGCTTCGTATAAGTCCCTCTGCTTCATAGAAATGCAGCGTCGAAACCGCGACGCCGCTGCGTCGCGCAACTTCGCCCACCGTCAGCGGTTTCCGAAATCGATTCTCTGGATTCTTTTCCATGGATTGTCCTTGACCTCAAGTTTACTTGAGGTTGCAGAATTGTCGAGTGCCGGCGTGTTGCAAAGAGCCAAGCCGCGATACGCCAGCGAAAACGAAATGGAGAGGGTGAAATGAGCGAATCAGTGAAGGTCGGACTAATTTACGGCAGCGCGCGCCAGGGCCGCTTTTGCGAAACGGTCGCGCGGTGGACGGAGAAGGAACTCGGCACGAGCGGCAAGTTCAGCGTCGAAGTGATCGATCCAGTCGCGCACGGCCGAGCCGCCCGCCACGAAGTCCACGAAAACAAATCGTCAGCACACGAAGCCGGCGGCTATCGCTCTCTTCGCGCACAACTCGACGCGGCCGATGCCTTCGTCGTGGTCACACCGGAGTACAACCACGGCTATCCCGCCGCTCTGAAAGAGTTGATCGATTCCGCCGGCGAGGAGTGGTACGCCAAGCCAGTCGCCTTCGTTTCATACGGCGGCGTGTCTGGTGGTCTCCGCGCCGTGGAGCAACTCCGTCAGGTCTTCGCCGAACTGCACGTCGTGTCGATCCGCGACTCCGTCAGCTTCCAGAACGCCTGGCAACTGTTCGACGCCGACGGTTGCCCCGCCGATCCCGACCGCTGCTCCGCACAAATGTCGCGCATGCTCGCTAAACTCCACTGGTGGGCCATCGCCCTCCGCACCGCCCGCGAAAAATCCCCCTACTCCACCGCCGCGTGATCTGCCCGGCGGGGCAGAGAAAACCAGAAATGACATAACCTGACTGCTGTTAATAGGACGGGACAGTATGACAGGCCAACGAAAAAGTTTTGGATCGGTCGCCCAGGTTCTCACTTGGCATTCGTA
>Ga0209169_10001484_pt1 | contig 14319 bp, 13 predicted proteins | sample HubBroMetageWRM4_FD_188346 | JGI IMG/M metagenome (GOLD analysis project Ga0209169, IMG submission 188346) | Warmed soil microbial communities from the Hubbard Brook experimental Forest, New Hampshire - Hubbard Brook CCASE Soil Metagenome WRM 4... | ecosystem: Environmental > Terrestrial > Soil... | reverse complement strand
CCGAAGACGAGTGCGCCGGAGCGTGCGAAGCGTGAGAAGACGGTGAGTAGGGTGACGTCGTTGGAACGGACGATGCTGCAGAGGATGACGAGGGCGCAGAGGAGCGCGGCTGCGATGAGTGCGGTGCGGCGAGAGAGTGGGGCGGGTAAGGTGAGCTGCGGTGCGTCGCTGGTTGTGCGGAGGGTGAGGCCGAGGACGGCGCCGAGTGCGATGGCGAGCAGCGTTCCGAAGGATGCGGGAGCGAAGAGTGTGACGGCGGCGGCGAGGAGCGCGAGGATTAGGCGCGGGACGTCGGACGCGAGGGTACGGCGCATGGCAAGGACGGCTTGCGCGACAACGGCGACGGCGGCGACCTGCAGGCCGTGAAGAAGTGCGTTGCCGAAGTGGCCGGTGAAGAGGCTGTGGCCGGAGGCGAAGGCGAGCATGAGAACGGCGGAAGGTGTGGTGAAGCCGAGCCAGGCTGCGAGGCCTCCGGGAGTGCCGGCGCGAAGGAGGCCGATCATATAACCGGTTTGGCTGGAGGCGGGGCCTGGGAGCGATTGGGCGATGGCGAGGAGTTCGGCGAAGGATTGCTCGGTGAGCCAGCGGCGGCGCGAGACGAACTCGGCGCGGAAGTAGCCGAGGTGGGCGATGGGGCCGCCGAAGGAGGTGAGGCCGAGGCGAAGGAAGATGACGAGGACTTCGAGCGCAGAGCCGCGGGTTTGAGGCGCGTCGGTCGTCGCGGGCGGAGAGGCCATTATGCGGAGTTTAGAGGAGAATTGTGTGAAGGATTTGAAGGCGAGGTGTAGAGGTGTCGGTCGATGCGATACCTACGATTGCGTCACGACAGCTTCGACCCGTAGTGGCTGATCCGCTTCACCATCCCGAAGCACGTTAGCTTCGCATACTGCTTCGGTCACGAATGCAATCGAAGAGTATCAATCAGAGCGGCTAGAGCCGCGGGCTGATTGCGGCGACTTGGATAGTAAAGGAAATAGCCGGGAAAAGATGGGCACCAGTCTTTCAAGACCTGAATCAAGTTTCCCTTTGAGATCAGGTCCTGAAGGCTCTGCTCCATCGCTGTTCCGATTCCTACGCCATTCAGCACTGCCTGAATCACAAGCTCTGGGTCGTCGAAGGATGCAGGTCCCTGCGGGCTGACCGTCAGCGACTTGCGACCCTTCTCAAATTCCCAGCGGTAGAGCCCATTGCTGAAGCGAAACCCTATACACGGGTGGTCCTTGAGGTCGCGTGGGTGTCTCGGGAGAGGATTCGTTCGGAAGTACTTCGGCGATCCGACCACGGCGAGACGCAACTCTCCGGTGACGCGGACGGCAATCATGTCGCGTTGAATGAACTCGCCAAGTTGCACGCCGGCGTCGTAGCCGCCCGCTATGAGGTCGACGGGGTCATTGGAAGAGGTGACCTCCAACACGATTTCAGGGTAGTCGCGGGAGAACTGAGCCAGCTTCGGGAGGAGAACAGCCCTGGTGGCCGTTCGCGGGATGATGAGCCTTATTCGGCCGGATGGTTTTTCTCTCTGATTGCGCGCTTCGGCAACCGCTCGCTCGATGCGCTCGAGTGCCGGCGCGAGTTCCTCGAGGAGTGTTGCGCCGGCTGCAGTTGCCGAGACACTGCGCGTGGTTCGCGCGAGCAATTGAAGTCCCAATCTTCTTTCAAGTGCGCGCATGGAATGGCTTAGCGCGGATTGGGAAACACCGAGACGTGAGGCGGCGCGGGTGAAGCTGCGCTCCTGCGCCACCGTTGCGAACGCCGAAAGCTCTCCCAGTTCATTCTTCATGATTCATGAATTGTATTCATAACTCTTTCAACCTGAAAGTGGCTAGTCTCATAGGCGTTTCCTGCCTACACTGGAAGTGTCGAACAGGAATGATCGGCACAGGAGATGTCATGCAGAAGCGCACATTAGGAAAAAGCGGACTGGAAGTTTCAGCACTCGGTCTCGGTTGCATGGGTTTGAGTTTTGGCCTTGGCCCCGCTACAGAGAAATCAGAAGCGATCAAACTCATCCGGGCGGCAGTGGAGCGTGGCGTCACCTTCTTTGACACCGCTGAAGTTTATGGACCCTATGTGAACGAAGAGGTCGTCGGCGAAGCTCTCGCGCCGTTTCGAAAAGATGTCGTGATCGCGACCAAGTTCGGCTTTGAGGCCGATCCGAACAATGACGGCAAATGGACGAAAACTAACAGCCGCCCCGATCACATCAAGCAGGTTGTGGAGGGCTCGCTCAAGCGTCTGCGGACCGATAGCATTGACCTTCTCTATCAGCATCGCGTTGACAAGAACACTGCAATAGAAGACACCGCTGGAGCTGTGAAGGATCTCATCCAGGCAGGCAAGGTGAAGCACTTCGGCCTCTCTGAAGCCGGCGCGAATACCATTCGCCGCGCTCACGCCGTGCAGCCCGTGACGGCATTGCAGAGCGAGTACTCCCTGTTCTGGCGCGAGCCTGAAGAGTCCGTAATGCCTACACTCGAGGAACTAGGCATCGGCTTTGTTCCCTTCAGTCCGCTCGGCAAAGGATTTCTGACCGGGAAGATTGACGCATCCACTACGTTCGACAGCACCGATTTCCGCGCCATTGTGCCGCGCTTCACAAAAGAAAATCGCGAAGCCAATCAGCCGCTCGTGGATATGGTCAGGAGGTTCGCCGAGCGGAAGAAGGCTACCCCTGCGCAAATCGCTCTCGCGTGGCTGCTGGCCCAAAAGCCGTGGGTAGTGCCGATTCCAGGAACAACCAAGCTGTCGCGACTTGAAGAAAATCTCGGCGGCGCGAGCATCGAGCTCAGCACAGAGGACGTCCGGGCTCTTGACGAGGCATCCTCGGCAATCACTGTTGAGGGCGAGCGTTACCCCTCAACCCACGCGAAGCTGATCGACCGCTAAGCATCGGCCCAGCGAATTGAGCGGGCAGATTCTCGCAGTGTGACCTGAGCTTGAGAGCGAAGACAGAAGGACCCACGCCTTTATGCGAGACGTGGTTTTTTGTCTTCGCTCAAGCTGCAGCTACGGCCGGGGCGTTGCAGATGCTGATGGCGTGTCAGAAGAGGATGGAGGGAAGGAAGGCGCCGGCGGGCGTGTTGTAGAGGCCGGTGCTCATGAGAGTGAGCGGCTGGACGACGCGGAGGCCGTTGGTGAGACACCAGCGGAAGAGTGCGGAGTTGCGTGTGGGGACGAGGATGCCGGAGCCGGCGAAGATGTCGGCGGAGGCGATGAGTGCGCAGAGGTCTGGGGTAGTTTCGGCGGTGGCGTGGCCGAAGAAGCCGACGAGTGTGGCGTAGGCGGTGATGCGGCCTTCACGCTCGGTGACGAGAGCGGTGCCGAGCTCGATGGATTGGGCGAGGTCAGAGCTGCGGTCGAAGCCATGGACGGCGACGGAGAGTGCGTTGCAGGCGGCGAGGTCTGCGGGTGTGGCGGGGCGGACGGCGCAGTCGCGAATGGTGCGTGTCGTAGTGCGGCCCTGCATGCAGGCGAGCGGCTCGCGGACGTCGAAGCCGAGGGTGGTGTAGAGCGAGAGCGAGCGGTTGTGAAAGGCGGCCTGCACGAGGCGGACGCCGGCGGCGCGCTGTGAGGCAGCGTGGTCGAGAGCGGCGCGCATGAGGAGGCGGCCGACGCCACGATTCTGAGTGGTGGGCTCGACGGTGATGGGACCGATGCCGTTGATGATGGAGCGCTCATCGAGGCAATTGCTGCCGAGGATGCGGCCGTTCTCTTCCGCGACAACGCAGTAGAAACCGCGAAGGGCGAAGAGTGTCTTGAGCAGGCCGATGGCGTGTTCAGCATGCGGGAAGTCGGGCGGGAAGTTGTGCGCGCGGTTGAGGGCGCTGAAGGCGTCGTAGCAGATCTGGCCGGCGGCGGTTGCGTCGGCGGGCATGGCTGGGCGAATGGTGATGGGCATATGAGGTTGTGGGTGACCCGGCGAGTATAGCGTGGCGGCAGACTGCTTAAACAAAGAGACCGGCTCTGGAGGCCCAGGAGCCGGCCGAAAAATTGCTTCCGACTTGGAGACGAGACAGAGGCTCGGAATGTTGAGGACTGCCGGATAAAAGTGCGAACCTGCTCGAACCTTTCGGAGAGCTTTTTCAGGGCTTGGGCTTCTGTGGATAGAGGAGCGCGATCTGGAAGCGCATGCCCCATGACGAGGCGCCGGAAGGGTGGACGACGTTGCCGTAGAAGTTGAGTGCCATATTGACGGGCTGGAAGCCGAGGCGAGTGATGCGTCCGACGCCGCCGCCGACGGGGACGGTCCAACGACCGCCGGAGGTGGTGTCACCGCCGTTGGCTGCGTCGAGAGGGGCCTTGTTGTTCCAGTTAGCGGTGAGGATGGGGCTACTGCTGACGTTCCAACCTTTTTTGAGGTTGTAGGTGACGAAGTACTGCAGCAGGAACTGATTGACTTCGGGGCGGCTGCCGGAGCCGGCGAAGGACCAGACGTTGTTAGTGAGGGCGCCGAGGGTCCAGTGGCCGGGCTGCACGAGCACGACAACGGAAGGGCCGATGCTGACCTTGCCCTGACCGAGGAGTTGATTGGTGGCGGTGGGGAAGGCCCAGGCAGGACCGACTCCCCAGATGAGTTTGCCGGGCTTTGCGGGTGAGAGGAAGAAGGTGGGGCTCATATCGCCGAAGCCGAACTCGCCGCCGGTGGTCTGGGTGGAGTAGGGCTGCCAGACGATGGGCTGAATGATCCGGGAAATAAGCATCCAGCGGGGGCCGAGCTTCGACGGGATGACGGGCTGAATGTTGAGGACGTCCTGCGTGCGATTGTAGGGGCCGATGGCGAAGTTGGTGTTGTTCTGGAAGGGCACGCTGATGAGGCTGGCCACAGGGTTCTGTGTCGCCTTGGCGAGGGCGTCGGTGTCGGCGGCGGGAGCGGCGTTTTGAGCGGCGAGTGTTGTGGCGAAGAGAAGAGTGGCGAGAGAAAAAGCGCGTCGGGTCAAGGCCATGAGGTCGCTCCGGTAGCTTTCACCGTAGCGGGAGGCCGAGGGAACGAGTACTGGAAGAAGTATCAGGTGATGACAGCAAGACCGCTCCGAGGAGCGGCCTTGTCGTGTGCGGCAGGGTCAGGACTTGATGAAGGCGAGCAGGTCCTTGCTGATTACGTCCGGGTAGATGGTGGGCATGCCATGTGGATAGCCTGGATAGAACTTCGACTGCGAATTCTTGAGGAGCTTGGCAGAGAGTGGGCCTGAGTCGGCGAAGGGGACGATCTGGTCGTCTTCGCCGTGCATGACGAACGTAGGAACGTCGATGGCTTTGAGGTCCTCGGTGAAGTCGGTTTCAGAGAATGCCTTGACGCAGTCGTATCCGGCCTTGATGCCGCCCATCATGCCTTGACGCCACCAGTTCCAGCGGATGGGTTCGGAAATCTTCGCGCCGGGGCGGTTGAAGCCGTAGAAGGGCAGCGTGATGTCCCAGTAGAAGTCCGCGCGATTGAAGCCGGTGCCCTGTCGGATCTGGTCGAAGACTCCGATGGGAGTGCCGCCGGGGTTCTTATCGGACTTGACCATGATGGGAGGGACGGAGCTGATGAGCACGGCCTTGGCGACACGGCCCTTGCCATAACGCGCGACGTAGCGTGCGACCTCTCCGCCGCCGGTGGAGTGGCCGATGTGGATCGCGTTGCGAAGGTCGAGTTTTTGAACGAGCTCGTTGACGTCGGCGGCGTAAGTGTCCATCTCGTTGCCGGTGGCGGTTTGGGTGGAGCGGCCGTGGCCGCGGCGATCGTGCGCGATGACACGATAGCCACGCTCGAGGAAGAACATCATGTAGAAGTCCCAGTCGTCGGCGGTGAGGGGCCAGCCGTGATGGAAGAAAAGAGGCTGACCAGTGCCCCAGTCCTTGTAGTAGATGGTGGTGCCGTCCTTCACTGTGATCGTGTCCATGAGATTCTCCTGTTCATGATTTTGAAGTCGATGATCGCCAGACTGGCGCTAAGTTTCGGTGAATTCGAAAGAGAAGATATTCGTCCAGACGATGAGGTGGGCCGAACTTAATCGGTCGCCGGACGAGATGGCAATTCATCGCCTAATGTGGTCCCGAAGTGCGGGAGTGGTGCGTGGCCTGAGACGGAGCGAATGCGCTAGCCGCGTGAGTGCAACCCGGATTTAGACGGCAACCGCCGGTGTGGGGATGCAGAGAAACACGAATCGTAATTCGATTGTCAAAGTCCGGTCTCGATCTTTAAACGCGTGATAGCTTGTGCGTGCTGCGAGGAGATTATGGCTTGATGATCGACCTGGAACAGTTGCGGAACGACTGGGATGCACTGGCGAAGAGCGATGCGCTGTGGGCGATCCTCACCGATAGTAATAAGGCGGGCGGCGGGTGGAACGTTGCCGAATTTTTGGAGACTGGCGAGATCGAGATGGCGACGGTGATGGGCTGTCTCGGCGAAATGGGATGTTTGCCGGATAGCGACGGAGCTGCGCTGGATTTCGGCTGCGGCGTGGGGCGATTGACCCAGGCGATGGCGCGGCGGTTTGCAGCGTGTGTGGGCGTGGATATCTCGGAGGAGATGATTCGCAAGGCGGACGCGCTGAATCAGTACGCGCACTGCAACTACATGACAAGTGTCACGGAGCGGTTGCCCTTTGCGGATGAGAGCTTCGTGTTTGCGTACAGCAATATCGTGCTGCAACATATGCCGCGCAGGTTGGCGATGGGATACCTGCGGGAGTTTGTGCGCGTGTTGGAGCCGGGAGGCGTGCTGGTGTTTGGAGTGCAGGATTCGTTTGTAGCGGCCGATATGGCGTCGCGTGTTGCGCGGGCGCGGGATGTTTTGCGATTGCGCACACGGTTTAAAGCAGCAATGGGGAGGCAAGGAGATATGCGGATGCATCTGCTGGCGGAGACAGAAGTCCGCGAGGCGGTGCGGCCCGCGAAGTTAGTTGACGTGCGGCTGACGAACACGGCGGCAAAGGACTTCAATGGACGGCTGGTGTATTTGAACGAGGCGCCGAGGTCAGGTTATGTGGGGAAGCAGTATTGTGTGGTGAAGCCAGACTGATCGGGAGACGTTTCGGGCGGCGGTGTGTGAGTCGATAAGATGTTGTGCATGAGAATGACGCGATGCGCGATGTTGCTTGTTTGTCTTGGTGTGACGGTGGGCGGTTCGGTGGCTTTGGCGCAGGGCCAAGGCGCGGCGGCGACGCCGGTGGTTGGGCCGGCGATTGATCCGGGGCTAAATATTCACACGGTGGAGTTGTGGCCGGGTGGGGCTCCGAGACAGAACGGCAGTGAGCCGAAGGATGTGCCGGCGCTGAGCGTGTTCGCTCCGCGCGGGAGGCATGCAAATCGGACGGCGGTGATTGTTGCGCCGGGTGGATCGTATGTCATGCTGGCGGCGGATCTCGAGGGGCGAGAGGTTGCCGATTGGTTTGCGGATCGCGGGGTTGTTGCGTTTGTGCTGCGGTACAGGCTCGGCGAGAAATATCAGTATCCTGTTCCGCTCGAGGATGCGCAGCGCGCGGTGCGGTACGTGCGCGCGAACGCGGCGAAGTATGGGATCGATCCGGACCGGATTGGGATCATGGGATTTTCAGCTGGTGGGCACCTGGCAGCGATGGAATCTGTGAGCGAGGAGACGGCGGATGCGAATGCGGCGGACCCGATCGATAGGGCGTCGAGCAAGCCGGACTTCGTGGTGTTGGGATATCCGTGGCTGAATGCAATGACGCCGAATACGACGGGGTTGATCTCATACTGCTCGACAACACCGACGGTGAAGACGGTACCGCAGGACAAATGCAAGGAGTTTGAGACGAAGTACTCGCCGGTGAAGTATGTGACGAGCCAGACGCCGCCGACGTTTATTTACATCACGTCCGATGACGAGACAGTGGATGTGCAGGCGTCAGTTGATTATTTTGAGGCGATGCGGGCGGCGAAGGCGCCGGTGGAGTTTCACAGCTTCGCGCATGGGTCGCATGGGAGCGGCCTGGGAAGCGGCGATCCCGCGCTGGACCTGTGGCCGACGCTGCTGGACGCGTGGCTGCGAGGGCAGGGATTTCTGACGCCGAAGAAGTGATGGGTCTCAATGCTCTGAGAGCATTCGCCGCAGACTGCGATGCTATCGCCAGCGATCGGCGCGTGCTGTGACGTACTCGCGCCAGACATAGACCCACGGGATGAGGGGCAGGAAGATGACCACCACCAACACGGAGCTGATGTCGGCCGCTACGGCGGGGGTAATCTGATGCGCTCTCCATAGCGGAAGCGCAAAAGCGGTGAGGTAGATTACCTTCCAGAGCAGCTCGAAGAGCAGGATGGGAATCATCTTTACGGGGTAGCGCAGGCCTAGCAGTGCGATGGTTCCGAGGCCCGCAAACAAGCTGATCTGGATGCCTCGCGATGCAGCGAGTTCGGGCGTGTGGTTGATGACGTTTGGCCACATGTAGATTGCGAGGCCGCCGCCCAGAATGAGGTAGCAGGCTCGCAGCGTGTAGAGACGGAGCAAGGAGACGGTGGGCAAGTTGTACCTCGGGTCGCCCGACCATAGTACGCGCGAAAGGTGAAGGCCGCTCGGTGAGCGGCCCTTGTTTGGATTGGTGAGTTCAGTCTCTTAACGGCCTTCTTCGCGATTATGTTTTCTGGTCTCGGCCGCTTTTTTAGCGGCTTCAAAGCGATGTTGGTTGGGATGGGCGCCGAGTTGGTGCCAGTTGGTTTCCGAGAGATTCACGCCGTAGTGTGCTGCGGCCTTTTCGATGTTGGCGAAGGCGAGGGCTCGATCAGCATCGGGGACATCGAGCACCTGGTCGAATCGCGCTACGGCGTTCCGGACGTGCTTTGCATCGGTCATGGGCTCCTTCCGTTGATGCGGGAAGGCAAAGACGGTGTCGGGAAGATTGCTTCGCGTTGTCAGATCACCATGCTCTTCGTGTGGCTTCCATGTGGGCTGAGTGTCGGCCATGATTTTCCTCCGGCGATGATCTGCTGAGATTTTGATGACACCTTCCTAAGGGTCGTTGCGCGACTCCGCTCTGGTTTTGTCAGCCCAGGGTTGGCATGGAGGTGTCGACGCCGGTGCGGATGCCGGTGGGCCAGCGGGCGGTGATGGTCTTGAGGCGGGTGTAGAAGCGGACGCCTTCGGGGCCGTAAATGGAGTGGTCACCGAAGAGGCTGCGCTTCCATCCGCCGAAGCTGTGGAAGGCCATGGGCACGGGGATGGGGACGTTGATGCCGACCATGCCGGCCTGCACGCGGCGGCCGAAGTCGCGGGCGGTGTCGCCGTCGCGGGTGAAGATGCTGGTGCCGTTGCCGTACTCGTGCTCGTTGATGAGCTCGAGGGCCTTTTCGAAGTTGTTGACGCGGACGACGCCGAGGACGGGGCCGAAGATCTCTTCCTTGTAGATTCGCATCTCGGGCTTGACGTGATCGAAGAGGCAAGCTCCGAGGAAGAAACCTTCGCCTTTCGGCAGTGTTTGCGCGCGGCCGTCGACGACGAGTTCGGCGCCTTCGGTCTTGCCGAGGTCGATGTAGGTGGAGACCTTGTCGCGGTGTTGTCTGGTGATGAGTGGGCCGAAGTCGGCTTCACCGTTGGATGAGTTGGGGGCTCCGTCGCCGATGCGAAGTTTTGCAATGCGGTCTTCGAGTTTGCCAAGGAGGTTGTCGGCGGTTTGCTTGCCGACGGCTACGGCGACGGAGATGGCCATGCAGCGCTCGCCGGCTGAGCCGTAGGCAGAGCCGACGAGGGCGTCGGCGGCCTGATCGAGATCGGCGTCGGGCATGACGATCATGTGGTTCTTCGCACCGCCGAGGGCTTGTACGCGCTTGCCGTGTTTTGTGCCGGTGGCATAGACGTACTCGGCGATGGCGGTGCTGCCGACGAAGCTCACAGCCTGAATCGTTGGGTGGGAGAGGATGGCGTCGACGGACGTCTTATCGCCGTGAACGACGTTGAAGACGCCGTCGGGAAGGCCGGCCTCCTTGAGCATTTCGGCGAGGAGGACGGAGGCGGAGGGGTCGCGCTCGGAGGGCTTGAGGACGAAGGTGTTGCCGCAGGCGATGGCGAGCGGGAACATCCAGAGCGGGACCATGGCGGGGAAGTTGAAGGGTGTGATGCCGGCGACGACACCGAGCGGCTGACGCATGGACCAGGTGTCGATGCCGGTGCCGACCTGCTCGGTGAACTCGCCCTTGAGGAGCTCGGGGATGCCGGTGGCGTACTCGATGTTTTCGAGGCCGCGCATGACCTCGCCCTTGGCGTCGGAGAAGACCTTGCCGTGCTCGCGGTTGAGGAGGCCGGCAATCTCGTCCATACGGGACTCGAAGATATCGCGGAGGCGGAAGAGGACGCGGGCGCGGCGGAGTGGCGGCTGCGCGGACCAATCGGGGAAGGCTGCGGCGGCGGCCTGGACAGCGGTGTCGACTTCGGCGTCGGAGGCGAGCGGGACGCGGGCCTGCACGGTGCCGGTCGCGGGATGGAAGACGTCGCCGAAGCGGCCGGAGGCGCCGCGGACAGGAGCGCCATTGATCCAGTGGGTGATCTCACGGACGGGGGTCTTGGAGGCGGTGGCTTCGGGGGCGGGTGCGAGCGTGGCCATGGTGCGGACTCCTTAAGAAAGAAGCACCTATGGTAGCACTGCAGGCTGGCGTAAGGTCAGGCGATAGAGACGAGCGAAGTGCACGGGCGAATGTGTCAAACAGACGCCCGGGCACCTCGCACTTTACCCCTGTTTACCTTCGACCTGAAGGTCGTTATCTACGCTGAAGACGCCTGAAACCATGTTGGCCCGCATTCCGGCGAGCGTTAGATCGCCTTCGCTATCGACCACGCCTGTCAGCGTCACGTTCCCGTTTTTCACGATGATGTGAATTGCATGCCAGCCGAATGGAGGATCGACGGTGATGCCGCCCGCTCTGCGAGCGACGCTGCTGTTGCCCACCCCAGCTCCGGGGCCGCGATTCGAGGTATAGCGCTGCAGGGGGCCATATCCGTAGATTGACCTGTACACGGCGGCGCGGATGCGATCGTCATTCGGCGACAAGGGCAGAACTTCAATTTCGTTCTGCACGCTCTTCACGCCGGGGATCCTCTTGATCGAGCTCTCGAGGCCGGACTTCAGGGTTGGACGGGAGGCCCATCCCTTCAGAATGACTGTATCGCCGCCCTTAATTGCGAAGTGAATGGAGTCAAAGACTCCGTACTGCGTATTGGTGACGATCTGCTTGCGGACGGCCTCAGCCAGTTTGACGATCGCCTGCTGTTGCGCATCGGAGGGCGTAGCAGCCTGCTGCTGCCCGAGCGCGGGACGGATTTGCATAACAAGGCCCAGAATGCTCACTGCGACACAGATTCTCTTTCGAAGATGCATTGCTCTACTCCTCCTTCGGAGAGGCCAAGGTATCACGAAGGGCCGCTAGTTGTGGCAAACAAAAGAGAAGCGAGTCGGGGTGCGAAGCTGTCTCGGACGACCCAGGTGCAACAAGGAGATTCTGACGTGAAGGGTGATGAAGAAGTCTTTTGTTCTTCCGTTCCTACCGGCGTTCCGCTATGTTGGGTTGTCATGCGATCGCCTGTGGTTCTTGCGCTGCTCGCTCTCGCTTTGCATGTCGGTGCTCAGGACGTTGTCCCTGCTCAGGATAGCCACTCAGACTCCGCCAGGGCGGCCCTTGTGAGTGGTGTCGATGCATTCAAAGCAGGTCATTACGATGAAGCCACTCGCGCCTTCCAGTCAGCGGCGGACGCCGAACCCACCTGGCGCCTGGCCCACCTTTACCTCGGCACTGCGCTCGCGTATCAGGTTGTTCCTAACCTCGACACCAAAGAAAACATCGCGATAGCCAATCGCGCGCTTGCTCAGTTCAACCAGCTTCTCGCGTCCGACCCGCAAGACCTTGTCGCCCTTCGTCAGGTCGCCTCCATTCAGCGCAATATTAAGCAGTTTGATGAGGCGCTGGCGACTGAACGCAAGATCATTGTGATTGATCCCAACGATGCCGAAGCGCACTACTCGATCGGGGTCATCGAGTGGGCCGATGCCTATAAGTTCGTCGTTCAGGCTCTCGCTGACGAATCACTACAAGATGATGGCAAAGGCAACGTTCACATGAGTGCAGCAACATGCACTTCGATCATTTCCAACAACACGGTGCCCGTCGAGGACGGGATCGCCGAGCTCAAACGTGCCGTCGAGATTCGGCCGACCTACGACAACGCCATGCAGTATCTGAATCTTATGTATCGCCGGCGTGCGGATTTTGACTGCAACAATCCAGCCCAGCGCAAGCAGGATCTCGATACGGCAGATGTGTGGGTTCAGCGCGCCGTCGGTGCCCGTCGGACGAACGAGCAACAGAAGCTGCAGGAAGCTCGCGATTCCTCCGGCAAGTAGCGAAGGTCAGCTGACGAAGTTTGAGCGTGCGCGGCGGGGTTCTGGGTCGCGATCGAAGCTGATAATGAGAGCGCGCGCGCCTTCGTCGCCGGTGGAGCGATAGCTGCGCGGCGTTTCGCCAGAGATGTAGCAGACGTCGCGGGCTTCGAGAAGGTGTGGCTCGCCTTTGCGGCGGAGCTCGATGGCGCCTTCGAGGACATAAACCATCTCGACGCCGGGGTAGCGTTCGGGGTGGAAGCCCGAGCGCTCGTCGCCGGGCAGGAACTCGGCGAGGCACGGGCGCAGGCCGCCTTCGGGGACGAGGATGCCGAAGCTCTCGGCGATGTAGTCGGGGTCGGTCGAGCCGTTGGGGAGGCGGACGCGATCACGGCGGCGCTGAATGCGGAAGACGCTGTGGCCACCGGATTCAAAGAACCACGAGAGGTCCTTGTTGAAGACGAGGGCGATGCGCGCCAGGTTGCGGAGGGTGGGGACGACGCGGCCGGTCTCAAGCTGGGAGAGGAAGCTGGCGGAGAGGCCGGTGAGGCGTCCGAGCTCGACGAGGCCCATGGAGCGCTTGAGGCGAAGGCGCTTGATGCGCTGGCCGAGCTGCGCGGCGGAGAGAAGGGCTTCGGCGGCGGTGGGGTCTATGGAGAGCGTGTCGACAGGCTGGGTGGGCTGTGTCGAGTGTGGCTCGACAGCGATATCCGGCGATTCGGCGGCAGTGTCAACGGCCATCGGTCAGGGGCTCCATCCAGGGGTAGCGTTCTCTCCATCCATAGGATGCAAGAGTAGGGAGCGAGGGGGTTCACTTGGCGGCCAGTGCGTTGGGATCGAGGGATTGCTTGAGGGTGAGGAGTGGCTTCCATGGGTCGGAACGGAGCTGGTCGCGCCACGAGTCGAAGTCGGCGACGCGGAAGACGGGGCGGTCGGGCAGCTTGAGGACATTCCATGGAAGCGGCAGCGAGACGGCGCAGCCGATTCGCGCGCGGGGCGAGTACGCTGCGACAGCAGTAGCGCCGCGTTCGTTGCGGAGGTAGTCGAGGTAGATCTTTCCGGCGCGTGCGGACTTGGTCATCTTGGTGAGATAGAGCGCGGGGTTGGAGCGCTCCATGGCGAGGACGAGGTTGTGCGCGGCTTCTTTGACAGTGAGCCAATCGTGTTTGGGTGCGATGGGCGCAACGATGTGAAGGCCCTTGCCGCCGGTGGTCTTGAGGAAGCTTTCGAGGCCGGCACGCTTGAGGCGCTTACGGACGTCAGCAGCCGCGGAGCAGAGGGTAAGCCAAGGCAAGGACTCGTCGGGGTCTAGGTCGAAGATGAGGCGGTCGGGGTGTTCGAGGTCGTCGTTGGTAGAGCCCCAAGGGTGGATTTCGAGCACGCCCATCTGGGCAAGGCCAGCGAGGGTTTCGGGCTTGGCGTTGGCGGCGGTAATGGTGATGTAGGGCTCGGGGACGCCGGTCTTCTTGTCGGGGACGTCGACACCGGTGATGCCCGGCGGCAGTGTGTGGTTGACGTGTTTCTGGAAGAAGCAGGGTTTGCCCGCGCCCTCGGGGCAACGGACGAGCGAGAGGGGACGGTCGACGATGTGGGGAAGCATGCGGTCGGCGATGGCGAGATAGTAGTCAGCGAGCTGGCGCTTGGTGAGGTGCGAGCCTGGATCGAGGATTTTGTCGGGGTGGGTGAGCCGGAGGTTTGCTGTGGTGCTTGGAGATTTCGCGGCGGCGGACTTCGGCGATGAGGTGGGAACTGGCTGCGAACTGCGAGTCGAAGCGGCGCTGGATTTCGCGGCGCGTTTGGCGGGCTTGGCGGTGGGCATTTCGCGTGTGACCTCCGTGGGAGGTTTATCCTCGCGCAGGCCAAGGAAGGCGGCCTGGCGAACGAGGTTGTCGGCGGTCCAATTGGCGAAACGGACCTGTGCGACGAGTTTGGGCTCGACCCAGTGGACGTCGCGGCGCGCGTCGGCGGGGCGCTTGGCGAAGGCCATCGTGTTGGTCCCCAGCTTGTGGAG
>Ga0209169_10001483_pt1 | contig 14327 bp, 13 predicted proteins | sample HubBroMetageWRM4_FD_188346 | JGI IMG/M metagenome (GOLD analysis project Ga0209169, IMG submission 188346) | Warmed soil microbial communities from the Hubbard Brook experimental Forest, New Hampshire - Hubbard Brook CCASE Soil Metagenome WRM 4... | ecosystem: Environmental > Terrestrial > Soil... | reverse complement strand
CGCTGCGGGAACGCCGCCGGAACCTGGCCGGCGCGCCGGCCCAGACCCTGGGCATGCTGCGCTCAGGCATCACGTTTGTCGGGGCGGCCGTGCTGCTCGCCCTGGTCTGGCCGCCGCTGGTCGTGGTGCCGCTGCTGGCCGTCGCGCCGGCCGTGGCCGACCGGAAGGCGGCCAAGGTGGAGAAGCGCTCCGATGACGATCTGGCCGACCACAGGCGGCTGCTGGACGACCTGTTCTCGCTGGCCTCGACGGCCGCGCCGGCCCGGGAGCTGCGCACCTTCGGGGTGACCGAGGGCCTGCTCGCCCGGCACAAGAGGCTGGGCGACGAGGTGAACAGGCGGGCGCTGCGCGCCGCGCACGTCGCCGCGCTGACCGAGGCGGCGGGCTGGGTCCTGTACGCGGCCGGGTTCGGCGCCGCGATCGTGGCCCTCGTGCTGCGGGCCGCGCATGGCGCCGCCTCCCCCGGTTCCGTCGTCGAGGTGGTCAGCCTGCTGCGCCGCGCGCAGCGCCAGGTCACCGGCGCCAGTACCAGCGCCGGCTCGTTCGCAACCGCGGCCACCACCGCCGACCGGCTGCTGTGGCTTGAGGACTATGTGGCAGAGGTGAAGCCGGGGACCGCCGGGCCCGCGCCGGAGGAACTGAAGGACGGCATCCGCTTCGAGCACGTGGGCTTCACCTACCCGGGCCAGGAAACCCCGGTGCTCAGCGACGTCTGCCTGACGCTCAGGGCGGGCAGCACGGTGGCCATCGTGGGCGAGAACGGGGCGGGCAAGTCGACCCTGATCAAGCTGCTGACCGGCATGTACCGCCCGACCTCCGGCCGGATCACCGTCGATGGCCAGGACCTGGCCGCCATCGCGCCCGAGCAGTGGCGCGCGGCCACGACCGGGGCCTTCCAGGACTTCGTCCGGTTCGCCATGTCGCTCGGCGACGGCGTCGGCGCCGGGGACCTGCCCCGCATCGACGAGCGTGAGGTGGTCCTCGGCGCGATCCGGCGGGCCGGCGCGGGAGACATGGTGCAGGACGGCGCGGACGGGCGGGCCGGCGCCAGAGACATGGTGCAGGACGGCGCGGACGGGCGGGCCGGCGCCGGAGACATGGTGCAAGAGGGCGCGGACGGGCGGGCCGGCCTGGGTCTTGATACCCTGCTCGGCCCCTACGTGGGCGGCCGGGCGCTGTCCGAAGGCCAGTGGCAGCGGCTGGCCCTGGCCCGCGGCCTGATGCTGGACCGGCCGCTGCTCATCGTCCTGGACGAGCCGACCGCCAGCCTGGACGCCCCGAGCGAGGCGGCCCTGTTCGCCAGCTACCGCGAGGCGGCCGGGAGCAGGGACGCGGGGACGATCACCGTGCTCGTCTCTCACCGGTTCGGCACGGTCCACATGGCCGACCAGATCATCGTCGTGGACGGCGGGCAGGTCACCGAGTCCGGCGATCACGAATCCCTGATCCGGTGTGGCGGCACGTACGCCGAGCTGTTCGCCCTGCAGGCCGCTGGCTACAGGTAGGGGCTAGACAGCCTGGCTGGCGAACTGGGTGTGGTAGAGGTCGGCGTAGAGGCCGCCGGCGGCCAGGAGCTCGGTGTGGGTGCCGCGCTCGATGATCTGGCCGGCCTCCACGACCAGGATCTGGTCCGCCTCCCTGATCGTGGACAGGCGGTGGGCGATCACCAGGGACGTCCGGCCGGTCAGCGCCGTCTTCAGCGCGCGCTGCACGGCGACCTCCGATTCGGAGTCCAGGTGGGCGGTCGCCTCGTCGAGGACGACGACCGACGGGGCCTTCAGCAGCAGCCTGGCCAGGGCGACGCGCTGCTTTTCGCCGCCGGACAGGCGGTAGCCCCGGTCGCCGACCACGGTGTCAAGGCCGTCGGGCAGGCTGGCGATCAGGTCCCAGATCTGGGCCGCCTCGCACGCCTCGATCAGCTCGAGCTCGGTGGCCGCCGGGCGGGCGTAGGTGAGGTTGGCCCGGATCGTGTCGTGGAACAGGTGCGCGTCCTGGGTGACCACGCCGACGACATCGTGCAGCGATTCAAGGGTGACGTCCCTGAGGTCATGGCCGCCGATCCGCACGACGCCCTGGTTCGGGTCGTACAGCCGCGCGGCGAGGGCGGTGATCGTGGTCTTGCCTGCGCCTGACGGGCCGACCAGCGCGGTCAGCTGGCCGGACGGGGCGCGGAAGCTCACCTCGTGCAGGACGTCCGAAGAGGTGGCCCGCTCCGGCATGGGCAGCGCTATCGACTCAAGGGAGGCGAGCGACACCTCGCTTGCCGTCGGGTATTTGAACGACACCGAGTCGAACTCGATCTCCGGGGCCGCTCCGCCTTCGGCCGCCACGCGCGGCAGGATCACCGCGTCCGGGCGCTCGGCGATCAGCGGCTTCAGGTCGAGCACCTCGAAGACGCGGTCGAAGCTGACAAGCGCGGTCATCACGTTGATCTGGACGTTGGACAGCTGCGCGATCGGGCCGTAGACCCTGACCAGCAGCTGGGACAGCGCGACGAGCGTGCCGACCTGCAGGACGCCGCGGATGACCAGGCTGCCGCCCAGTCCGTAGACCACCGCGGTCGCGAGCGCGGCGAGCAGGGTCAGCGAGATGAAGAACACCTGGCCGTACATCGACTGGACCACGCCGATGTCACGCACCCGGCCGGCCCGCTCGGCGAACACCTCGTTCTCCTCGCGGGGACGGCCGAAGAGCTTGACGAGCATCGCGCCCGCCACGTTGAAGCGCTCGGTCATGGTCGAGCCCATCGCGGCGTCGAGCTGCATCGACTCGCGGGTGAGGCGCTGCAGCCGCCGCCCGACCCTCCTGGCGGGCAGCAGGAACAGCGGGATCAGTATGAGCGCGATGAGGCTGATCTCCCAGGACAGGTAGAACATGGTGACGAGGATCGCGCCGACGGTCAGGATGTTGGAGACCACCGAGGACATGGTGGAGGTGATCGCCTGCTGGGCGCCGATCACGTCGCTGTTGAGCCTGGACACCAGCGACCCGGTCTGCGCCCGGGTGAAGAACGCGATGGGCTGCTGCTGCACGTGGCTGAACACCTCGGTGCGCAGGTCGTAGATGAGGCCCTCGCCGATCCGCGCGGAATACCAGCGGATGACGAAGCCGAGAAAGGCATCGAAGATCGCGACGCCCGCGACCGCGCCCGCGATGCCGACCACGATGGCGTCGCTGTGGCCCAGGATGCCCCTGTCGATGATCTCCCTGAGCAGCAGGGGGTTGACCACGGTGATCAGGGCGTCCAGCACGGTGGCGATCATGAACAGGATCAGGTAGAGCTTGTAGGGCTTCGCGTAGCCGATGATCCTGCGGACGGTGCCAGGCTTCAGTTTCTGGTGCGTTATCGACGGGTCCTGTCTGAGGGACCGCATCATGCTCATATTCGCCCGGCCGTACATGACGTTGGAAACCTCTCTGGCAGGCGATTTCCTTCCCGTTCCGGGCGGGAATGCTATCAGCTAGCAGCGAACTCCCAGGGGCAATCCGGGCGGGGTCCCGGCAGGGCCGGGCCGGCGCCACCTGGGCCTCGCCTCAGCGCTGTGCCTTGCTACTGCGGGTTGCGCCGCCGCGCCCGCGCAACGTCACGCCGGTCTCGGTCAGAATCCGGTGGACGAAGCCGTACGATCTTCCCGTCGAGGCCGCCAGGGTGCGGATGCTCTCGCCGGAGTCGTACCTCTTACCGAGGAGCGTTGCCAGCTTGCTGCGATCTACGCCCGTCACCCGCGTGCCCTTTTTTAGGGTATCGGCCACGTGTACCTCCCGTCGGGCTTGGTGTCACTAGTGCGTTACACATCCTCCATCGCAATGATCAGGCATGGGCGCTGGATTGACCACCCAGATGGCGTCAAATGTGCGGTTATTTTTACCAGGTCATCGCGAAATCGTTGCCTTCGCAGGGCACCACGACGCGACCTTAACCAACGGTAGCGGGCGTTACGCAAGAGCGACTAGGTCCGCGAAATCTTCGCTCCATGCGTCTTCAACGCCGTCGGGCAGTACGATAACGCGTTCCGGTGAAAGCGCTTGAACCGCACCTTCATCATGTGTCACAAGAACTATCGCGCCGCGGAAGCTCCTCAGCGCGCCGAGAACCTCTTCCCTGCTGGCCGGATCCAGGTTGTTCGTCGGCTCATCGAGCAGCAGGACGTTAGCGCCAGAGACGACAAGAAGGGCCAGCGCGAGCCTCGTCTTCTCGCCGCCGGAAAGCACGCCGGCCAGTTTTTCCACGTCATCGCCGGAGAACAGGAATGACCCGAGCACCTTGCGCTGCTCCGATTCGGTAAGGTTCGGCGCGGCGGAACGCATGTGCGCAAGGACCGTCTGTTCAGTTTCCAGTGTTTCATGCTCTTGGGCATAATATCCAAGGCTGAGGCCGTGACCTGGCGTGACTTTTCCTGTGTCCGGAGTTTCGACCCCGGCAAGTAGCCGAAGCAGGGTCGTCTTTCCCGCCCCGTTGAGCCCGAGCACTACCACCCGGCTGCCTCTGTCGACGGCAATGTCCACGCCGGAGAAAACCTCTTCGGAACCGTACGACTTCGACAGGCCGACCGCGGAAAGGGGCGTCCGGCCGCATGGCGCCGGGACCGGGAAGCGGAGCTTGGCGACCCGGTCCGCCCTGCGCTCGGGCTCCACGGCCGCCAGCATCCGCTCCGCCCTGCGCTGCATGCTCTGCGCCGCCCTGGCCTTGGTCGCCTTGGCCCGCATCTTGTCCGCCTGCGCCATCAGCGCGCCGGCCTGGCGGCCCGCGTTCGCCCGCTCCCGCCTGCGGCGCCGCTCGTCGGTCTCGCGCTGCTGCAGGTAGGCGTGCCAGCCCAGGTTGTAGGCGTCCAGGCAGGCCCGCTGGGCGTCGAGGTAGAACACCTTGTTCACCACGTCGCCGAGCAGGCTCACGTCGTGGCTGATCACCACTAGCCCGCCGCGGTAGCCCTTGAGGTGATCCCGGAGCCAGGCCACCGAGTCCGCGTCCAGGTGGTTGGTCGGCTCGTCCAGGAGCATCGTCTCGGAGTCCCCGAACAGGATCCTGGCCAGCTCGACCCGGCGCCGCTGGCCGCCGGACAGGGTGTGCAGCGGCTGATGCAGCACCCGGTCGGGCAGGCCCAGGCTGGCGGTGATCGAGGCGGCCTGCGATTCGGCCGCGTACCCCCCGAGCACCGCGAGCCGCTCCTCAAGCCTGCCGTACCTGCGGATGGCGGCATCGTCGCCGCCGGCCATCTGAGCCTCCGCGGCGCGCAGGTCGGCGCGCAACTGGTCCAGGCCGCGGGCGGACAGCACCCGGTCGATCGCCAGCACGTCGAGGTCACCGGTACGCGGGTCCTGCGGCAGGTACCCGACGGCACCGGTTCGCCGTACCGAGCCCGAGGCCGGCTGCGCCTGCCCGGCAAGGACCTTCGCCAGCGTCGTCTTCCCCGCGCCGTTCCTGCCGACCAGGCCGATCCGGTCCCCCGCGGCCACCTGGAACGACGCGCCGTCGAGCAGCAGGCGCGCGCCAGCCCGCAGTTCGATTTCGCTTGCCACGATCATGATTTAACTGCTCCCGAGAACGGACGGAAATGGGCCGGAGTTCGGGGAGCGCGTCCTGCTGGAGAATGGATCCGGAAAATGGACAGACTTCTCCCCTTGAAGGTGTCCCTAATCCTCGGTGAGCAGCACGCCATCAAGTGTACTACCTCGTCCGGGTTCCGGCTCGGTCAGCCGGATGCGGATCGCCAGGAAGGCGCGCGGGGTGTCCTTCAGCACGGCAAGCCTGGGGTCGGGGACGGTAAGGAAGCGCTCCACGGCGCCGGATACGTCCATGGGCAGGCCCGAGATCGCGCGCCGGTCACCGCCAAGCACCAGCGCGTCCAGCCGGCCCGCGGCGCCGAAGATCCCCGCGGCGGAGTCGGCGGCGGCGCGCAGCGCCGTGGCGGCCTGGTTCTCCCTGCGCCTGGCGAAGCGGTGCTGGGACCAGCCGCCCGCCGCGCTGCGGCCGTGCACCAGCCTGCTTCCCGCCTTCGAGCTCACCAGCCGGGGCGGAGAGCCGGAGAAGACCCCGACCGCGTAGCCGCCGAGGCGGACGAGCAGCACGCCCACGGTGCGATCCGCGAGCGCGTGCGCGGCCAGTGCGGCGGCCGCCGTCTCCGGGTCCGCCCAGGGCACGGCTGGGGAGGCCGACCCGGGCAGGGAGGCCGACCCAGGCAGGGATGCAGACCCAGGCGGGGAGGGGGGCGCTGAGGGAAAGGGAGCCACAGGGGGAAACGGAGGATGGCATTCGGCGGTGGCGCCGTCGGGGGCGGTGAAGGTCGCGGTCGCGCCGTCGGGAGCGCGAGAGACGTCCAGAGGGCCGCCGTGACGGCGGGCGAATTCGGCGATCCAGGGGACCAGGCGTTCGGGCGGAACTTCGATCCAGCGTCCGCCGCCAGCGGCCGGGTTCTTCACTACGCGCTGCCTTTTAGGGTTTACAGGGCCGGTCAGCGCATGGGCTCGGGCCCCGCGCGATCTCAGATGTTGAAGCCGAGGGCGCGGAGCTGCTCGCGGCCGTCGTCGGTGATGCTCTCCGGGCCCCACGGCGGCATCCACACCCAGTTGATGCGGAAATCGGAGACCACGCCCTCAAGCGCTTCCCTCGCCTGGTCCTCGATCACGTCGGTGAGCGGGCATGCGGCGCTTGTCAGCGTCATGTCGATGGTCGCCACCCGGTCGGTGTCGACGTCGACGCCGTAGACGAGGCCGAGGTCCACGACGTTGATCCCGAGCTCGGGGTCCACCACGTCGCGCAGGGCCTCGAGCACGTCCTCCTGCTCCGCCGTGAGCTCGACCGGCAGGTCGCCGGTGACCTCGGCGGCCTGGTCTGTCACGTTCTCCGTCATAGTCCTACCTCGCGTCGCTAGCTGAATAACCCTCAAGGGCCTGCGCCGTCGCGTCTTTCCACGCCATCCAGCCGAGCAGGGCGCACTTGATCCTGGCCGGGTACTTGGACACGCCCGCGAACGCCACCGCGTCCTCGAGCACGCCCTCGTCGGGCGACCCCTCGCCCTTGGACTGCATGAGCTCGAGGAAAGCCTGGCTGATCGTCATGGCCTCGGCGACCGCCTTGCCGACCACGAGGTCGCTCATCACCGACGCGCTGGCCTGGCTGATCGAGCAGCCGAGCGCGTCGTAGGACAGGTCAGCCACCACGGGCTCGCCGGCGACGTTCTCGAGGGCGACCCGCAGCGTCACCTCGTCTCCGCAGACCGGGTTGACGTGGTGCACCTCGGCGTTGAACGGCTCCCGCAGGCCCTTGTGGTGCGGGTTGCGGTAGTGGTCCAGGATGATCTGCTGGTACATCGACTCGACTTGCATCACGTCACCTCACACCGAAGAAGCGCTGGGCGTGGCGGATTGCTTCCGCCAGGGTGTCGACCTCTTCTGGGGTGTTGTAGACGTAGAACGAGGCGCGCGTGCTTGCGGCCACGCCCAGGGCCCGGTGCAGCGGCGCGGCGCAGTGATGGTCGGCGCGCACCGCGACGCCGAACTCATCGAGGATCTGGCCGACGTCGTGCGGGTGCACGCCGGTGACGTCGAAGGACACCGCGCCGCCCCGGTCCTTGGTGGTCAGCGGGCCGAGGATGCGCACCCCGCCGAGCGCGCTCAGCGTGTCGAGCGCGTATGCGGTCAGCGACTCCTCGTGCGCCGCCACGTTCGCCATGCCGAGCGCGGACAGGTAGTCGCAGGCGGCGGCCAGGCCGACCGCCTGCGCCGCGGGCGGCACCCCGGGCTCGAACCGCTGCGGCGGCGGCAGGAACGTGGAGCCCTCCATCCGCACGACCTCGATCATCGACCCGCCGAACAGGAACGGCGGCATCGCCTCGAGCGCCTCGGCCCGGCCGAACAGCACGCCGATTCCGTACGGGGCCAGCATCTTGTGGCCGGAGAAGGCGAGGAAGTCCACGCCGAGCGCGGCCACGTCGACCGGCTGGTGCGGCACCGACTGGGCGCCGTCGGCGAGCACGAGCGCGCCCTGCTCGTGCGCCGCCCTGGCGATCTCGGCCACCGGCGGGATGGCGCCGGTCACGTTGGACTGGTGGGTCACCGCGACGATCTTGGTGCGCTCGGTGATCAGGTCCAGGTCGAGGTCGAGCGTGCCTTCCGGGGTGACGCGGAACCAGCGCAGGGTGGCGCCGGTCCGCTCGCAGAGCTGCTGCCATGGCACCAGGTTGGCGTGGTGCTCCATCTCGGTGACCAGGATCTCGTCGCCCGGGCCCACCGACCCGGCGTTGCCCATCGCGTAGGCGACCAGGTTGATCGCCTCGGTGGCGTTCTTGGTGAAGACGATCTCACCCGGGCCGGCGCCGATGAAGGCGGCAACCCGGGCGCGCGCTGACTCGTAGGCGTCGGTCGCCTCCTCGCCAAGGAGGTGGGCGCCGCGGTGCGCCGCCGAGTTGTGCTGCTGGTAGAACGCGCGCTCGGCGTCGAGCACCTGGACGGGCTTCTGCGAGGTCGCGCCGGAATCCAGGTAGACCAGCGGCCTGCCGCCCCGGACCGTCCGGCTCAGGATCGGGAAGTCGGCGCGGATCGCCGCCACGTCAAGGGTCACGCCGGCACCCCGGTGAACTTCTCGTAGCCCTCGGCCTCAAGGAGCTCGGCAAGCTCGGGGCCGCCCTCCTCGACGACGCGGCCGGCCACGAACACGTGCACGAAGTCGGGCTTCACGTACCGGAGGATCCGCGTGTAGTGGGTGATGAGCAGCACGCCGTGCCCGGGCACCTCGCGGAACCTGTTGATGCCCTCGGACACGACCTTGAGCGCGTCGATGTCCAGGCCGGAGTCGGTCTCGTCCAGGATCGCGATCTTCGGCTTGAGCAGCTCGAGCTGGAGGATCTCGTGCCGCTTCTTCTCCCCGCCGGAGAACCCCTCGTTGAGGTTGCGCTCGGCGAAGGCCGGGTCGATGGACAGCGCCGCCATCGCCGCGCGCAGTTCCTTGACGAAGTCGCGCAGCTTGGGCGCCTCACCGCGGACGGCCGTGACGGCGGTCCGCAGGAAGTTCGACACCGAGACGCCCGGCACCTCGACCGGGTACTGCATGGCGAGGAACAGCCCGGCCCTGGCCCTGTTGTCCACGCTCATGGCTAGCACGTCCTCGCCGTCCAGCGTGACGCTGCCCTTGGTGACCAGGTACTTCGGGTGCCCGGCGATGGCGTAGGCCAGGGTGGACTTGCCCGAGCCGTTCGGGCCCATGATGGCGTGGGTCTCTCCCTCGGCGACGGTCAGGTCGACGCCGCGCAGGATCTCCCGGTGCACACCGGGGCTCTCCTCCACGCTGACGTGCAGGTCGCGAACCTCGAGGGTGGCCACTTCATGACTCCTTAGGTACGGCGACGTAGACGTCGTCGCCTTCGATCTTGACGGGATAGACGGGCACCGGCTCGGTAGCCGGCAGCCCGGTTGGCTGGCCGGTGCGCAGGTCGAAGCACGAGCCGTGCAGCCAGCACTCGATCGTGTGGTCGTAGATCTCGCCCTCGGACAGCGGCACCTCGGCGTGCGAGCAGACGTCCCGCAGCGCGAACACCTCGCCGCCGGTGCGTGCCACGGCCACCGGCTCGCCGGCCACCTCGACGCCGATCACGCCGTCGGCGGGAACCTCGGACAGCGCGCAGGCGCGGATGAAGACGTGGGTCTCGGTCATGTCAGCCCCGCTCCCGAAGGGAGTGACTCGGTCAGCTCGGCCTCGATGTCCTCGATGATCCGCTCCCGCAGCTCGGGGACCTCGATCGCGCCGACCTGCTGGGCGAAGAAGCCGCGGATGACGAGCCTGCGGGCCTCCTCGTACGGGATGCCGCGGGCCATCAGGTAGAACAGGTGGTGGTCTTCGAGCCTGCCGCTGGCGCTGGCGTGCCCGGCGCCGACGATCTCCCCGGTGAGGATCTCCAGGTTCGGCACCGAATCCACCCGGGTGCCGTCGGTCAGCACCAGGTTCCTGTTGTACTCGTAGGTGTCGGTGCCGGTGGCCTCCGGCCTGATCAGCACGTCGCCGATCCAGACCGCGTGCGCGTCGGCGCCCTGCAGCGCGCCCTTGTAGCTGACCCGGCTGCGGCAGCGCGGCACATCATGGTCGATGAACAGCCGGTGCTCCAGGTGCTGGCCCGCGTCGGCGAAGTAGATCCCGGTCAGCTCGGCGTCGCCGCCCTGGCCGTCGTAGCGGACCTCGGTGCTCAGCCTGACCACCGAGCCGCCCAGGGTTACCGCGGCGTGCCTGAGCCTGGCGTCCCGGCCCAGCGTGGCGTAGTGGTGCGAGACGTGCACCGCGTCGTCGGCCCAGCCCTGCAGGCTGACCACCGACAGCGAGGCGCCGTCGCCGACGACGAGCTCGACATTGTCCGCGTACGTGCCGCTGCCCCGGTAGTCGAGCACCACCACGGCACGGGAGTTCGCCTCGGCCTCCACGAGCAGGTGGCCGTAGCCGGTTCCCCCGGTCCCCGTCACGGTGACGAAGGTGGGGCGTGAGGCCTCCGCCTCGGCCGGCACCGTGATGACGGTGGCCTCACCGAATGACGCCAGCGCCCGTGCGCTTACCCGGTCGGACGGGAGGAACGTGCTGCCGACGTTAGCCACGGCTCGTTCGGCCAAAATCGTCTTGACCTCGGCGGCGGGATCCACCCCCACTTCCACGGGTGCGGTGGCGGGCGCATCGTCATGCAGCCCGCGCAGGCGGCGCAGCGGGGTGAACCGCCACTCCTCCTCGCGGCCGCCAGGCACCGGGAAGTCCGCCGGGTCCTGGGACCGCCGCTCGTGCAGCCTTGTCACGGGAGCGGTCTCGATCGCTCCCTGAAGTCCAGCCGACATCAGCCGACAGCCCCCTCCATCTGAAGCTCGATCAGCCGGTTGAGCTCGAGCGCGTACTCCATGGGCAGCTCGCGGGCGATCGGCTCGACGAACCCGCGGACGATGGTGGCCATCGCCTCGTCCTCGGTCATGCCCCGGCTCATCAGGTAGAACAGCTGATCCTCGGAGATCTTGGACACGGTGGCCTCGTGGGCCATCTCCACGTCGTCCTCGCGGACGTCAACGTACGGGTAGGTGTCGCTCCGGCTCACCGTGTCGACAAGCAGCGCGTCGCACTTGACGTTGGACTTGGAGTGCTCGGCGCCCTCCTGCACGTTGACCAGGCCGCGGTACGAGGTCCTGCCGCCGGAACGGGCCACCGACTTGGACACGATCGTCGAGGAGGTGTGCGGCGCGCAGTGCACCATCTTGGCGCCCGCGTCCTGGTGCTGGCCCGCGCCGGCGAAGGCGACCGACAGCGTCTCGCCCCGCGCGTGCTCGCCCATCAGGTAGACCGCCGGGTACTTCATCGTCACCTTGGAGCCGATGTTGCCGTCGACCCACTCCATCGTCGCGCCCTGGGCGGCGTAAGCGCGCTTGGTCACCAGGTTGTAGACGTTGTTGGACCAGTTCTGGATCGTGGTGTAGCGGCACCGCGCGTCCTTTTTCACGATGATCTCGACCACCGCGGAATGCAGCGAGTCGGACTTGTAGATGGGCGCGGTGCAGCCCTCGACGTAGTGCACGTACGCGCCCTCGTCGACGATTATCAGGGTCCGCTCGAACTGGCCCATGTTCTCGGTGTTGATCCGGAAGTAGGCCTGCAGCGGTATTTCCACCTGCACGCCCTTCGGCACGTAGATGAACGAGCCGCCGGACCACACCGCCGTGTTCAGCGCGGCGAACTTGTTGTCGCCGGGCGGGATTATCGTGCCGAAGTACTCCTGGAACAGGTCCGGCTGCTCCCGCAGCGCGGTGTCGGTGTCCAGGAAGATGACGCCCTTTTCCTCGAGGTCCTCGCGGATCTTGTGGTAGACGACTTCGCTTTCGTACTGGGCCGCGACGCCGGCGATCAGCCGCTGCTTCTCGGCTTCTGGGATGCCGAGCCTGTCGTAGGTGTTCTTGATGTCAGCCGGCAGTTCGTCCCAGCTCGCGGCCTGCTTCTCGGTCGAGCGGACGAAGTACTTGATGTTGTCGAAGTCGATCTCGGACAGGTCGGCGCCCCAGGTGGGCATCGGCTTGCGGCCGAAGTACTTCAGGCCCCTCAGGCGCATGTCGAGCATCCACTTCGGCTCGTTCTTGCGCCCGGAGATGTCGCGGACCACCTCTTCGGACAGGCCGCGGCGCGCGGACGCGCCAGCCGCGTCCGAGTCGGACCAGCCGAACTTGTACGTGCCCAGCCCTTCGAGCTGTTCCTGCGTGGTGGTCGTCATATCAAGAGCCCTCCGGACCCGTGTCTGACATCGCTGTGTTCGATGACACCGTGGTGATTTCAGTAGTTACGCGTTTTACAACAATCCCGGCCGGGGTTGCCTTCCCCAGGTCGGTGACGTGCGTGGTGCAGATGCCGTCGCCGTGGGCGATCGTAGCGAGCCGCTGCACCGGAGTGCCGAGCAGCCTGCCGAACGCCTCCGTCTCCGCCTCGCACAGCTGCGGGAACTCGGCCGCCACGTGCGCGACCGGGCAGTGGTGCTGGCACAGCTGCTCGCCGGACGGGGCGGGGCCCGTGGACGCGGCGTAACCGTCCGCGGACAGCGCCTCGGCCAGGGCCTGAACCCTGGCGCCGAGCTCGGGGCCCGTCACCACAGGCGCGTACCTGCGCTCAAGGTCGGCAAGCTGCCTGCGGGCGAACTCGGTGACCGCCTCCGGGCCTGCCGTCTCGGCGAGGAACCGCAGCGCGCTCGTGGCCAGGTCGTCGTAGGCGTGCTCGAACGCGCTCCGGCCCGTGTCGGTGATCACGTAGACCTTGGCCGGGCGGCCGCGGCCGCGGTTCCCGTAGGTCCTTGCCGTCCTGGTCTCGATGTGGCCTTCTGCTATCAGGTTGTCAAGGTGGCGCCGGATCGCGGCCGGGGTGAGGCCGAGCCGGCTGCCGAGGGTAGCGGCGGTAGAGGGCCCGAGCTCGAGGATGAGCCGGGCTACCTGACCCCTGGTGGGGCCCGCCGCCATGTTTTTCACCACACCATTGTGCCGTAAATACCCCGGCCAGCGCAAACTTTTTTGTTACACCGACGTGACGTAAATCACGGCAGGTTCAGCACGCGCGCCGCGTTGCCGCCCGCGATCTTGGCCAGGTCCGCGGCCGACAGCGGCAGCGTGTCGAGCAGGGCGCGGCCCGCCGCGTTGGACCCGAACGGGTAGTCGACGCTGTACAGCACCCGGTCCACGCCGAGTACCTGCACGGCGCACATCACGGGCGGGATGCTGAACAGCCCGCTCGTGGTCACCCACACGTTGCGCGCGAAGTACTCGGACGGCGTCAGCGCCATGGTGTCGACCCGGAGCATGGCGTCGATGCGGTCAAGCATGAACGGGATCATCTCGCCGCAGTGCCCGATGATCAGGCGCAGCCCGGGATGCCGGTCGAAGACGCCGGTGGCGATCATCCGCAGCACGTGCAGGCCGGCCTCGGCGTGCCAGCCCCAGGCGCCGGTAGCGAGCCGGCCCGCAACGGCCGGGGGCAGCCCGGCGTACAGCGCGTCGCGGAGCGCGGCCGACGGCGGGGCGGGGTGCAGGTACAGCGGCGCGTCGAGCCGCTCGAAGCGGTCAAGCAGCGGCTCGAACCTGACGTCATCGAGAAACGCGTTATTGCTGCCCAGCGTGCTGTTCACCAGCGCGCCGGCGAAGCCGAGCTGGGCGATGGCCCGGTCGAGTTCGGCGGCCGCGGCATGAGGATCGGAGGTGGGCAGGGTGGCGAAGCCCGCGAACCGGCGCGGGTGCGCCGCTACGGCGGCGGCCAGCAGGTCGTTGGCCTTGCGGGCGCGGGCCAGCGCCTCGATACCGGGAAGACCCTGCGCGGCCGGGGCCACGTGCGAGATGACCTGCAGGTCGATGCCGTGGGCGTCCATGTCGGCAAGCCGCAGGCCGCCGAGGTCGCGGAGCTGGCCGTCCATCTCCGGGCCCCACGTCGCCAGCGGTCCGGTGCCGGGCGCGGCGGCGAGGTCGGCCGTCCAGAAGTGTTCTTCCAGCGCAATCGTTCGCATCCGGATATTGTCGCGCATGCCTCAGGGCACGATGGCGACCGTGATGCCTGGCACGCCGGCCGGGTGGTCGGCGGGGCCGCGGACCAGGGTGTCGGCACGGGCCGCCACCCGCAGCGGCTCGGCGATCTGGTCAAGCACCGCGCGGGCTTCGGTGCTGTGCGCCTGCACGATCAGCTGACTGAGGCGGGCGGAGTTGCCGAGCCGGTCGGCGCTGCGCAGCACCCGGGTGGCGTCCAGGATGACCGCCAGCTGGTCGACCGCGGTCCGGTCGGACGCCCAGCGGGGATCGGCGGCTGGCCACGGGGTCAGGTGCAGCGAGACCGCGTCCTCGTGATCGCGGTAGAA
>Ga0209169_10001482_pt1 | contig 14328 bp, 9 predicted proteins | sample HubBroMetageWRM4_FD_188346 | JGI IMG/M metagenome (GOLD analysis project Ga0209169, IMG submission 188346) | Warmed soil microbial communities from the Hubbard Brook experimental Forest, New Hampshire - Hubbard Brook CCASE Soil Metagenome WRM 4... | ecosystem: Environmental > Terrestrial > Soil... | reverse complement strand
GGATCGGAAATGCCTTGAACGCCGTCGCGTTGAATTCGTAGTAGTGGAAGTCGTTCGACAGCACGGTGTGCTCGAACGTCAGCGTGTAACGCGAGCCGCTCGCGATGCCGTACCAGTTCGCGCGGCGCCGTCGATGCCCGTGACCAGTGGTGATGTGGAGGCTGCCACGATTCCCGACACGAACTCTCTGCGCGTTATGCGCCCCATTCGTTGCCTCCGCGTTTTAGCGTCACGGCGACGCCGCGAAACTTCACTGCTTCCAATATTCCTGAATCTGTTCGAGCGTGCGGCCGCGCGTTTCCGGCACGGACGTGGCGATGTAAATGAAGCACACCGCCGAAAGCACCGCGTAAATGCCGAACGTGCCGCCGATGCCGAGCGCCTTCACGAGCGAGAGAAACGTAAACGTCACGACGAGCGTTCCGGCCCACAGCGCGGAGGTGGCCAGCGCAACAGCGCGCCCGCGTATCTTCGTCGGGAAAATTTCGGACATGTAGAGCCACACGCCCGGCCCCATCCCGAACGCGAAGAACGCAACGTAGAGCAGAATGAACGAGAGCAGCACCACGCCGGAAATGTTGTGGAAGTGCATCGCGACGACCAGCGCGCCCAGCGATGCGGCCATTCCCGCGCACGCCGTCATCAGGATCGCGCGACGCCCCCAGCGATCGAGAAACAGCATAGCAACGATCGTAAAAATCAAATTCACCGTGCCGATGATCACGTTGGCGGCAAGCGCCGCGCCGGTTGACTCCCCGTGAAAATGATCGCTGATGATGATTGAGCCGTAGTAGAGCACGGTGTTAATTCCGGTGATCTGCTGGAAGACGGCCAGCGCGACGGCGACCACGAGCCGCGCGCGAATCGCCGGAGAAAAAAGTTCAGCCCACGAGCCGTCTTCGGTGGCGATCGCAGTGGAGACTGCGTCCGCCTGCTCTTTAGCGGCCGCTGGTCCAAAGATCCGCGCGAGCACTGCTTCGCCCTGCGCCTTCAACCCGCGCGAGATGAGCCACCGCGGGCTTTCTGGAATCACGAGCAAGCCGAAGAAAAATGCCAACGAAGGAACTGCAGCTGACGCGAGCATCCAGCGCCAACTCGAGTCGCCGAGCTTCGCGAGCTGCCAGTTCACCAGGTATGAGGTGAGAATGCCGACCACGATGGCGAGCTGATTCAGCGAGACCAGCGTGCCGCGGTTTTTCGCGGGCGCGATTTCGGCGATGTAAACGGGCGTGAGAGCGGACGCGAGTCCGATCGCCAGCCCGCCGGCAAAGCGCGCCAGCGAAAACACCACCAGCGTTCCGGACAGCGCCGAGCCCACGGCGGAAATCGCAAAGAGCAGCGCGGCCATGATGAGGGATTTTTTTCTGCCGTAGCGGTCGCTCAGAATTCCGGCGACGGCCGCTCCGATCAGGCACCCGAGCAAGAGGGAACTGGCGGCGATTTCCGTCTGCACGTTCGTGAGCGCGAACTGCTTGCGCAGGAAAAACAAAACGCCGTTGATCACCGCCGTATCGAAGCCGAAAAGAAAACCGGAAATCGCGGCGATCACCGAAAGCAGAATCACGTACGCGAAAGAAATCGCGCCGTGATCGGGCTGGTCGGATGGTCCGCTCGGTGCTGCCACGTGCATTCTGCCTCCGCAAGCTCCGCGTGACGCCGGAGCGATAGCCGCCTACGAATTCTGTTTCGCGTTCGTGATGCCCTTCGCGGCGACGTCGAAATGTCCGTCGCGATGGCGCACGCCGTGAAGCTCGGCGCTCGCATCAAACTCGGCGAGCTGTGGAGTGGCGCGCGGCGGACCTTCGAGCGTGAGGTCCACGCCGAAAATCGTATCGATCACCAGATCCGTGAACGCGCCGGCGGAGATGCAACTCCAATCCGTGATGAACGGAGCGTCTTGAGGGCACTTGTACGCGCCGCCGGCGAGCGTCGGGTGAACGTCCTCGGTGAAATGCGCCTGCCCGATCGGCCCCTGATACCCCGCTTTGGAAAGTTCGTGCAGCCATGCCGCGGTTTTCTCTGCGTCGCCCAGTTTGTAGAGGCCTTTCGCGCTCATCGGCGGCCAAGCGGGATACGCGCCGAGGCAACTGTGGTCCGGGCGAACGTTCCATGTGGAGTCTGGATCTCCGCTCGCGAGCGCGCGCATCCACGTCTTGCTCGCGAGCTGCTCCCAGAAAAATTCAGCCATTTCCTTTTTCTGTTTCGCGGAAAGGTCGACGCCCATATTGTCGATCACCGCGAGGAAATCGTAGCAGTGGCGCACTTCGTTGAACGTACCGTCGGGCTGTCCACACTTCCACCAGCCCTTGCCATCCACATAGAGCAGGCGGTTGATCGTAGCGGCAAGCTCCGAAGCTTCGTGGTCGAGTTTGTCGGCAGCGGCCGTCTCGCCTCGTTTGCGGCGCAGCTGGGCGAGGAAGCGCATGCTGGAAACGTTGCCCGCGTTCATCCCCGCAACCTCGTGCGTGTACGTGCTCACCAGTTCGAGCAGATTCTCGATGCCGCCGTAATCCGCAAGCCCGCTTTTCGTGGCGCGCAGATTTTTCCAGTAGAGCGCGTGGTACTCCAGGTAATCGAGGACAGTTTTGCCTGCAATTTTCTTGTCGAGCCACGCCATGTCGCCCGTAACGCGCAAGTAATCCTGCGCACAGCGGATGATTGCCATGTCGTTAACCGCGTACCACGGCCCGACGGCTTCGCCGGAAATGTAATCGGTGGCGAGATGCTTGTGCATGTCGCGCTGGAACCACACTTCCACCACGGTACGCAGCGGCGCGGGATCAAGCAGCGCGAGGCTCAAGCTTGTGAGCGCAGTGTCCCACGGAAAAGTGAGCGTCGGCAGCACGTGGCCGCTTAACGTGAGCAGCACGGGACCGTACGCGGAGTCCGGAGTGCGGCGGCGCGCGGTGAGCAGATTCTTGAATCCGTTCTGGTAGAGATTCCACAGCGCTTCGCTGTCTGTACTGAGCTGCGGCAGGTGGCCGGAAAAATCGGAATTGCCCGGCGTGAATGCGGAGCGAACGAGGCGCTCGAACTCCTGCTCGTTCGCGCGATCGACGTCGTCGAACGATTCTTGCAAGTGCCGGTAAAGCGCTTGAGCCTGCGTCGCATCCGGCGCGATCGCGTTGACGTAACGAAACGTCTGCGTCTGGCCCGGAGCGAGATGAACGTCGTACTCAAGCACGCGCGCGCCGGCGAGACGGGGCGCTTTCGGCGTCAATCCCTGCACGGACGCGGTGCCGGATCGTACGGATTTGAAAGTGAGCGCGCCGCTGGCCGCGTCCCACGACATCACGTTGTCGCCTTCGCCGGGAAGATTAGCCATCCACGCGCCGGTTCCTTTCGTGGTGGCGGCACGCATGTCAAAGCCGATGCGGAAATCTCTCGTCGCGCCGCTGACGTTCTTAATTTGAATCGTCTGCGCCACGGCGCGTTCGCCGGGCGGCAAAAACATCTGCGAGCGAATGTTCAAGCCCTGCGCGTTCTGTTCGCGCACCACGCGATGCGGATGCCACGTGTAGGTGACGGCGTCCTCCGGCAGCCCGCCGGTTGAGATCAGCCGGTCGTTCACCAGCATTTCGCACGTGAGCAGATTGCCCGGCGACCACGCCACGTCTGGTGCGCCGCAACAAACGTACGGCGGAAACGCGATGGCGCTGATGCCAGTCACCGATTTCACGCACTGTGCGTAGCCAAGATCGTTCATCGCGATCGGCAAATTGAAAAGTTCGATGTATGGGTGCGGCATCGGCACGCTGGCAAGACTTTGAAGCGAGGGAATACCCGACAGACGCTGTCCCGCCCTAAAAAAGGGAATCGGCGCCGCGGCCAGTAGCGTCGCGCCAGCACCGCCCTTCAAAAAGGACCGGCGATCGAATTCCACAGTCACCTCGCAACGCAGGCCCGGTGCCGCCGAGAGCCCGCTCAGTGTCGGTATTCAGCGAAGCGAAAGTGTAAATGTTCTTTTGGTGCCAAATCAATCATTTTGTAACGTCGGCGAGCTTTCGTCTGGCCGTACGTCTGGCGGTGACGAAAGCGAGTATGGGTTGCCGGATAAATTGCCAGAATGTTGCCAGATTAGAGCTTGACGATTGCCAGATTAATTGCCAGAATATTGCCAGATCAAAAGCTTAAAGGGCATGTATGGAATTCATCCACGAACTACCAACCTGGCCGAATCTTAACTGGGACGAGGCAAAGATATCACCGCTCGTTGCGAACGTCTGCCGCCAGCAGGGTGTGCTTATCGGCAGGATGAGCACGTACGGATTCAGCGCCCGGCAAGAGGCGATGCTGAAGGCTCTCACCGAAGAAACGGTCAAGTCGTCTGCGATTGAAGGTGAAGTGTTGAACGCCGACGCGGTGCGGTCGTCGATCGCGCGCCGGTTGAAGCTCCATGTCGCCGGCGTCTCCCAAAAACCAGACCGCAACGTGGACCGCGTGGTCGCGATGATGATCGACGCCACGAGCCACTACGAAAATCCGCTCACGGCGGACCGGCTCTTCCAGTGGCACACCGATCTTTTCCCCGGCGTTCGAAGCAGTACCGACGCCTTCCCAGTGGGCGCGTGGCGTGACGACAAGGAAGGCCCGATGCAAGTCATCTCAGGCGCCGTCGGTCGCGAAAAAGTGCACTACGAAGCTCCGGCTGCGGAAAAAATAGAAGGAGAGATAGCGCGATTCCTCGCCTGGTTCAACGAAACGACCGATGAAGAATGGGTTTTGCGCGCCGGTGTCGCACACTTTTGGTTCGTTACCATCCACCCGTTCGCGGACGGCAACGGCCGGATCACGCGCGCGATCACGGAAATGGCGCTGGCGCGTTCGGACCAGCGCTCGCAGCGTTTCTACAGCATGTCGTCGCAAATTCTGGAAGAGCGCGCGACCTACTACCAAATGCTCGAGCAAACTCAGCGCGGAACGACCGACATCACCGGGTGGCTCTCGTGGTTTCTCGAGTGCCTCGGCCGGGCGATCGCAAAAGCAGGATCACTGACGGAGGGAGCGCTGGAGCAGGAGAAATTCTGGCGCGCGATCGATGCGCGGGGAATCACTCTCAATGAGCGGCAGCGCAAGATGCTGAAGAAAATGCTGGGCGGACTCAAAGGTAATGTCACGACGTCAAAGTGGTCCGACATCGTGGATTGTTCGCAGAGGACCGCTTACACGGACATTGAAGCGCTCGTAAAAGCGGGCATTCTGAAAGACAACGAAGCCGGCGGACGTAGCACGTCGTACTCGCTCGCGGATATCGCATAAGCCGATAAAAAATGGTGGAGGCGGGGGGAGTTGAACCCCCGTCCGAGAAGCCTTGCAACGCGAAGACTACATGCTTATCCCGATCCGAAGGTTTCGCCGGAGGAGCTCAGAGCGGGCAAGAGGCGCCTCCAACTAGTCCGATGATCTCGCCGCCGCAATGCGGACCGAATCACGGCAACCAGCCTACTGTGTGACGCCCGACCCCAAACGCGTAGGTAACGCCTGGGCGAGCGCGTAGCCTAATTTAAGTTAGGCTGCGAGTGCCAACTGTGAGTTGCCAGTTGTTTTGTTTCACTCGATTACGGGCGAGTGAAGCCCGGCATGCCTTCGAGCCGCGACAACTTCCGTCGAAACCGTGTCGCCCCCAATGGAAACACTATTTTATCACCTGCAGCGGGCTGGGAGCAAAACGCAGTGGCGCACGGTGCTTAACTCTCTTCGGCGATCGGCTTGCCGCAGATCTCCGCGATGCGGTCGGCGATGCGCTTCGGCCTTATATAAGTGAGCGAAGTGAAAGTGAAGCTGCCGCCGTCGTTGCCGTGCACTTTGTACACATCAGTATTCGCGATGCGCTTGTGCGTCACGTGATCCACTGAGTTGCGCAGCATTTTGAAGTCGCTGACGACGCCGTCTTGCCGGTAGTGGAAATTCAAAGCTTCGGCGTCGATCACAACGCGGTTGTTCCACGGCAGCACGCCGCGCTGCCCAAAAAATCGCCCAGCGTAGAAGAAACACAGCGACGCCAGCGCCCATTGCGCGCCGCCGAGCACGCTCCAAAACGGCGACGCGTGAAATTTCATGACGGAAGACACCACCATCAACAGCGCGCAAATTCCAAGGAACCAACTCACCAGCGCGAAGAGGATGAAAATTACGAGCACCTCGCGGGCGTTGTGGAACGTCTCGGGATGCTCACCTGGCACTTGGACCGTCGCGCTCATCGCACTCCTCGATACACACACCGTGATGCGAGCAACCTTAGCAGTGAAAATTTTTGCCTCCTAGCGACACGACGGGACAGCACGGGGCAATTCAGGACAACGGCCGCAGGCGGGCAGCGAGGTTAGCGTGTCACTCGTTAGTCCGCACGCGGATCAGCTCAGCAAACGCGGGATATTCGGCGACGAGCTTGGCGCGGTCGCCAGTTTCGTAGTCGTCATACTCGAAGCCGGGCGCCATCGTGGTGCCAAGCAGCGCGAACTTGCCGCCGTCGCGCAGCCGCGAACCCTGCCACACGCCGCCGAGCACATTGTGCTGCAGCTTCTCGCCCGCAAGAATGTTTTGGCCGAGTATCACCACGTCGCCCGAGCCGCCGGGGTGAAGCTGCAACATTTCCACCGGGTCGCCCAGATAGAAGTGGAACATTTCGTCGCCACGCACGCGGTGCATCGCGGACATCGATCCCGGCGTGAGCATGTAGTAGATCGCCGTCGAGAGTGACCGCGCCGCGGGATAGCCCGGCAGCACCTCGCGCGGCACCGAGCCCGCCGAGCGGTACGTTTCAGCGAAAAAGCCGCCCTCCACCGGATGCGGCTGCATGTTCAGCGCTTTCATGATCTGTTCCGCAGTGATGGACATTGCGAGCGGGCACTCCCAATTTCGCGCGTGGCGTAGCGCGATGCGGCGCGGCAGTTTGCAACGGAGTTCAGGCTACTTCGCGGCCAGCTTGGAGTAAAGGTTCCTGTCAGCAGGGGCGCGCTTCACGCTGTCTGAGCGGGAACCGGCGCAGGACTCGCGCCGCCATCGCTCGGCCGCGGCTCGCGGTAGATCCAGAATGGCAGAAGCAACACGATCTGCGTAATCCACATGGTGAGAATCACGTACAGAAAAACGACGCCGTTCGAATTTGCCGCGGTCGCGTTTGTTTCGAAAGCGCCGACGCGGAAACCCAACAAAGTCGTCAGCGCCGCGCCCGCGAAGCAGTCCAGCCAAAACATGCGAATCACGATCGAGACGCGCGCGATCGATTTCGGCGATTGGCTGGTCACAGTACCGAATTTCGGGCTTCGGACTTCACGCGGCGCAGTCTCGCCACGAAGTGTGCCGGCTGAGTTGCGCCAGGTTTCGATTTGCGCGAGCAAGTCAGTCGCGAGGCGGCCATTTTCGCTCAGCGAAGCGCCGCGCCACGTGCGCACGCCAAACACTTCGGCGGTACCCGTCTCGCTCGCGGTCACGATGTAAAGTGTCGGGCTTTTCATCCAGCCCACCGGCCCTTTTCCCAAGTACGCCGATTTGATTTCGTCGCGACGAAGCGTGAACCGCGTCTCCTCGCCGCGATAGACGAGCAGGTTATTTTCAAACGTAAGGATGCCCAGGTCCCACGCCCAAGTCGTGTCAAAAAGACGCGGCGCCGCGCCGGGCGACACGCTCACCAGAATGCCGTCGCGCGAGATTTCCCGCCCATCTTCTTTCGCGAACTTCGCCCGCAAACGTCGTTCCAATTTGCGTTCGCCAATGCACGTGAGAAAGTTCTGCAGCGTGATCGCGAGGGCGATCGCCACCACCAGCCCGAGCGTGTAACAAATCACAAGCGGCGGGCCGGATAGGTGTCCGCGCTCTGCTGCAAGCGCCGTAATCGCGGGCGGCAGCCCAGTGGCGGCGAGCACGATCCAGCCTCTGCGCTGCGAGGCCGCGGCTTTGTACCCTGTGGAGTAAATACGGCTCGCGCTCAGCGCGGCTGGCGGGATCTCGTAAATATCGGACGGCGGTTCGGTGGCACGTGCAAGAAGCTGCGGGATCTCGCTCTCGGGGATGCCGCCCAGCTTGGCGAGGCGCTTGATTCGCCCGAGCGTCGATGGATGCGTGAGCATCTTTTCGTCGAGCTTCCCCCAATGGATCGGCATCGAGTTGAGGCTCGAAATTTTCGCGAGTCCGGTGATCAAGCTTGCGGCGTCGCCGGTGATCTTCACCGAGCCCGCGTCCGCCGAAAATTCGTTGCGGCGCGCGACAAAGAACACTCCAAGGAGAAAGACGCCGTAAATCACCGGTCCGATCGGGAAATTCGGCGGAATCAGCTTGGGCCACACAGTCGAGCACAGCACGGCCACTGCGCCGATACTCACTACCGCCAGAATGCGCCATACGCCGTGCCTGCTTTTCAGGTGCGTCACTTCGTGCGCGACGATCGCATCCACTTCGCCCTTATTCAGGTTTTTCAAAAGATAGTCGGTGAGAAAAATGTTGCGGCCCGCGTGTGCGAACGCGTTGGCCATGCGCATCTGTTCGCTGGGCATCAGATAAATCTGGCCGAGCTTCGCTTTACCTTTTGCAGCGATCTCAAAGATCCGATCGCGAAGCACACCCGCTGAGAGCGACTGCAGCACCATCCCCATCGCGGCGGCGTACCGGCGCTGAGCCCACGCAACCACGATGAAAAAGATGAACACGATAAACAGCACGCTGCTCGGGTTCTGGCCGATCAGCGGTATCGCGACCACGAAAAACAAAACGGGCAGAAACAGGCGTGCGACAGACCATATCGATAGCCACGCAATCTGCGATCGCGTTTGCCGGATCCCGCGCAGACGCGTGAGCGGGGCCGACAGCATCGAACACGCCAGCAATACGACGAATGGCGGAACGAGCCACAGCGACGAAATCAGTACGGAGATCACCGGTCGATCGGCCAGCGCCGGTGCAACGCGTGTCGCGAGCAGCCGCCACGCTCCGTCGAAGTGCAACAGATCGACCGCAAGCCACCAAAAAAGCAGTCCGCCGACAGTAGAGATCCACATGAATCGCCGATGCGCGAAAACCAGCGACGGTATGTCCGCCTCTTTCACGTGCGCGGCGCGCGCGCGAAACCAGAAAACCGCCACGAGCGGCAGTACCAGCAACGCTCCAAATACAATCGCGATCGTAGCGAGCGCCTCGCGATCGAACCCGTACCCGAAGCTGATCGATTCCGGCAACTGTTGCTTGGGCGATGCCACGGACGAGTAGGAGTAAAAGCATTCCTCGGCGGTGAAGCGCTGCGGTCCACCGCCGCACGCGAGTTTCATGTCCGGTGGAAGCTCGATGTAAAGATCGAGCGATTCGACACCTGCTTCGTGCAGCAGCGCGCCAAGCTTCATGGTATCGACGCTTCCGCTGGACCAAAGCCCACGCTTATCGAGCACCGCTACGCACGTAACGGAAAGCCCGCTCATGTCCGCACCGAGCTTGTCGTCGATATCGAACTGGTTCGGCACGCAGCCGAGCGCGTCGGGAGCTTTTACCCGGACGACGGAATCGAAGCGGCGATCAAAGCAGACTTCCAAATCAGGATAAGCCGCGGGCGGATGGCTCGCGTCAATGGTCAGGAGGGCGTGGTTGGGCATCGCGCAGTCGGAAGGGCCTTCGTCGTCACGATCACGCGCGGTCGCCTGCGCCCGAGCCGTGCCCGCGCACGCTACCCACACCCAAATTAGGAAAACCGCCAGAAGCGCACGAAAGCCCCGAGACGCCATGCACCCGCCAAATGTGTAGAATGACTTCCAGGGAAAGTATCACAAATGTAGACGAAATGCTCACCTCGGAGCTGGTGTGAAAGTGCCGTAAACGTAACATCTGGCTTGGTTTAGGCGCTGTGCGCCCTGCGACTGATTCCAAAGTACAGCTAACTCGTTGGTACGCCTCCGGCTCGTCTGCGTTGACACCCCCCTGTACCGTTTTCATAATCAAATCGAGGCATAGTCCCTGTGACCGCTCGCAAAACTCCGCAGGATAACGGGCTGGAAGACGCCGTTTCGCGCGCCCTTCGCGACAACCTCGCGCCGCTGCAGCGCACCGCTGACGAGCTGCACCACGCTTACGCCGACCTGGTCGCCGCGTGCGCGTCGAGCCGTCCCACGAACGCGTTGCCGTCCTTGCTCCGTGCCCAGACCGCCGCTTCCGCGCTGGCCGCCGGACTCTCTGTACTTTCCAATTTTGTCGCTGTCGCACTCAGCCCGCGCGAGCAGCACAGCGTTGCGGGTGCAGCTGTTGCTGCTGTCGCCGCTGCTACTCATCACGAAGATTCTGACGTCGCCGTCGAAGACGCCGAGCCGGAAGCCGACGAACCGGTCGTATCGCACGACGTTCATTCGCACGCCGTCACCGCCGAAGACGAAATTGCCACCGAAGCTCACCTCGAGGCGCACAGTTCCGTCGAAGTACCAGACGAGGCGCTGGTCGCCGAGCCGGTGGTCGAGCACGCCGCCGATGAATCGAAATCCAAGCCGTTCGATGTGGCCGCGCTTTCGTCCGAAATGCAGGACATGCACAAGCGCGCGAATCGCGTCGCCAAAGTCGCCATGCAGGACATCAAGCTGCTGCAGCCCAAGGAAGTCCGCGCCGGCCGCGAGCACAAAGACATCTGCACGCGCCTGAAGGTCGATATCGATAAAGCGCGCAAGGAATACGATCGCCGTTTCGCCGCGATTCACGATCACCCCGTCGATTATTTCCATCACTGGATGGTCGAAATTCTCGCCGGAGGAGATAGCAACGCGCTCGGCGAGTATCCTTATCCGTCGCCCGTCCTGCATCGCTAAATACGGTCGTGCTAAAATTGCGTGTGCGCTATACCTTCGCTCTGGCATTCGTGTTTTCGTTCGCGCTCAGCGCCGTTGCGGCGCCGCGCCCGCAAACGACAAGCGCAAAGACCTCCAAGACCGCGAAGACCGCGAAAAAGAAAACTCCCGCCGCCGCTTCCACCGCGTCCAGCACCCAATCGAAAAGTCTTGAGGATTTGTGCCGCGGCTTGAAGCTGAAGAACGCGACGCCGTATTACGCAAAATTGAGCGCGCTCGCGAATCAGAAGGGAAGCGGCGTCCCAGGTACGCGCGCCGCGCTCGCTCTTGGTTACTACGATCTAGGCAAGGAGCATTACGCGCCGGCAGCGCAATGGTTTTCTCGCGCCATGAGCGATCCGCTGCTCCACGATTACGCGCAACTCTACGGCGCGCAGGCAAATAGCGAACTCGGCAAGCACGCTGAGGCGCTCGCGCAGCTGCAGCAGTATCGAAAGGAAAATCCGGATTCAGTGCTGATGGATCAGGCCGTGCAGCTCCTCGCCACGGCCGCGATCTCCGCTGGCCAGCCGGGAGAAGCGGTCGCCTCACTCGATCAATATCCTGACACGAAAGAAAAGCCCGCGCTGCTTCTCTTGCGCGGCGATGCGCACGCGGCGTTTTCGCAGCCGCTGCAAGCCGCAATCGACTACCAAACGATCTATCTGAAATTTCCAACGAGCGACGTGGCGGGCAAAGCCGGCGAAAAACTCGACAGCCTGCGCGGCGCGCTCGGCGGCAAGTTCCCGACGATTTCCATTCAGCACCAGATCGAGCACGCCAACACGATCTACGGCGCGCATCAGTGGAGCAACGCGCGCAACGAATATTCGCGCCTTGTGACCGAAGCGACCGGCGCCGAAAAAGAACGCGCGGAGCTGCGCGTTCTCGCCTGTGGCGTAGCGCTCGGCGGCAGCCCCGTGTCGATGGTCGCGATGAGCATCTCCGACCCCGACGTCGATGCCGAGCGCTACTACGACCTTGCAAACCACTACCGCCTGCGTGACAAACAGTCCGACATGCTCGCCGCGATCGAGTCCGCCGCCGCGCGCGCGCCTCAAAGCAGCTGGACCGAGTCCGCGCTCTTCATGGGCGGAAATTATTTCTGGGTGCAGCTCGACCGCGACAAGGCCGCCGGATACTACAGACGCTTGGCCGACGGCTTTCCATCTTCACCCGACGCGAGCAACGCCGACTGGCGCGCCGCGTGGGCCGCGATCATCAAGCGCCAGCAGGGAGCCGCGGACCTTACTGTCAAGCACCTCACAAAATTCCCGGGCTCGCCTTACACATCTGACGCGCTCTACTGGCTCGGCCGTCTCGCGGAAGAATCGGACAACACTGCGCTCGCCCGCGCCTACTACTCGAAATTGCAGGAGCGCTTCCCGCAAAATTATTTCACGCAGCTCGCCACCGCGCGTTTTCGCGTGATCGGCCACGGACCGGGCGCGCCGGCTCCCATCCTCGCGACGATTCCTCCCGTGCCTCCTGCGAAACGCCTAGGCGACACAATTCCCGCCGCGGCAGCGACGCGCGTCACCCGCGCCGAAGCGTTGCGCTCCATCGCTTTTGACGCATCCGCCGAACTGGAACTGCGTGCTGCGTACGCCGCCACCGGCGAGCCGCGCCTGCTCCTCGAAGCCGCGAAGGAAGCCGTGAACGCCGGCCACGTGGGCGTCGCGATCGTCACGATTCGCCAGATGTATCCGCAGCTTGAGTCGCGGCCGTGGGCCGAAGTGCCGCGCGAAGTGTGGTCCGCTTCGTATGCGATGCCGTACCAGCAGTCGATTCGCGCGCACGCCGCGCAGGTTGGCGTCGATCCGATGCTCACTGCGGGACTGATTCGCCAAGAATCCGCCTTCACGCCCGATGCACATTCGAACGCCAACGCCTACGGCCTGATGCAGCTCGAACCGAAAACCGCGCGAATCCTCGCGCAGCGCAATCGCGTTCGCTACTCCTCATCGCTTCTCGTCGATCCCGATTTCAACATTCGCATCGGCACCATCTACTACGCCGGCCTCCGCAAAAGTTATGGCACGGACGAATCGGCGCTGGCCGCGTACAATGCTGGGGAAACGCGCGTCTCGCAGTGGACCGCCGGGCAGTCGTATCGCGAGCCGGCCGAGTTCGTCGATTCGATTCCGTTCACCGAGACGCGCGAGTACGTGGAACTGGTTTCGCGCAACGCCGAAATTTATCGAAAGCTTTACGGGGAAACGAATGAAGCCCGCAAATCCGCAGCCAATCGAGGCGGCAACTAAGTTCGAGCTGTCGCACAAAGTCGCGCTATTCACCGAATCCGTGATTCGCGAAATGACGCGCCTCGCCATCGCGAATAAAGCCGTCAATCTCTCGCAAGGTTTCCCGGATTTTCCAGCTCCCGCCGAAATCAAGCGAGCCGCGCAGGACGCCGTCGCTGCCGACATCAATCAATACGCGATCACCTGGGGCGCGAAGAATTTTCGAGACGCAATCACCGCGAAGTGGGCCGAGCGCACCGGCATTACCATCGACCCCGAGCGCGAGATCACCGTGTGCTGCGGTTCCACCGAATCGCTGATGTCCACGATGATGGCCATCATTAATCCGGGCGATGAAGTGGTGATTTTCGAGCCGTTCTACGAAAATTACGGCCCAGATGGAATCATCTCCGGCGCCACGCCTCGCTTCGTCAAACTTCACGCACCGGATTGGCGTTTCGATCCCGATGAACTTGCCGCCGCATTCGGCCCCAAGACCAAAGCCATCATTCTGAACACGCCAAATAATCCGACGGGAAAAGTTTTCGAGCGCGCCGAACTCGAGTTGATCCGCGACCTTTGCGTGAAATGGAATTGCCTCGCGATCACCGACGAAATTTATGAGTACATGCTTTATGACGGCGCCGAGCACATCTCGCTCGCCACGCTGGAAGGGATGCGCGACCGCACCGTTACCATCAACGCGCTCTCAAAGACCTACGGCGTCACCGGTTGGCGCGTCGGCTGGGCGATCGCACCGCCGGAAGTCACATTCGCGATTCGCAAATGCCATGACTTCCTCACCGTTGGCGCCGCCGCTCCGTTGCAGGATGCGGGCGCCACTGCGCTTCGATTCCCGCACGATTACTACACGAAGCTCGCTACCGATTACGCCGCCCGCCGCGAACGCCTACTCGGCATTCTCGAAAAGTCCGGCTTCCGTTGCTACAAGCCGCACGGCGCGTACTACATCATGACGGACATCTCCGGGTTCGGCTTCCCAGATGACGTCGCATTCGCAAAGCACCTCGTCACTGAAATCGGCGTCGCAGCCGTCCCGGGATCAAGTTTCTACCGCGACCCGGCGCACGGCCGTCGGTGCATGACCTGGAGCTCGATGACTATGGCCGGATCTTCTCCGGCCGCAGGGCCAGCCACACGCGCTGTCCCGGCATGAAACGGCCGATGTCATCCACGTAGAAATCGCAGCCCGTTTCCGCGCAGGTCATGGTGATCATGCCCTCCCCGCACGAGCTCACCGAGCCTTCGAACAGATTGGTGGTGCCGACGAAGTC
>Ga0209169_10001481_pt1 | contig 14345 bp, 9 predicted proteins | sample HubBroMetageWRM4_FD_188346 | JGI IMG/M metagenome (GOLD analysis project Ga0209169, IMG submission 188346) | Warmed soil microbial communities from the Hubbard Brook experimental Forest, New Hampshire - Hubbard Brook CCASE Soil Metagenome WRM 4... | ecosystem: Environmental > Terrestrial > Soil... | reverse complement strand
TTCGCCGTCAATGAAGAAGAACAACTTGTCCTTGATGATCGGTCCGCCTACGCGGCCGCCAAAGTTGTTGCGCTGGTAGTAGCCGGTTTCGCCGCCAGGGAATGCAGCCACCCCGGAATCGCGGCCACGGAAGTTATAAAACGCCTGACCGTGAAGCTCGTTTGACCCGGAGCGCGTGGTCACGTTGACCGCGCCCGCCGACGTCAACTCGGTCGACAGATCAAGATTCGACCGGCTGATATTGAATTCCTGAATCGAACTCATGCCGATATTCTGAGTGGTGGTACCGACGGTCTCGTCGCTGATGTCCACACCGTCGAGTTCGATTCGCGGAGTACGTCCAAACACGCCGTTGATCGAAATCGAGGAATAGCCGGCCTTGGTGGGATCGAACGTCTGGCCATCTTGAATCTGCACGCCCGGTTCGAGCTGCGCGAGATCCAGGAAGTTGCGCCCGTCCACCGGCAGTCTATCAATCTGGTCGCCGGTGATGACTCCCTGCACCGTGGATTGCTCGGTGTTGACCTGGACCGACGAAGCCTGCACTTCTACCACCTGGCTGGCCTCACCGACTTCCAGTTTGATGTTGCCGGAGGAGGTCACGCCCACCTGCACGGCGTAAGCCCGCTCCGAGGTACGGAAGCCCTTGGCTTCCACCCGCAAAACATAGTCTCCGGGGATCAAGGCACCGGAGTTGAAGGTGCCAGAATTGGTCGAGGTCGTGGTGATGACCTGCCCGGTCGCCTTGTGCGTGATGGTGATCTTTGCCCCACCGACGACGGCGCCCGACGGGTCAGTAATCGTTCCTTGAATACTTCCTTGGCCAACCGTTGTCTGGGCCAAGAGCAGAGTGCTCGAGGCCAGCACGCATGTAACCAGGAGAGTGAGTAGCGCTACACGTTTAAAGCTCATTTATTTCCTCCGCGAACCCGATTTCGCTTTCAAGAAATTGTTGTTGTTGCGGCCAGATTGCTCCGCCGAAAACCACACCTCTGACACCATTCTCAAGAGGTGGTCGCGCAATACAGTGCACACGCATTGCCAAGTGCAATTTCATCGCAAGTGATTGATATCGTTTGATGTTAGCTTAGATTGTCGCAGCTGGTGGATATGAGTTTTAGAATATTGCGATCCACCTATCCGCAAACCCATAACAGAACACTCACAATACGCCAAGCTGCAGTCGACACTGTGACCTACGGTCACTAAGTACCAAAATGGCCCCGTATTGTGAGATTGATTCAGTGCGATTCCGCCCCTGCTAGCAATACCCTCGCACGCTTCGCTGCCGCCTCCGCTTCCGTCGTCTTTCCCAGCCCAACGTATGCCCGCGATAACAAGACGTAAAGTTCAGCGTTACCAGGATGCGAGTGCGAGAGCACCAGAAGCTCGCGAACAACCTGGCTGAACCTTCGTTGTGCAATCATGGCTTCGGCCAGGCCGAGTTGGGCTTCTACACCTTCCGGTTGCAAGAGCAGCGCGGCTTCAAACTGGTCTCCTGCCGCAGCCCCATCCTTTAACCCCAAATACAGCCCTCCGAGCAACAATCGCGCCGGTAATTGGTTAGGGTTCAGTTTCAGGCTGGCCTGAAGTGCATCACGCGCCGCGGCCAGATCACCCGTCATTCTTAATGCTTGGCCGTAATTAAATGCCGCAGCCGCATCACCCGGACGCTCTGCAAACGCCCGTCCCAAACAGTCAGCCGCCACCGCGTAATTCTTCGCCGCCAATTCGAGTTGCCCCAACTGCACCAGCGCCGTCGCAGATTTCGGGTCCATCCCCAAGACTTGCCTGAAGGCTTCGCGCGCTGCACCGGTGCGCTCATCATCCAGGGCGAGCATCGCCCGGTGGAGCAGGTTCTGTTCTTCAATCTTGTCCTTGGGATCGGGCAGCCGTGATGACTCCACCCCGCTGTTCGAACCCGCGGCGTCGAGCGCTCCGAGGTAGCCCAAGGCGTGTAGTTCATCACTCGTACCCGGGCCCGCTGCGCCCGGTGTGGTCTGCGCGGGTATCCTCTTTCTAAGCTCCGCCAGCAGGCCGCGCAGTTTCTCTGCGTTCGCATCCTCGGACTTATAGATATTGCGCAGTTCCTTCGGATCAGCATGCAGATCGTATACTTCCGGCCTTGGCGCTTCAATAAACTTAACCTCGCGGTCGCGCACCGAACGCAACGGCGCCCATCCGAAACGCAATGGATAATCAGTCTCGCCAAAGGCGGTGCGTCCCGCCGCCTCACCAACGAAATATGGCCGCAGTGATTCGCCATCCAGCCGAGCCGGAACCTGCACGCCCACAACATCGAGCACTGTCGGCAGAATGTCGGTAGTGCGCACTTGTGCCGCGACTTCCCTTCCCTTCGCATCCTCCCCTGGCAGCTTCATCATTAGCGGAACGTGCGTGGTCGAGTCATAAAGAAAGATTCCGTGCGTATCTTCATCGTGCTCGCCCAAGCCTTCGCCATGGTCGCCTACAACTACAACCACCGCGCCGTCATACCATCCCTGCTTTTTCAGATAAGCCATAAAATGACCTAGCGCGGAATCGGCATACGCAATCTCGCCGTCATAAAGCCGATCCTTATATAAGGACGCGAACGGCTCCGGCGGCTCATAGGGATCGTGCGGGTCATATAGGTGCACCCAAACAAATCGCGGGCCTGCGCGATGAGCATCAAGCCAGCCTTCCGCGTGTTGCACTACTTCCATGCCGCGGCGCTCGACGCGTCCCCAGCGTTCTTTGGTCTTCGGATGCTCCGGAAAGTTGTCATAGAAATCAAACCCGCGATCGAACCCCGGCGCCAGCTGCTTGCTGTCCAGAATCACCGCCCCGATGAAAGCCGCAGTCTGATACCCCTGCGGCTTCAGCAGTTCCGCCCAAGTGGGATGATCCGCCGCCAGCGGCACCGCAAAATCAGTCACCCCATGGTCGCTCGGCAGCAATCCCGTCAGAATCGTAGCGTGCGAAGTATTGGTGATCGGGCTGGGAGTAAACGCCTGCTCGAAGCGAACGCCATCCTTCGCCAAGCTATCCAGCGCCGGAGTCTCGATCTTCTCGTAACCGTAACAATGGATGTGGTCGGCACGCAGGGTGTCGATACTCACTAGAAAGACATCAGGCGGTCGCGTCTTGTCGGCTCCCGATCCAGCCCAAGCCGCGGTCGCCCAGCAAAATAAGAAGAAACCGGCAAAAACCCTCATGGCCGCAGCCTAGCACAGAGCCGCGGAGTTTCCCGATCTGCAACTCCCTCCCACTGCGGGTCGGATCGTAACGTACCAGCACCTCCGGTAGGCTGACTCGGATTCCACCTGTGCTGCAATGAGTCATGTCCCCCGCCTGATCGCCGAAGGAGTGATTTGGAGCCGATTGGTCAATTGCTTTCGCCGGATTTCATGCCCCACGGCTACTGCTATCTCTGGGATCCGTGGATCGTCTGGCTGCACCTCATCTCTGACGCCCTGATCGCGCTGTCGTACTACTGCATTCCCATCGTCCTCATCCACTTCATCCGCAAGAATCGCGACATTACCTTCAATCGCATTTTCTGGATGTTTGGCGCCTTCATCCTCGCCTGTGGCACGACCCACTTGATGGAAATCTGGAACATCTGGCACGCCAGCTATCTGGTTGCCGGCATTCTCAAAGCCATTACCGCAGCGGTGTCCGTGGTGACAGCGGCGATGCTTATTCCGCTGGTTCCAAAAGTCATCTCGATTCCTGCCCGGATGCATTTGCAGGAAACCAACCAAAAACTGGAACAGGAAATCGCCGAACGCAGGCAGTTTGATTCGCCCATCGAGGGGCCCATGCGACGCCGGCTCACGGTCGGATTCATCGTGGCCTTGTCGGTGACGCTGTTCATCAGCGTTTCTTCCTGGCGGGGCACGTTGCGGGCGGAACAAGACGCGTACTGGGTGTCCCACACCCATGAGGTGATGGAGGCGATCCAGCGCGCCTCCAGACATGTGATTGAAACCGAAACCAGTGCCCGGGCTTTTGCCTTGAGCGGACAAGAGCCGCTGCTAGCGCATTACCAGATCGCGCGAGACGCAATCTTCCGGGACGAAGACGCATTGCGTCATTTGACGGCGGACAATCTCAGTCAGCAACAACGCGTCGATGTGCTCGATCCCCAGGTGCACGCGGCCATTGCATTCGCCGCGAGCATCATTGCCAAACGCCGGAATACGCGCAGCTATACGGGTGGTGACGACGCCCTGGAGACCGAGCGACTCATGGATGTGGTGCGCGGAACTACTCGAGACATGTACGCCGAAGAAAGCCGGCTGTTGGCCCAGCGCATTCCACGAATCCAGGCAGGCCAGCGACTGGCGAGGCTCATCGGCATGGTCGGTGCGGTTTTACTGTTGGGCTTATGGGGACTCGGCTGGGTCGCCGTCAACCACGAGATCGACATCAGCGCCCGCGCCCGGGCACAACTCAATACCCTTAACGCGGAGTTGGAACAGCGGGTTCAGCAACGAACCGCAGCGTTGGAATCCGAGATCGCCGAGCGGAAACGGGCCCAACGAGCCAGCGAGCAGGCGTTACAGGAGCTGGCCGACCAAAAGTTCGCCCTGGATCAACATGCCATCGTGGCGGTGACCGACGTCCAGGGCGCCATTACTTATGTCAACCAGAAGTTCTGCGCCATCAGCCAATATTCCGAGGACGAACTGATCGGCCAGAATCACCGCATTCTCAACTCCGGTCACCATCCCAAAGAGTTTTTCCAGCAGATGTATCACATCATTGCCAGCGGCCAAGTGTGGCACGGAGAAATCAAGAACCGGGCAAAAGATGGCTCCATTTACTGGGTAGACACGACCATCGTCCCGTTCGTAGGGCCCGATGGCAAACCGCGGCAGTACGTTGCCATCCGGGCTGACATTACCGAGCGCAAGCATGCGGAAGAGCGCAACGCTCGTCTGGCAGCGATCGTGGATTCCTCCGACGACGCCATCATCAGCAAGACCCTGGAGGGCACGATCACCGCATGGAATCGCGGCGCCGAAAGAATCTACGGCTATTCCGCCTCCGAAGTCATGGGCAAACCCATGCTGCTGCTCTTCCCCCCGGAGCGCGTGAATGAAGAGTCCGACCTTCTGACACGTATTCGGCAGGGCGAGAGCGTTGAGCACTTTGAAACCGTGCGCATCCGGAAAGATGGCGCGAAGATTGACGTTTCGGTGACCATTTCGCCGATTCGCGACAACAGTGGTGCGATCATTGGCGCTTCCAAAATTGCCCGCGACATCACCGAGCACAAGCTGGCGGAAGTGTCCCTGGCTGGCCAAGCAGAAGAGCTATCCCGGCAGGCGGAAGAATTGCTGCGCTCCCGGCAGGCGCTGGAAGCGCAGACACTCACGCTGCGGTCGGTACTCGACAGCATGGCCGAGGGCCTGGTCGCGGTTGACGCACAGGGAAAGTTCACCATCTGGAACCCGGCCGCGCAAAGAATCGTGGGTCTCGGCGCGGCCAATGTGCCTCCCGACAAATGGTCCGAGTACTACGGAACCTACCTATCCGACACGGTAACGCCTTTCCCGATTGCGCAGAACCCTTTGGTCCGCGCCATTCGGGGAGAGAGCAGCACGGCCGAGATGTTTCTACGCAATCCCGCGCTCGCCGAAGGGGTTTGGATCGAGGTCAGTGGCAGCCCGCTGAAGAATAGCGATGGCGCGTTATGTGGCGGCGTAGTCGCATTCCGTGACATCACCGAAAAGAAGGCGGCGGAACGCGAAATCCAGAAACTCAATCAGGACCTGGAACGGCGGGTCATCGAACGCACCGCGCAACTGGAAGCCGCGAAGAATGAAATGGAGTCTTTCACCTACTCGGTGTCGCACGATCTGCGCGCCCCACTGCGCCACATCGCCGGCTTTGCCGGCATTCTCATGGAAGATTGCGCACCCCAGCTCGACGCTGAGGCTAAACGTCACCTTGCGCGAATCCAGGAAGGCACGCGCCGCATGGGAGTCTTGGTCGATGAGCTACTGGCTCTGGCGCGGGTCGGCCGGCAGGCGCTCACCTACCAGCGCACTTCGCTGAACACTCTGGTCGACGATGTGATCACGCTGCTCAAACCCGAGATCGAAGACCGCCAAGTGGAGTGGACAATTGCCGAACTCCCGCAAGTCGATTGCGATCCCACGCTCACCCGCCAGGTATTCCAGAACCTGATTTCGAATGCCCTCAAGTACACGCGCAATCGCGCTCCAGCGGTCATCGAAATCGGGCAGCGAGAGGAAAACGGGCAGACCACCATCTTCGTCCGCGACAACGGGGCCGGATTCGACATGAAATATGCCGACAAACTCTTTGGCGTTTTCCAGCGCCTGCACCGCGCCGAGGAATTCGAAGGCACCGGCGTCGGCTTGGCCACGGTGCAGCGCATTGTGCAAAAGCACGGCGGACGCACCTGGGCCGAAGCTGAAGTGGATAAGGGCGCAACTTTTTATTTCACACTGGGCCAAGCGCCGGCAGTGAAGACGGTTGGGCAAAGCGCGGGTGGGTAGAGAATGGCAACAAAAATCAAGCACGCCGCGGATTTACGCGGATCGTCACGGATCAACCTCAAGAACTATCCGTGTTGATCCATGTGAACCCGTGGCAGGTTTAGGACAAAACTTATGAATGACGTTGAAGTGGACATTTTATTAGTCGAAGACAGCCAGGACGACATTGACCTGGCGCTGCACACTCTGCGCCGTGAGAACCTGGCCAACCATATTTTTGTGGTGCGCGACGGCGAAGAGGCTCTGGACTTTCTTTTCTGTTCCGGCGCTTATGCCGACCGTAACCCGGCACATATGCCCAAGCTGGTCCTGCTCGACTTGAAGCTACCGAAGATTGATGGCATGGAAGTGCTGCGGCAGCTGCGCGCCGACCCCCGCACCGGCACCCTTCCCATCGTGATCATGACTTCCTCAAAAGAGGAAAAGGACGTGGCCAATGGCTATCACCTGAGAGTGAATAGCTTCATCCAGAAGCCGGTGGATTTCGAGCAATTCCGGCAGACGGTCAAGGCCATCGGGCTCTACTGGCTGCTGATCAATCAGCGTCCGCAGAACGGAGTGGTCAAAAAGGCAGCTGCGCCGGTGAAACCATGAGCGAAACCGTCACTATCGATCGGGTCGAAGTGCAGGAAATCCGGGCCATTGTGCGCTTCTCGGCCCTGCTGGTCGAGGACAATCTGGCGGACAGCGAACTGGTGTTGCGCGAGTTGCAACGCGCAGGCTTCGAGGTCACCTGCGACGTCGTCCAGACCGCCGACCAGTTCCGGCAGAAATTGCAGACCACCACGCCCGACGTTGTGCTCGCCGACTACAACCTGGGCTCATGGCGAGGCATGGAGGCGCTGGAGATTCTGCGCAGCGCGGGCTTGGACATTCCCTTGATCCTGGTGTCCGGCGCCGTGGGTGACGTGACTGCGGTCGAGTGCATCAAGCAAGGCGCAACCGATTATGTGCTCAAAGACTCGCTGACCCGCCTGCCGGCGTCGGTCCGCCGCGCGCTGGAGGAAAAGCAAGCGCGGAAGGAACGGCGGCAGGCGGAAGCGGAGTTGGCCAAGAAGGCCGAGGAACTGGCTCGCTCCAATCGCGATCTCGAGCAATTTGCCTACGTGGCTTCGCATGACTTGCAGGAGCCGCTGCGCATGGTGGCCGCTTACACCCAACTTCTCGCCCAACGCTATATCGGCAAACTTGATGAAAATGCCGACAAATACATCCGCTACGCGCTCGAAGGCGCACTGCGCATGCAGACACTGGTGCAGGACCTGCTCGAATTTTCCCGGGTGGGCCGAAATCGCACGAGCATCCCGCTCTCCTGTGAGGCGGTCGTGCAGGAGTCGTTACAGAATCTGCAAGCGGCGTTGCTCGAGAGTAAGGCGATGGTCCACTTTGAAAAACTTCCTACCATCAGCGGCGATCGCACCCAGTTGGTGCAACTCTTCCAGAACCTGATCGGCAATGCCATCAAGTTCCGCGGGGAGCGAACCCCAGTCATCACCGTGAGCGCGGAAAGGACCCCCGCCGAATGGGTGTTCTCGGTCCGCGACAATGGAATCGGCATCGGCGCTGAATACGTCGAGGCCATTTTCGTAATTTTTCAGCGGCTGCACACCCGCGCCGAGTACCCCGGCAATGGCGTGGGGCTGGCCATCTGCAAAAAGATCGTCGAGCAGCACGGGGGCCGTATCTGGGTAGAAGCAAAGGCCGGAGAGGGTGCCAGCTTCAAATTCACGTTACCCACCACTCCCGCCGATGGAGAAGGAAACCACGCTGATGAGAGACGCGCCTGACATTCTGCTGGTGGACGACAACCCGGCCGACGTGGGACTGACCTGCGAGGTGCTAGCCGGGAGTACGCACCATGCCAACATTCACAATGTCCCTGACGGCGAAGAAGCCATCGCTTTTCTTCGCCGCCGCGGCAAGTACAACGCAGCGGCCCGCCCTGACCTGGTCGTACTGGACTTGAACATGCCCCGCAAAGGCGGGCAGGCGGTACTGGCGGAGGTAAAGACTGACCCTTCGCTCCGCACCATTCCCATCGTGGTGTTCACCACTTCCCACGCTGACAAAGACATCACCCACAGTTACGAACTGGGCGCGAATTGTTACATCAGCAAGCCCGGCAACCTGGGAGATTTTTTCTCCGCCGTGCAATCCATCGAAGAATTTTGGTTTGGCTTTACCAGACTGCCGCATTAGGGAGAAGCCATGAACGATCAAGCCACACGCGTGCTGCTGATTGAAGACAACCCCGGCGACGCCGACCTTGTCCGGCTTCGGCTGGTCGAAGGCAACTCCACGGTGGAAGTGAACTGCGTCGACCGCCTCTCCGATGGCATCGCGTCTCTCGGGCTGCACCCGCCCTCGGTAGTGCTGCTTGATTTGAACCTGCCCGACAGCCACGGCGCCGAGACCTTTCGCGCCGTGCTCGCGCAGGCGCCCGACGTGCCGGTGGTCATCCTCTCCGGACAAGACGACGAAGCGCTGGCCCTCAAAGCCGTCCACCAGGGCGTGCAGGATTACCTGATCAAGGGCGATATCACCAGCAAGCAGTTGGAGCGCGCCATGCGCTACGCCGTCGAACGCCAGGCGCTGCTGCGCTCGCTCGAAATTACCCGCAAACAGCAACTGGAATTCAAGAACCAGTTTCTTTCCCACGTCTCGCACGAACTGCGCACTCCCCTGACCTGCATACACCAGTACGTCACCATCCTGCTGGATGGCTTGGCCGGGCCGATGGCCCCGGAACAGACCGACCACCTGAAAACCGTGCTCAAGAGCGTGAACCAGTTGCACGCCATGATCCGCGACTTGTTGGAAGCGACACGGGCGGAAAGCGGCAAGATCCGCGTGGAACCGCGGTGCATCTCGATTGGTGAACTGGTGCAGCAGGCCGTGACCATGATGCGGCCCATCGCCGGGGAGCGCCAAGTCGGCCTCGAAGTCGGCCTCGACAGCCGCATTCCCCTGGTATACGCCGATCCTGACCGCATTCTCGAAGTGTTGATCAACCTCACCGACAACGCCATCAAGTTCACCGAGCCGGAAGGCGCAGTGATGGTCAAAGCCAGCATGGTCGAAGCCGACGCTGATGCGGTCTACGTTTCGGTGACCGACACCGGCCGCGGCATCACGCCGGACGCCAAAGCGTTGATCTTCGAACGCCTCTACCAGGACCCCGAATTAATCGACAACAACCGCACCGGTTTGGGTCTTGGCCTCTTCATCTGCCGGGAACTGGTAAAGCTGCATGGCGGAAAAATCTGGGTGGCCAGCGAGCCCGGCCAGGGCAGCACTTTCACCTTTACTCTGCCGGTGTATTCGCTGGCCAAGCTTCTATCCCCGGTCCTCGTCCACGAGAGGAATATCCGCGGCCACATCTCACTGGTGAAAGTAGAACTCACCCCGCTCTCCAAGCTCCCTCGCGGCAACTGGCGGGAAGTCTGGCAGCAGGCGCTGGAGACGGTGCGCTGCTGCGTATATCTCGATAAGGACCTGGTCCTGCCGCCCATCGGCGGTTCTGCCGCAGCACAGACGTTTTTCGTGGTGGCGTGTACCGACCTCGCGCGTGCCGGCATCATGATGGCCCGCATTCGCGGACAACTGGAACGCAACGAAGAACTGAAGGCCAGCGCGACACTGGTGATTTCCGCGGTGCCCGTGGACTTCCCCTCACCGCCCGCAGGCTCGCCGCTGGACAAGCAAGTCCAAGCCGTCGCCGGCCGCGTCACCGAAATCATTATGGCCAGCCTGGCTCCCGAGGCGGCAAGCCGGGGCAACGGCCACGCCTCCGCAAATTCCATTCAGCAAGTCCAATCCAAATAAAGGAGAATGCAAATGTCCAAACCGAAAATCCTGATTGTCGACGATGATCCCGACCTGCGGCGCGCCCTGCGGCTGCGTCTGCGCGCTAACAACTACGAGACCGTTCACGCCCAGGACGGTTACAGCGCCATCACCGTCGCACAAAAAGAACGTCCCGACCTGATCGTACTGGATCTCGGTCTGCCCGCCGGTGACGGTTTCGTTGTCCTGCAACGCCTTCAGAGTCTCGATCATCTGGCAGGCATTCCGGTTGTAGTATTGACCGCGCGCGATCCCCAGAACAACGAAGAACGCGCTCTCAAAGGCGGCGCCGCAGCTTTCTTCCAGAAGCCAGTAGACAACGCTGAGTTGCTGGATGTAATCCGCGCCAGCTTGACCGATTCGCGCACTCCAGGAATGTCCCCGTCCTGAGGCGGAGCACTCTGGCCAGAACCCGGCCTGGTTCGCTAGGCCTTGGCCAGATATTTCGTTAGCCGCTCCCAATAGTGCTCTTTCCATCCCGAACTGAGGGATGCGAAAAGGCCTTCCGGGAAGCCGGTGTGATCCAGAATCACGCGGGTCTGAGACGCCTGCACTTTGAGTTCGAATTTCACCAGCGAATAAACACCCGGCTCCCAATAAGCGGGCCGCCAAGCCTGCACGATTCGCTGATCGGGCACCAGTTCGATGTTACGACCCACGATAACCCCTCCAAACAACGCAAAAGCACCGCCTGCTTCCGGGCTCACCGTTGCCGCCTCACCGGAAAACGCAGTGAACAGCTTGGAGTCCAGCAGAATCTCGTAAACACGATGTGAGCTGGCTTTGAGATCGACTTCCTGATGAAGATACGTCCGCGCTTTGTCCGCGCCAGTGCCCGGCGCTTCCGCCATAGTCTGCTGCACCCGAGCTCTCGCCGAACCCAAGGCCATTCCAGCGAAAGCCACCGCACTGCCTGTGATCACTTGCCGTCTGGTGGGCGCCGGACTCAGTGCCTCCAGTTTTTGCGTATCGCTCATGGTTTCCTCCCAACCTTCACCAATGGCCTGGACTGCCCAAGCATCCCCATCCGAACACGGCGTCAAAATATGTTCAAGATAATGTTTTGCTACACGGATCGCTCTCGCTGACGGACTCCGCGACGCAGACATGGCAGTCGCGCTCAAGCTCGGAGGCTGCGATACTCGAATATGGTAGGACGGGGGTCACGGACAGGTCGCAGTTGCCCCAAACAGCGCTCACTAGGATCGCGAAAATTCAAAGGCGCGCCATCGTTGAATCAGACGACGCGCCCGGTCACCGCGGATGCTTTACTGCAAGAGTTTCAAATCGTTCTCAGCATCATCCACAAAATATAGCTCCTGGCCTACGGCGGCCAGCCCGAACAGCGCGCCGTTTCCCGGAGGGCTGCCGCTGCTGTCCAGCAATACCTTTCCTACTTGATGGCCGGCCGGCGTGGTTTCCACTACATAGCCATCGTCGCCATCCGCGGTAATGATGTTCCCATTGGCAACAATCAGGCCCAAAGGATCGTTCAGGCTGCCACCGCTGGTGACCGTTCTTCCCGTTCCTCCTGACGAAGTTCGGGTCAGCGGATTCGAAATGGCGGCAATCCGATTGTTAAGGCTGTCCGCCACATAGAGGATCTGATTGCCGCTATTGAGTCCCACACCGGTAGGTCCGATCACCAGTGCAGCGGGATCGGTCCGTTCGGAAAATCCCGAGCCAATCACGGTCATCGACTGCAAGTTGGGTGCCCCCGCGTTGGGAATGGAAAGGTCTAACCGCACCACGGTTCCCTGGTTCACCACATTGCCCCCGCCGGCGAGCGTGCCGTTGAGCACGTTGGTGACGAACAGGGCGACCTGGCTTCCGCCGTCAGCTGCCGTCATGTCCCACGGCCCATTGATCAACGAACCGAAGAAAGTTTCCTGTACGTTCCCCGAGCTATCGAGAACCAGAAGGCATCCCGCCTCCGCGGTTGCTGATGTCCCATCCGTTGTGGGCAGGCTGCCGACGATCACCCATCCCGATTTCAGCGCCACCAGCGCAGTGGTTAATCCGATTCCTCCCGGACACGATCCGGGAAGATAGTTGGCATCAATTTGTGCAAACAAGCTGACGCCGCCGCTCGGTGAAATCTGCACAATCGTGGTTCCAGTTCCTTGCAGATTGGCGCTGTTGTTGAAATTACTAACCAGAATGTTTCCCTGCACCAGCGATCCCGTGGTGGCAGGTACCACCGCGACCCCGTAGGGATTCACGTCGCCATTGCTGGGAACAGTTGAAGCCACTTCAGTGATGCTGTGGGCATACGCGCTGGTCCCGGCTACCAGCATTGTCAGAATTAAAGCCGCTAGCCGCACACGGCGGCTGGCCTTGTTCGAATTCGCTGCCATTCGATTTGACCCTCCTAGGTCCGGCGATTTTCGCCGCTTGTCGCCCAAGAATGTTATGAGGGTTGGCTTGAATAACTGTCAGGAAATTGTCAAATCCGTGTCAATTTCTATACGCTGCGGAGCCCATGAAGAGGCACTGGCGACAAGACGAAGCAAGATCGCTATCGAGCAGAATGGCGCGGACATTCCAAGAGGCGGCGAATTTCGGTTTCCTCGATCCAAACAACAGAAACAAGGTTAGAGTAGTGGGCTACTGTTGAAAATGAAAGTAGCCCACTACCGGGGTTTGTACCAGGCCGACGGCGCTTTTTCCGCCAGTTCAGGCCAGATCGTAGCGATCAAGGTTCATCACCTTGCTCCACGCCGCCACGAAGTCCTTCACGAACGTCGCTTTCGAGTCATCAGACGCGTAGACTTCTGCGAGCGCCCTGAGCTGGGAGTTCGAACCGAAGAGCAGATCGACACGCGTGCCGGTCCACTTCAGTTTGTCCGTCACCCGGTCACGCCCCTCATACACGCTTTCGGATGTAGGCGAGGCCTGCCACTTGGTGTTCATGTCGAGTAGGTTGACGAAGAAATCATTCGTCAACGTCTCGGGACGCTTGGTGAAGACGCCGTGCTTGCTCTGCCCGAAGTTCGCATTCAGGGTGCGCAGGCCGCCGATGAGAACCGTCATCTCGGGGGCAGTCAGGGTCAGCAACTGCGCTCGATCGACCAGCAACTCCTCGGCTGACAGCTTCTGTCCGCTGCGGAAATAGTTACGGAAACCGTCCGCAACCGGCTCCATTACGGAGAAGGAGTGCACATCGGTCTGCTTCTCGGAAGCATCCGTGCGCCCCGGCGAGAAAGGAACCTTTACTTTGTGACCAGCCTTTTTCGCAGCTTCCTCGACGGCCGCGCAGCCGCCCAGAACGATCAGGTCTGCGAGCGAGACCTTCTTGCCTTTCTTCCCGTTCGACCCCGGACCGCTAAATTCTTTTTGGATCGCCTCCAGCTTCTTGAGAACCTTCGCCAGCGCAGCCGGCTGGTTCACTTCCCAGTCTTTTTGTGGCAGCAGGCGAATGCGCGCCCCGTTCGCTCCACCGCGCTTGTCGGAGCCGCGGAATGATGCCGCCGATGCCCAGGCAGTCGTGACTAACTGGGAGATCGACAGTCCGGACTTGAGGATCTTCGCCTTCAGAGCAGCTATTTCCTTTTCCCCAATCAACTTATGATCCACGGCGGGAACCGGGTCTTGCCAGACCAGCGTCTCCTTCGGAACCAGCGGGCCAAGGTATCGCGAAATCGGCCCCATATCGCGGTGGGTCAGCTTGAACCACGCCCGCGCAAACGCGTCCGCGAGCTGCTCGGGATGCTCGTAGAAACGCCGTGAAATCTTTTCGTAAGCCGGGTCGAACCGCAAGGCCAGGTCAGTGGTCAGCATGGATGGCGCGTGACGTTTGGAAGGGTTGTGCGCATCCGGCACCGTACCGTTGCCTGCGCCATTTTTTGGCGTCCACTGATGCGCGCCAGCCGGACTCTTGGTCAGTTCCCATTCATAGCTGAACAGGTTGGTAAAGAAGTTGTTGCTCCACTTCGTAGGCGTCGTGGTCCAAATGACTTCTAAACCGCTGCCGATGGTGTCAGC
>Ga0209169_10001480_pt1 | contig 14347 bp, 9 predicted proteins | sample HubBroMetageWRM4_FD_188346 | JGI IMG/M metagenome (GOLD analysis project Ga0209169, IMG submission 188346) | Warmed soil microbial communities from the Hubbard Brook experimental Forest, New Hampshire - Hubbard Brook CCASE Soil Metagenome WRM 4... | ecosystem: Environmental > Terrestrial > Soil... | reverse complement strand
ACTCCAGGTACTGCTCCAGCGCATCGATCGCCGTGTGATAGTTCGCCGGAAGCCGTTCGGTGCACGCCTTGTACTGCCGGTAGCGCCTCCGGTGCTCGGTCCACCCTGTGGCCATGTTGCGGACCGCGGTCGCGCGGGACTATAGCCCGGCGGCCTGGGCGATGAGCGCGACCTGCGCGGTATCGGGGTTGCAGGGGAAGAGGATCAGTTCGTCGCAGCCCGCTTCGGTGAAGGCGGCGACCGCGTCGGCGACTTTCTGCGGTGAGGTGAGCGCACCGGCGGCGATCTGGTCGGCGAAGTCGCCAATGAAGCTGTAGTAGTCGGTGAGGTAGGCCCGGGCGTGTGCCTCGGCGTCGTCGCCGAGGCTCGCGTAGGCGATGGCGACCAGGCGGGGTGCTCCGGCACGGCCGGCGTCGCGCCAGGCCTGCCTGGCCTTGTCCGCGCCCTGGGCGAACGCCTGCGGGCCGCCGCCGCCCATGACCCAGCCCGCGCCGAACTCGGTCATGCGGCGGAAGGCGGCAGGGGCACTGCCGCCCATCAGCAGCGGCGGGCCGCCGGCTTGCACGGGGGCCGGCCCGATGGGCCCGGCGTGGCCGCGGGGCTGCTGCTCCCAGACTGCCCGCATCTCGGCGAGCTGGGCGTCGAAGGCGCGGCCCCGCTCGGTGAACGATGATCCCGTCGCCTGGAAGTCGTCGGGGCGCCCGCCGACGGCGATGCCGACCCTGAGCCGGCCGCCGGCGATGGCGTCTACCGTGGCCAGCTGCTTGGCCAGCAGCGCGCCGTTGCCCCGGTACGGGCCGATCAAGATTGCTGTGGTCAGTCCGATCCGCTCGGTAACCGCGGCCGCGGCGGCCAGGACCGGCACGGTCTCCAGGTTGCCGTAGACGACGCGGTCGAGCGTTCCCAGGCTCGAGAACCCGGCCTGCTCGGCGGCGCTGGCCCAGTCCAGGATCAGCCGACCGGGAATGCCGGGGATGGTAGACGGAAGACCGATGCCGATGTCCATGGCCCCATTCTCCTCTGGCGCACAGTCATGGCATTCGCCGGATGCGTTCGCCGACACCGTGCTCGAGTGCTGCTGAAACGCTGGCGTATCTAAACGGATGCGGACACGCTCTTGACCTATGACTTCCTCGCGCCAGCTGGTGAGCTCGGGCTCGCCTCTCGAGCCAGAAATCGGCTTTTCCCGCGCTGTGCGTTCGGGACCCTACGTCTGCGTCGCCGGCACCGCGCCGATCGCCGAGGGCGGCGGCACCGCAGCCCCCGGTGACGTCTACGCACAATCGGTCCGCTGCCTCGACATCGCCGAACAGGCACTGCAGGAGGCGGGCGCGTCACTGGCCGACGTGGTCCGCACCCGGGTGATGCTCACCGATATCACGCAGTGGCGCGAAGCCGGTCGCGCCCACGCGCAGCGATTTGCTCACGTCCGGCCCGCCTGCACATTCATCGAGGTGCCACGCTTCATCGACCCAGAATGGCTGGTGGAGTTCGAGGTAGACGCGATCGTCTTGGACTAGGTCTATCGGCCGGTCGGCTGCGGGCCGGCTGCGGCCTCGTCCAGCTCGGAGCGCCAGCGGTGCCGGGCCTGGTCGTAGTGCAGCGGGCCGAGGCTGAACTTGCTGAGATCCAGGGCCACGAGCGCGCGGTAGGCGTCGATGGGAAGGTCCTCTTCGAGCACGATCTGCAGGCCGGTGTTGTTGTCCAGCAAGATCAGCGGCGCTGGGCTGCTGGCGGGCGGGCTGCTGGTCGACGTCTCCTGCCCGGCGGGCGAAGCAGCCTTGTGCGTGCGGCGGCCGGTGGCCAGCCGCCGGACCAGGGCGCGGAGTTTCGCGTAGCTGTCCTCAGCTGCCTTGCTGCCCAGCGCGGACAGGAAGGCCTGCAACGGCAGCGAAGCGAGCACGATCCAGGTGAGATCTGCGGTCTGGCCTCGGCGGACCTCTAAGGTCTCCAGGCACGCGTCGGCCCCGCAATCAGAGAGCACGTCCAGCACCAGCCGCTTGTCCTGCTCCGACAGGACGCCGGGAGAGCTGACGATCACCCGTGCCTGCACCCGGGACTCATGGCTGGGCGGCGGCGATGAAGCCATGATCTGCATTATGGGCCGAAGTGCGCGTAGCCCGCCCACAGCGAGGCGCGGCCGGGGAACTCGGACCGGAGCTTGTCGACCGCGGCGTGCAGGGCGCTGGCCGTGCGGTCACCGTCGATGCCGCCCTGAGCAGCAAGGCTGCGGTAGACCGTGTCGGCGACTGTCGGGGCGAGGTTGTCGGAGATGTGCCACAGCGCGGCGATGACGTGCCGGTAGCCAGCAGTCTGGACCGCCGCGGCCAGGTGGATCGCCTCGTCGGGAAGCGTGAAGCCTCCTGCCGCGGTGTCACAGGCGGACAGGAACGCCAGGTCCCCGGACAGCCGCAGCTCCGCCAGGTCCAGGACGGAGAGCGGCCCGTCGTGCAGCCGGAGCGCCGCCCGGGACGGGCTGAGCAGGTCCTGCGTGCCGTGGCAGGCGAAATGGGCGAGCGGGTGCGCCGGCAGGTCCGCGCGGATCTGTTCGCGAGTGGCGGCGTCGCCGGTGCGGAGCGTGTGCCGGCCAGGGAACCGGGCACAGACCAGCTCGGCCTCGGGATCCACGCCGGGCAGCGCCGGCAGGGCCGGCTCCCCGGGTTCCGCCGGCGGCTCGGAGACCGCGACGACGAGCATCGGCCCGTCGCCCTTAGCGCCCGGAGCATCCGAGTCGCCCGGAGCATCCGGCGCGTCGTCCCGATCTCGCGCGGCGAGAAGGCTGCGCACGGTCGGGGTGTAGGAGCTGGTCACCCGGTCATGCGCCGCGGCGTGCAGCGGGAGGAGACCGAGCAGGCCTGCCGGGCACCACCGCACGCGAGCACCGGCACCGGCCGGCCGCGGGGGACCTATCCGTTCCAGCTCGTCGATCACCGGGCCGGTGATCCGTTCTTGCAGCCACGTGATGCAGGCCAGGATGGTCTGGTCCGCCGCCAGGAACGCGCGCGGGTCCTGAAGCTGGCTCTGGGAGTTCAGCGCTCCGAGATGGGCGATCGCCCGCTGCTGGATCTCCTCGGGCGTGACCCCGGGCAGCGGCAGGACGGTGATGCCCTGGCTGGTCAGGATCAGGGCGTCGCTTCGGATGCGGCTCACGTTCAGCACGGCGACCGGCGTGTCCGCCGCACACCGGACCAGCTCGTCCGCTGAGGGGGGCCGCAACGTCCCGGCCAGCCCCGGCAGCGCCCGGACCTGCCCGAGCGTTTCGTCCCACGCCGCGGCCAGCCGCTGGCGCCGGTCGCCGGCGCCCGGGGAGGCATGGCCGGCCGTGAGGATGCCGGCGGCAGGATCGTCGCCGCCGAGTTCCGTGGCCAGTTCCGCCAGCCGCTGATGCAGGGCGGGGTCTGCGTCGCGGACGTCGTCGAGGCTGCTGCGCAGGTGCAGATGCTGGGTCCAGAGCACGGAGCGCCCACGCTCCAGTACGGACAGCGCGAGCCGCGTGTCACCGGCCGCCAGCGCGCTGGCGGCGGCGTCCGAGGCGAGCCCCGGCAGGCCGGCGAGATGCTGCTCCCTGACCGCCCAGGGCAGGCCGTGCCACACGACGAGTTCCAGCAAGTCGACCGCGGTTTCGTAGGCGGTGGCGGCCTCGGGCCAGTCATCGGACCGGGCGGCCAGTTGGGCCCAAGAAACGGCCGCCATGAGCCGTGCCTGGCGCGGGGCCCCGGGCAGCCCGGCGACGGTACGGAACCCGGCGATCGCCTCCCGCAGGTCCGCCGGTGCCCGGTGCCGCTCCCACCGCAAGGACAGCGCCCGGGCCAGATTGTGCAGCGCGTTCGTGAGCGGGGCCTGACCGGTTCCGGCCGCGGTGACCGCCGCGCGGCCGCAGCCGATCGCGGCGCGCAGGTCTTCCTCGCTGCCGGTCAGCTCCGACCGCAGCCGGTGGGCCAGCCCGGCGCTCGACAGCGCCAGGAACCTTCGGTGCTCGCCCTCCGGGATCCCGCTGACGGCGGCCTGACCGGTCTCGACCGCCTCGTCGAGATCGGCGGGCTGCCCGGTCTCGCCGTACCGCAACTGCAGCGCCAGCCCAAGGCTAGAAAGGAATTCCGCCCGCCGGGGATTCCCGGCGGGCAGGACGCGGGCCGCCTCGCGGCAGTGCTGGATGGCCTCGTCGAGATCGGCCACGTTGCCGGTATGCCGGTAGCGGATCTGCAGCGCGATACCGAGCGAGGCCACGTCGTTCCCGTGCCCGCTCGGATTGTCGGCGCGCAGTGGCGATGCCGCCGTGCGGCGGGCGAGGTCGATGGCCTCGTCCAGATCCGCGAGATCGTGCGTCTCCTCATAGCGGGTCCGCAACGCGACGCTGAGGTCTGTCCGCAGCGACAGCCCGAGAGCCTCGGTGGGCTGAACGGCCTCGGCACCTTCAGGGTCTTCGCCGGGGGGCGCTGCGGACAGCTCGCCGATCGCCTGCCGGATGAGCGCGATGCCCTCGGCGAGGCTGCCAGGATTGGTCCCGGCCCCCAGCATCAGGCAGACGCCCAGGCGCCCCAGGCGGTCTACCCGCTGGCGGGCGCCGGTGGCGGCGGACAGGTCCGACCGCGCCACTTCGGTTGCCTCGGTGAGATCGGCTTCCTCGCCCGCGTGCTCGTAGCGGTTGCGCAGCGCCATCGACAGGACAGAGCGCACGGCCTGGAGGTGCTCTGCGGCCTTCTCGCCGGGGTCGGACAGGACCGCGCGGCAGTGCGCGATGGCGCGGGTCAGGCTCGCGATCTCACCGGTGAGCCAGTAATGGTCGCTCAGCGCCTCGGCGGCGTCCAGCCGGCGCTCGGGCCACGCGCCGGTGTCGGCCCCGCGGATGGACGGGTCCTCGAGGGCATCGATCAGATCGCGGAGCATCCCTGGATCGGTGGCGCCGGACGCGCGCGTGGCGAGGACGGCGAGCAGCAGCGCCCTCGTCGCTTCGGCCGGCTCGCCGGTGCTGGCCAGCCGGCAGCTGCGCCGGGCCGCCACGGCCGCTTCGTCGAGCAGCGCCCGGTCACCGGTGCGCTGCGCCTGCTCGAGGAGCGCCCGGCACAGATTGCCGAGGATGCGGAACGCATACGGATGCGTCTCGGGTACCAGCCGTGCTGCAGCCCGGTGCAGATCCAGCGCTTCCGCGGAATCGGCCGTCGCCTGCTCCGGGCGCCCGCAGGAATCGGCGATGACCGCCCGCAACGTTAGCGCTGCACCCAGATTGGACAGCAGGCCGGCAGGGTCGGGATAGTCCGCGGGAGAGACGTCGATGACCTCGCGGCGCAGCTCCACGGCTGCGTCGATGTCGGCGAGGGCGTCCCGGGGCGCCTCGGCGGCGTCATCCGGCCGCAGCCGGAGCCGGGCTCGCGCCTCCCGGTCTTCGGCGGACTCCGACAGCCAGGCGGGCCAGATATCGGGCGGAGGGCGGAACGACGCCGGCAGGCCGCGCAGTTGCCCGGCGAGCGTGATCGCCGCGTCGAGGTCGGCGGGCTTCCCGGCCTTGTCGTACCGCACCCGCAGCGAATGCCGCAGGCCATGCGTCCAGGCCATAAGATCCTCGCCACCGAGCAGGCCGCTCGTGACCGCCGCCGAAAGCAGGGCGATCGAGTCGTCCAGCGCGGCGTCGCTGCTGGTGAGCTCGAAGTAACGCGACAGCGCCGTGCCGAGATTGCCGCAGATGATCACCTGCTGGCCGGTGCCGTCGGCGTGCTTCATGGCATCGCTGAGCAGCGCGATCCCCCTGACCAGGTGGTCGGGCTGACCGGTGCTCTCGTACCGCTGGCACAGCTCCAGGCCCTGCTGCTCTAACTGCCGCCCGCGTTCGCGCATCATCTGCCCCTATCGGGTACCCAAGCGGTCAGGGCGTGAGGCCCAGGTCCTTGTCGATGATCACGTACGGCTCCACGTCATGCTCTGCTGCCCATCGCCGGACCCGGCGAAGTGTGATCGAGCGGAGCTCGACAAGGCGGTGAAAGGCGGCGAGATGATTCGACAGAGTCCGGCCGGGGCCGCCGAGCCTGGGATACCAGTCGGCGGCGGTGAACAGGCCGTCCTTGCCGGCCAGCACGTCGTGCCGGTTCCTGGCCCACTTTTCCGGGCTGGGGTATTTCTCCAGGCGCATCTGGACGGCGATGTCCTCGACTTCTTTCTGCTGCCGGACGTGCGGGGCCGGCAACGGCGGCCAGGAGAGGTAGTCACCGAAGTAAGCGATGAGCGCTTCCTGCATGGAGGGCGACAGGAAACGCCGCGGGACGGTGATCTGCATGGTGTGCTTGCCCGGCTCGGGCTCTTCCTTCGAGGCCTCCACCCCCGCCAGGATCAGCAGCCGGAAGGCTTCGCTCTGCTTGGCCCGCAGGGCCCGCGGCACGACCGGGATCCACACCGCGACGTCCTGCCCGGTCATCGGCATGGTTGCCTGGGGGCGCAGGGGTACCGCGGAGAGCCCGTACTGCTGGACGCGAAGCGTGTTGGTGTGGCCGCTGTTGCGGATCGTCCAGTACCCGGTCTCGGCGTCCAGGCCGACCGTGACCGGCTCTGACGCCATCCCCTCCGCGGGCGGCGTCTTCAGGTACCGGTGGGTCGGGGAGTCCTGCCCGCCGTCGACGGAGACGTGCAGGACACCGCCGGGGTGGACGGTCTTCGGCTGCGGGGCGCCCGGCCACGCCGGCCGGCTCCTTCCGTGCTCATCGACGTCGCGGAGCCAGGCACACAGCACTGCAGAGTTCGCCGGCATCTCTGAGCAGGCTAGCGTTTTCCGGCGATTCGGGCACATGCCGGATCATTCGCCCAGGTACCTGCGCACTGAGGCACGGAGCCGTTCCGGCAGCCGGCTGAGCAGTTCCTGCCTCCGGCCGACCGGGGAAACGCCCCGCAGGATGTCGGCGATCCGCGTCGGAGCGACCTGCTTGAGCATCCCGGCGGCGGTCCCGGCATCCATCGCCATCACCAGCGACGCGGCGCGGACCGGGGGCATTTCGGAGAGCGCGCCAACCACGCTCGCGGTGTCCGCCTGGTCCACGATGTGCACGATCTCCTCCGTCAGCGGCAGGGCCAGCACGGCCGCCAGGGCGATCGAGCTCATGTGATCGAGCAGCGGTCCATGCCGCTCCGGCGGAAGCATCTGCAGGATGCTCCGCGCCGTGGCCGCTCGCTCCCAGGCGTCCCGGTCCCCGGCCGGCGGCTCCCCGCCGATAGCGATGGCGCTCAGCAGGTTCCCGCCGAGCGCGTCGTCGCAGCGGTTGATGATCCTCGCGGCCTCGTGCCGGGACAGCGCGAGCAGTTCGCCGGCCGCCTTGTCGGTGGGCATGCCCGCGACGATCTGCGCCTGCGTCAGCACCGGCAGGCCGGACAGCGCGGTCAGCCGTGGCCCCGTGCCGATCGGCTGGGCGGTTTTCTCTTGGCGGGCAGGCGGTTCCTGGAGATCTGGCCTGAACGAGGGGGTGCTTGGCGGGTCCGGCTGGCTGGCGACACCGCGCAGGACGGCGGAAACCGTGGCGGCGTCCGGGCGGTCTTCCGGCCGCTTCCTGAGCATCTGGAGAACCAGGCTGGCCAGCGGGCCGCCCTCGCGCGGCTCGGGAGGATTCCTGAACTTGATCGCCGTGAACATCGCCCATTTGGTCTCCGCCGAGAACGGCGCCTCGCCGGTGAGGGCGTAGTAGAGCGTCACGCCGAGCGCCCACAGGTCCGTCCCGGGCCCGGCAGGCTCGCCGTCGAGCAGTTCGGGCGCGAGAAACTCCGGGGTGCCCACGATCGCCCGGTCATCGGTCAGCGGCACCTTGCCGACGATCCGCGCGATGCCGAAGTCCACCAGGTGCACCGACCCATCCGGCCCCACGACGATGTTTCCCGGCTTCACGTCCCGGTGGTAGACGCGTGGCCGGCTCGTGTGGCAGGCGCGCAACCCGTCGAGGACGGCGAGCGCGATGGCCGCGATCTTCTGCTCGGGCAGGGGTGCATCCTTCTGCTCCCCGATGATCTCGCTGAGCGGCCGCCCGGGCACGTAGCCCATGACGATCCACGGGACGCCGCTGCGGCCGACGCTGATCAGGTCGTGCACGGTAACGATCACCGGGTGCTCGACCTGGGCGAGCGCGGTCGCCTCCCGCTTCACCCGTTCCCGCCTGGTCGCGGCGTCCTCGTCCGCGAACGGCCCCGGGATCAGCTCCTTGACCGCGACGGCCCGCTCGAGGTGGATATCGAACGCCTCCCAGACGGTGCCCATCGTGCCGCCGCCGAGCCGCCGTTCCAGCCGGTAGCGGCCGTTGAGCACCTTCCCCGGCGAGGTCAATCGTCCTCATCCCAGGAGAGGGGGGTTCCACCGCTGCCGGGCGACACCATCGGCGCCGGCGTCTGGCCGCCCGGTGCCCCGCCAGGCCGGCCGCCGTGCCACGAGGCGGGCTGGGTGTCCCGGTCGTCGTCGGGCCAGTCGTCGCTGGCTCGCGGCGGCGCAGCCGCGGGGCCGCCGCCTGGCCTGATCCCCGGGTCACCGGGGCCGGGCAGGTACTCGTCCGTGCGGCTGGTCCAGGTTGGCGGCTCGGCGTCTTCGCCGGGCTGGGACTGCCAGTGGTTGCGCCAGCGGTTGGCGCCATGCCAGCGCTGCTCGTGACGGCCGCTGCTGGCCTGACCGCCGCCCGGCCAATACGCCCCGTACGCCCCGCCCTCGCCAGGCGCCGGGGAGGGTGGGAGATTGCCGGGCGCCGGGGGCGGCACTGGGTTGTCGGTTGCCTCAGTCGGCGCGTCGCCATTCGGGTCCGGGCCTGGCAGCGCCCGCGCCGGTGTCCAGATCGCCTGTATGCGGTGGTCGGGCTCCATCTGCAGGGTGGGCCGCATTAGGGCAGTCCCGTCCGGGCCGACGAGCCGGGACCGGAAACTGTAGAACTTCTTGACGTCCTTGAGCTCTGCTTCCCGCGCATGCCCCAGCGCCTCCTCGTAGAGGCCAGGCCGCTGCATCAGCTTCACCGTGACCGGCAGGAGCTCGATGACAAGGAAGAGCAGGAAGAGCAGCAGCCGGGCTGCCGCGACGGTGAAGTTCCCGCTGCTGAGCTGGCTCAGCGCCTCGAGCCTGTTCAGGATGCCGTGCGCGGCCTGGTTGTTCGCGAAGAAGCTGGCCTGCAGCTCGTTCTGGCGCTGCAGCGCCGTGTCGTACTCGGCCTTCACGACCGGCTGCTGGGTGAGCGCCTGCTGGTACCGGGCCTGCTGGTCGGACTTGCTGTTCGAGGAGAGCTGCGCGTCCCGTTGCTGGATCTCGCCCTGGACGTGGTTGATCTGCCCCCGGAGGGTGGCAACCTCGGCAGAGGCAGCGTTGTAGTTCTTCAGGCTGGCCTTCGCGGCCGGCCCGTCTCCCTTCTTCGGGCAGGTCGGGCCGCCGTAGAGCTGGCAGATGTAATCGCTGTAGTACTGGTTCTTCAGGGACGTCCAGTGCGTCACCTCACCGTTGAGATTGGTGAGCTGTTTGTTGAACGCGGTCAGCTCCGGGTCGGATGCCGTGTTGGCCGACGCCGCGCCGTGGGTCGCGATCACGTTGTTCAGGTACTTGAGCTCGCCCGAATAGGTGCTGACCTGCTTGGCCACATCGCTGGCCTGCTGTTGCCGCAGGAACGTGTTGTAGCTCTGCTGCTGCATCTTCGCCATCTGCGCGTTGACCTCTGGCTGGAAGATGCGCAGCACGAGCGGGGTGGAGATGAGCGTGCCGAGCAGCAGCGCGAGTGCGAGCCTCGGCGCCGCCATGGCGAACTTGCGCCGGCTGTCGATGGGCATCGACACGATCAGCCAGCGGTCGATGCCCATGATCACCAGGCCCCAGGCAAGTGCGATCGGGAGCGCCAGAATTCCGTTGATCCCTACCGCGCTCGCGAGGGCGAACCACATGGAGACGGCCGCTACCCCGCTGGTGATGAGGATGGCCCAGCCGAGGCTCTCAAACCTGGCCCGCTCACTCGGCACGAGCGTCAGGACTTCCTCGTGCGCGCCCGCGAGAGCGAGCACGATCTTCCGCAGCTTGTGAAACATCTGCTCGAGCTTCCGCATCATCCGCTCCGAACGAGGCTCGCGGGCCCCCGAGCCTCCCAGCCTAGGGAGCGGGTCGGAAAACAACCCCGCAGCGCTGCGGGGCAGCCACCGATGCAGCCGTTCTCTAATGAGGCTGGGACTAACTTTCGCCATAAGGTCACTGGTTTAACGGAATGGGGGCTCATGAACGGGGACGGCGACGCGGTTCATCGCGCCCTCTCCGACGACGCGGTTCACGAGGCAACCTCCGACGATGAGGTTCACGAGGCACTCTGCGACGAGCTCGGGCGGCTGTCCGGAAGTGCCACGTTCACGATTGCGGAATTCGCCGCGGGCACCGCCAGCATCTTCGAGATCTCCCGCGACGAGCACGGCACACCGAGCGCCGTCAGGTGGAGGTACGCCTGCGAGGACGGCGCGCCCCAGGTCGAGGGGGAGGACCGCTGGTCGGGAGCGATCGCCGATCCGGAGAGGTTCTACCGGTGCGTGGCGCCCAGGTTCATCGTGCGCGCGCCGCAGCCGCTGCCCAGCGGCCTGTCCAGTCTCCTGCCCGGCACGCGCACGGAGGTTCCGGTCTACGCGTGCCGGTCGCCGCTGCCCGAGCTGCTGCGCGCCGCGGTGCGGGAGAGCCCGCTGGCTGCGGGCTATGAGCTTGCGGTGCTGAAGCGCGGGCCGGCCAGCCAAACCGGCCCGGCGCGGCTCGTCCTCACCGGGCAGCCGCTGTTCTCGCCGGGCGAGACCCAGGGCTGCCAGGTCAGCATCAGGGTGACCTGCGAGCCGACGGATGCCGAGGGCACCGCGTTCGCCGTCGTCACCCGCGAGCCGCGCCCCGACCTTCCGCGGCAGGCCCAGCAGCTGCGGCCGCTCCAGATTCAGGCTGCCGTCGTCCCACCGGGCAGCTACGACCTGACCGCGGTGCTGGCCCGGCCCGGGCAGGTCCGGTTCCAGGGGCTGCCCGCCGCCCTGGGCAGCTCGGGCAGGTCCTGGGAAGAGCTAGAGCGCCTGGTACCCGGCCAGCTGGCCACGCAGGCGCCGGTGCACCTGGTCTGCCTGATCGAGGTGTGCGGCGGCGACGACCGGCTGAAGCAGCGCCTGTATCGGCTGGAGGAACTCATCAGCAGGGCGCAGATCGGTGCCCGGCCGCTGCGCGTCTCGGTGATCGCCTACGGCGCGCACGGGGTCGCCTGGAAGGTTGCGGACTCACCACCCGAGATCCGGGCCTGGGCGGCGCCGGGCGATCAGGCGGTCAACGCGCTGCGCGGGCTCGTCGGCCGACAGCCGGACGAGCGGGAGTACCAGCGCGCCGCGCAGCTCGAGTGCGCCCTGGCGCTCGTGCGCGAGCGGCTGGCAGCAACGGGCGGCCGGCCGGTGATCGTGACCGCGGGCGGGCGGCCGGCGCATCCACCCGGGCTCGACACGAGCAGTCTGCTCATTCCGTGCCCCGGCTGGGTGGACGGGATGTCGGAACTCGGCCGGCTGCTCAGCATGCCGGGGATCACTCTCGGCGCGCTCCGCGACCCGACGTGCCGGGGCGGGATATGGGACCAGCTTGGCCAGCACGCGGTCGCCACGGTCGACGACGCGGTGGACATGGAGAGCTTCGCGGCCGGCCTCGGCCTGTGCGTGGCCACGCAGACAGTGCCATTCCCCGTGATCGAGCAGTGAGGAATCCCAGGTGGCGTATCGGGCGGACTGGAGCGAGTCGGGTGTCGCCATGCTGGGGCCGACGGAGAGCGGCAAGACGACGTTCCTGTGCGCGCTGAAGAAGGCGCTTCTCGAGCACGACGAGGAGTGGGTGCTCTTCACCCGCGACGCGGCCTCGCAGCGGCAGCTGGACGAGATGTCCAGCGCGCTGATCAGCGAGGGCGGCTTTCCGATGCCGACGCGCACCGTCGACACCATCCGGTGGATCCTGGGCGGGACGGTGGAACGCCGGGAGCGGAAGGGACGCTTCGGCGGGGAGATCAAGACCAAAGACCAGGTTGAGATCACGCTCCGGCTGACCGACGCGCCCGGCGGGCTCGGCAGCGCCGACCGTGTCGGCCTCAGCGAGCGAACTGAGCTGATCAAGCAGCTCGCCGACAGCTCCGCCGTCCTCTACATGTTCGACCCGATCCGGGAGTTCACCCACGGCGACGCGTTCGAGCGGACCGACAGCCTGCTCAGCGAGCTCATGGGCGTGGTCTCCCAGGAACCCGGCTACGAGGGCAAGCTGCCGCACCGCCTGGCGGTCTGCGTGACCAAGCTCGACGATCCGCGGGTGTTCAGGACCGCTCACGATCTTGGCATGCTGGTCCCGGACGACAGCAGCAGGTGGGGTTTCCCCCGGGTGCACGAGACCGACGCCCAGGCCCTGTTCCACGCGCTCGGCGAGATAAGCCGGTCCGGCAATGGCGAGGCCGTGCCGAGGCTGCTCGAGCGGTACTTCTACCCCGAGCGGATCAGCTACTACGTCACCTCGGCGGTCGGGTTCATGGTCAACAAGCACACGAGGCGCTTCGACCCGCGCGACACCGAGAACGTCTACCGGACCGCGTCCGGCGCACCCCTGGTCCGCGGCCCCGTGCACCCGATCAACGTGGTGGAGCCGATCCTGTGGATCATCCGGCAGCTGGCCCCGGTGCCGTGAACTCCCCGGTGACCAGCAGGACCGTCCCCGTCATCGCGCAGTGGGCGCTGGAGGGCAAACAGCCAGACGGCGAGGACTACCGCATCCTGGCGTGCAGCACGGGGGACCTGAGCAGAAGGCACTTCGAGGACGCCCTGGGCAGGTTCCAGCTCGGCGAGCTGAACACCCTGCCGCAGGTGTCGGTGAGCTACGCGCGGCTGGCCACGCGGCCCGGCTCGGGCTACGTCGCGCTCGCCATTCACTGGTACGCCACGGAAGATCAGCGCCATGCCGACGGGGTCAGCCAGCGCGATAACCAAGGCCGCCCCACCGCATACACCAGCTATTTCTGCTTGCCGTACCAGCGCCTGGCGGACGCGGCCGTCGGCTACCTGGCAATGCACGAGGCGCTGCGCTCCGTCACGCTGAACGTGGCGGACGGCCCGCCCAAAGAGGTGCCCATTGCGATGCCAAGGTCGCGGATCCCCGCCGCCGAGGACCTGGCGGTGCGCGTTGCCCCGCTGCTGCTGACGGGCCGGCCGGTCTGCGTGCTCGGCGCGGAGGGCACCAGCATGCTGGAGCGGCTGGAATTCATCGACACCGTCATGGAGCTTCTGCCCTACGGCTTCCGGGCCCGAATGACGGCCGCTACCTGGACGAGGGCCTCCAACCGCAACCACCGGTTCCGGCTGTTCTTCAGCGCGGCGCCGCGCGCGGACGAGCCAGACTACGTGGTGACCTGGGGGGAGCGCCCCGAGCTGGTCAGCGTCCCCGACAGGGAAGCGGGCGAGTACTTCGACTGGCTGCAGGACAATATCGGCCAGCTCGCCCGCCTGGCCGACCTGACCAGCGAGCTGGGGTTCAGCCCGAAGTGCACCCTTCAGGCGCTCGAGTCCGTCCTCGGCGTCAGGCACCGGCTGCAGTTCCGGCCCCGGCCGGTGTCACACGTCCCCGCCGACGGGCCCGGCGGGCCGCCGCCTCAGGGCGACATCGGAGAGGAAACCCTCGTCTATTGCGCGGAGCACGCAGAGCTCGCGAACCTGACCCGACTGCGCTCCGATATCACGTTCCTGAAAAAGTTTGCCGAGGGTGAAATCGGCGAGGATGGGCGAGCGCGTTACCGGGACACGATTGCCCGGCTGGGCCTTCTCCGGCCGGGTTTTCTCGGCGACGACAAATATGAGGAAAGGCTTTACGGCGCGCTGCTCCGCATGGCCTTCGCGACCCCGCTCAGCTATGAGGCCTACTGCCGGATCGAGGACTGCGCGGGCGTCGCTCCTGGTGATACCCCGCACCGGGAACTGCTCGTTGCGATCGCGAAGGCCGGGATCGCCGAGCCGGCCGTGAGCGCGATCGTGTACTGGCACCTGCGGAAGACGGACGAGAGAAAGGTCAGCAAGTGGCTGGTCTCCGGGCAGGTAGACGCCGTACAGCTGATCGGCCTCCTGGCAGGCGAGTGGACATACCCGCAGCACGCCCGGATCGTTTGCGACCTCACCCTCGAGTACCTGAAACGGGCGCCAGGGCACTACCAGCCGCAGCAGGTCCGGCTCGCGCTGAGCCAGCACGGCTTCCTGGCGCGCGCGCTGCAAATGCGCCATCCTGACCAGGACCAGTATCAGGTTCATGCCCTGTACCGATTCCTGACGGCTGCGTACCCCCAGGCGGCGGCCACGCCGGGGCAGGATCTCAGCAGGGCTGCGATCCTGCAGATTCTGAACGGGACCG
>Ga0209169_10001479_pt1 | contig 14366 bp, 16 predicted proteins | sample HubBroMetageWRM4_FD_188346 | JGI IMG/M metagenome (GOLD analysis project Ga0209169, IMG submission 188346) | Warmed soil microbial communities from the Hubbard Brook experimental Forest, New Hampshire - Hubbard Brook CCASE Soil Metagenome WRM 4... | ecosystem: Environmental > Terrestrial > Soil... | reverse complement strand
GACGTCCAGGTCGTGTCGCTGTCGCGCAATTTCGGCAAGGAGGCGGCGCTCCTCGCCGGGCTCGATCATGCCAGCCTCGGCGCCGTGGTGTTCATCGACGGCGACGGCCAGCATCCGCCGGCTCTGATCGAGACGTTGGTCGGTCAGAAATTTGAGCCGCGGATCGCCAGGGGATTGGTGGACGCCTTCGTCAGTGCGCGCGCAGCCGGGGCTCCGCCACCGGAGCACACCGTCAAACTCGACATGGCGGCTCCCGAGTATCAGTACGAAACACCGCGCATCGCCCCTGGCAATGTCATCCGCACAGCCGACGCCGAAGTTCGGGTACTACATCGCCTGGAGCGTCCGGTCATCGTGTTGCTCGAGGGCGTTCTGAGCGGCGCCGAGTGCTCGGAGCTGATCGAGCTCGCCCGGCCGCGACTGCTGCGTTCCACCGTAGTCGATCCAGGCACAGGAACAAACACAGTGGCGGACTACCGCAATAGCGAGGGCATGTTCTTCCGCCTGGGCGAGACTGCGCTCATTGCTCGGCTCGATGCGCGCGTTTCGGCGCTCATGAACTGTCCGGTGGAGAATGGCGAAGGGCTGCAGGTGCTGCGCTATGGAGCGGGTGGCCATACGGCGCCCCATTTCGATTTCCTGATTCCGTCGAACGCCACGAACTCGGACTCGATCGCCCGCAGCGGCCAGCGGCTCAGCACCCTTATCATCTATCTCAACGATGTGCCCCAGGGTGGCGAGACCCTCTTCCCTGTGGCGGGTTTGTCGGTCACGCCGCGCCGGGGCAATGCCGTGTACTTCGAGTACACCAACAGCCACATGCAGGTGGACCAGAAGTCACTGCATGCGGGCGCACGCGTCACCCAGGGCGAGAAATGGGTCGTCACTAAATGGATGCGGGCGAGGAGATTCGTCTCGGCCTGAGCGTCAGGCACCGAACGAGCGGCGCCTCCTGGCCGGATCTCGGCTGGATGCCCCGGGGCGCACTCACCTTTCGAGTCGAAGGTGAGTGCGCCGTTTCGCAGGGTCGATCGATTAGATTACCAACCGCTTCCGAACAGGTCGGTCATGACGTTCACGCCCTTATCGCAGGCGTGATTGAGGCAAGGCAAGCGGAAGCCAGCCTCCATGGAACGCAACAGCGAGTAGCTCGTGTAGAAGGTCTTGCTGTGTACGCCGCCTTTCGACTTGCCGAACTTGCCGTTCGTCTCGACCGTCAGGACGACGAGGTTCTGGTTCGGCACCGGGTACTTGGTGTTGGGCGCCAGCGGGGTCGCAGAGCCGCTGTAGTCGTTCTCATCGTACACGACCACGATCGCGCTATAACCACCTTCCCGCCATGCGGAAGACTCCTTGATGGCATTGACGAGCCGATGCACGGTGGTATCCGCGTTTGCCGACAGACCGGGGTTGAGACCGAGCTGAGTTCCGTCCGTCAAGCCCTGGAAGGCGGTGACGCCCTGGTCGGCCTGGCAGAACGCATCGCCGTTGCCCTCGCCGTGCTGATCGTCGCACTGGTTCGGCGCGATGAAGGCCAGCGACGGCACATGCCCGGTGGCGAGATCGGCGAACAGGCCGTTCGCGCCATCGAAGCCCACCATGTTGCGCAGGCTGTTTTCCGGATTGTTGCCTTCCTGCACGCTGGCGAAATACGCAAACGGGTTGTGTTTGACAGCGTAGGCGTGCAGCACGTCGTCGGAGGTCAGGGGCGGCAGGTTCGTGGCCGACAGCGGCGCGCTCGCATTGAAGGTGGTCAGGTCGGTGGCGGTGCCGTTGCTATCGGCGATGCCGTCCGCGCCGGCGATCGGCAGGCTCTCCTGGTACGACTTCCAACTCAACCCGACGCGCACGAGCTGGTCGGCGATCGTTTTGCCCGAGGTGTTTTTCGCGGCCGGTACCGACTGGACGCCGTCGATGTTGGCGAGATAGTTGAACACCGGCGGAGACGTCTCGTTCCAGGTATCGACCGCTTCGGTGACCGCATCGGTCCCGGTGCCCGAGATCGGGCAGATGTTGTTCGTGTCGATCGGGTACGGCGCAGTGCCGAGGTCGTTGTCCGCGTTAGGAACGCCGGTCTGCAGGTTCGTCAGGCAGTTGTGATTGTGCCAGTCGGGCGTGTTGTCGCTGCGGACGCCGAAGTTCGAGCCGCCGACGATCTCGAGGTAATTGGTGAGGCTGGGGTGCCCGACGGCGAAGTAATTCGTCGCGAGATTCACCTCGCCGCTCTTGATCTGGGCGTTGATGAACGGCATGGCCGGATTGCCAATGACCTGCCCGTAGCTGTGGTTCTCCATCATGATCACGAAGACGTGATCGAGATGCGGAATGCCGGTCGGTACCGGCCCCTCAGCGGCCAAACCCGTGGCGGCCACCGAGGCCGTCATGAGGCCGCAAGCCAAGGATGCTAGTCTTTTCATGTAATTGCTCCCCGATCCTGTGCGACAACAACAGGTTGTAGATTATGAGTCGCAGGCGCACGACGGCGCGGGCGCAGGGTACCGGCGCACTGTGAACAAACTGTTACATCATGGTGACGGGCCAGTGTGGGACGAGGGATAGCCGTTGTTGGCGGGCTCGACCCGGATGAGTCCCATCATGCCGCCGTCCTCGTGGTCCAGGAGGTGGCAGTGATAGACAAACGTTCCGACAGTGTTGGGGTCGCGGAAGTCCATCCGCAGTCGCACGGCGGGGTAATTCTGCATAGTGGAAGGTGAATAGAAGGGGATGTTCACCGTGTCGCGCAGATAGGGCTCGTTCACCGCCAGGCCCAGCCACTCGACTACCTCGAAGTGGATCTGGTGGATGTGGAAGGCGTGCAGCTCGGTGGAGCGATTCTCGATGATCCAGTCCTCCACGTCGCCCTGCCGGACAACGATATTCGGCGTCTCACTGGCGGGGTCGAAGGTGGCGGGCGTCTGCCCATCGACGGTCAGATAGAATTTCGTCGGACTGTTCGGGTCGTTGGGATCCTGAACGTCTTCCGAAAAATACAACTTACGGACGCGCACCGGAGCGACGTTCCCGAGCCAGGGTAAGGCAGGGGCGGGCAGCAAACCCGAGGCAGCGGGCAGAGTCGAGTGGGTGGACGCTGCGTCCGCAGTGGCCACGATCGAAATGAGTGGGCGGTTTGGATCGTTTTCGCCGCCGGGACCGGTGTTCACCATTTTAGTCACGAGCATGGCGGGAGCCCCGGCCGGCGGTCCCACCATGATGAACTCGACTCGTGCGCCGGGAGAAACAACGATACTGTCGCGCCATTCGGTGCCATGTCCGCTGGGACTACCGTTTCCCTTCATGGGCACGCCGTCGATTGCCACCACGCCGATCCATTGCGGCCGAAACCGCGGACCGCGCTTATAGAGCGCCGCGAGGTTCAGGTACGTGACGGATGAGGCGTTGACGACGCGCCAGAGTTGTTTCTCGCCGGGCTTCATCGCGACGGTAGTGGTCGGGTAGTCCGGGTACGGCACCGGCACGAAATTGACTGACAGATCCTTTGCCGGACGGCCCGTCCCGGTGCCGGTGTTGACCGCATCGCCATCCCGATCAATGAGCGCCTGGGCGGAAGTCTGCGAGGTGGAGGGAGGTGCCTGCGGGTGCAGCAGATCCTGATCCCGGATAACGAGCACACGCTCGGGCAGGGCGGCGACTTCCGGATTGGCACGCTCGATCCCTTCGACAATGAGCGCGCCTGAAGCGCCGCCGAGGACCTGTTGGCTGCTGAACCCGTGAATGTGCGGGTGATACCAGTACAGGCCGGGCGGCTCGTCGATGGGAATGCGGAACCGGTATTCGAACGGAGGATCGGTCGGCTGGATCGAAGTTTTGAAGACCTCGTCCTGGTGACACACCGGTGGGAGCGTCAGGCCATGAAAATGCAGGTTCGTCGAGGTAAGTGTCATGACGCCGCTGGTGCAGGGGTCAGGGGGGACGGCGTGTTGGGCGCCGGGGCGGTCGGGAACGGGGTGTTTACTGGCCGTGTGCTGGTGGGCTGCCGGGTCGCGGGCCGGGTGCTCGTGACCCGTTGGCTCGTGGCCAGCGTGAGCCGAGTTGGCCGCGGGCTCGGCCGGCGACATGTCCGAAAGCTGGTTACGAAGGCTCAGGATCAATAGCTCACCGGGCTTCAGCCGCAACGTCGGTGACTGGTTCCCATCGCCCAGTACATAACAGTATCGCGTCGAGCCGTCGGCCTGCTTTTCATTGCGTACCGTGAGATCGACTTTGAGGACGCCATTCTCACTGCGCAAATCCTCGGGCTCCGGGGCGAGGCTGCCGGGTGCGGGACGCGAGCAAAACTCATGTACGGCCTGGGGCGTCCCGTCACGCGCAGACGCAGGGCCGCTCCACCCGAGCGCTGCCATGACGAGGCTCACCGAGCAAGCCTGCAGCGTCGGGCCGCGGCGGCCACTCCACCGCCGCGCGGCACGCCATTGCGCGGGCACGCGACACGCCGCGTGAGTCGCCTCGATTGCCGCCCCTGATGTCATCAAATTGTTGTCCGTGGACCAGGCGACCCGGTCGCCGGAGGGCCGCATGATAGCCGCCCGACGACCGCTGCGAGCGGGAACGAGCGCGGTGAGCCTGCATTCGGCCAGGCCTATCCGAACGCTGCCGGCCGTCAGCCATCGCGCTCGATCAACGCGCCCAGCACCGTATCGAGCTCCACTTCGCCCTTTATCGGCTCGTGCTCGAAACTCAGCCATCCCTCGTTGAATCCATCCAACATCCGCATACGCGACAGCGGATTCTGCACAGTCCCGGGGAGCAACGCGCTACGCGACAAGTTGCCTGCATCCAACAGGTGAGTCATAAATAATTCACGTGTGGGCATGAAAAATACTCACCCGTTGGCGTGACACAGTTCGCTTGCGGCTCCGCCCCTCTTTGCTATGGTGTCACCGGACCAATGCAGTGAATGAGGGGGTATAAACGGAAGGAGACCGGCCTTGCGAACCTCGCCCCCCAAACACTACCTCGTCGTGTCGGATTTCGATCAGACACTGAGCTTCAACGACTCCGGCTACGTCCTGGCCGAGTTGCTCGGCGTGCACGACTTCGAGCGTAAAGTCGCAGGCCTGGGCCGCAGCAACCTCGTGCAACAAGGCGGTGAGCTCGCCTATCTCATCCGTCACGATCCTGACTTTCGCGGTGTGCGCCGAGAGCACCTGGTCGAGGCCGGCCGTCGCGTCCGTTTGAAAGCCGCTTTGCCCGCGCTCGTGAACTTTCTCGAGAGAGGACTCGACGGCTGCCGCTTCTCGTTTTACGTCGTCTCTGCGGCGCCCCGCGAAGTCGTCGTTGCGGCGTTGGCGGGCATCGTTCCGCCCGATCACATCTACGGTACCGAGTTCGACCACGATCCCCACTCCGGTGAAATGCGTGCGATTACGCGCGTGCCCGCCGGCTACGGCAAAGTCGCGGTCCTCGAAGAGTTGGAGCAGCGGCTCAACGTCGCGACCGACCGGGTCATCTATGTCGGCGACGGCAGCTCCGACGTCCACGTGATGTTGCATGTGAATCATGGCGACGGTTTCACCATCGCAGTTTCCGAAAACCGCCAGTTGGCACGCATCGCCAAGACCACGGTGTTGAGCGATAACGCCTTCAGCGTACTCGTTCCCGTGCTTCACCAGGTGTTGGGATTGCGGACCTCGGAGATTCGCTCACTGTTCGAGTCGAGCGGCATGGTGTTGGGCGACTGGGAAAGGGCCCGCACCGACCGCGTGATGATCCTGGAAGCGCCGGCCCTGCCGCTGCCCGCGATGGGTTGAAAGGAGATCGCCAGGTGACGCAGATACTCGGATGGGTGGCGACCGCGGTATTCGTGGGGTCGTATTTCTTTTCGCGTCCAGCGGCGCTGCGTGCCGTGCAGATGGTCGGTGCGACGCTATGGATCGTCTACGGCTTTCTGATCGAGGCGACGCCGGTCATTGCCGCGAACGCACTGGTTTTCGCGGCGGCTGCGTGGACCTGGTTTGCGGCCCGCAAGTCGCGCGCGCGCGCGCCGGTCGAGGCGGCGCCAACTCGGCGCGCTGCCGCTCAATCAACCTTATAGAACTGCTTCACAATGAAGTAGAACATCTGCGGGTCAGCCGGCTGTCCGCTGTTCCTGGCGATCTCCTGGATGTATTCCTGCGTCTGTGACTGCAGCAGGTCCGTCACTTCGCCGAATACCTCGCTCGCCGACTTCGCATCGGCATCGACTGTCATGATTCCGTGATAGCCGCCGGTGAGCTGCGTCTCATCACGCGTGTACAAATCGGCGCTGTAGAAATAGTAGCGAGGCATGGGTATCGTTCCTGACGTAAGAGCCGCGTGCGAAAATATACTCCCCGGAGGGGTGAGGGCAATGGGCAGGGTCTTTCCGATGGATTCGCTTTAGGCCGGCGCCTGCGGCGCTACGGATCAGCGCTCGGCGAGAATGATGGTGGCGTAAGTATTCGCCACGGTCGGCGACGGATAGTTAATGGTTCCGACCATGGCGTAGCCCTGTTGGAACACCGTGGGGTCGTTCGCAACCGCGCTCGACATGAACGGGCGTGGCATCGTATCTCCCTGCACTCGCGTTCCGACCAGGACAATGTCGGCGGCGCTGTCAGCGAGTCCGATAGCCGTGATGATATAGCCCTGGCTTGCGAGATCGGCCGCCGCCGCCGACCGCTCGCAATGACAACCCGCGACTGGAAATCTTCACACTATTTGAGATGCCCCGCAGACGTTGTCCTGACGCGACGAGACCATAGGCTAGCCCGCGGAGCATACTGCGCGGGTCAGTCCATGAGGCAGGAGCAGACTCCTAATGCGCTTCGCAGTGACCGCTACCGACCGCTATCTCAACATCTTCCAGACCTTGGTGGAGCGCGGCTGGACGCCCGTGAAAGTGTTTACCGGCAAGGTCGACAACCGCATTCACCGCAATGCCGCCGTGCTCGACTACGCGAAGAGTCTGAAGCTGGACGTGCAGATCTCGCGGCTGACGGACACGAATCTGCGCGAGCTCCACGATGTGGGTTGCGAGGCCCTCGTCGTGGCGAGTTACGAATGGCGGATCGGCGATTGGCGACCGCATCTGAAGTACGCGGTGAACTTTCACCCGGCCCCGCTACCTCGCGGGCGAGGCCCGTATCCCATACCCAGCGCGATTCTCGACGGCGCGACGACCTGGGGAATAGCGTGTCACAAGGTGGAGCACGAGTTCGACGCGGGTGATGTGTTGCACACGGTTGAGTTCCCGCTGTCGGCGAGCGAGGATCATGACAGTCTGGATCTGCGGCTGCAGCTGGCCGCGAAGCAACTGACCGCTGACGTCGCCGATCATTTCGTCGACTACTGGAACGCGGCCACCCCGCAATCCGATGGCAGCTACCATTCGAAGTGGACAGAGCTCGAGCGGCGACTGGATTTCTCGCAGAGCGTGCAGGAGATCCTGCGCCGGGTGCGCGCCTTCGGTCCCCTGGAGTGCATCGCGAAGCTGGGAAAGACGACTCTGTTTGTCCGACGGGCGATCGGTTGGACGGAAGCGCACAGCGTGCCACCCGGCACGGTAGTTCATGCCAACAGTCTGGCGCTGGTCGTCGCGGCCGCCGATGGCTATATAGGGCTCACCGAGTGGAGTCTCATCAATCCCGAAGCGGTGACCGGTACCCTGCGGCGCTGAGCCGACGAGGCCCGGACGGGGTCCGTCGCCGCCGCGTGGATTCTAAGGCTCCTTACGTGTCTTCGAGGTCTCGTCGCGCACGAAACCGAACTGTTCACGAATGTAAGTATTGAAGAAGTCACCGTGGGAAGCAGCGCTCTTCAGTCCCTCGAACGTTGCAGGCGGCACGGCCTGGTAGATATAGCGACGCCCCGATTGAAACACGATGAGCAACTCCCGGCGGCGCGGGTCGTACTCGAAGGAGCGGATGACGGAGGAGGGCATGTGACAGCGGTACCGTGCTCAGCCTGCGCACCTGTCTCAGATCGGGCGACGTCTCAAACAGTCGCAATGATCGGCGTGGACGGCGGAGTATGAGTCGCCGCCCCTCGCGTCATGCTGGGCTTGTTCAGCCATTCCACCAGGGGCTCCCATTGCTCCACGTCGGCGGCCGCGACGTAGCTCTTCATTTCGTGGACCCCGATCCCCAACTCGGCCGCCCGCACGTAGTTCTGCGAATCGCGGATGGTGGCCACGATCGGTATTCCAAGGGTCTGCAGGAAGCGGATCAGTGTCTGGTAGGTGAGGGTGTTGCGCCGGATACGATTCGCGATCACTCCGATCCGGTCGTCCTCGCGGCGGATCTTCGCGACCAGCAGCAGGTCGCGGATACAGCGTGAACAAGCATGGATATCGATATCCGAGGGCAGGACCGGCACCAGGATCTTGTCCGCATCCTTGGTGATGTCCGGCATCTCGCGCGATTCGATGGCGGCCGGCGTATCGATGATCACGTGGGTGGTCTTGTCGGGCACCCGTAGTTGGAATGCCCGGGTCGTGCGGCCGTCTTTCTCGAATGCTGCGATCGCGTGAATAGGCGCCTGCGTCGGTTGACGTTTTTTCACCCAACGGATGGAGGAGCCCTGTGGATCGAAATCCATGAGGACCGGCGTGTGCTGGCGGGAGGCAAAATAGCTCGCCAGATTGATTGCGATGGTCGTCTTGCCAGAGCCCCCCTTGGGGTTCATGACGACAATACGCTTCATTTTATGAAAAACGCGCCCTTGAACTGAGTTTCAGCAGACTACGCAGGCCCCGCCGCTCCTGCAAGCTGACGCAGTGCACTCGGCGAGGCGTTTTTCCTGTCTGTGAGATCCAGCACGGCCGGTCCGTAGTGCGCTGCGTAGAGTCGTTCGCACATGGAAATCTTCTTGAATCTCTGGGACGAGCTCGATGATCTGGCCGGCGCCTGTCGCCACATCGCGACGTCTTTCGCCCTGGAAGCCGCCGAGCTGGTCCGCCCCGTGGCGGCCCTCGTCCTCACCACCGCCGCCGTTCCACTGAGCTGGCCAATCAGCTTACAACTATCGAGCTTGAAAAATCTGATCCAGTGACCATCATCGCTCCCTTCCGATACAGGGCAGAAAAAACGGAAGGCCAGCATGACAACCATAGATCAGACGCCAGAGCAGAGCACGGATAAGCAGACCCACGGCTTCCAGGCGGAAGTGCGTGAGTTGCTGCAGCTCATGATCCACTCCTTGTACAGCCACAAGGAGATCTTCCTGCGAGAGCTCATCTCGAACGCCTCGGATGCCAACAACCGGCTGCGTTTCGCGGCGATCGCCGCTCCAGAGCTGCTCGCGAACGAGCCAGACCTGCAGGTTACGATCGACGCCGATCCGAAAGCCGGCACCCTCACCATTCGCGACAACGGTATTGGCATGAGCCGGGACGAGGCGGTCGCCAATCTCGGCACCATCGCCCGTTCCGGAACCGCGCAGTTCTTCAAGTCTCTGTCAGGGGACCAGCAGAAAGCCTCGGCGCTCATTGGGCAATTCGGCGTCGGCTTCTACTCGGCATTTATCGTTGCCGACCGGGTGGAAGTGGTCTCGCGCAAAGCGGGCGCTCCCGAGGAGGAGGGAGTTCATTGGGAATCGCGTGCCGATGGTGAGTTTACTGTCGAGACGGTCACCCGCGCCGAGCGTGGTACCGCCGTGACCCTGCATCTGAAGGAGGACGCGAAAGAGTTCGCCGATTCCTTCCGATTGCGCTCTCTGATCCGCAAGTATTCCGACCACATCGGCTTTCCGGTGCGCATGCGCAAGGAAGGCGAGGCCTCGCTCGAATACGAGACGGTGAACCAGGCGAAAGCGCTCTGGACCCTGCCGCGCACCGAGATCAAGGATGAGGAGTACACGCAGTTCTATCAGCACCTGGCGCATGACTTCACGGAGCCGCTCTCGTGGAGTCACAACAAGGTCGAGGGTAAGCGCGAGTACACGAGTCTCCTGTACATCCCCGGCCGCGCGCCTTTCGATCTTTGGCAGCGCGACGCCGCTCGTGGCCTGAAGCTATACGTGCGCCGCGTGTTCATCATGGACGACGCGGAACAGTTCCTGCCGCTGTATCTGCGCTTCGTGAAGGGCGTGGTGGACTCGAGCGACCTGCCCTTGAATGTCTCGCGCGAGCTGCTCCAGCAGGAGCCCGAGGTCGAGGCGATCCGCAACGGTCTGACCAAGCGCGTGCTCGACATGCTGACTCGCATCGCGAAGGACGACGCGGCGAAGTACGCGACGTTCTGGAAAGAGTTCGGCGCCGTGATCAAGGAGGGCGTAGGTCAGGACTATGCCAACCGCGCCACGCTCCTGTCGTTGCTGCGCTTCGCCAGCACCCACGAGTCGACGAACGAGCCCTCCACGAGCTTCGCTCAGTACATCGAGAGGATGAAGCCCGGACAGGACCGCATCTATTTCGTGATCGCCGACAGCCTCGATGCCGCGCGCTCGAGCCCGTATATCGAGACTCTGACGGCACGGGGCCTGGAAGTCTTACTGCTCGCCGAGCGCATCGACGAGTGGGTCATGGGACAGATCGACGAGTTCGAAGGAAAGAAGCTCAAGGATGCCGCGCGCGGTGATCTGGAGCTGGGTGGCCTCGAGACGGAGGAAGAGAAGAAGCATCATGAAGTCGAGCTGAAGGAGAGCGAAGGCCTCCTGAAGCGCGTTAAAGAGGCTGTGGGCGATCGGATCGAGGCTGTGCGCGTCAGCTCACGCCTGAAAGATTCGCCTTCCTGCCTCGCCCTGGGCGAGCACGACATGGGTGCTAACATGCGGCGCATCCTCTCGGCCACAGGACAGAAAGTGCCGGAATCCAAGCCCACGCTCGAGCTGAATGTGGAGCATCCACTGGTGAAGTATCTCGAGAGTGTCGGGGACGACGGCCAGTTCAAGGAGTTCGCGCAGGTGCTCTATGAGCAGGCCGCGCTCGCAGAGGGCAGCCAACTTGCCAACCCGGCGGAGTACGTACAGCGGCTCAACCGCCTGCTGGTGCGTCTTGCGGGCGTGCAGCCCGGCGGCGGCGCCTGAGCGCCGCGGCGGCTCGAGGCGTCAGTTCCTTCGCATGTTTCGTCCTCAGTATTTTGGTCCGCGGCTGTTCCAGCCGCTGCGGGCCCTACTCGCTGCAGCCGTGCTCCTGGCCGGCTGCAGCCCTAACACCCAGCAGGAGTCGACTGTGTCCACTGCCCAACTGAAAATCACCGAGCTCAAGCCCGGAACGGGACCCGCCATCAAAGCCGGCCAAACCGCCGTCGTGCATTACACGGGGTGGCTGTACGTGGAGGATGCCCCCGATCACAAGGGCAAGAAATTTGACAGCTCGCTCGACCGCAACGATCCGTTCAGTTTCCCTGTTGGCGGCGGCCAGGTGATCCAGGGTTGGGATCAGGGCGTTGCCGGCATGCAGGTCGGCGGCAAACGCCAGCTCGTCATTCCGGCTGAGCTGGGCTACGGTTCGCGTGGCGCCGGGGGTGTCATCCCTCCGAACGCGACGCTGCTGTTCGATGTCGAGCTCCTCAGCATCCGCTGAAAGAGCTGCCAGAAAAGAAAAAGCCCGAAAGAATCGCCGATCCTTTCGGGCTTACTCGATCCAAACGTAAGGAATTACCTTACGAGTTGACCATCGCCTTGAGGCTCTTCAAGGGCAACACGCGGACCTTCTTGCTCGCGGGCTTGGCCTTGAACGTCATCTTGTCGCCGGTGAACGGGTTCACGCCTTCGCGTGCCTTCGTGGCGGGCTTTTTGACGACCTTCATCTTCAGAAGGCCGGGCAAGGTGAACAGGCCGTTACCGCGCAGGCTCTTCTTGATCACGCCGCCGAGGGAGTCGAAAACGCCTCCAACCTGCTTGCGTGAGAGCCCTGTGTCTTTGGAAATCTGAGTCAGGACTTCCGACTTCGTCGGTGCGCCACCCTTTTTCGCCATATGGAGCTACTCCTCGAGAAAAAAAATTTGTGAGCGTGAAACGCGGTGCCACTGTTTCCGCGTAGAGAGAATCGGCGCGGAAAATAGCACATGCAGGCGCGTACGCAAGCATTATTTCATGTCTGGCGACGCTGAAATGCCTTTTTTTTAAGTGTTTTGCGTCTGTGAGGTGCGCGTGAGGGCCTCAGCGCGACCGTTAGCAAGCGTATATCACGCGGGCCAAACGTCGCTTCGAGCGTAGTCGGAACGCGCGCGAATGCTCTCATTCTCGTTGCGATGTGGATGCTAAGAGCGTGTTTCATAACCGCGCGCGCTCTCGTGCGGCGTGCTCGCCCTACCGCGCGGACACGTTACACGCGTCTGTAAATCCAGTCTAAAAGCGTCATTCAGCGTGCGTTGGTCGCGGTCTGAAGGTCCCAGGTCTGCCCCGTGTCAGGGCATTCTCCTCGAGTACCGCACCGCGGACGTGGAAACTGACTGTCTCAATGAAGGAGGATCAGAATCGCCTGAATGGCGATACAGGCCCACAGTGGTGAGAGATCGAGCCCGGCGACCGAAGGAATCAAGCGCCGGAACGGACGCAACACCGGCTCGCACACCGTTGCGAGCACCGATTGCATCGGCGAATAGCCTCCGGGAGCGATGAGACTCAGCAGTGCATAGAGCACGATGGCATAGAAGTAGGTCCACAACAGCGTGCGCGCGATCTCCAGCGCGACGAGCTGCACCCAGAAGAAGGGAGTCGGAAAGCTTCCGCCCCGTAGCGCCGAGATGATCGCGACATCCACCGTCGCTACGATCAGGACTGCCACGACCGAGGCGGTATCGACCTTGCCGATCGGCGGCAGAATGCGCCGCAGCGGCAAAATCAACGGATTCGTGAGCCGCACGATGGCCTGGCACAGCGGATTGCGGAAGTCGGCACGCGTCCATTGCAGCAACAGTCGCGCCAGGACGACAAACAGCGCCAGGGACAGCAGCGTGTCGACGACGTAGATGATCGCATTCATGCCAGTTTCGCTCATAAGCCCGGATAGCCGGCGCCATTATGCGGGAAATGGGGCATGTGCCGCCGCGAGACCTGACAGGGTGTCGCGAGAGCTCTCAGGAACCGAATTGCTCAGCGAGCTCGCGACTGCGGCGAGTTGCCGCGTCCAGCGCGCGTGAGATGATTCCTCGGAGGTCGGCCGCGTCCATCGTGCGTACCGCCGCTTCGGTGGTTCCGCCCTTCGATGTCACTTCCGCTCGCAGCCGGGCGAGATCACCGTCGCTGGAGTTTGCCAGCAGCCCCGCGCCGTGGAGCGTGGCGATGGCGAGGCGACGTGCCGCATGTGGCTCGAGGCCGAGTTCCGACGCCGCCTCCGCCATGAGTTCCGCCAGGAGGAAAAAGTACGCCGGGCCGCTGCCCGACAGCGCCGTCACGACGTCGATAGCATCCTCGTTGGGAACCCAAACAACCTCACCAACCGCAAGCATGACCCGCTCGGCGGCTGCGCGGGACGTAGCGCCGACGTGGACGGGTGCGTAAAGGCCGGTCACGCCGGCGCCTACCAGCGCAGGCCTGTTAGGCATGGCGCGCACCACGGGAATCTCCGGTCCGCACCAGCCCTCCAGGGTGGAGGTCCGGATGCCGGCTGCGACTGACAGCACGATTGGTTTGTTACGTGCGAGCAACGGCTGTAGGGAGGCGAGTACGGCAGCCGCGTCCTGCGGTTTTACCGCCAGCACGATCAGCTCCGCGTTTTCAACTGCCTCGACATTGTCCGCCGTGGCAGTGATTCCCAGATCCCGCACCAGCAATGAGCGAGCGCTTTCCACGCTTTCGCCCACCGTGATGTGTTCCGGTCGGGTGCCTCGGCGCAAAAGACCGCCGATAAGGGCCCTCCCCATGTTGCCACCGCCCAGGAATGCAAGCTGCATGTTACCTCGAAGAGGCGTTACCACCCGATTCAGCCAAAACAAGCTTATTCGAACCCTGAGAGCCGCGCCGGCTAAACAGTTTTCACGGCGGCGCATGGTCAAAATGCGGTTTAAGGCGGGAAATTCTCCCCCGCAGGGCCTCGCAGCGCTTAGAAACGCCTGACTAGGGCGGTCTGGGTCCGAAAAGGGCGGTTCCGACTCTCACTATGGTGGCGCCTTCCTGGATCGCGGCCTCCAGGTCGCCACTCATTCCCATCGATAACGTGTCCAGACCCAGCCCTGCCGCATTGAGCTGCTCCAGGGCCTCACGGAGCTTGCTGAACCAGTGTCGTTGGCGGGCCGGGTCGTCTTCCTCCGGGGGAAGGCACATCAGGCCCCGTAGTTTGAGGCGCGGGAGGGCGGCCACCGCGGTTGCCAGCGCCGGTAGCTCGGCGAAGCCCACGCCGCCCTTGCTGTCCTCGCCGGCGACGTTGACCTGCAAACAGATGTTCAACGGTGCTGCGTAGTAGGGCCGCTGCTCCGCCAGCCGCTGGGCGATCTTCAATCGATCAA
>Ga0209169_10001477_pt1 | contig 14376 bp, 13 predicted proteins | sample HubBroMetageWRM4_FD_188346 | JGI IMG/M metagenome (GOLD analysis project Ga0209169, IMG submission 188346) | Warmed soil microbial communities from the Hubbard Brook experimental Forest, New Hampshire - Hubbard Brook CCASE Soil Metagenome WRM 4... | ecosystem: Environmental > Terrestrial > Soil... | reverse complement strand
AACGTGGTCAATGACCTGACGCTGGAGGCGGTTCTCGCGGCAGCGGTCGAGCAGCGCTCCCCCGTCATCATCCAGACGTCGGTCAAGACGGTCCGGTCCATCGGCGCCGACCTGCTGTTCGCCATGTGGCGGGAGATGACGGCCGGCATCGAGGTGCCGGTCAGCCTGCACCTTGACCACTGCCCGGACCGCGCGGTGATCAGCATGTGCCTGGACAAGGGCTGGAACTCGGTGCTTTTCGACGGGTCACGGCTGCCGGTGCAGGAGAACCAGCGGCAGACGGTCGAGGTGGTGGCCGAGGCCCATTCACAGGGCGCGCACGTCGAGGGGGAGATCGAGGCCATCACCGGGGTCGAGGACGACATCGGCTCCGACGAGGAGGCGGAGCGGGAGTCGCTGCCTGTGGCGCTTGAGTTCATCAGGGAGACCGGCATCGACGTGTTCGCCCCCGCGATCGGCAACGCGCACGGCGTGTACCGCGCCGAGCCGCAGCTGGACGCGCAGCGGGTCTCCGACATCGTCGCCGCGGAGCCGATCCCGATCGCGCTGCACGGCGGCACCGGGATGACCGACGCCCAGTTCACCGACCTGATCGCGCGCGGCTGCGCCAAGGTGAACATCTCCACCGCGCTCAAGATCACGTACATGCAGGCCAACCTGGCATTCCTGCGCGGGGCCGAGGAGCTCAAGGAGTGGGATCCGCCGTCGTTGTTCGGCTCGGTGCGGGCCGCGGTGAAGGACATGGCCGCCGAGCACATGCGGCGTTTCGGCAGTGTCGGCAGGGCGTGGTGAGCGCGTGACAGGCAACGCGGGCCCGGCGGTGCAGGGCCTCGTGTTCGACTGCGACGGGGTGCTTGCGGACACCGAGCGCTACGGGCACCTGGTCGCGTTCAACCAGACGTTCGAGGAGTTCGGCCTTCCGGTCCGCTGGAGCGTCGCGGACTACCGGGAGAAGGTTCTCATCGGCGGCGGCAAGGAGCGGTTGGCCAGCCTGCTCACGCCGGAGTTCGTGGCGGCGGCCGGGCTGCCGGCCGACGCCGAGGGGCAGCAGGCCGCTATCGCCGCCTGGCACCGGCGCAAGACCGAGATCTACGCCGAGCTCGTCGCCTCCGGCGCGGTCCCGCCGCGGCCGGGCGTGGCCCGCGTCGTTGCCGAGGCGCTGGGCGCGGGCTGGCCGGTGGCGGTGGCATCGACCTCCGCGGAGCCCTCGGTCCGGGTGACGCTTGAGCGGGCGGTGGGGGCGGAGAACGCGCAGGCGGTCAGCGTGTTCGCCGGCGACATCGTGCCGCACAAGAAGCCGGCCCCGGACATCTACCTGCTGGCGCTTGACTCGCTCGGGCTGCCGGCGGACCGCGCCGTGGTGGTGGAGGACTCGCGGAACGGGCTGCTCGCCGCCACCGGGGCCGGCATCAGCTGCATGATCACGGTGAACGACTTCACCGCGGCCGAGGATTTCAGCGAGGCCGCCCTGGTCGTCTCCTCGCTTGGCGACCCCGGCGGGGAACGCACCGAGGTCCTCGCCAACCGCAGCCGGGCCACTCCCGGGGCCTGGATCACGCTGACCGACCTAACCAGCCTGCTCGCCTAAGGAGCGCCCATGTCCACAGCAGACCTGGCCGACGTCGAGGCGGTCGTGCGCACGATCGCGACGGTCGCGGTCGACAACGAGAAGTACTTCGGGGACCTCGACGCGGTGGTGGGCGACGGCGATTTCGGTTACTCGATGGCGCGCGGATTCGAGCTTGTGCTGTCGGGCTGGGACGACTTCGACCGCGCCGACATCGGCACCTTCCTGAAGAAGGTCGCCGTGGTCATCACCAGCCGGATCGGCGGCACATCGGGCCCGATCTGGGGCACCGCGTTCCTGCGCGCAGGGACGACCGCCGGGTCCGCGGTCCAGCTGGAGCCGGTCCAGGTCGTCGCGATGCTGCGGGCGTCGGTCGAGGGGATAAAGGCTCGCGGCAGGTCGGACGTGGGCGACAAGACGCTGCTTGACGCGCTGGTGCCCGCGGTCGACGTCATCGAGGAGCGCGTCGGCTCCGGCGACGAGGCGGCCGCCACGCTGCGGGCGGCGGCAGTGGTCGCGCGGGAGCGCGCCGAGGCGACCCGGTCGATGCAGGCCATGCGGGGGCGGGCCAGTTATACCGGCGAGCGGAGCATCGGCACCCTGGACGCGGGAGCCGTCGCCGTCGCCGTGATGTTGGAAGCGCTCGCCGATCAGTGGGCGGAGCGCGTGGCTCAATCCTGATTCCTGGCTGATTCCCTGGAGGTAGCGCCGTGAAGAAGTTCGTCAACAATCCCCGCGACTTCGTACCCGAGATGCTCAAGGGCATTGCCCTTGCCAACCCGGACACGCTCAAGTACGTGCCCGAGTACAACCTGATCATGCGGACCGACGCGCCCAGCGACGACAAGGTGTCGATCATCCAGGGGTCCGGATCGGGGCACGAGCCCGCCCACGTCATGATCGTCGGCAAGGGCATGCTGGACGCCGCGTGCCCGGGTGACGTGTTCGCCGCGCCGCCGATGGACTACGTGCTCGAGACGAGCAAGCTGCTCGCCTCGCCCAAGGGCGTGCTGCACATCATCAACAACTACACCGGCGACCGGATGGCCTTCGAGATGGGCCAGGAGATGGCGGCGGCGGACGGGATCACGATCGGCACGCTGATCGTCGACGACGACGTCGCGGTGAAGGACTCCACCTACACCGTCGGGCGCCGCGGCGTGGCGGGCAACTTCTTCGTCATCAAGGCCACCGGCGCCGCGTCCGAGCAGGGCGCCGAGCTGGACGAGCTGCTGCGCATCGGCAACAAGGTCAACTCGGTGACCCGGACGATGGGGATGGCGCTGACGTCGTGCACGCCGCCGGCCAAGGGCTCGCCGCTGTTCGACCTCGGCGACGACGAGATGGAGATGGGCGTGGGCATCCACGGCGAGCCTGGCCGCCGCCGGGAGAAGCTGGCCAGCGCCAACGAGATCGTCGATGAGCTGCTCGAGGCGGTGGTGACCGACCTGCCGTTCCGCCAGGGTGACGACGTGGCGCTGATGATCAACGGGCTCGGCGGCACGCCGATCAGCGAGCTGTACCTGCTCTACGGGTACGCCCACGAGCTGCTGGCCCAGCGCGGCATCAACGTGCGGCGGAACTACGTCGGCAACTACTGCACGTCGCTGGACATGGCGGGGGTGTCGATCACGCTGAGCCGCCTGGACGACGAGATCGCCGGGCTGCTTGCCGCGCCCGCCGAGATCGCCATCCGGACGTTCTGACCGCGGCCGGGGGCGGGCTCAGCTCGCGGCGGGCCGTCCGATAGCCGCGCAGAGCCCGCCACTGGCGCAGTACCTGTCGAGGGCGGCGCAGCACGCATTTAGGGTCGCGCGTCGGTGAACTAGCGTTACGGCGGAAGAAGACGCACCATGGAGGTATGAGGTTCGGTGCGCGCGCGTCGGTCATCCCGCCGCCTATGACCGCGCTCGATGGATCGGTCATCCCGCCGCCGCCGAGCACGGCGCTATCCGGGACGGCCATACCGCCACCGCCTACCACGGCGCTGGCCGGATCCTTCATCCCTCCGCCGCCGATTACCGTGCTGACCGGGACGGCCATACCGGCGCCGCCCAGCACAGCGCTATCCGGGACGGCCATCCCTCCGCCGCCGAGGACCGTGCTGTCCGGGACGGCCATCCCTCCGCCGCCGAGGACCGTGCTGTCCGGGACAGCCATCCCTCCGCCGCCGAGGACCGTGCTGTCCGGGACCGCCATACCGCCGCCGCCAATCACCGTGCTGTCCGGGACCGCCATACCGCCGCCGCCAATCACCGTGCTGACCGGGACCGCCATCCCGCCGCCGCCGACTACCGTGCTGATCGGGACCGCCATACCGCCACCACCCAGCACCGCGCTCGCCGGGTCCGCGATACCGCCAACCACCGAGCACCGCGCTCGCTGAGATCGCCGTCTGAGTTAGTGGATGACCAGCAGGAGCACCGCGACGGCGATGGCGGCCAGGATCAGGATGACTCCGATCGCTGCCTGGAGCCCCGATGAGTTTCTGGCGGGCGGCTTCCTCGTCGCGGGCCGTTTCCTCGTCGCGGGCGCCCTTCTGACGGGCGCCTTCCTCGGCGGGGTTCGCCCGGCGGGTACCTTCTTCATAGGCAGGGTTGGCGCGGTGCCCGGTGGTTGCGAGGGCCAGAGGGACTGGGTTAGCTTGTCGACGGGGACCGGGGTTGGGCGGGTGGTAGCGGGCGGGGGTGGCGACGGCAGTCGCGGGCCCTGCGGCACCCCGGCCCTGAACTGGTCCGCCAGCCAGGACGTGTCGGCGGCGACCGGTTGAGCGGGCACGGCCCCGGTGCGACCGCTGAGAGACTGCGACGGTTTCCACCACGGTTCCGCGCCCTGGTTGGCCTGCTGCGCGGCCGCCTGGGGCCATGTCTGCCACCAGGGGCGCTGCTGGCTGGTCGGAAGCGCGGCCTGAGTGACCAGGTGGCTCAGTGGCGGCAGGGTGTCGATGGACGCATTGCACATGTCCGCGAGGGCTTCGGCGAGCGAGATTATCTGAGGGTCACGGATCGTGGCCAACTCTCGCCAGATGGCGGTCCTGGACGGGGCCTGGTAGTCGTCCTTCGTGAAGATCAGGTTCCTATCGGTGTGGAATTTCCATAGGCCCGAGTCTTTGCTTAGCGCCAGCAACGACAGGTAGATGACCAGCGAGGAGAAGGCGTCGATGTTGGCGGCATAGTGTCCGCCTCGATCTGGATGCTGGAAGTGGGGATTGCCAAGCTCATCTGATTTCTCCCCGGCCAGCGGCGGAATGTAACAGCCGTCGTAGTCGATAAGTTTGATGCTTGATCCCTTGACCAGGCAGTTGTCATTCGCCAGGTCACCGTGGGCAAAATTGAGCCGCAGCATGTCGTTGACAATGTCGAGCCAGGTGCCTGCCAGCTTCGCGAGATCGGCGCTACGTTTGAGATGGTTCTTTACCCATTTGTCGAGGGACATGCCGTCGGCCCATCCCATCTGTACCAGCGGATAGCGCTCTCCGGCCACCAGGATCTCGTCATCCCAGTAGTGGAATTCCACCATGTAACTCGGCATGGACTTCATCAGGTAAGCATGGAGAGTCTGGTAGCGTGCCCGCTGACCTGGCACATCGCGAGTGAAGCAGCGAAGAGCCACGTTCTGGGCGCCCAGGCCCGCACGGAACACAACAGCCGACTGACCGGTGGCGGCTTGCGGTATACCGAAGTCGTCCGCTCGTATAACGGCGGCGCGTAGCCGAGAGTCGGCGAAGCATACTCGCGGCGTCTGGATAGCGCCTTGGTATGCCACGGGGTCCGGCCATTTGCGGGGTTGCGGCATAGATACGTCCCCTAGGTTCCGTGATCTGTCGGGCTCACCGACGGCCGCGGGGAGGAAGAAGTATCGGACGTTGGCTGGGGAAGCATCTGGCCGGCCGAGTTGACGAACATGATCTCGTTGGTTTGCCAGCTCGTCCCGCTGAGGGCCATCTCCAGGCGAATGAGCAGGATCTGCTGATGACTGTGGAAGGCAGGCGCGGTGGCCACCTCCTGGTCCACGACCAGGTATACGACGGCGGTCGAATCGGTCGATGAGTCGACCGCGCTTGATATCACACGTCCATTGCTATCGGCCGAGCCGGAGGTCAGCGAGCCGAGGCCGAGGAGCTTGGGTAGCGACTCAGCCAGGGCCGGTGTGCTCAGCGCGCGCAGCGAGGACTCGTACTCGCTCAGATCACCGTGGAAGTTGACCATGGCGAGCACGAATTGGCGGGCCGCGGCCTGGACCTCCTCCTCCGCCGACGGCGGGCCGCCGAGGGTTGAACTGGGGCTGGGCGTGGCGATCGGGCTTGGACTGAGGGTGATGACTGGGCTGGGTGAGGAGGTGCTGCTGCCCCACGTGGTCCAGCCGATCGCGATGCCTATGAGCAAGCCCAGGCTCAGCGCCACGACAAAGGTCCGCCTGGTCTGCATGAGCGCGGCAGCGCGCAAGTGTGCGGGACGCCGACCCGATGGCGGTCGCGCGGAACCGGCTTCCCCCGGCGAGCGGGGCGGGCCAGACAACGTCTGCGGCGGGCCGGACGGCGGGCGTGGCGGGCCGGACGTGGCGCCGGACGGCGGGCGTGGCGGGCCGGACGTAAGGCCGGACGGCGGGCGTGGCGGGCCGGACGTGGGGCCCGACGGCAGGCGCGCCGGACCAGGCGTCGGGTGACTAGGGCCAGGTGATGGACGGTTCGGACCGTGCGGCGAGCGGGTTCGGTCAGTCGGCGGGTGCGTCGGGCCGGACGGCGCGGGGCCGCCGACAGGAACCTGAGGCCGACCGCCGGACTTTGTCCGCCGATGCCGCCTTGGCTCGGCCGGCCGGTGCGGCGGGCCAGTCACGGGCGCCGCCGCGGGCTCGAGCCTGACGATCGTCACATCGTCGTTGCGGATGCGCTTCAACCGGCGTAGGTCAGCGACGAAGGCGGCGAACGAATCCGCGTCGAGCTCGGCCAGGACGTCCCAGGGCTTGCCGCCATCCTCGTAATCGCGCAGGAACCACGCGGCGATCGCATCGGTCATCAGCAGGAAGCTGTCTCCGCTGTGCCAGACGCCCTTCACGAGGTCCAGGCTGGCTAGATCGCGCTCGGTGAGGTCCCGCTGGGTATAGAACAGCGGCGGGTTCTGGCCGAATTGAGCGGATTCGACCAGCGGCATGGCCGTGGCCAATTCCCCCTCACTAATCTGAAACAGACAGGAATCGCCGAGGGCCATGCATTGCCATGTGCCCCCGTCTGCCTCCGGCACGGCCTCCTCGAGGAACACACCGACCAGCGTCGCGGCCGAACCTTCCGAATCGACCTTCATCTCTTCGTAGAAGGTGAGCTTGCTCGCCGCCATGGAGGCGGACCACTCGGCGGAGACCTGCCCGACCCAGTCCAGGACCTCGGCGTCGCTTGACGTGGGCGGCGGCCGGTCCACGAACGCCCGGGTCAGGAGGTGGGCCCAGCGCCCCGATTCGAAGGCGGAACTCGCTCCGTCCGAGACGGCGGCGATGCCGAACTCGGACGAGTAGGCGGCGGCGTCCTCGCACTGATCGAGGGTGTTGCCCTCCTTGGGCAGGCGCAGGACGCTGTAACTCAGCTGCACCGGACCTCAGCGGTCCCCGCCCGCCTGCAGCACGAGCCTGGTACCGATGTCGAGGAACTGAATGAACGCCGCCGAGTCGGCATTGAATATGAAGCCGCGGGCCGCGTCATCGACGGAGTATCCCTCGGCCTTCACTTCCTGCTGAATCCGCGGCGGGAGGACCGATGACATCTCGAATAGCATCCGGGCAAAGGCGTCGGGGAGCCCGGTCGAGCTGCCGGGGAAAAGGATGGCGGTGCTGCTCACGCCCGACAGGTGGATGTTATAGAGCAGGACGTCTCCGTCGGCCGCATTGAGCTTGGTCAGCGCGCTCGCCGCCGAGGCCGGGTCGGTGTTGGGCTCCCCGTCGGTGATGTTAATGACGATCGGCGGGTAGGACTGCTTATGTTCGGCCATCCACGGCTGCAGCGTGCTCGCCGCGAGCTGCAGCGCCTCCCGCATCGGGGTGCCGTTATCGGCGATAGGGTCGAACCAGACCGGGAATCTCACCACGGTGTCCACCAGGCCGCCGGCCCCGTCGGAAACCTTCTTGGTCCGCTCCTCGACTCGGAGATGGCCGGTGGCGAGATCGTTGATAGAGACGAGGGTGCGCCCCGTCAGGGCGCCCCCGAAGGCCGGGCCGACCCCGCGGCGCGAGCCATAGCCGATGACGCCGACGTCGAAGTAGTTGCGCGGGCCCTCGCCGATATTCTGAGTACAGCGGAGGACCAGATTCATCAAAAGCTTGTTGATCGCGTCCGCGGCCACGTCGGCCTTGCGCGTCGCCGCGTCTCCCGCGAACGGGTCGCTCATCGAACTCGACTGATCCAGCAAGAACAGGATGCAGGCCGGATCCTTACGGCTGATTTCGGCCATGTAGGAACCGCTCATGGTGGTGCCTCCCCCACGCGAATCATGTGACAGAAAGGTGACATTAACCCCACGAGTAACCCGATCTCCCAGTCGGGTACCCAATGCCATTATTCATCATCAGCCGGGCATCCGTCACCCGGGTCTGGCAAAAAAGGGACCGCGAGACGCACGGTGCCGCCGAGAGCGCCGTCTGGGCTTTCTGACGGATACTCCCGGCGGCGTGGGGTGGTTTCTCACCAGTGCAACCACGGCCCGTTCGGCCAAAATTTTGTTTTAGATGGGGTGCGGGGGGTTAGCGGCGTACGGCGGGGTGCGCTAACGGTCCTGGCGGGCGTGGTGGTGGCCTAGGTGGCCGGTCGCGAAGAGCAGGACCACCGCGATGAAGCCGAGCCACAGCCACGGGACGCCCCAGGCGGCCCAGGCCAGCACGTGGGCGGCGGCCAGGGCGATCACGACGATCAGCACGAGCGTCAGGATCGGGTGGCGGTGCCTGCGGCGCGGGAGTTCGGGCACTGCCGGAGCCCCAGTTTCCGGCAGGTCGTCGAACAGGCCGCCGAGGTCTGCGCGGGTCTTGGCAGTCATCGCCCGTGAGGACCGCTCGTCGAATTCGGCCTGGTCAAGCCTGCCTTCGGCAAAGTGCTGCGAAAGCTGGTCGACGACCTGCTGGCGCTCGGCGTCGGAGACGCGCAGGTGCTGGTCGGAGTAGACGTTGCGGAACAGCGGCGTGAAGCCGCGGGCCCGCTGCGGGCCGAAGGGGCCGAACGGGCCGAACCAGCCCGCCGGACCGGGGCCGCCGGCCTCGGACTGGGTGCCCTGCTCGCGGTCGGCCCAGGGGGAGTTGGACTGCGGTGACATGATGCTTTCCTGTCTGTTTAGCTCTGGTTTAGCGGGACTGCAGGGACTGGATGATCGAGCCGGCGATGGACTGGTCGCTGCCCTCGTCGGGGATCAGCAGCAGGCCGGCCAGGTAGAGCGCGATGCCGGCGCCGCCGAAGAAGACCAGGACCACGAACGCGATCCGGACGATCGTCGTGTCGACGTCCAGGTAGCGGCCCACGCCTTCGGCGACCCCGGCCAGCATGCGGCCGGCGAAGGGGCGGCGGAGCGGGAAGCGCTCGGTGCGGGAGGTGTGCTCGGACTCGGGGGCCTGCGGGTTCATGGTGTCTGTGTTCATGGCTACAGCTTCGCCGCCGGGGCAGGCCCGGCACATCGGGAAGATCCCCGGCGCTGCCCTGATCCGGCGGCCGGGGTATCAGGGTCGGATCAGGGTTGTCCCGGATGGCGGCTCAGGGTCTGCGGGGCGATGATGGATACGTGGAGCAACCGGAACGCTGGCCGCCCTGGACGCATGAGCCGTCCGGCCGTCGGCCGCATGGGCCGTTCGGGCGGCAGGGGCCGTTTGGGCCTAACGGGCCTTTCGGGCCGCGCGGGCCGTTCGGGCCGAACGGGCCGTTCGGGGTTTCCGGTCCACATGAGCGCCATGACCCAGAGGGGTATACCGGCGGTCCGTTCCGCCGTGAGCTGTCGGGTAGCCTCGGCGGCGGGCTGGCGGCAGGCCTGGCGGCGCGCAGGCACCTCAGCGTCAAGAAGGTGCGCATCCTGTTCGCGGTGCTCGCCGTCGTGACCTGGGGCGTCGGCGTGGCGCTTTACGTGGCGGGCTGGCTGCTGATCCCTGCTTCCGGTACTGACCAGAGCATCGGCAGCCGGGCCAAGTCCGACGCCGGGGGCATCAGGCTCGCGATCGGCGTGGCTTCGCTGATGGTTTTGATCCTGCTCGTGGCCGGCCTGGCCGGCGATGCGTTCATCACGAGCTGGATCTGGCCGCAGGTGCTCAGCGTGGCCGGGCTGGTGCTGATCTGGCGGAACGCCCCGGCAGAGGAGCAGGCAACGCTGCGGCGCCTGGCAGAGCCGCTGCAATCGGGAGCGGGCCCGGCGCAGCGTAAGCGGCGGTCTCAGATCCGGATGACGATCGCTGTGGTGCTGCTGATCGGCGGCGTGGTCGCGCTGTTCACGCCAAAGGCCAGCGTGACCGCGGTACGGCCGGTCGTCGGGGTGGTGCTTGTGATCGCCGCGGTCGTGGCGTTCCTCGGCCCCTGGTGGGTACGGATCGCCCGCGACCTCGCGCAGGAGCGCCAGGCCAGGGTCCGGGCCGAGGAACGGGCCGACATCGCGGCCCGGGTACACGACTCGGTGTTGCAGACGCTCGCCCTGATCCAGCGTCGCGCGGACGACCCGCAGAAGGTCGTCCAGCTTGCCCGGATGCAGGAACGCGAACTGCGTTCGTGGCTATTCGAGGGTCGCGCGCCTGGGGAGATCGATGAGAACCTGACGTTCGCGGGCGGGGTGCGGCAGATCCAGCAGGACGTCGAGGCCAGGCACGGGGTGCCGGTCGAGGCGGTGACCGTCGGCGACTGCGGGCTTGACGACAACCTGAACGCGCTGCTCGGCGCGGCCAGGGAGGCGACGGTCAACGCGGCGAAGTGGTCGGGCGCCGGCGTGATCTCTTTGTTCGCCGAGGTCGAGGCCGGGGAGGTATCGATTGTGGTCCGGGATCGCGGGAAGGGGTTCGATCCCGCCGCGGTGCCTGAGGACCGCAAGGGCCTGGCCGAATCCGTGCACGGCCGGATGACCCGCCGCGGCGGTTCGGTGATCCTGAATTCGGTCCAGGGCGAGGGCACCAAGGTCACGCTCACCATGCCCCGCTCGGCTGCGCAGCCGGTGGGGCGGAAATGAGCGCTCCGCGGGTGGTGCTTGTCGACGATCACGGGCTGTTCAGGTCCGGGGTCCGCGCCGAGCTTGGCCGGCAGGTCGACGTCGTGGGCGAGGCGGACGACGTGCAGCCCGCGATCGAGCTGATCACCTCGCTGCGGCCCGATGTGGTGCTGCTCGACGTGCACCTGCCGGGCGGCGGCGGCCAGGCCGTGATCCAGGCGGTCAAGACCTCGCATCCGCAGGTGCGCTTTCTCGCGCTTTCTGCCTCCGACGCGCCCGAGGACGTGATCGCGGTGATCAGGGCGGGCGCGCGTGGCTACGTGACGAAGACGATCTCCACCGCGGAGCTTGCCGACGCGGTCCGGCGGGTCGCGGCGGGCGACGCGGTGTTCTCGCACCGGCTGGCGGGGTTCGTGCTTGATGCCTTCGCCGCAACGGCTGCTGAGGCTTCTGGTTCTTCTGGTGCTTCTGGTGCTCCTGGTTCTTCCGGGGCTTCTGGGATCAGGCCGTCCTTTGATCCCGAGCTTGACCAGCTGACCGCGCGCGAGCGGGAAGTGCTGCGGCTGATCGCGCAGGGGTACACGTACAAGGAGATCGCCAGGGAGCTTTACATCTCGGTGAAGACGGTGGAAAGCCACGTGTCCTCGGTGCTGCGCAAGTTGCAGCTGTCGACGCGGCATCAGCTGACCAGGTGGGCCGCCGAGCGGCGGCTGGCCTGAGTTTGGTGCGCGGCTAATACTCATTTATTGATACCGCTTTCGGGGATAGCGCAATCGGCAATACATGGCCTACGCTGAGTCGCTATCGGCTGGGGGGTCGCTATCGCCTGAAGGGGGCGTCCAGTGACCGGCGACTGGCTGAAGAAGACCCCATCCGCGGTCAGCCCGCCGCAGATCGATCCCCACGTCGCGAACACGGCACGCGCCTGGAACTACATGGTCGGCGGCAAGGATAACTTCGAGGTCGACCGGGAGGCCGCCCGGCAGCTGTTCGCCGTGGCGCCCGTGCTGCGGGTCGCGGCCCCCGCCTCACGCGCGTTTCTCCGCCGCTCCGTGCGATACCTGGCCAGCGAGGCGGGCATCCGGCAGTTCCTCGACATCGGCACCGGGCTGCCGACCGGGGGCAACACCCACGAGGTCGCGCAGGCCGTCGCGCCCGAGTGCCGCGTCGTGTACGTGGACAACGACCCGGTGGTGCTGTCACACGCCCGCGCGCTGTTCAGCTCCGCCCCCGGCGGCGTCACCAGCTACATCGACGCGGATGCCAGGGATACCGGCATGATCATCGCCGAGGCTGCAGCGACGCTCGACTTCCGGCAGCCGGTCGCGATCATGATGGTGGACCTGCTGAACTTCATCGGCGATGACGCCACGGTCCGGTCGATGCTGTCGGTGCTGATGGGAGCCGTGCCGTCCGGCAGCTACCTGGCGATCATGCACCCGGCCAGCGACTTGGACCCGACCCTGCTCGAGGCCGAGCGACTGTGGAACACACTGGCCCCGCAGCGGGTAACGCTCCGCACCCGGGAGGCCGTGACCGGCTTCCTGACCGGCCTGGAATCGGTCGAGCCCGGCCTGGTCACGGTGCCGGAATGGCGGCCGGATGCGAACGATCCTGCACCGGAACAGGCCATCCCGCTCTACGCCGTGGTGGCCAGGAAGCCCTGAGGCTCGCCTTTGGTGCCGTTCGGGGCCGTTCGGGGCCGTTCGGGGGCGTTTGGGGCCTAGCCCAAGATGGGCGGAGGTAAATGGTTGCGTCCGCCATTGATCCGCCGCCGGGGCTATGCCAGCGTCAGCGGTGCGTACCTGCGGCTTTGGACCTCATAATGACCTACTTGGGCTTGACCTACTTGGGAGGACGCGATGGATGGGAGCGGGTTTCCGCTGCCTTCACAGATCGCCGATGCGCCGGGAGCGGATGGCTGGCGGTCCATGTACCCGTACTTCACGCGTTTCCAGCCGGAGGACGACAAGCGGTTCTGGTTCTACAACTCCATGCACTTCCCCGAGCCGATGCCGGCCTTCGACACGATCACCGCCGAGGTTCCTTACAGCGCGATCGGGGCCAATACCGCACGGGTATTCGTCTTTCCCACCACGCTCGGCATCGAGCACCGCATCGTCAACGGGCGCGTCTATATCACCGCGAACCCGGTCACCGACCCGGACGAAATCGCGCGCCGGGCGGCGGTCTTCGGCGAGCGCGCCAGTTACTACTACGAGAACTGGGACAGCCTTTACGAGGGCTGGAAGATCCGCATGCGCGGGCTGATCAGCGAGATCGAGGGCATCACGGTGCCCGAACTCCCCGAGTTCGAGGACGCAGAGGTGGTCTTCGGGTCGGTCGGCATCGCGCAGAACCACTACCTGCGCGAGAACTTCCACAAGTGCATCGACCTGTTCTCCAAGATGTGGCACCACCACACCGAGATGCTGATGCTCGGCTACGGCGCCTACGTGGTGTTCTTCCAGTTCTGCAGGCAGGCCTTCCCGGAGATCAGCGACCAGACCGCGGCGCGCATGGTGGCCGGCATCGACGTGGTCATGTACCGGCCCGACGACGAGCTGCGGGGATTGGCCCGGCTTGCCGTGCAGGCCGGGGTCGACGACCTGTTCACCGAGGGCTGCTCTGCTGGTTCCGTGCTCGCTGCGCTCGCGGACCGCGGCGAGGGCGGGAAGCGCTGGCTGGAGGCGTTCGAGCAGGCTCATTCGCCGTGGTTCAACGTGTCCACCGGCGACGGCTTCTACCACCATCACCGCAGCTGGGCCGACGACCTGACGGTTCCGTTCGCCGCCCTCCCCCGGTACGTCGCCCAGGTGCGGGCTGGCACGCTCGCCGACCGGCCCACCGAGGCGCTGCGGGCGGAGCGGGAGCGGATCGCCTCGGAGTACCGTTCGCTGCTGGGTTCCGATGAGGAGCAGGCGGCGTTCGACCAGATGCTCGGGCTGTGCCGGCGGGTGTTCCCGTTCGTCGAGGACCACAAGTTCTACTGCGAGCACTGGTTCACCTCGCAGTTCTTCGGCAGGATCCGCTCCTTCGGTGAGCTCCTTGCCAGGTTCGGCGTGCTCGCCGAGGCCGAGGACATCTTCCAGCTGCACCACACCGAGATCGACCAGGCGCTGTCGGACGTGATGCTGGCCTGGGCCGCGGGCAGCCCGCCGCTTGGCGGAGTCTACTGGCAGCCCATCGTCGCTGAACGGAAGCGGATGCTGGCCGCGCTGCGGGACTGGTCGCCGCCGCCGGCGCTCGGGCCGGTGCCTTCCGCGCTTAACGACCCTGCCGTGCGCATGCTGTGGGGCGTGACCCAGGAGCGGATCGAGGCCTGGCTTTCGCCGGCCTCGGATGAGGTACGCGGCATCGGCGCGTCGTCCGGCGTGGTCGAGGGGCCGGCCAGGGTGCTGATGGACGTCAACCAGATCGGCGAGATCCGGGACGGCGAGATCCTGGTCTGCCCGGTGACCGCACCGAGCTGGGCACCGGTGTTCGGCAAGATCAAGGCGGCGGTGTCCGACATCGGCGGTTCGATGTCGCACGCGGCGATCGTCGCGCGAGAGTACGGCATGCCGGCCGTGGTGGGCACCGGCGACGCGACCAGGCGGATCCGCACCGGGCAGCTCGTTCGGGTCGACGGCGACCGCGGGACCGTCCAGGTCATCGGTGAGT
>Ga0209169_10001474_pt1 | contig 14401 bp, 11 predicted proteins | sample HubBroMetageWRM4_FD_188346 | JGI IMG/M metagenome (GOLD analysis project Ga0209169, IMG submission 188346) | Warmed soil microbial communities from the Hubbard Brook experimental Forest, New Hampshire - Hubbard Brook CCASE Soil Metagenome WRM 4... | ecosystem: Environmental > Terrestrial > Soil... | reverse complement strand
TCTTCGACCGTTGCGATCGGTGGTCCGCGACGCTTCAGAGCTTGGGCATCGCTCGCGGGGATCGCGTCGCATATATCGCGCCGAACACGCACGCGCAGCTCGAGTCGTTTTACGCCGTGCCGGCGATCGGCGCCGTGCTCGTGCCGGTGAACTACCGGCTCTCCGTTTCGGAATTCGCATACATCCTCAACCATAGCGGCGCACGAATGGTCTGCGTGCATTCGGACTACGTCGCGGCGGTCGAATCCATTCGCTCGCAGATTCCGGACGTCGAGTTCTTCGTCGCTGTCGACGGCCCGGCTCCGGCAGGCTGGATCGACTACGAGGCCGCGATTGCGGCCGCGAGTCCGGACTTTGCCCGGCCGGAGATCGGCGAGCGGGACCTGCTGACGATCAACTACACCAGCGGCACGACGGCGCGGCCGAAGGGCGTGATGATCACCCACAGGAACGCGGCGATGAACACCATCGGCACCCTGCTGCACCTGCCGATCGCGGTCGGCGAGCGGTACCTGTGGACGCTGCCGATGTTCCACGCTAACGGCTGGACCTACACCTGGACCGTGACCGCCGCCGCGGGCACCCACGTCTGCCTGCGAAAGGTCGAGCCGGCCGTCATCTTCGGCCTGATCAGGGACGAGCAGGTGGGCTCGCTGTGCGCGGCGCCGACCGTGCTGATCACGCTGGCCAACGCCCCGGCGGAGGCGCGCGGCGAGGTGCCGGCCGGGGTGCGTGTCGTCACCGCCGGGGCGCCGCCGGCCGCGGCCACGATCGAGCGGCTCGAGGGCCAGTTCGGCTGGGAGGTCACCCAGGTCTACGGCCTGACGGAGACCGCGCCCTTCATCACGATCTGCGCCCCGCTGCCCGAGCACGAGGGCCTGCCGCCCGCCGACCGCGCGGTCATCAAGGCGCGGACCGGCGTGGAGCTGCTGACCTCCGGCGAGCTGCGGGTGGTGGACCCCGAGGGGCTGGAGGTGCCGTGGGACGGGCAGACGGTCGGCGAGATCGTCGTCCGCGGCAACGTCGTCATGCAGGGCTACTACAACGACCCTGAGGCAACCGAACGCGCCATGGGCGACGGCTGGTTCCACACCGGCGACGCCGCGGTGGTCCACCCCGACGGCTACGCGCAGATCCGCGACCGGCTCAAGGACGTGATCATCAGCGGCGGGGAGAACATCTCCTCGGTCGAGGTGGAGGGAGCGCTGCTGCGGCACCCGGCCGTGCTTGAGGTCGCGATCGTCGGCCTGCCGGACGAGAAGTGGGGCGAGGCACCGCACGCGTTCGTGGTGCTCCGGGACGGCGAAACCGCCACCGAGGCCGACATCATCGCGTTCGCCCGCGGGCAGCTCGCCCACTTCAAGGCCCCGCGCGGGGTGACGTTCGTCAGCGAGCTGCCCAAGACAGCGACCGGCAAGATCCAGAAGTTCGTGCTGCGGAAGGGCGCGCCGAACCTGGCCGCTCAGTAGCCCGCCCGTACCGGTACGGGCCGGTACGGGGCGGGTGTCGGCCCAGGGTGTCGCGGGCGGCCGGCTCGGCCGGCCGCCCGGTCGGGGTTGCCAGCGTCGGGGTTGCCAGCGTCGGTTGCCAGCGTCGGGGTTGCCAGCGTCGGGGTTGCCGGTGTCGGGTTTACCAATCGAACGCGTCGGCCAGGGTCTGGTAGTCGAACAGCTCGGTAGGGCCGAACCAGAGGTCCACCTCGTACTTCGCCTCTTCGAGGTTGCCCGAGGCGTGCACGAGGTTGGCGACCGCCTTGCCGGTCGCGACGGCGACGGCCTTGGACTGGTGCGCGAAGTCGCCACGGATCGAGCCCGGCTGGGATTCGTTCGGATAGGTGGAGCCCACGATCTTGCGCACCGTGGCCACCGCATCCTCGCCCTCCACCACGAACGCGATGACCGGCCCGCGCTGCATGAACGCCGCGGTGGCGTTGAAGACGACCGGCCCTAGCCGCTGCTCAAGGTCGAAATAGTGCTTGCGGGTGAATTCCGCGTCCATCTCGCGCATCTTCATGCCGATGATCTTCAATGCCGCGTCCTCGAACCGCTGGATGATGCGCCCGGCCAGGCCACGGGTTACGGCGTCCGGCTTCAGCACGACAAGCGTGCGCTCACGCAACTGCTGAGAGTCGACCACAATGATCCTTTCCCCTATTTACGATGGACACAGGGTAGCGGTCGCGGCGGGCAGCAGCGGCTTTACCCGGTACGGGTCTGCGGGCGGCGGCGCGGATAATCCGCGTCGGTCGGCGGGATCGGTTTCCGGAACATGTTTCAATGCTGGTGTGGAAGCGATCAACACCGATGGCCGGCGCCCCGCGCGGATGACGATCAGGCAGGTCGCTGAGCTGGCCGGCGTCTCGATCGCCACGGTGTCGCGGGTCATCAACGGGCGCTTGGACGTGTCGAGTCAGACCCGCGAAGCCGTGCAGCGGGTGATCAAGGAACACGGTTACCAGCTCGGCGCGCGACCGCGCCCCGGGGGGACCGGGCGGACCGGGGGGACCGGGCGGACCGGCCTGATCGGCGTGACGGTGCCGCTGATTCACCCCGGCTACTTCGCCGAGATCTTGTCCGGCGCAGCGGAGGCGCTGTACGAGCATGACATGCGGGCGGTGCTCGGCCCGACCCGCCATTCCCGCGCTCGGGAGATGTCGCTGGTCGAGCGGCTGGCCGACGGCGAGGCCGACGGCGCGGTCCTGGTGCTACCTGAGGAATCCGACCAGGAGTTCGCGGCGCTGGCGGCGCACGGCTTCCCCTTCGTGATCGTGGACCCGCGCACTGAGGTGGCCGACGGGATCCCCGTGGTCTGTGCCGCGCATTCATCGGGGGCGACGCAGGCGACCCGGCACCTGCTGGCCCTCGGGCACCGGCGGATAGGCGTCGTGGCCGGCCCGCGGGGCTGGCTCGCGACGGAGGAACGACTGCGCGGCTACCAGGCCGGGCTTGCGGGCGCGGGGGTTCTTCCGGACCCGGCCCTGGTCGAGTACGGGAACTTCCGCATCGACGGCGGCCGCGAGGCCGCGGCCCGGCTGCTGAGCCTGCCCGACCCCCCCACCGCGATCTTCGCCTTCAACGACAGTATGGCGATCGGCGCCATACACGCGGCCGCCGCGCGCGGACTGCGGGTTCCCGACGACGTCTCAGTGGTGGGCTTTGACGACACCGTCGAGGCCGCCATCACCGTCCCGGCCCTGACCACCGTCCGCCAGCCGCTGGCCGAGCTGGGCCGTACCGCCGTCAGCCTGCTGCTGCGCCAGATCGAGAACCGGCGCCTGGAGCCGCTCCGCCTCGAGCTCGCCACCAGGCTGGTGCTCCGGGACTCGACCGCCCCACACGGCCCGGGGCGAACCTGAGCCTGGCCCCCGCGAACCTCTGACCTGGCCCCCGCGAACCTCTGACCTGGTCCCGCGAACCTCTGAGCCTGGTCGAGCCCTTCCCGAGCCCCTTTCCTGAGCCACGACGATGGGCCGTCGTTGTTGCTGGAACCACCACGACGGACCATCGTTGTCCCCCGCGAGCCTTACCCGCCGCTCCGCGGTCGGCTGGCCTGGGCCGCTGAATACAGCCATTGACCGGATCCACCGAACTTGTTACGTTCTTCCCGGGAATGTTCCGGTACAACTTCCGGGAGTAATCATGGCTCTTGATCGTCCGCACCGCGGCCTGCGCTTGACAGCGGCCGTGGCCGCCGTGGCGGCCTCTCTCGTCACCGGATCGCTGGCTGCCGTGAGCGGGGCTCAGGCCAGCGTGACCGCCCCGGCCGCGACCGGTCGCGGAATCGGTCCCGGCACGCGGTTCTTCGTCCCCCCGCCGTCGGCCGGGGCGCCTCAGCAGATCCTGCATCTTCTGGCCAGCGGCGATCGCAAGGACGCGGCGCTGATCACCGAGATGGAGACGATACCGCGCGCGGTCTGGTTCAACAGCGGCACGGCCGCGCAGGTCCAGCGGCAGGTCCGGCAGACCATGGTCGAGGCCGCCATCGAACGGGCGGTGCCCGTGCTTGTGGCCTACGACATCCCGGGCCGTGACTGCGCTCAGTATTCGGCGGGCGGCGCGCTCGACCAGGCTGACTACGAGGCGTGGATCAGCGGGTTCGCCCAGGGCATCGGAAACGCGAAGGCGGTCGTCATCCTCGAGCCCGACGCGCTCGGCAACATGCCCTCAGACTGCGGGCTGCCGACCTCGGTGTACCCGTTCACCGACAGTGAGCGGATCGCCGAGCTGCAGTATGCCGTGGGCGCGCTCGATCGCGACCCAGGGACGAGCGTCTACCTGGACGGCACGCACAGCGCGTGGCAGTCCGTCGGTACGATCACCCAGCGGCTGCTCGAGGCCAACGTCCAGGACGCGCAGGGATTCTTCCTCGACGTGTCGAACTACCAGCCGACCCCCGAGCTGGCGGACTACGGGACCTGGATCTCCGATTGCATCGCGATGGTCACCGACGCCTCCAACGCCTTTTACAACAACCCATCCGGCTGCGCGAGCCAGTACTACCCGGCCACCCAGTCCGACTTCAGCACCTGGGGCCTGACCACCCAGTGGTACGCGCAGAACATGGGAAACGCGGTCGCGAGCACCCACTTCGTCGTCGACACCAGCCGCAACGGCGACGGCCCGAACACCATGCAGGCCTACGCCGGCACGCCCTACGACCAGCCCGCCAGCGTGATCGGCACGCTCGCGTCAGGGAACTGGTGCAACCCGCCGAACTCCGGGCTGGGCCTGCGGCCGACCGCCGACACCGGCGTGCCGCTGCTCGACGCCTACCTGTGGGTGAAGACCCCCGGGCAATCCGACGGCCAGTGCGACTCCGCTGGCGGCGTCCGGGCCTGGGACTACACCGATTACACCCAGCCCGGCTGGCCGACCACCACCTCGGCCCAGTCACTGTTCGACCCGCTGTGGGGCACCGATGATCCCGCCGCAGGCGACTGGTTCGACCAGCAAGCCCTCCAGCTAGCCCAGCTCGCCAGCCCCGCCTTGCCCGGAGCGTAATCAGGAGCGGCCGGCCGGGCTTACGGGCAAGATTTGTCAGCGAGACACCGGCCGTTTACCGGGGCCTTGCCCGCTGGCGCGAGCTTGACCGGGTCGTGTTCTCCCGGATCGCGGGGGCCTGATCCGCTGGGTGCTGGCCTGGCGGGCTGAGGAGGGGTAGCCGGCCCCGGCCTCAGCCCGCCTGCTCAGACGATCACAGGTTCGCTTCGAAGAGATCTGCGAATTCTTGCTGGCCCAGCGCATTCGGGTGGAAGCTGTAGACCTGGTTGCTCTCGATGAGGCCGTTGAACCAGGGAGCCGCGCTGCACACCTCATGGCCCGCGAAGCCCGGCCGAGCGTCGACTGCCTGTATGTCAATACCCTGTCCGCTGGCGGCGGTTACCGCGCTGGAAATGATCCCGTCAAGGGAATCCCCGGCGTTGTTTATCGCTTCCATCTCGGCTTGGTCCACTCCGTACGAGTTATGGAGATACGTACCGACCGTGCACTTCGCGGGCGGGCTGGCCGGGAAGAGATGGGGGTAGAGCAGGACGCGGATCTCCGCCAGCGGCGCACGCTGGTGGATCTCCTGGTAGAGACCGGCAAGGCTCGGGACAGTCACCACCTGGTAACGAAAACCCGACACCAGCTTATCGAGCACCGAATAGGTTTTCACGCACGCCTGGTCGCAGAAAATGTAGCTGTTGTCCTGCGTGTCGAGAAGAATCGTCCCGCCGTGGGTCAGCAGTTGAGTTCCCAGCGTGAAGTCCTTCTTGATCTCGGCGAGACATCCCGATTGGCTCTCCCAGTGCAGGAAGCCGTTGACGCACGCGTTCATCACGAAGGGGAAGCCGACGTCATTGCCGCCAACGCTAAGCGTGACTAGACCGGTGCTGTCGCTGGGCTGGTTCGCCGGCGCAATGGCATTCAACTGTGCCCCGTCGGTCCACTGGCCGGACGCGCCGGGAAGGCTGGCGATAAAATCCGCCATGACGGCGCCGCTGCACGCATGGAATACGAAATCACCGGCCTGGATATTAAGGTCCGCCTGGAGCAGCGGGCCGTAGGCCGCGTCGGAGCGGTGGCACTGATTGGTGCTCCCGACCCCCAGGAATGACTTGGTGTCCGTTCCCTGGATAAACTGCGGATTACCCTCTCCCGACGAGAACGAGTCGCCGAGCGCGACATAGCGAGTGGGAAGCGGGCCTTCACGAGCCGTCAGCTTCGCCGTGGCCAGGGCACCTTCCAGCGAGAAGTACGCCGACTTGCCGGCCGCCAGGCCCCCGGTGAAGTCGACCTCGGCCGAATCGGGCAGCGACGGCGAGGTCACGAAGGATGTCCCGGGTCCCTCGTAGCCGGTGGGGCCATACGGACAGCCCGACGACCCGGCCCAGGTCCCGTAGTCGCCGCTGCAGATCCCGTCCCCGTCGAAACCGGACAGGTCGGAACCGGGCCCAGACACGGTGACCGCCTTGACCGCGGCAGAGGAATCGTTGACGATGCCGACCAGGGTGTCGTCGCTACCGTCGAACGGCCCAACCGACGGGTCATTCTCGACGCTGACGCTGTTGTCCGGATTGACCACAAGCAGGATCTCACAACTTGGCGCGGCGCCTATGGCCGGGCATTGCGTGAAAGGCGGGGCCGGGGCGCCGGCGGCGCGGGCAGACGCAGGAGTTAAAGTCAGCGCTCCGCTTACGGCGAGCGCCGAGACCACGACCGCGATAGTACTGAACTTCCTCCGGCGGAAAAAGTCGGGCATGACGTAACCTCTCCTCGTGCCTGGCGAGGATGCACCGACAGCGGCCAGGAGGATACGAGCGCGGCAATACCGCGTGAAGGCAAGGCGAATTCCGCCCGCCCGCCACGCGATGACACGCGACTCATCGCGTAACAGACAGGCCGACAGCCATGCCTCGCAGAACCCGAGGACCCGCTCCCCTGACGCCGCAGATTCCCCGCCCATGGCGTCGCTAATGAAACCCCTAGTATGGCCCCGGCCGGGGTTCAGTGCGTTCCGAACGCGGCAATTTCTTGCCAGCTTTCCACCACTGGCACCGGAGCACCGGCCTGAACACCGGAAACCACTGTTCGTTCGGAATAAAGGATCTTGAATTCATCCTGCCGGGCAGTACGCACGTGCTCAGGACAGCTATGCCACGGCGGGGCTTTGGATGCAGGCTGTCAGAGACCCCCGGGCAATCCGACGGCCAGTGCGACTCCGCTGGCGGCGTCCGGGCCTGGGACTAGTGGGCGAGATCAATACATCTGCCTATCGGCGCTCGCGGAGGCGAGGCTCCGGTGGTCGACCATGCACCACCGGCACGGAAGGCACCGGACCGAGGTCGGGAACCACGGTTCGTTCTGAATAATAAAGATCTTTTTTTGCTTGCCCGTCTCGCCGCCAGGCACCGATCGTCAGCGGAATGTAAGCTTCCGGACGCCTGGCGTGCCTTGACAGGGCCGGAAGGAGCACTGAGACTGAGCCGTGGTCTGGCGCCGGGTGGTGCTGATCGTTATTGCGGTCGGTGCGCTGGTAGTGCCGTTCTGGGCGACGGCTTGGGGGGCGGATTTCCCGCCGTGGGGGCGTGTGGATTCCAGCGTTGCCCGGAGCCTGGTCGTCCGGCATCACGGTTCTGTGCCCCATCGCGGGCTCCCGCCCGGCGCGCTGGCCAGGTGCGAGGCCGGACTCGAGCGCGGCCGGGACAGCGCCAATGACAGCGCCAATGACAGGGGCGTGCCGCGGGTGGCGATAGTCGGCGCATCGATCACGGCCGGGGTCGGGCCCGGCAATCCGGATAGCTCGTGGGCGGTGCGGCTCGCCCGCATGGAGCACTGGGATGCCGTGATCTACGGCGATCCAGGGGCCGGTTACATACGGCGAGGCATCCTGCGGCAGGGGCCGGTCGCCGCCGAACTGGCACGGGTCGGATTGCGGGCGCTGCGGCCCGCGCTGGTCATCGTGCAGGCCGGCCACAACGACATCGGGGAGCCGCTGCAACTTGAGCGGCAGCGGGTCGCTGCGGCGATAGCGCTGATCCAGGCCGAGGCGCCGCAGGCGCGGATCGCGCTGCTGACCGTGTTTCCCGGCAAGTCACACGCGGCCAGGGTTTACCAGACCGACCAGGCGATCGTGACGGCCGCGCTGGCCGCGGACCCTGGCGTGATCATCATGGACCCGCTGACCGGGCGGTGGGTGTTCCCGCGCGTCCGCGGCGGGCTGCACCCCACGGCCGGCGGAGATGTGCAGATCGAGCTGAAGGTGGCGCAGATCCTTCAGGAACACGGGGTGGTTCCCGCGGCCGCGGGCAGCGGCGGCCTCATCTGCGACTCGGCTATCGGGGTTCGGCCGCCACTGTAGGGGTCACGGCGGCGGCCTGTTCCGGCGGGCGGGCCACGACGGGCAGGCTCAGGCGAATCAGGGTGCCCTGGCCCGGCACGGACTCGGCGCGGACGGTGCCGCCATGGCTCTCCGCGACCTGGCGGACGATGGCGAGGCCGAGGCCCGAGCCCGGCACGGCCCGCGCCGACCGCGCGCGGTAGAAGCGGTCGAAGACGTGCGGCAGGTCCTCGGGGGCGATGCCCGGCCCCTGGTCTCGCACGGTGAGCCCACGGGCGGACAGGCGCAGGGTCACCTGGGCGCCAGGCGGGCTGAACTTGGCCGCGTTGTCCAGCAGGTTGCGGACGGCGATCTGCAGCCGTTCGGCCCTGCCGAAGACGACGACGGGCTCGAGCTCGGCGATAAACGGGGTGTCCGGCCAGTCCCGTTGCGCGGCCCGCAGGCAGGCGGCGGCTATCGTGTGCAGCTCGACATCTTCGGGCATCGTGGTAGAGGACTCGCCCTTGGCCAGTTCGGTGACGTTGACCACCAGGTCGCCGAGCTCGGCGACCTGGGCTACCAGGCGGTCGAGTATCTCCTGGCGTTCTGCCTCAGGCAGGCCCGGATTGGCGGCCAGGAGTTCGGCGTTGATGCGCAGGCTGGTCAGCGGGGTGCGCAGCTCGTGGCTGGCGTCGCCGACCAGCTGCCGCTGGGCGGCGCGGGACCGCTGCAGCGCGTGCAGCATCTTGTTGAACGAGCCGGCCAGGCGGCCGAGCTCGTCGGGACGGTGCACCTCGACCCTGCCGACCGGGTTGCCTGTCGCCGTTACCTGTTCGGCGACCGCGGCCAGGCGGGCCACCGGCGCGAGCCCGGCCCTTGCCACGCCCCGGCCCGCCAGCGCCGCCAGGGCGACGCCCATCGCGCTCAGCAGCGCCAGCGTCGTGGCCACGGCGGTCACCTCGGTGTCCACCGTGTTGAGCGGCTCGGCCACCTGCATGGCCAGGCCCGGCGCGAGCGACGTGGTCAGGACCATGGCGTGGACCCCGTCCATGCTGGTCTGGCTGTAGTACTCGGCGCGCTGCCCGGCCGCGACCTGCTGCGCGGCGACGGTTGCGGGCAGCAGCCCGCTGCTGCCCGCCGGTGCCCACACGTGGCCCTGCGCCGTCACCAGCTGGGTGTACGGGCTGGCCACGCCGAACCGGTCGGATTGCGGCGGGATCCATCCCAGCGGTACGTGCCCCTGGTAGCGGTGCGCCAGGCGCTGCACGGTGCCGCCTCGCTCCAGCAGTTCCTGCTTGACCTGGTCCTGCAGGTCGGAGCGGAGCACGAGGAAGGCCACGGCGGTGATCGCCAGCGTGACCGCGGCCACGGCCAGGGCCACGGCGACGGTGATGCGGGTGTGCAGCATGAGCGGGCGCCACGAGCGGAACCGGTACCCGGCCGGGGCCGGCGCCGGGGAGTCCGGTGCGGTCACGGGGCGGCCCGGACGACGTAGCCGACGCCGCGGATGTTGTGCACCAGCCGCCGGCCGCCGCCATCCTCGAGCTTGCGGCGGAGCAGGCCGACGAAGACCTGCAGGGCGTTGGACGCGGGAGCGTCCTCGTAGCCCCATACGCGTTCCCTGATCACGTCGTAGCTGAGCACCCGCTCGGCGTTGCGCATCAGCAGTTCAAGCAGGGCGAACTCGATCCTGGTCAGCTCGATCGGCTGGCCGTGACGGGTCACTCGCCTGGCCGTGACGTCCACGGTCAGGTCGGCGTAGCCGAGCACGTCGCGGCGGGACTGTGAGCGCCGCAGCAGGGCCTGGACCCGGGCCAGCAGCTCTCGCAGGGCGAACGGCTTGACCAGGTAGTCGTCCGCTCCCATCTCGAGCCCGGTTACCCGGTCATCGATGCCGTCCCTGGCGGTCAGCACGAGAATCGGGGTGGCGTCGCCGCGCTCGCGGAGCCTGCGGCAGGTGTCGAACCCGTCCACCATGGGCATCAGGACGTCGAGCACGATCAGGTCCACAGGCGCCCGCGCCAGGTAGTCGAGGGCGGCCGCGCCGTGCACGGCCATGGTCACCGAGTATCCGGCATAGCGCAGCGCGCGCTTGAGCGAGAGCCTGACGTCGGGATCGTCGTCCACGACGAGCAGCCTGGCCCCGCTGCCAAGTACGGGGCCGCCAAGTACGGGGCCGCCAAGTACGGGGCTGCCAGGTACGGGGCCGCTCGGCACGGTCGCCGGCGGCATCGGGGACGGATCGGTGATCATATCTTGCTCATCGAATCAGTTCTGGCTGAGAAGTTCCTGGAATGTTACCGAGGCCAGGCATATTTTCATTGATCTTTCATTAACGCGCTCCACGCTGCCGATCATGGTTCACGGCACAGTGACGGGCGACGCCATGCCCGACGCCGCGGGCGCCCGCCGGGTGGTCTGGCTCGTCCGGCACGGCGAGAGCACGTGGAACGCCGCCGGCCTGGCCCAGGGGCACTGCGATCAGGCGCGGCTGACCCCGCGCGGGCTGCGCCAGGCCTGGGACGTCGTCGGCCGGCTCGGCGACCGCCCGATCGGCGCGCTGTACGCCAGCGACCTGCACCGCGCCCTGGCCACCGCGGCCCCGCTTGGCTCGGTGCTCGGGCTGGCCGTCAGCCGCGACGCGAGGCTGCGCGAGCGCTGCCTCGGCGACCTGGAGGGGGCCGCCACCGCGGCGGTCACCCCCGCGGTCAGCGGGATCAGCGCGAACCGCGTCGTCGACCCCGACGCGCGGCCGCCGGGGGGCGAGTCCCTCCGCGACTTCTACCGGCGGGTGGCTGGATTCGTCGCCGATCTCGCGGAGGTGCGCCTGCCCGGTCTGCCTGACCTGTCCCGCGGCCCGGGGGAGATCGCGATCGTCGCGCACGGCGGCACGCTCCGGATGCTGACCGCCTGCCTGCGCGGTGTCCCGGTCGAGCAGATGGCCTGGGAGCCGCTCGGCAATGCCTGCATCCTGCGCTCCAGCGCCCAGTTGACGAACTCATGTTGACGAACTCATAAGAAAGGGAATCCGATGAATCCGACTGCCCTGCGGCTGCCCGCACGCACGGAAAAGCCGCGCCGCACCGGGCTCACGATGGTGATCGACGGCGGTATCCCGATCGGGCTCTTCGCCGACCTGGTGTCGTCGGCTGCGGAGTACATCGACCTGGTCAAGTTCGGCTGGGGCACCGCGGTGGTGACCAGCAGGCTTGACGCGAAGATCGACGTGCTGAACGCGCACGAGATCGGGTTCTACTTCGGCGGGACGCTGTTCGAGAAGTACCTGCTGCAGGGCCGGCTCGAGGACTTCAGGAAGTTCTGCCACAGCTGGTCCTGCCGGCACGTGGAGGTGTCGAACGGGACGATAACTCTGTCCAACTCGGAAAAGGCAAGCTACGTGCGGAAGCTGTCCGATGAGTTCACCGTCGTCTCCGAGGTCGGGTTCAAGGACCCCGTTCGTTCCGAGCAGCTGCCGCCGAGCAAGTGGGTCGAGTACATCAAGGAGGATCTCGAGGCCGGCGCGTCCCTTGTCACGCTGGAGGCAAGGGAGAGCGGGAAGTCCGGCATCTGCCGACCCGACGGAGCGCTGCGGTTCGGCCTGATCGAGGACATCCTGGAGTCGGGCATAAGCCAGGATCGCCTGGTCATCGAGGCGCCCACCACCGCTCTTCAGGCGCACTTCGTCACCAGGATGGGACCTGACGTGAACCTGGGCAACGTCCCGGCTCAGGGCGTCATCGGGCTGGAGACCCTCCGCCTCGGGCTGCGGGCCGACACGCTGACCGCCTTCGAGTAAGGGACGCCGTGATGCGGACCACCGACGACGTCTTCCACCTGGCCATTCCGGTCTACGACCTGGACGCGGCCCAGCACTTTTACGTGAGCCTGCTCGGCTGCAAGCTGGCCCGCCGCTATCCGGACCGGATAACGCTCGATTTCTTCGGCGACCAGCTTGTTTGCCACCTCACCGAGGGCACCCCGGCGGAGCCTGCCAGCCTGTACCCGCGGCACTTCGGCGTGACGTTCCGCGACGCGGCGGACTTCGATGCCCTGCACGCCTGCGCGGTCACCAGGAAGATCCCGTTCTACGCCGGCGTATCGACGCGTTTCGAGGCGCTGGTGGAGGAGCACCGGACGTTCGTCCTGCTCGACCCGGCTGGGAACCTGCTTGAGTTCAAGCACTACCGCGATCCGCGGATGATGTACTGATGGCGGCGTCCTGATGGCGGCGTCCTGATGGCGGGGCGCTGATGGCGGGCCGCCAGCGGCTGGATCAGGTCGACGCGATGCGCCCGGTCAAGCAGGTGGGCGTCGTCTCCACCCACGCGCTCATCTTCTTCGCGCCGGCCTGGGCCAGCGCGACCGCGGGCGCCGCGCTGCTCCTGCTGCACGTGTCGCGCGAGGCGTTCTTCTTCATCTCCGCGTGCATGCTGACCTACGCCTACATGAACCTGCGCCGGACGGACCTGCGGCGGTTCTACTGGCGCAGGTTCGTCTCGGTCGGGATCCCCTACCTGTGCTGGACCCTCATCTACTTCTTCTGGGGGTTCCGTGACACCACCTACGCCAGCATGTCCGCCGCGCTCGCGCACCTGGGGGACCTGCTCGCGCACGGGTATTACCAGCTGTACTTCCTGCTGGTGATCATGCAGTTCTACGTGGTGTTCCCGCTGGTGCTTGCGCTGCTGAAGCGGACCAGGGGGCACCATGGCCTGGTCCTCGCGGTCCTCGTCCTGGTCCAGCTGGGGATCTGCATCGTGACCCACTGGAACGTGCTGCCGAAGGTGCTTGTCACCTACGCGCAGGAAAACTCCCTCGAATACGTGCTGTACCTGATCGGCGGCGGGATCGTGGCGTTCCACCTGCACGAGGTGGACCGGTGGGTGCGCAGGAACGCGTACCTGGTGATCGCCCTGACGCTGCTCGCGACGATCTTCGCCGAGGCCGTCTACTACCTGGCCAGGCACGGGGTGACCAGCGTGCTCGGAGCGGGCAGTGACCCGTTCCAGCCCAGCGTCATCCCGTTCAACGTCGGCGCGATCGCCTGCGTGTACCTGATCGGCGTGGCCCTCGTGCAGCCGTGGCGGTCGCGGCGGGTAAAGGCCCTGGTGCACTCGGGCTCGGACAACTCCTACGGCATCTACCTGACCCAGCTGCTGTTCCTTACCGCGCTGGTCGATCACCACTGGATACGGCTGACCAGGGTGATCTCCTGGCCGCTGGTAATCCTGCTGACCGTGGTAATCGTCTATATAAGTGCCGCCTTCCTGACCAGCCTGCTGGCCAGGACGCCGCTGGCGGTACCGCTCACCGGGCGCAAGCAGGTGCCCTGGTCGACGCTGATACCGCGGCAGTGGCGACCTGAGCCGGCTGCGGCTGCGGCGCCTGAGGCGGTTGAGGTGGCTGCGGCGGGGCCTGAGGCCGCGGCGGTTGCGGCAGGGCCTGAGGCGGCGGCGGTTGCGGCAGGGCCTGAGGCCGCGGCGAGGCTTCCTGAACCCGCCACGCTGGCGGGCACGAACGACAACCAGAACGGAACCTGACCTTGATAGCGGAATGGATTGACGAGGCGGCGGCCGAGCGGGGCGACGCCAGCTACCTCGAAGATGCCGCGGGCACCGGGTCGCTGACATTTGCCGGGCTGCGCCGGGTCACCGCGGGCTGGGCACGCTGCCTGGACCGCGCCGGCGTGGCGCCCGGTGCGGCGGTGGCGCTGCGGCTGCCCGATCCGCTCGGCTACGCCACCGCCCTGGTCGGCATCATCGGGGCGGGCCGGGTGGTGGTCCCGCTCGACCCGGCGGCACCCGGTACAGAACTCTCCCGGATGCTCGCGGTGGCCCGGCCGCAGGCGATGGTCTGCGAGCCTCCCGTCGATGATCTTCCGGTGGACCTGACCGTGCTGCGGCCGGCCGAGGTGCTGGCCGAGGACGCGGTGCTGGCCGAGGACGCGCGGTCGTCTTGGCCTGAGTCCGGCGGCGGGATCTTCCTGTGCACCAGCGGTACCACCGGCACCCCCAAGGGGATCCTGCTGCGCGAAGCGCAGCTGGCTCACGTGGCCGCAAGCGTGGCCGGCTGGCACCGGCTCAGCCGGGCCGACCGCGGGTAC
>Ga0209169_10001473_pt1 | contig 14403 bp, 8 predicted proteins | sample HubBroMetageWRM4_FD_188346 | JGI IMG/M metagenome (GOLD analysis project Ga0209169, IMG submission 188346) | Warmed soil microbial communities from the Hubbard Brook experimental Forest, New Hampshire - Hubbard Brook CCASE Soil Metagenome WRM 4... | ecosystem: Environmental > Terrestrial > Soil... | reverse complement strand
AAAGTGATTCTGGTCGGCAATCTGGGTGCCGACCCTGAAACCCGATCCATGCCAAGCGGCATGACGGTAACCAACATTCGGATCGCCACCAGCGAGTCGTGGAAGGACAAGGCTTCCGGGGCGCAGCAAGAGCGCACCGAATGGCACAGCATTGCGCTGTTCGGACGGCTGGGTGAAATCGCCGCGGAGTACCTGCGCAAGGGCTCGCAAGTGTTCGTGGAGGGCAAGCTGCGGACCCGCAAATGGCAGGACAAGCAGGGCAATGACCGATTTACCACGGAAATCATCGCGGATAATATGCAAATGCTGGGGGGCCGCGGAGGCGGAGGCGGTGGCGGCGGCGGGGGCCCGGGCGGTCCCGAACGCGGTCCGGCCGGCGGGGCTCCGCCACGCGATGACTATGACCAATCACCGGCGCCGACGGGCGGCAAAGAGGAATTCGACGACGACATTCCGTTTTGAAGTTTAGGGGGCGAATTGGCGAGAGCAGCACGGATACCGGCGGCTGATTCGGGCAGCGGCAAGACCACGCTCTGCTCCTGGGTCAAGGCTATTTGCCGTGCGTTGGATGCCGCCGGATGCGATAGCGCGGCTCTGCTCGCCGAAGCCGGCTTGGATGTCAAGTCGCTCGACTGCCCCACCGCCCGCTGCCCCGTCACCTACAGCCTGAGGCTGTGGAAGATCGCGCTGGCGGCGACCGGGGATCCCGGGTTCGGCCTGAAGGTCGCGAGCTATATCAGACCGACCAGTTTCCATGCCATGAGCTACGGTATGTCCGCGAGCTCCACTTTGAAGGAAGCCTTCCAACGGGCGCAGCGCTATTGCCACATCGTCAGCGATGCGGTGGATTATCAGTTCTTTCTGCGCGGTTCCGAGTATCACTTCATCATTTCTCCCACCGTCGATTTGGGCGATGCGCCGATCGATGCGGTGGTGGGACTCTATTTGCGGATGTGCCGCTCACTGATCGGGCGGGAATATTCGCCGCTGCGCATCGAGTTTCGGCGCTCGCCGCCATCGAGGCTCGATGATTTCGTGAATTTGCTGCGCGCGCCCTTGGTGTTCGACGCACCCCAGACTCGCTTGGTGTTCGACCGCGACAGCGTCGAGCGGCCGCTCGACGGCGGCAACCCGGAACTGGCGCGGCACAACGACGCGATCGCGCTTCAATACCTGTCGCAACTCGAGCGCGACAATATCGAAGTGCGTGTGCGCGAGGTCTTGACGCAGAGATTGGCACATGGCGAACCCTCGCAAGAGGACATCGCGGAAATTCTCAATATGAGTGCGCGCACCCTGCAGCGGAAATTAGGCGAATGCGGTACAACCTACAAAGAAATACTCGACGACACGCGCCACGCCTTGGCGCTGGCATATTTGAGTGCGCCGAGACACAGCGTCAGCGACGTCACGTATTTACTCGGATTCTCCGCGGGCAGCTGCTTCACGCGAGCATTTCGCCGCTGGACCGGGCAATCGCCGAGCGATTGGCGTGCGGGCGCGCGGATTTTGCCGCCAACCGAGCCGGTCGCCTAAGTTTCGACGCGCCGTGCAGCGGTGGCAAGCGATTGGATCGCTTGAACGAATCTGCGGCGCTGTGTTCCAAGCCAACTGAATTTCGTCGTGAAGAAGCCCTATGAGCGCAGACGCGCTGAACGTTTCCAAGCCCCCGCGTAAGAATCGAGCACGACTTGTTGTAGGAATCGTCGGACTCGTACTGCTGGTTCTGGTTCTTTTCCATTTGTTCGGCGGCAAGAAACCCAAGGCCGCCACGCCGCCGCAGGTCGTGAGCACCGGTACGGCGACCTTGGGAGACATGCCGGAAACCCTGAGTGAACTCGGTACCGTGACGCCGATCGCCACGGTGAATGTATTGCCGCAGCTGAGCGGCTACGTGACGGCGGTGGGATATAAAGAAGGCGAGGACGTGGCGAAGGGCCAGTTCTTGGTCCAGATCGATCCGCGTCAGTTCGAGATCGACAAGCAACAGGCGCAAGCACAACTGGCCAAGGATCAAGCGAGCCTGGCACAGGCGCGTGCGGATCTGGTGCGTTTTACCCAACTGAATCAACAGAAATCGATCGCCGAGCAGACCTATGAGGACCAAAAGTTCCTCGTTCAACAGGGCGAGGCGGCGGTCGAAGCCGACCGCGCGAATATCGCGCAGTTCGATCTGGACCTCATTTATTGCCGCATCACGGCGCCGGTGGCCGGGCGGGTCGGCCTGCGTTTGGTGGATCCCGGCAACTACGTCACCCCGTCGATCTCGCCCGCGCTCGTCACCATCACCACGATGAAACCGACCACGGTGGAATTCACGGTGCCGCAGAACTCGCTCAGCAAGGTGCTACAGCGCTTCAATTCCGGGACGAAATTGCCCGTCACCGTCTCCAACAGCGACAACACCAAACAAATCGCCACCGGTTCGCTGTACGCGATCAGCAATCAGATGGCCACCAGTACCGGCACGGTGACCCTGCGTGCCCAATTCGCCAACGATGACGAGGCGCTGTTTCCGAACGAATTCGTCAACGTCAGCCTGTTGGTCGACACGCTGCAAAAAGCCGTGCTGGTGCCGACGCCGGCGGTGCTGAGCGGTGCACCGGGAGACTATGTGTATCTGGTCAACGCCGACCAGACGGTTTCCGTTCACAAGGTCACTCCCGGTCCCAGCGACGGTACGAACACCGCCATCCTCTCGGGCCTCGAGGCAGGTCAGGTCGTGGTCACCGACGGCATGGACCGTTTGAGTGACGGCGCCAAGATCAAGATGAGCGGAGCGAAGCCGAACGCGGGCGGGGCGACCGCGCCCAAAGCGCCGGCCCCCGGCACCGCAGCGCCCGGCGCGAAGCGCTCGCGCGCCGCCGCCTCCGGCTCGCAGGCGTCCTAAGCGTCGGGCACGATCCGATGAACATCTCCCGCCTGTTCGTGCTCAGGCCGGTGGCGACCTCGCTGCTGATGGTCGCGCTGGTCTTGGTGGGTCTGGTCGCCGTGCGCTTCCTGCCGATTTCATCCCTGCCCGACGTCGATTATCCGACGATTCAAGTGCAGACCTTCTATCCGGGCGCCAGTCCCACCGTGATGGCGACAACCGTGACCGCGCCATTGGAGGTGCAGCTGGGCGAGATCCCGGGAATGCAGCAAATGACCTCGAGCAGCTCTGCCGGCGCCTCCATCATCACCTTGCAATTCAATCTTTCGCTCAATCTCGACGTCGCCCAGCAGAACGTGCAGGAAGCCATCAACGCGGCCAATAGCTTGTTGCCCGCGGGATTACCGGCGCCGCCGACCTACGCCAAGATCAATCCGGCCGACCAGCCCATCCTCACCCTTGCGGTCACCTCCAATTCGATGTCCCTGACACAGTTGCAGGATGTCGCCAATAATCGGCTCGGAGCGAAGATTTCCGAAGTACCCGGAGTGGGGCTGGTGACGCCCGCAGGCGGCAATGTGCCGGCGGTCAGGATCGAGGCCGATCCGCAGAAGCTGGCCGGATACGGACTCAACATCGACGACTTGCGATCGCTGATCGCGAACGTCAATGTCAGCCAGCCGAAGGGCAACATCGACGGCCCAAAACTCGACTACACCATCAATGGAAACGACCAGATTGAGGATCCGCAGGATTATCTCAGTACGGTCATTTCCTACCAAAACGGCGCGCCGGTGTACCTGCGCGATGTCGCCCGCGTCACCCAGGCCGCGCAGAACACCGAGCAGGGCGCCTGGTACGACAAGCGACAGGCCATCATTCTCAATGTGCAGCGTCAGCCCGGCGCCAATGTAATCGCCACCGTCGATCAGATAAAAAAGCAGCTGCCGCAACTCGAGGCCACGCTGCCGTCGGGCATGAACGTCGAAATCGTCGCCGACAGCACCGCCGTGATCCGCTCCTCGGTGTCGGATGCCGCATTCGAGCTGGGCCTCGCCATCGTGCTCGTCGTGCTGGTGATTTTCGTGTTCCTACGCAATGTGCCGGCGACCATCATTCCGAGCATTTCCGTACCCGTCTCGCTGGTCGGCACCCTGGCGGTGATGTACCAGCTGCACTATTCGATCGACAATCTGTCGCTGATGGCGCTGATCATCGCCACGGGTTTCGTGGTGGACGACTCGATCGTCATGATCGAGAACATCGTGCGCTATCTGGAGGAGGGCAAGACACCGCTGGAAGCGGCGCTCGAGGGTGCCGGTCAAATCGGCTTTACCATCGTCTCACTGACGGTGTCGCTGATCGCGGTGTTGATTCCGCTGCTGTTCATGGGCGGCGTCATCGGACGGTTGTTCAGTGAATTCGCGGTTACCCTCGCCGTCACGATCGTGATCTCCGGCGTGGTCTCCCTGACTTTGGTGCCGATGATGTGCGCCCGCATTCTGCGTTCGACCGCCGAGCGTCATCCGAGCCGCTTCGAGCAGATCAGCGAACGGCTGTTCAACAAGCTGCTGGGCACTTACGAGCGCGGGCTCAACTTCGTCATGGCGCGCCAGACCCTGACACTGGTCATATTCCTCGGCACCTTGGCGCTGACCGTCATTCTGTACGTCGTCATTCCCAAGGGCCTGTTCCCGGTTCAGGACGTCGGCGTCATCCAGGCCATCAGCGTCGCCGACAACTCGGTGTCGTACAGCGCCATGGTGGAGCGCCAGAGGGCCCTGGCGCAGGCCATCCTCAAAGACACGGATGTCACCGGACTAACCTCCTATGTGGGAATCGACGGCACCAACACGACGCTCAACAATGGCCGCTTCTTGATCAATCTGAAGGCGCGCGACGATCGTTCGTCGACCGCGGCCGTGATTGCCCGGCGCTTGCAGGGCGAAGTCGCGGAGGTCTCCGGCATTCAGCTGTACTTGCAGCCCGAACAAGATTTGACGCTCGACACCACCGTATCGCCGAACCAATACCAGTTCGTGTTGCGCGGGCCGAGTCAGGAGGCGTTCCAACAATACGTGCCGGCACTGATCGCACGCATGAAGGGCATTTCCTCGATCACCGACGTCGCCAGCGACCTCAACAACGATGGATTGAGCGTCAATGTCGAGCTCAACCGGCAACTGGCGGCGCGCTACGGCATCACGGCGGCCACCGTCGATAACGCGCTGTACGACACCCTGGGACAGCGCATCGTGTCGACTATTTTCGATCAGTCCAGCCAGTACCGCGTGATCTTGGTGGCGAAGCCGGAAACCCTGCCCAACATCGAGTCGCTGGGCAACTTGTACCTGCCGAGCCAGACCAGCAGCACCGGCCAGGTTCCGCTGAAAGCCATTGCCAACATCAAGATCACCAAGTCGCCGCTGGTCATCAGCCATCTGGCGCAGTTTCCTTCCGTGACCATCTCGTTCAATTTGGCGACGGATGCCTCGCTCAGCAAGGCGGTGGATGAGATCAATCAGGCCGAGCACGCCGTGCACCTGCCTCCCTCGATTACCTCTTCGTTCCAGGGCGCCGCGCAGGCCTTTCAGGATTCGTTATCGAGTGAAGTGTTCTTACTCATCGCGGCGCTCGTTGCCGTCTACATCGTGCTCGGCGTGCTCTACGAGAGCTTCATCCACCCGGTGACCATTCTCTCGACGCTGCCCTCGGCCGGCATCGGTGCCTTGCTGGCATTGATGATTGACGGCCATGAACTGGACGTGATCGGCATCATCGGCATCGTGTTGTTGATCGGCATCGTCAAGAAAAACGCCATCATGATCGTCGATTTCGCCCTCGAGGCGGAGCGCAAAGAGGGCAAGCCGCCGCACGAGGCCATCTTTCAGGCCTCGCTGCTGCGCTTTCGGCCCATCCTGATGACCACGCTGGCGGCGATGCTCGGTGCGTTGCCCATGCTGCTGGGCACCGGCACGGGTTCTGAGCTGCGCCGGCCGCTCGGACTGGCCATCATCGGCGGCCTGGCGGTCAGTCAGCTCTTGACGCTGTTCACCACGCCGGTGATCTATCTGTTCTTCGATCGCCTCGCCTTGCGCTTTGGGCGCAAGGGTGCGGAAACCGCGTCGGAGCCCGCGCCGTGAGCATTCCGGGGTTGTTCATAAAACGCCCGGTGGCCACCACCTTATTGGCGGTGGCCATCCTGCTGTCCGGAACGCTCGCGTATTTCCACTTGCCGGTGGCGCCGCTGCCGAATATCACCTTTCCCGTCATCGTCGTACAGGCAAACCTGGCGGGCGGCAGCCCGGAGATCATGGCCTCGACGGTGGCCGAACCTCTCGAGCGGCGCCTGGCAACGATCTCGGACGTCAATGAACTCACCTCCACGAGCACGGTCGGTGCGGCGAGCATCGTCATCCAGTTCGGCTTGAGCCGCGACATCAATGGCGCCGCCCGCGATGTGCAGGCGGCCATTCAGGCGGCACGTGCGGACCTGCCGACCACGCTGCGCAACAATCCCACTTATCGCGAGTTCAACCCGGCCGATACGCCCATCATGGTATTGGCCCTGACCTCGAAAACGCTCACCCGCGCCCAACTCTACGATTCGGCCGATTCGGTGCTGCAGCAGCAGTTGTCGCAAGTGGACGGCGTCGGCCAGATTACCCTCGGCGGCAGCGCTCTGCCGTCGGTGCGCGTGGAGTTGCAGCCCGACAAGCTCAACAGCTACGGCATCGGTCTGGAAGACGTGCGCGCCTCGGTCGCGGCCGCCAACGCCGACAGCGCCAAGGGTCACATCGATCAGGGCGACCAGCGCTTCGAGGTCCTGTCCAACGATCAGATCAGCAAAGCCGCGCCCTACCGCGATCTGGTCATCGCCTACCGCAACGGCGCGCCGGTGCTGCTGCGCGACGTCGCTGAGGTCGACGACGGGGCGGAGAATATCCGCAATGCCGGACTCTACAACGGCCAGGATGCGGTGCTGGTCATCGTCTATCCGCTGCCGGGCAGCAACATCGTCAAGACGGTGGCGCAGATCAAGAAGGTCCTGCCGGCCGTTGAGGCGACCTTGCCGCACAATGTCCACGTCGCGATCGCCGTGGACCGCTCTCAATCGGTGAACAACGCCGTGCGCGATACCGAGCGCACGCTGTTCATCGCCGTGCTGCTGGTGATCGGCGTGGTCTTCGTGTTCCTGCAATCGCCGCGCGCCATCCTGGTGCCGGCGGTGGCGCTGCCGCTGTCCATCATCGGCACCTTCGGGCCGATGTACCTGCTCGGCTACAGTATCGACAATCTCTCGCTGATGGCACTCACCATCGGCACCGGCTTCGTGGTCGACGATGCGGTGGTGGTTCTGGAGAATATCGTGCGCCATGTCGAATCGGGCATGGACGTGCAGGAGGCTGCCCTGCGCGGCAGCACCGAGGTCAGCTTCACCGTCATTTCCATGAGCCTGTCGTTGATCGCGGTGTTCACACCGATCCTGTTGATGCCCGGCATCATCGGCTTGCTGTTCCACGAATTCGCCGTGACGCTGTCGATCGCAATCCTGATTTCGCTGGTGATTTCCCTCACCGTCACGCCGACCATGGCGGCCTATCTGTTGAAACGCGACAAGTTGCATTCTCAGTCGCGCATTGCACTGTGGTTCGAGCGGCAGTTCCAACGCTTCAAGAATGCCTATGCGCGCTCCCTCGACATCGCGTTGGATCACGCGCTGCTGGTCGGATTGACGCTCGTTGGTTTGATCGTGCTCAATGTTTTTCTGTTCAAGCTCGTGCCCTCGACCTTCTTTCCGGAGCAGGACAACGGCATCTTGAACGGCCAGATCATCGCCGATCAAAGCATTTCGTTCCAGGCGATGGAGCAGAAACTGGCGCAACTGCAGAGCATCGTTGAGCAGGATCCCGCGGTCGCCGACGTGGCGGGCTTCACCGGCGGCCGCGCGCTCAACACGGCCAACGTGTTCATTGAATTGAAGCCCTTGGCGCAGCGCAAGCTGTCCGCGACGCAGGTGGTCGCGCGTCTGCGGCCGAAGCTCGGTGCCGTGTCCGGCGCCCGACTATTCCTGCAAGCCGCACAGGATCTGCGTATCGGCGGCCGCCAATCCGCGTCCGAGTATCAGTACACGCTGACCAGCGACGATCCCAACGCCTTGTATAAGTGGGTGCCGAAGCTCGTGACCGCGCTCGGCAAGGACTCCGCGGTGGTGACGGACGTCAACTCGGACTTGCAGCAAAACGGCTTGCAGCTCTATGTCAACATGGATCGCGCCACCGCGGCGCGCTACAGCTTTGCGCCGAACCAGATCGACAATGTGCTGTACGACGCCTTCGGCCAACGCACCGTGTCGACCATCTTCAATCAGCTCAACCAATACTTCGTCGTGATGGAGGTGGCGCCCGCGTATTGGCAGTATCCGCATGCCCTCGACCGCATCCGTTTCAGCACCGCTGCCGGCAACCCGACCGGCACGCAGCAGACGCAGATGCCGGGCAGCACGGTGAGTCCGGTCACGCCGGTGTCGGCGGTGTCGACGCCGAGCGCCGCGGCCAGCACCAATTCGCTCAACAGCAACGCCGAGGCCAATCAGCTCACCAATGCGATTGCCAATTCCCGCGGCGGCAGTTCGAGCGGCAGTGCGGACAGCACGGCGGGAGAGACGCTGGTGCCGTTTGCCGCGCTGGCGTCCTCGGTCAGCAACCACACCGCCACGCAGGTCAGCCACCAGGGCGGCTTGGTGGCCGCCACCATCTCGTTCAATCTGCCGGCCGGCGGCTCGCTCAGCAAAGCCACGGAGCAGATCGCGGAAGTTTCGCGCGAACTGGGTGTGCCGGCTTCCATCCACGGGAGTTTCGCCGGCGCCGCGCAGGTGTATGCACAGTCGATGTCGACCATGCCGTTGCTGATTCTCGCCGCACTGGTGGCGGTGTACATCGTGCTCGGCATTCTCTACGAGAACACGGTGCATCCCATCACCATCCTCTCGACGCTGCCGTCGGCGGGAATCGGCGCCACCCTGGCGCTGCTGATCTTCGGCACGCCGTTCTCGGTCATCGCCATGATCGGCATCATTCTGCTGATCGGCATCGTCAAGAAGAACGCCATCATGATGATCGACGTCGCCATTCATCAGCAGCGCGCCGGGATGGAGCCGCGGCAGGCCATCCACGATGCAGCCGTGGTGCGTTTGCGGCCCATCATGATGACGACCGCCGCGGCGGTGCTGGGCGCGGTGCCGTTGGCCATCGGCATCGGCCAGGGCGCCTCGCTGCGCCAGCCGCTGGGCATCACGGTCATGGGCGGTTTGATCTTGAGCCAGGTGTTTACTCTGTACACGACCCCGGTGATCTACCTGTACCTCGACCGCCTGCGGATGAAGCTGGTGCGGTGGTCAGCCACGATGCCCTGGAATCGACAACCGGACGCGAGCGCATCGACATGAATACTCTCCACAAAGCGCTGGCACTCTCACCCGCGCTGCTGCTCGGCGGCTGCCTGGTCGGCCCCAACTATCACCGCCCGCCGGTGTCGACGCCCACTCAGTACAAGGAACTGGCCGGCTGGACGGTGGCTGCGCCCGCGGCCGACCAACCCAAGGGTGACTGGTGGACCGTATTCAACGATCCGTTGCTCGATGAACTCGAACCGACGGTGTCGGTCTCCAACCAGACGGTGCGTCAGGACTACGCCAACTACCAGGAAGCGTTGGCGGAAGTGCAGGTCGCCCGCAGCGCCTTGTATCCGACCGCCGGGGTCACCGGCTCAGTGACCAAACAGCACGCTGCGAGCGGCCTGAACACGCCCGGATTCGGCGGAACGGTGACCGCCGGATCGCTCGAAGGCAATGTTGCCTGGGCGCCCGATTTGTGGGGCGCCGTCCGCCGCAATATCGAGTCGAGCAAGGCGACCGCGCAGGCGAGCGCGGCGACGCTCGCGAACGCCACGCTCTCGGAGCAGACCGCGCTCGCGACCGCCGTCATTGAATTGCGAATGACCGACGCGAACATCGATCTTTTGTCTCAGACGGTCGCGGCCTTCACCGAATTTCTGCGCGTGGTGAGCAACCAGGGGGCGGCGGGCACCACGCCACCGTCCGATGTCATCACCGCGCGCACCCAGCTGGAAAATACCCAGTCGAGTTTGATTGCGCTCGGCGTCGCGCGTGCGCAGTTCGCGCACGCGATTGCGGTGCTGGTCGGCAAAAATCCCGAGGACCTCGATATTGCACATAGCACGAAGGTCCCGACGCTGCCCACGGTGCCGGTCGAGTTGCCGTCGACCTTGCTGCAACGTCGGCCGGACATCGCCGTCGCGGAACGCCAGATGGCTGCGGCCAATGCGCAAATCGGCGTCGCCGTAGCGGCTTATTATCCGAACTTGAGTCTATCGGCCGCGGGTGGTTTTTCGCAGTCGCCGCTTTCCGGACTGCTGCACGCCGCCAACCATGTGTGGTCGCTGGGTGCGGATGCAACCGAAAACCTGTTCCAAGGCGGCCTAACCCATGCGCAAGTGGCCGCTGCCAAGGCGACCTACGAGGCGAATGTCGCCAACTATCGCGGCACGGTGCTCAAGGCACTGCAAAATGTCGAGGACGACCTGGCGGGGCTGCGGATTCTCGCCGAGCAAAGCGCAGTGCTGGACTCCGCGGTGCGCGACGCCACACGAGGAACCGAAATCGCGTTCAACGAATACCGGGCCGGGACGGTCGATTACACCACCGCTGCCACCGCCCAGGCGACGCAATTGAGCATCCAAGAGACCGCGCTAAGCGTGCAACAACAGCGCCTGCTCGACGCGGTGTCGCTGATCGGTGATTTGGGCGGCGGCTGGTCGGCCGACCAGCTGCAAAATCCGCCCAAGGCCGCCGCCGCGGCACCGTGAGGCAGCGGCCGGGCGATCGCACCGAGCGGCCACCCCGATCGTGCCGAGCGGCCGCCCGATCGTACCGACGGGCTGATCGATCGTGTCAGCTCAGGGTACCCAGCGAGGTTTCCAGTTCATTGGCCAGCGCGATGAGCTTGGGGCGAACCTTCTCCAACAAGAAGTCCTTGGAAACCATGTAGGCGGGCGCACCGCAATTGATCGACATGGGCGGCAGGCCGCCGCCGGGGCGTACCGGCACGGCGATGCCATTGACGTCCTTCTGCCATTCGCCAAATGAGCAACACACGCCCAACTCGCGGATGTCGCTCAGCGCGCGCTCGACCCCCGCTTTGATTTCCAGCCAGCGATCATCGGCAACCAGCTCGCGCACGCGTTCCATGATTTCGTCTCTCTCGCCTTGCGCTACCGCGGTCATGTAGGCGCGCCCCATCGCCGAGGTCGCGATCTGAATGCGCGCGCCCATATCCAAGCTCAAGGTGACGGCGCCCGAGCCGCGCACGACATCGATGTACAGCATGGAGAGCCGGTCGCGCGTGCCCAGGCTGACCATGCATTGGCCGAATTCAGCCAATTCCTGCATGCGAGGATGCGCGAGCTTGCGGATGTCGAGGCGCGCCAGCATGGCGCTCCCGAGGCTCAAAGTCGCTACACCCAAGCTGTACTTGGCGCTGTCCTCGACGTACACCAAGTAGCCGAGCTTGGTGAGCGTGTTGGTCAGGCGCGAGACGGTCGACTTCGGCAGACCGCAGGCGCGAGCGAGATCCTGGTTGCCGAGCATGCGATCGCCATGACGGAAACAGGCCAGCACCTCCAGGCCTCTCCCTAAGGCGTTGACGAAATGGCGGTCGGCTTTGGCGGCCGCCGTGACCGCGGATATGTTGGACTTCCTCGCCAGCGTCATTGACAACCCCTCATCCCCATCCCCATAATTTTGCACCATTTCAGAATTAAATTCTGTTCTGCAGAACAGAACTTAAACGGAAACTCCCCATGCGTCTAGAATTTACTGAAGAGGAACAGGCCTTCCGTGAGGAGGTCCGTGCCTTCCTCCAGGAAAAGCTGCCCGCTCGAATCCGCGACAAGGTTTTGAGCGGCTACGAATTGAGCCGCGAGGACCATGTGCTGTGGCAGCGCACGCTGCACGAGCGGGGCTGGGGCGGGGTCAGCTGGCCCAAGGAATTTGGCGGGCCTGGTTGGAACTCGGTGCAGCAATATATCTTCGAGGAGGAGACGGCGCAGGCCGGGGCACCGCGGCTGATTCCTTTCGGGACGAAGATGGTGGCGCCAGTGATCATGGCGTTCGGCAATGCCGCCCAGCAGCAACGATTTCTGCCGCCCATCAGTTCTGGAGCCGAATGGTGGTGCCAGGGCTACTCCGAACCGGGCGCCGGCTCCGACCTGGCCTCTTTGAAGACCCGTGCGGTTTTGCAAGGTGATCATTACATCGTCAACGGTCAGAAGACCTGGAACACCCTGGGACAATATGCCGATTGGATTTTCTGCCTGGTGCGCACCGACACGGCGGCCAAGCAGCAATCCGGCATCAGTTTTCTGTTGATCGACATGAAGAGCCCGGGGATCACGGTGCGGCCCATCACGCTCTTGGACGGCGGCCACGAGGTGAATGAGATTTGGTTCGAGAACGTGAAGGTGCCGGTTGAAAATCGCATCGGCGATGAAAACAAAGGCTGGACTTATGCCAAGTTTTTGCTTGGACATGAACGCGCCAATATCGCGGGCATCGGCGGCGCCAAGCGCGAACTTTCGCGCCTGAAGCGCATTGCGGCCAGTGAACGGAAGAATGGCCGTCCCCTCATCGAGGATCCGTTGTTCGCGGCCCATATCGCGCAAGTCGAAATCGATCTGTGGGCGCTGGAAATCACCAATCTGCGCGTGCTGTCCGCGGAACGGGAATCCAAGGCGCCGGGACCGGAGGCATCCATTCTCAAAATTCGCGGCACCGAAATCGCGCAACGCATCTCCGAACTCCTGATGCGCGCCGTCGGCCCCTACGCGCTGCCGTTTCGCCGCGAAGCCATGGCGGCGGGATGGCAGTGGGATCCGTCGCGCGAGCCGCCGGGACCGCGCTATGCCGCGACGCTGGCAGCGGCTTACATGAATCAACGCAAGCTGTCGATTTTCGGCGGCACCAACGAAATTCAAAAGAACATCATTTCCAAAATGATCGTTGGCCTTTAAGAGCGGCGCACCATGAACTTCGAATTCAGCGACGAGCAGCAGCAGCTGCACGATACGGTCGATCGTTATCTAACCGATCAATACACGTTCGAAAAATTTCGCGGCATCAACGCGTCCGCGGCGGGTTGGGACAAGGCGGTGTGGGCCGGATTGGGCGAACTCGGGGTGCTGGCGCTCAATGTTCCGGCGGCCCAGGGCGGCCTGGGGTTTGGCCCGCTGGAAACCTTGAGTGTCATGGGCGTCTGCGGCAAGAGCCTGCTGCTCGAACCTTTCTTGAGCAGCGCCGTGATCGCCACCGCGGTATTGCGTGCTTGTGCCGACGAGAAGGCGGCCGCCGATTTACTGGCGCAGATGGCTGCCGGCGATGCAATCGCCGTGCTCGCTCACTATGAGCCCGATTCGCGCTTCGAGTCTCAGTGGGTCACCTCGCGCGCGCGCAAATCGGGCGATACCTACACGCTCGAGGGCCACAAGGCCGTGGTCATGCACGCGGGCGCGGCCGACACGCTGCTGGTATCGGCGCGCATTTCCGGCGAGCCCGGCGATGCAAAAGGCATTTCGCTGTTTCGAATTCCTCGAGACGCGAAGGGCCTGAAACTCGACTCATACCCGACCCTCGACGGTCAGCGCGCCGCGGATGTATATCTCAAGGGGGTCGAGGCTCCGGCCGCCAACCGGCTCGGCGCCGAAGGCGGCGCGCTGCCGATGATTGAAGCCGCCCTCGATATCGGGCTGGCCGCCCTCTGTGCCGAGGCGGTCGGCACCATGCAGGCACTCGTCGATGCCACCGTGACCTATGTGCAGTCACGCCAGCAATTCGGCGTGCCGATCGGACGATTTCAGGCGCTACAACATCGTATCGCCGACATGCTGATTCACCTGGAGCAAGCACGGTCGATGAGTTACCTGGCGGCGCTCCGCTGTATGGATACGAACGTGCTCGAACGGCGCCGCGCTCTGTCGGCGGCCAAGGCCGTGGTCGGCCAGTCCGCGCGCTTCGTCGGCCAGCAGGCGGTGCAGCTGCACGGCGGCATGGGCATGACCGATGAACTCAACGTCAGCCATTGGTTCAAACGCTTGACCGCCGCGGAACTGATGTTCGGCGACAGCGATACGCATTTGCAGCGCTATGCTGCACTCACCCGCGAATAGGAAACACTCAATGGCTCAATTGGCGAAGGCAGTTCTGGCGCGCGAAGTCGGCAAGCCGGTTTTGGTTGAACAAATCGAAGTCGCAGCACCTCAGCATCGCGAGGTGACGGTGCGCATCGCCGCCTGCGGCGTTTGCCACAGTGACTTGTCGGCGACCAACGGCACCATCCCCTATCCGCTGCCGCTGATCCTGGGCCACGAAGGCGCGGGAGTCATCGTCGCCATCGGCGATGGCGTCGACAACTACGCGGTCGGCGATCATGTGGTCAGCTCATTCATCAGCATGTGCG
>Ga0209169_10001472_pt1 | contig 14404 bp, 9 predicted proteins | sample HubBroMetageWRM4_FD_188346 | JGI IMG/M metagenome (GOLD analysis project Ga0209169, IMG submission 188346) | Warmed soil microbial communities from the Hubbard Brook experimental Forest, New Hampshire - Hubbard Brook CCASE Soil Metagenome WRM 4... | ecosystem: Environmental > Terrestrial > Soil... | reverse complement strand
ACCTGTAGCCCGGTGCTCACATCGAAAAGTTGGGCCCCATTCGCGCCATTGGCCGCGTGCGCGCCATTGGCACCGTTGGCCTTGCTCTGGATTTCGCGCCGTGCCGCTTTGGCGAGGCGTTCTACACGGCGCGCGAGTGAGTCCTCGTCGGGATCCGTGTTCGGGACGGGGCGGGGGGCCGAAGCGATGGCGCGCACGGGCGCCTGCATGACGGCCTGGCCATAAGCGTTGACGGGCAACAGCGACTCGCCCGTGGCGCTGTCCGGCACGAGCAGGTCGTCGAGATTGAGCATCGCGCCAATGTCCGTCTGCGCGGAGCGGCCGAGCGTGTGCAAGGCGTGAATGCTGGTCGGTACCGCGGCGGCACCCGTGGTCTCCGCGGGAGGCTGCTCGGTATCGCCATCGAGGGCCGCCACTACCTGGTAGTCCCCGATGCGGACTACGTCGCCGTTGCGCAGGGGGTAGCCTTCACTGCCCCGGCGCGCGAGCGGTTCGGGCTCATCGTTTACGAACACGCCGTTCGTGCTCACGTCCTGCAGGAAATAGCGGCCGTTACGGAATTGAACGCGCGCGTGGTGAGCGGAAACGTAACGGAGCGGGTCCGGAAGGACCCAGTCGTTATCCGCTGAACGGCCGATAGTGCCCCCATCGACCGTAAATACGATACTGCTGCGGTCTCCGAGCGACCGCCGCTGATCACTGACGACGCGCAGGCGAAGCGTCATGGTTCCCCAAACAAGAGCCGATTCGATCCATCCAAAAGGTTTCCGAAATGCACGCGCGGTTTCCCCGGCCGCGCGGACATATAATGGCCAGGTCAAACTAGCAGCGGTCACCCCCCGAGCCATGGCAGCCAGTCACATTTTTCGCATTATGTTCGTGAATCAGGGCAAGGTTTACGAGATCTACGCCCGCAAAGTCGGCCATGGCGACTTGTTCGGATTCATCGAAGTCGAGGACGTTCTGTTCGGGGAGCGGTCCAGCGTTGTCCTCGACCCTTCCGAGGAGCGCATCAAGGGCGAATTCGAGGGCGTGAAGCGCACGTTCCTGCCGATGCACTCGGTGTTGCGTATCGATGAAGTGAAGAAGCACGGCACGAGCAAGATCACGGCCCTGGAGGGTGGTGGGGCCAACGTGGCCCAGTTCCCGATGCCCCTGTACAGCTCGCCCCCAACCGACAAGAAGTGAGGCCCGTGCCTGCGATGCTGCAGATTCCCGGCGCTCCTGCGCTATCCGCGTTTCGAATTGCCAAACTCTTGTCTCGATTGCAGGCGCTGGATCCGCGGATCACGGCCCTGGACTCCCGCTTCGACCATTTTGTGGACCTCGAGCGCGCGCTGGCTCCCGCCGAGCGTGACGTTCTCGAGCGTCTGCTGACGTACGGGCCGCGAATCGAATCGGGGGCCGAACAGGGCGGCGAGAGCATCCTGGTAGTACCGCGCGAGGGCACGATCTCCTCCTGGTCGAGTAAGGCGACCGATATCGCGCGGGTCTGTGGCCTGGATGCAGTGTCGCGGATTGAGAGAGGGATTCTCTACCGGCTTCACTCGACCCAACCGCTGGGCGCTGAGCGTCTCGCCGCGGTCGCAGCCGTGCTGTTTGATCGGATGACGGAGATGGCGCTTTTCGATTCCGCGGCTGCCAAGCGTCTGTTCGGTCACACACAGCCGAAGCCGTTGTTGCGGATATCACTGGCGACCGGACTCGCGGCGCTCGAAGCGGCGAACCGTGAGTTGGGTCTCGCGTTGTCCGCCGACGAGATGGAGTACCTTCTGACGAGCTTCCGGCGCCTCGGCCGTGAGCCCTCCGACGTGGAGCTCATGATGTTCGCGCAGGCGAACTCCGAGCATTGCCGCCACAAAATATTCAACGCCGACTGGGTCATCGACGGCCGCAAGCGCGACGAATCGTTGTTCGCCATGATCCGCTACACGCACGCGCGCAATCCGCACGGCGTCCTGTCCGCTTACCGCGATAACGCGGCGGTCATCGAAGGCAGTGTCGGTACCCGCTACTTCGCCGACCCGCAGTCGCATATCTATCGCGGCAGCGTCGAGCCGATCGACATTCTGATTAAGGTCGAAACGCACAACCACCCGACGGCGATCTCGCCGTATCCGGGCGCGGCGACCGGCTCGGGTGGAGAAATTCGCGACGAGGGTGCTACAGGCCGTGGCGCGCGCCCCAAGGCCGGGCTCACCGGGTTCTCCGTCTCTCACTTGCGGATTCCAGGCTACGAGCGGCCGTGGGAGCGCGAGTTCGGCCGCCCCGCGCGCATCGCCTCCGCGCTCGACATCATGATCGAGGGGCCGATCGGTGCCGCCTCTTTCAACAACGAGTTTGGTCGTCCCGCGATCTGCGGCTACTTCCGTACCTTCGAGCAACACGTCGCGGGCGATACGCCCGGTCGCGTGCGGGGCTTCCACAAGCCGATCATGATCGCTGGCGGCCTGGGTAACATCAGGCGTGAGCATGTCGAGAAGGGCGAGGTCCCGGTGGGCGCGAAGCTCGTCGTCCTCGGCGGGCCTGCCATGCTCATCGGTCTCGGCGGCGGCGCGGCATCCTCTGTAGGCAGCGGCGCCTCGAGCGCCGATCTCGATTTCGCGTCGGTACAACGCGGTAACGCGGAGATCCAGCGCCGCGCACAGGAAGTGATCGATACCTGTTGGGAGCTAGGCGACAAGAACCCCATTGTCCTGGTTCACGACGTAGGGGCCGGTGGTCTTTCGAACGCCGTACCCGAGGCGGTAGCGCACAGCAATCGCGGTGCGCGGGTGGATCTGCGGGCGGTGCCGAGCGCCGAGCCCGGGATGTCACCGATGGAGATCTGGTGCAACGAGGCGCAGGAGCGCTACGTGCTCTGCGTCGAGGCGTCCGCATTGGACGAATTCGCCGCCATCGCGCAGCGCGAGCGCTGTCCCTTCGCAGTTATAGGCGAGATCGACAACACCGGCGTGCTCGTGGTGAACGATCCCCTGTTCCACGATGACGCTGTGAACATGCCGATCGAAGTGTTGCTCGGCAAAGCGCCTCGCATGACGCGTGATGTTCGCAGCGTCGCGCCGCTTCGCCGCGCTTTCGACGTCGGCGCAATAGATTTGCGCGACGCCGCTTACCGCGTGTTGCGTCTTCCCGCTGTCGCGGATAAGACCTTCCTCATCACGATCGGTGACCGCACGGTCGGCGGCCTCATCAGCCGCGACCAACTCGTCGGCCCCTGGCAGGTTCCGGTCAGCGACGTGGCGGTAACCGTCGCCGATCATCGCGGCTTTGCGGGCGAGGCGATGGCTATGGGTGAACGCTCGCCGGTAGCCGTGATCGATGCGCCAGCGTCGGGCCGTCTGGCGGTGGGTGAGGCGATCACCAACATTCTCGCAGCCGATATCGATTCGCTCAGCCAGGTACGCTTGTCGGCGAACTGGATGGCCGCATGCGGTGAGCCGGGTGAAGATGCCGCGCTTTACGAGACCGTGCGCGCCGTGGGAAAGGAGTTATGTCCGGCCTTGGGGATCGCGATCCCGGTCGGAAAAGACTCGCTGTCGATGAAGACCGTATGGCGCGAGGGCGACTCGAGCAAGAGTGTGGTGGCGCCTGTATCGCTCATTATTTCGGCATTCGCGCCCGTGAAGGATGTGCGCCGCACTCTTACGCCGGCGCTGCTGATGGATGAGCGCCCGACGTCCCTATGGCTCATCGACCTTGGCGGCGGCCGCAATCGTCTGGGTGGCTCTGCGTTGGCGCAGGTGTATGGAGAGTCAGGAGAGGTGTCTCCCGATCTCGATGATCCACAGCGACTTCTGAATCTCACGGCGGCGCTGTCTGAGTTGCGAGCCGCGAATCTGCTCCTGGCCTATCACGACCGTTCCGATGGTGGCTTGTTTGCCACGCTGCTCGAGATGGCGTTCGCCGGGGGCTGTGGGCTGCACGTCGCCTTGCCGGCCGCCGCCGGCTCGGCGCCGGCGCAACTTTTCTCGGAAGAGCTCGGAGTCGTGGTACAGATCATGGCTGCGGATGAGCCGAGGTTCGCGCAGGTTCTGGAGAAACACGGGCTCTCGGAGGCCGCGCTCTATCTCGGCGCGCCGACGAGCGACATGCGCGTGCAGATGAAGATCGGTGCCACGGAATTCGACGAGTCCTGGGTCGATCTGCGCCGCGCCTGGTCCGAGACCTCCTGGCAGATGCGCCGGCTGCGTGACGATCCGCAGTGCGCCGACGAAGAGTTTGCTGCGCAAACCAATGCCAACGACCCTGGCTTGTCCGTCTCCCTGAGCTTCGATCCGCAAAAAGATATCGCCGCGCCCTACATCGCGCGCGGCGTGCGGCCGGCGGTGGCGATTCTCCGGGAAGAGGGTGTCAACAGTAACACCGAGACGGCCGCGATCTTCGACCGCGCCGGTTTTACGCCTCACGACGTGCACATGACCGACCTGCTTGCCGGCCGGCGCTCGCTGCAGGAGTTCAAGGGACTCGTCGCCTGCGGCGGATTCTCCTACGGCGACGTGTTGGGCGCCGGGGAGGGCTGGGCGAAGTCAATTCTGTTCCACGAGGCCGTGCGCGAGGAGTTCGAGCGCTTCTTCAACAGGCCCGACACTTTCTCGCTCGGTATCTGCAATGGCTGCCAGATGTTCGCGGCGTTGAAGAGCATCATCCCGGGCACGGAGCACTGGCCCCGGTTCGTCAGAAATCGCAGCGAGCAGTACGAGTCGCGTTTCACGCTCGTGGAGATTCTGCGCTCGCCGTCCGTGGTGCTCGACGAAATGGCGGGGTCATTCTTGCCGATCGCCGTGGCACACGGAGAGGGCTATGCGGAGTTTGCTTCGACGGCCGCCGCGGAGGCGTGCTCGAAGAGCGGCCTCGTTGCGTACCGGTATGTGAACCACGATCGAAGCGTCGCGACGAAGTACCCGCGCAACCCAAACGGATCGCCATTTGGAATCGCGGCACTGACAAACACCGACGGTCGCGTCACCATTACGATGCCGCACCCCGAGCGCTCGTCACGATACGTGCAGAATTCCTGGCATCCCAAAGAGGTAGGCGAGCACAGCGGCTGGACGCGGCTGTTCCGGAACGCTAGGAAATTTGTCGGGTGACGCAGGGGCCGGAGCACGGATCTCGTGCCAGATCCTTTGTTCCGGCCTATGTGCTTGGGGCCTAGGGGCTAGGCGATGAGATCCAACAGGATATTCTTCCCGGCCGCCCAGCCGTGGAGCATCTGTGCGAGGTGAATGCTGTCCGTGCCAGGGTACTGCTCCAGCACGTCGCCGGTCTGTGAGTCTCTGATCGTCGCGACCGTGAGCCCGCTGCCCGCGTCGACACCGAGTTCCAACACCCGGTTGACACTCGAGAGGCGGTCGTTCACCTGCTTCACCGCGTCCTGTATTTCCTGCGCGCTGGGCTGACGTGCCGTCTGCTGCGCCAACTGTTGAGCATTAGTGGCGGTCGAAGCAGGCGGGTTGCCCGGCGCGCTGTCATAGCTCGACGCGGAGTCGGCCGAGCCGATCGCGCCGATCGAGCCAAAAGATTCGCTTTCTTCGACCATGCTGCGTTCCTCGAGTTAGGACCGCCGCGCGGGTTCAGCGAGCGGCAGCAACACCCGCGCTGACCGTGGGCTTCGGCGGGTTCGGGACATTACGCACTTCCGGGCCGATCGCGATCCAGGCGCTGCGAATCTCGTTCAGCAGGCTCAGGACCTCATTCACCGGACCGACGTCATTCTGGACATTGGCTAGCATCAGTCGCCGCGCCATGTACTCGTACAGGCTGCTCAGGTTCTGTGCCAACGGGCCGCCTTCGGCCATGTTGAGGCTGCCACGCAGCTCGGCAATCAGGGTCACGCAACTGTGCAGCAGCTTCGCCTTGCGGGAAGTCTCGCCGCGCTCCATGCACCCGCGGGCAGTCATCATGCGCTCGGCCGTCGCGTCCAGAAGCATCTGCACCAGGCGGTGCGGATCGGCGTTGGCAACGCCCCCGTGCACCGAAACCGTGTGGTAGGCCGCGAGGCTCGAATTGCGCGCAAAGCTGCTCAAGACTGTGCTCCGTGAAGCTCCTTACACTCTCTGTAACGGCCCTCCGGGGCTGAACTTGAATTGCGTTATGTCGCCTGGCGTCAGGCGTTCGGCGTGCCGTCGACCTGCGGCAGGCTGGAGAAGGCCTGCGTGAGGTACGAAGACGTCGTCTGCAGCGAGGACAGCAGGTTATTCAAGGCCGAATACTGCTGCGTGAGGCTCGCCGTGAGCGCGGTCATCTGCGCATTGAGCTGCGTGGTCTGCTTGCTCAGGGCCGTCGACTGGGCGGTGAGCGAGGTCTCATTCTCGGCGATCGCGCCGGTCGAGCCCAGGTCGTTGGTGAGCTGCGAATTGAGGTTCGTCGCCACGCCACCCGGGCTGCTGAAGAGCGTGCTGACCGCGCTGAAATTCGTCGACAGCGCGTTGGCCAGCGTGCTGTTGTTCAGGCTCAACGTACCGTCGCTGTTGGTCGTGATGCCGATGCTGGCGAGCGAGTTGTAGGTCGACGAGCCGGTGTTGACGATGCTGTAGATCGCATTCCCCATCTGGCTCTGGGTGCTCGAGAGGAGCGCGTTGCCCATCATCGGACCCGCGGTCTGGGAAGACGAATCGTAGCCGCCGAGGGACTGGAACGTGCCCAGGAGGGTGTTGTACGCCGAGACGAATGTGCTGATGTTCGTCTCGATCGTAGAAGTATCGGAGGCAACCGTCAGGGTGGCGGGTGTCGTGCTGCCAGTCGTCGTCGCGACGAAATTCAGCGTTACACCGGTCAGCGCACTGGTGACTGTATTGCTGGGGCTGGAGCCGGCTACCCCGGAGAGGCTGAATTCCGCGTCCAGCGCCTTCGCCTGCTGAGTGTAATTCGCGGTGTTGCCATCGCTGTCGGCGTCGGCGCTGTTGTAGGTCAACGCGGACAGGCCCGTACCGGAGTCTGTTTCGCTCACTCCGATCGTGTTGGCGGCGCCCGTTTGCGTCGACGTGAGGAGCAGGTGGGCGCCATCGGTACCCTGGAGCACGGTGGCGGTGACGCCGGGGTTGCCGGTGGCCGAATTGATAGCCGAGGCGATGGCATTGAGCGAATCGCTACCACTGCCGATGGTGACATTGAAGCTCGAGCTGCCCAGGGAGATCTGCAAGGTACCCGTCCCGACGGTCGCCGTGCCGGTGCCGGTGAAGGGCCCCGACAGAAGCTGCTGGGCGGAGGCGAGCTGCGAAATGCTTACGTTGTACGTACCGACGGGGGCGCCGGAGCCGGCCGTCGCGGTAAAGGCCGTGGAGCTGGTATTCGCCGTTTCCGTATCGAACGCGCTCGGCGTGTCGAGCGCGCTCAGTGAGGCCTGAAACGTCGACAAGGCACTCTTCAGCGTACCGAGAGCGGAAATCTGGGTCGTGTTCGCTTCCTGCTGGGAGTTGATCAGGTTCTGCTGGGGGGTTTCGGTCGCGGTGACGAGCTGCGACACCAGCGAGCTGACGTTGATGACCGAGCCGCCCGCCGCACCGGCGCTGGAGCTGCTGGCGATCGAGACCGGTGAGGTCGTTGAGGTGGTCGAGCTCATTACTAATTACCCCTTCGAAAAAAAGGCGGGAGGCGGGCATCTCGCGACGCCCGCCTCCCCCTACGATGACGAGTGGTTGAGACTCGTTTATGCATCAAGTCGTTTCACTTACGGGAGCTTCTGCAACAGCGTCAGAATGTTCTGCGGGATCGTGTTCGCCTGCGCCACCATCGCGGTGCCGGCCTGCTGCAGAATCTGAGCCTTCGACAAGCTGGAGGTGGCCGCGGCGTAATCCGTGTCCACGATCGAGCTCTTCGCGTTGCTGAGGTTGGTCGCGTCGGTGTTCAAGCCCGTGATGGCGGCCTGGAACCGGTTCTGGTACGCGCCGAGCTGCGCGCTTGACGTCGCGAGCTGCTGCAGGGCGTTGTCCAGCGAGATCAACACCAGGTTCGAGTTATCGACGGTGGTGACGCTCGTGTTGGACAGGGTGTTCGCCGTAGCGTTGCCCGCCGCGAGACCCGTGTTCAGGTCGGAGCCGAGGCCGTACGCCACCTGCGCGCCGGAATTCACGGCCGCGTTGGCCGAGCCGAGTCCCAGGTCACCCAGGACAGCGGAGGCGTCAGCATAACCACCCGTAGGAGCGGTTACAGGAGACGTAGCACCGGCGGTACCGGTGGCGACACCGAGCAGCGTGCCCGTGGCGCCGGCAACACCGATCTGCACTGAAGTCGCAGTGGTTCCGTTGGCGGTGCTCAGGTCGATGCCCGTGCCGGCGGCGTTCACCGTCGCGACGATGCCCTTGCTCGAGCCGATCGCCTGGTTGATGGCGCTCGCGACGCTCTCGAGGTCGGTCGAGGCGTTGCCCGTCAGAGTGATCGGGCCCGTGTTGATGGTGCTGGCAGTACCGGCGGCGGTCGCGGCAGCGGCGTCACCGTTCGTGCCCGTGGCCGGCGTGCCCACCTGAAGGCTCAGGGTGACCGTGTCGCCGTTGGCGATGTTCGAGTTGGCAGCGTTCGCGGTCACGCCCGCGTTATAAGTAGCGTTGCCGGCGGTCGTGTAGTAGTTGCCGATCGCACTTGTCGAGGCGCTCGCGATCGAGGAGACGCTGATGATCTGACCGGCGTTCGCGCCGATCTGGAAGTCCGCGCCCTGGAACGAGCCGTCGAGCAGGTTCACGCCGTTGAACTGCGTGTTCGCGGCGACGTTGTTGACGTCCGCGGCGAGCTGCGTGAACTGCGCGTTAAGGTCCGCACGGTCGTTCGCGCTGTTGGTCGCGTTGAGCGACTCGACGGCGAGATCGCGCATCGTCTGGAGGTCGTTGGTGATTTCGGTCATCGCGCCCGAGGCGGTCTGCGTGAGCGAGACGCCGTCGTTCGCGTTCTGCGAGGCCTGGTTTAAGCCGTCGACCTGTGAAGTCATACCCTGGGCGATGGCGTAACCGGCCGCATCGTCGGCGGCGGTGTTGACGCGAAGACCCGTGGACAACTGCTGCAGGGCGCTGGCCAGCTGCGTTCCCGATGACGTCAGAGAATTCTGAGCGACCATCGAGTCGACGTTCGTGTTGAGGACTAGTGACATTGCCTGTAACTCCTGAAGTTTGGTTCAGACGCCGGACACCGGTCCGTCGCACTGCTGTCTTGCGACCCGTGGTCGCTTCCAGTTCAACACCTGTATCGGTGCGGGTCGCCGGAACTTGAGCAATCGTCTGATCCGAAACATGAGCTGCGTCACACTTCAGCCCTGGATGTAATTGAAGAGCGAGAGCTTTTCCAGCGACGCGTACGACTCCTGCGCGGCCTGCAGGGCGAGCTCCTCGCTGCTGAGCTGGGTGGTCGCCTGCGTGTAATCCGTGCTCTGGAGCGTCGAAATATTGGTCTTGAGGGTCGTCGTGACCGAGGTCGCGGTGGACTGCGCCGCGGTGATCGCATTGATCCGCGCGCCGACCGAGGCGGAGACATTGCTGAAATTCGTGATCGAATTCTGGATCTGCTGCACCGCCGCGTTGATCTGGGTGGTGAGCTGCCCGTTATTGAGGTTGGTGGAGTTCAGCGTGGTGATCAGATTTGACAATGCGCTGAACGCACTGCTCGTGCCCGCAGGGGCGACCGTGAACGAATCGCCCGCAGCGGGTGTGCCGTTGAGGGTGACCTGGGCGCCATTAAAAGAGATGCTGCCCCCGTCCGTATATGTCCCCGAGGTCACCACGTTGCCGTTGGAGTCGGTGACCTGGTAGTCGGTGGGATCGCTGAAAGAGATCGTGTAGGCGCCGGCACCCGCGGCCTCCGCTGCCGCATAGGTAGTCGGATTGGTGACGGTACCGCCGCCAATCGAGGCGGCGCCGGTGTTCGTCGAGCCGGCTGACACGGTGAACGTGCCATTGCCCGTTGGAATATTCATGAACGCGGTGGCGCCCGTGTCGCCGCCGGAGATGCTCTGATTCGAGCTGATCTGGACCTGGATCACCTGGTCCGAGCCGTTGTAGCTGACCGTGCCGCCGGATTGAGTGAACGGCGGGCTCGTGTTCGAGTAACCGCCGAAGAGGTAGTTGCCGGCACTGTCGGTGCTGTTGCCGATCGAGGTGAGGCTCTGCAGATCCTGCTGGAGCTGGGTGGCGATGTCCGCGCGGTTCGCCGGCGACAAGGCGGAATTGTTCGCCTCGGTCGCGAGCGAGATCGCATTCTGCATGATGCTCGTAGCGTTGGAGAGCGCCTGTTCCTCGAGGCCGAGATTCGTATTCGCCAGGTTGCTGTTGGTGACGTATTGCGTGGTGGCCGAGACCTCCACGTTCATCTGGTTCACCTGCGCGGCGCCGATCGGGTTGTCGGCAGCATTCTGGATCTGCGAGCCGGTGGACAACTCGGTCTGAGTCTGCTGTAGCGCGGCCTCCAGCGCATCCATCTGGCTGACGGCATCATTCTGAAACGTGGCGGTGGAGATTCGCATGATTACCCGCTCGTAATGGCGCTGATGAGGGAATTGAAGATGGTCTGCGAGGCCTGGATCATCTGTGCGCAGGCCTGGTAGGCCTGCTGGTACTGCAGCATCTTGGCGGCCTCGTCGTCGAGGCTGACGCCGGAGAGGTTGCTGCGCGTGTTGGTCGCGGTCTGGTTGACCGACTGTTGGGCGGTGGCGTTGGCCTGCGCCTGCTGCGTGAGAACACCCATCCCGCTGACGAGGTTGTTCGCGGCGTCATTCAGGGAGGCGGTGCCGCCATCGAGCACCTTGGAATTCAGATCCGCGGCCATCGCGAGCACGTTCGTGTTGTCGCCACTGTTGGCGTTGGTATTCGCTCCCACAGTGAACGTATCGCCGCTGGCGGGTGTGCCGCTGATGCTCACCTGCTCGCTGTTGAAGCTGATCGAGCTCCCGCTCGTGTAGGCGCCCGAGGCCACGACGTTTCCACCGCTGTCGGTGACCTGGTAGTCCGTGGCATCGGTGAAGGAAATGGTGTAGGTGCCAGAGGTCCAGGTCGTCGGGTCCGTTATGGTCGGCGTCGATATGGTGCCGGAACCGGTGTTGGCCGTAGCCGCGGACGCTGTCCCGAGTGAGGCGGCCGCGATCTGCGACGGACTGGTGAGGAGCACCGACATCCCGTCGACGGCTCCCGCAGTAGGCTTGATAACGTAGTTGTCGTTGGTGTCCGGTGTTCCATTCACCACGATGGACATGCCCGCCGCCACAAAGGGATCCGTGCTCGTGCCAGTGCCGGTCATGGGGACCGACTGTCCGGACGTGGTGTCCTGCAGCTCCCAGGCGGTTCCTGAGTAGGTGAGCTTGTAGTTATCCGTCGTGAGACCGCTGAGGTTCGTGATCGTGGCATCGACCGTGGAAGTACCGGTATTGGCGATACTCGGCAAAACCTGCGGCCCTCCCACTGCAAACATGGGCTTGCCCTGCGCGCCGGTCATGTCCATGCCGGCGGCTTGCTGCTGGTTCATGACCGTCGCGAGGCCGACGGCAATCTGCCCCAGCGCGTTCACCGTCGGGTCGAGCACCTGGCTGCGGGTGGTGAGCATCCCGCCGAGCGTTCCGCCGTTGATTTCCGAGGTGATGTTCGTGACGCTGCCGTTGCCGGCCGCTATGCCGATGTCCGACTCGGAAGCGTCATTCGGATCCGGAGTGGCCGTCAGCGTCTGCGTCGAGCCGTCGGTGACCAGCGGCTGGCCGCTTCCGATATAGATGTCCATCTCGCCGTTGCTTTGCGTGATGGCATTGACGCTGACGTACTGGCTCAACTGGTCGACCAGGGCATCGCGCTGGTCCATCAGCTGGTTGGGTGTCTGCCCGCTGCCGGAGGCGGCCGCAATCTGGCCATTGAGAGAGGCGATATTCGTGGCGATCGTGTTGACCTCGCCGACGGTCGTGCCGATCTGCGACTCCAGATCGCTGCCCTGGGTCTCCAGCTGCGACTGGTAGGACTGCAACTCCGTGGTGAGCGCCTGCGCCTGGCTGATCACGACCTGCCGCTGGGCGGTCGAAGCGGGTTGGGTCGAGAGGCTCTGCAGCGAGTTTACGAAGCTCTGCAGGGTCGCCGTGAGCCCCGTGCTCGAGGAACTCAGCATGTTGTCGATCTGCGCGGCCTGCGTCGACAGGGTGCTGAAGCTCGAGTAGCTCGATTGCGAGGAGCGCACCTGCGAGGCGAGCATCTCGTCGTAGGAGCGGGTGATGCTCTGAACGTCGACGCCGTTGCCGAAGAATCCGCCGCCCGTGCCGACGCCGGGCTGCTCGGCGAGCTCGATGTTCTCGACGCTGTAGCCCGGGGTGGAGGAGTTCGAGATGTTGTTGCTGGTAACGCTCAGCGCTTGCTGGAATGCGAGCAGGCCGGACACGCTGGTTGAAAGTATATCGCCCATGCGTGGCTCCTCAGAGAATGCCTGTATTCGGGTTTATCGGCACGGCGCTCGCGGACTTGAACGACGGGGGTGCGTTGGCGCTGCGCGAGCCGACGGCGGCTGCGATGGCGGTGACCTTGCTGGCGTAGTCGGGGTCCGTCGCATAGCCGCCGCGTTGCAGCGCGCTGGCGAACGCGTGGACGTTGCTGCCGGTGTTGAGTGCGGCGGAATACCGCGGGCTGCTGCGGAGCAGCGTTACATAATCTTGAAAGCTCTGCTCGCGGCTGTCGTAGGCGCGGAACTGGCCGGTGGTGCTGACTGCCGTGCCGTTCTCGAACTCCTGGGTCCCGGCCGCGACCGAGGCGCCGTTCCACTGACCTCCGGCTTTGACGCCGAAGAGGTTGTTGGTGGAGCGGCCCTGCGCGTCATGCGGCACACGGGTGCCCCAGTTCGTCTCCAGGGCGGCCTGGGCGATGAGATTGCGAGGATCGACGCCGAGCTGCTGGCCGGCTTCCTGGGCCGCGGGCCACAGGTCGCTGATGAAGCTCGCCTGGGCCTGGGGAGAGGTGACCGGTACCACCGCGCTTCCCGAGGAGCCATTGCGAGAGTCCGGACCCTGATATTTCCGTAAGTTGGCCTTCGCGGCGGCCTGCGGCGTCAGGGCCGCAGCCCCAGCCGCGGCGCTCGCGCCCTTCGCCTGTTGCGCGGCGTCCGTCTTGCCGCCGCCGCTGAGCTTCTGTAGCTGTCGGACCAACATGTCGGCGAGGCCGAGGCCATGCCCCTTGGTCATCTCGATCGAGAGCTGGTCGTCGTACATTTCCTGGTAGGTCTGCTCTTCGTCGCTGCCGAACTCCGGATCCTTGCCGACGGCGTCGCGCATGCTCTTGATCATCATGCGGGCGAACATGCTCTCGTACTGCTTTGCGACCTGGCGGATGGCGTCCGGATCGTTCGTCCGGGCGTCCTTCTTCAGGGCCGTCAGGCCCGCGAAGTCGGTGTAGATGTCCGCCGAGTTGGGCGAGCTGCTGTTGATCGGCAGTGTCATATGACGATCATTTCGGCGCGCAGGGCGCCGGCTTGTTGGAGCGCTTCGAGAATCGCCACGAGGTCGCTCGGTGCCGCGCCCACCTGGTTGACCGCTCGTACGATCTCGTCTAGGTTCACGCCAGCCTGGAAGACGAACATGCGCGCGTCGCCCTCTTTCACGCTGATCGAGCTCTTTGGAGTGACCGTCGCCGATTGCACTTGTGTGAACGGGTTGGGCTGACTGACCTGGTCACGCTCGGTAATGGTCACCGAAAGTGAGCCGTGCGCGACCGCTGCGGCCATCACTCTGACGTGCGAGCTGATGACGACCGTGCCGGTACGGGAATTGATGATCACGCGCGCGGGCGGATCGCCCGGGTCGACCTCGATCGCCTCAAGCGTCGCGAGATACGCTGTACGCTGGTTCGGGTCCTGGGGAGCCGCGACACGAACCGAGACCGCATCCAGCGCGTCCGCAGTGCCCGCGCCGAGGATCTTGTTGATCGCATTGACGACCCGCGAGGCGGTCGTGAAATCGGGCGTGTTGAGGTTGAACACCAGGTGCCCGTCGCCGCCGAATTTCACGGGGACTTCGCGCTCCACGCTGGCACCGTTGGGAATGCGGCCGGCGCTTGGCACGTTGACAGAGATTTTCGAGCCGTCCTTGCCCGAGATGCCGAAGCCGCTTACGACCATGCTGCCCTGGGCGAAGGCGTACACCTGCCCGTCGACGCCGCGCAGCGGTGTCATGAGAAGGCTTCCGCCGCGCAGGCTCGAGGCATTGCCGATGGAGCCCACCGTGACGTCGATGGTCTGTCCAGCCTTGGAGAACGCCGGCAGGTCCGCTGTGACGGTCACCGCGGCCACGTTCTTCAACATCGGGTTGGTGCCCGCCGGAACGGGCACGCCGAAGCGCGCCAGCATGTTGGTAATACTTTGGATCGTGAACGGGGCCTGGCTGGTCTGGTCGCCCGTACCGTCGAGACCGACGACGAGGCCATAGCCGATCAATTGGTTGGTACGGACGCCTGAGACCGTCGCG
>Ga0209169_10001471_pt1 | contig 14407 bp, 11 predicted proteins | sample HubBroMetageWRM4_FD_188346 | JGI IMG/M metagenome (GOLD analysis project Ga0209169, IMG submission 188346) | Warmed soil microbial communities from the Hubbard Brook experimental Forest, New Hampshire - Hubbard Brook CCASE Soil Metagenome WRM 4... | ecosystem: Environmental > Terrestrial > Soil... | reverse complement strand
ATCGTCGTGTCGTTGCTCCCGGCCAGGTCGGCCGACCCGCCCCACAGTTCGGGGAGCACGGGGGCGAGCGCGTTCAGCACCTGGCCGGACGCCTTGCGGGTGGCCACGCCCTTCGCGTCGGGCTCGAAGACGGGCAGCGCTGAGGCCCAGCCGTCGGGCAGCTCGCGCGCGGCGAGCCGGTCGAGCAGCGCCTTGCGCTCTGGCTGGGCCGCGGCCCACCGCGCGAACAGCTCGTCCCACTGCGCGTGCGTCCGCTTGCCCCGGTCGGCCACGTCGCGGGCGTGGTCTACCGCATCCTGTTCGACCGGGAACGAGACGGCCGGGTCGAAGTGCAGAATTTCCTTGGTCGCCGCGACCTCGTCGGCGCCGAGGGCGGAGCCGTGTGCCGCGCCGGTGTTCTGCTTGTTCGGCGCCGGCCAGCCGATGATGGTGCTGAGCGCGATGAACGAGGGCGCCTGCGTGTGGTCCCTGGCCGCGAGCAGCGCCCGGTACAGGGCCTGTACGTCCTCGTGGTAGCCGCCCGGCTGGCGGAAGCTGACCCGCTGCACGTGCCACCCGTACGCCTTGTATCTGGCGCAGACGTCCTCTGACTTGGCGATCGCGGTGTCGTCCTCGATCGAGATGTCGTTGTCGTCGTAGAGCACGATCAGGTTGCCAAGCTTCTGGTGCCCGGCCAGCGACGAGGCCTCGTGGGTAATGCCCTCTTCGATGTCGCCGTCGGAGGCGAAGACGTAGACGTGGTGGTCGAACGGGCTCGTCCCGGCCGGTGCGTCGGAGTCCATGAGGCCGCGTACCCGGCGGGCGGCCATCGCCATGCCGACGGCGTTGGCGAGCCCCTGGCCGAGCGGGCCCGTGGTGATCTCGACGCCGGGCGTGTGATGGCGCTCCGGGTGCCCGGGCGTCCTGCTGCCCCAGGTGCGCAGCTGCTCCAGGTCACCGAGCGTCAGCCCGTAGCCGGACAGGTAGAGCTGGATGTAGAGGGTCAGGCTGGAATGACCACAGGACAGGACGAACCGGTCCCGGCCGATCCAGTCCGCGTCCGCGGGATCGTGTCGCAGCACCCGCTGAAACAGCACGTACGCGGCCGGAGCCAGGCTCATCGCCGTGCCCGGATGCCCCGATCCCGCCTTTTGCACGGCGTCCATGGCCAGGACCCTGATCAGGTCGACCGCTCTGGCGTCCGCCGGCGACCAGGTGAGGGCGTCGTCTTGCTCGTTCCGCTCACTGCGCTCAGTCGCGGGGTCGCTCAAGCCGGCACACTCCTTTGCGTGCAATAGGGCATCAGGTTGACCCTATCCGCATCGCGGCGAACCTAACCCGCACCGCTCGTTAAGCGCAGATGAAGTCCTGCACGAGTAGCCCCCGGGGGGCCCAGCGGCCCCGTTGCCTCACCCGGGGACCTTCGTGAAGTACCACTCCTCCGGGTTGATGAACCCGTAGGCGTTCGGCGAGAAGCCGCGCAGGTTCGACTGGACCGTGATCAGCGTGCCGGGGCTGGGCTGCCAGAAATCCGGGAGCTGCAGCCGGGCCTGGTCGGCGTAGGCGTTAAGCGCCGCCTGGGCACCGCTCGCCGACGTCGAGGTCGTCGCCGTGATGAGCTTGTCCATGGCGGGGTCCGAGTAGTTGTTCACGTTGCCGAGCGCGCCGGTCTGGAAGATCTCGTCGCCGGTCGGGTAATGGTCCGGCTCGAACAGCCACGCGGTGCCGTACTGGCCGATCTCCCAGCTGCATGCGGGCGACGAGGACGAGCACGGCTCGATGGTCGCGGCGATCGTGGCCTGGGTCACCTGGTCCAGCGAGATCTCGATGCCCACCTGCCTCGCGACCGACTGCAGGTCCGCCATTGAGGCGTCGGTGTACGGCAGGCCGCTCGGGTACATGAGCGTGAACTGGAGCGGCTGGCGGGCCTTGACGCCGGCGCCGCACTCATCGGCGGCAGCGCCCGGCCTGGCGCAGGTGGTGACGCCACCCGGGACTACCTTCCAGCCGTGGGCGGCGAGCAGGGCTTTCGCGGCCGGCACGCTGAACGGGTACGGGTTCACCGACGCCTTGGCGTCCGAGTACGGGTTGGCCGGGCTGGCCGGGACCGGGCTGTAGGTGGGCACCCCGAGGCCGTTGTAGTAGGCGTGGATCCATCCGGTCTGGTCGACCAGGTGCTGGAACGCCTGACGGAAGTACAGCTGCCGCAGGATCGGCCCGACCTTCGGGTTGTTGAAGTTCGGCTCGAAGTAGTCGAAGCCGAACGGGTAGTCCGCCACCAGCCGGAAGCCCTGGGCCTTCAGGGAGGGCTGCTGCGGCAGGTCGTTGTCGGGCACGTAGCCGACCGAGATCTGCTGGCCGGAGCTGCCCGGCCCGCCGCTCGACGGCCCGGCTTTGAGAACCGAGAACTCGGCGGCGGCCGACGTGAACGGCAGTTCCACGAACTTCGCCAGGTGCGGCTTGGCCGGGCCCGAGTAGCGCCGGTTGGGCACGAACGTGGCCATGCCGTCGCTGGTGAGGCTCGCCAGCTTCCATGGGCCGTCCACCACTGACCAGAGCGGGCTGGAGGCGTAGCTGGTCGTCTTCGTCGCCTGGCCGTTCAGGAAGCTGTACACGGCCCTCGCGCCCGCGGCCGTAGTGTCGGGCAGGTTCGGCGTGTCCGGCGACCGGACGGGTGCGGACAGCGAGGTCCGGTCCCACGCGATCGGCAGCGGCGTGATCTGCGAGAGCTCGTTATAGGTGAACCAGAACGGGTTGTAGCTGGCGTTGAGGCGCAGCCGGATGGTGGTGGGGTCGAGCGCGGTCCACGACACCACGTTGTCGGGGAATTCGCCGGGGACGTAGTTCGCCCAGTTCGCCTTGTTGGCCTTGAGCATGTTGATCCAGAAGCCGACGTCGCGGGCGCTGACGGTTTCGCCGTCGGACCAGACGTAGCGCTTCAGCGTGATCGTGACCACCCGGTCGCCGTCGCTGTAGACCGGCCGGTTGCCGATCGACAGCGGGTAGTCGATCGATGCCTTCCCCTGGTCCCCGTACCAGTAGAGCGGCAGGTAGAGCAGGGTCTGCAGGTCGCTGGTGTTCGCGGTGGTGAAGTTCTCGCCGGACACCAGCGGGAAGATGTAGGTCGGCGGCGCCAGCGGCTGCTCGGCGAAGTACGCGGTGCCGCCGCTGACCGGAGCGCCGCCGACCGAGGCTCGCGGCGCGCTGGCCGCGGCGCAGGCGGCCAGGCCGAGGGCGGCCGCGGCGGTGAGCACGAGCGCCGCCAGCGCCGTGCGATGTTGTGCGTATCTTGCCGCCGTCATGGCTGACTGCCTCCCTACGCCGGCATTACCCGGTCAGGTTCAGACGGTCGGTGGCGCGATGGCCCTGACGGCCAGCCACCCTCTCAGCCCGGTCAGCCCGAGCTCCCGTGAAGTTTGGGTTTATGTTACCCCGCCGCCACCAAAGGTGCCCGGCACGATCAGGTCGAACGACGATGGCGGCCGGATCAGCCGGAAGTACGCCTGCTCCGCGCGCAGCCACTCGTCGTCCCATTCCTCGGGCGCAACCCTGCCGCGCAGCCGGCGCAGCCGCTCGGGTTCGGGCGTGTCGACAAACACCGCGCGGTCCACCTGGTCGGCGAGCTCGGGCGAGGCGGAAAACACGCCCTCGACCACGATCAGCTCGGCGGGTTCGACTGACACCACACCGTCCAGCCCGCTGCCTAGGTCCCAGTCGAAACGCCGGAACGACGCACCGCGCCGGGCGCGCAGGGGCTCGAGCGCCTGGGCCCGCAGGCGCTGCCAGTCGTAGTAGCTCTCCAGCGGCCGCTGCTCACCCTGCGCCGCGCCCACGGACCGGAAGAAGTCGTCGGTATGCACGAGCGCTGCACCGGTCGCCCCGGCGACGGCCGCGGCAATCGTCGATTTTCCGGACCCGCCGTGCCCGTCGATGGCAAGCACGAGCATCCCCGGCGCCCCCTTCCGCCACCGGGCTGCCGCACCGATCAGGCCGGCGGCCGCGGGCCAGGGCTCGCCGCTACCGCAGCCGGGCATCCTGGGGCAGCGGCGCGCCGGGCGCGACCGCGGCAGGGGAGCCGTCAGCGGTGCCCGCCGCGCCCACCCCGGCCACCCCGGCCTCGCCGGGCGTTGCCGCCGGGCCCCGGTCACGCAGGGCGAATAGCAGCAGCAGCGCGGTGACCCAGATCACCACCGAGTCGCAGACGTGCACCCAGACCAGGCCAGCGGGCAGCCCGCTGAAGTACTGCGCGTAGCCGATGGCACCCTGCGCGCCGATCAGCGCGAGCAGCAGCCAGCTCAGCCTGATGGCCCGGCGCGGCGCGCCGACCAGGCGGAGCCCGACCACCAGCGCGATCACCAGCCCGCCCAGCAGCCAGCCGATGTCCGCGTGGAACTGGGTCACGCCGCCGAGCGGCAGGTGGAACCGCGGGATGTCGCCCGCGCCGGCCAGCGGCCCGGTGCCGGTGACCACGGTGCCCGCCGCCAGCATGAGGCCGAGCACGCCCACGGTCCCGAACGCCCCCAGCCGTATCTCGCGGGGGACCAGCAGCCGCGTGGGTCCCCGCCCCTCCGTGCAGTGCACATACAGCGCCACCGCCGCGGCCACCAGAGCCATGGAGAGCAGGAAGTGGATGGACACCCAGACCGGGTCGAGCTTGGTCAGCACCACGATCCCGCCCAGGACGGCCTGGGCGACGATCCCGGCGGGCTGCAGCGAGGCGAGCCACATGACGTCGCGCCGCCGGGCGCCCTGCTCGCGGTAGCGCCAGGCCGCTACGAAGACGAGGACGGCGACGACGAAGATCGCGACGGTTACCAGCCGGTTCCCGAACTCCACCCAGCGGTGGATCAGCGGGTCGCCGGTGTCGCCGCCGGCCACGATGCTGGCCGCCGTGCACCGAGGCCAGTCCGGGCAGCCGAGGCCGGACTCGCTGAGCCGCACACCCGCGCCGGTCATCACGATCCCGGCGTTCGCCACGACCCCGGCCAGCGCAATCCGGCGCATCGACGTCGGCGACGGCGACAGCAGCACGTTCGCGAGGCGGCCAGGCACGGATCTCATCGTAGGAGAGAACCCTTTTCATCCGTCGGATGTCACGCCCAGAGTACGTGGGTGCATATTCCCGCGCCGGGCTACACCCGGGCTCGGCTATCCCGGGTTCGGCGGGACCGGATCGCCCGGGGCAGGCCCGTTGCCGCGCGCCGCCCCGGCGCTGGCCACGACCACGCAGCCGATCGCGGCCCACTCGCGCGGCGCGAGGGCCTCGCCGAGCAGTGCGAGGCCGACCAGCGCGGCGACCGCGGGCTCCAGGCTCATCCAGATGCCGAAGATCCGCGCCGGGATGCGGCGCAGCGTCTCCATCTCGAGCCGGTACGGGATGACCGACGACAGCAGCCCGGCCGCGATCCCGGTGCCGATCACGGCGAGCCGGAGCGGGTCGCCCCGCCCCGCGGATCCGGCCGCAGCGGCGGGCGTGACCGCAGCGGCGGCCACCACCATCGCGATGGTCAGCCCCGAAGATCCGGGGAATCGCCGCCCAGTCGACGCACTCAGCAGGATGTAGGCCGCCCACCCGGCGGCGGCGACCAGTGCGAGGGCCACGCCGGCCAGCGCCGTCCCGGCCTGGCCGACCTGCCCGCCGTGCAGCGAAAGGCTGGACCAGCCGTCGCTGAGCAGCGCCACCCCGGTTCCGGCGAGGGCCACCCAGACCAGGTCGACCACGCGCCGTGACGACGCCACGGCGACCGCGAGCGGCCCGAGAAACTCGATCGTCACCACGATGCCCAGCGGTATCCGCGCGAACGCCTGGTAGAACGAGAAGTTCATGATCGCCAGCGTCACGCCGAACGCCACCACGACCGCCGAGTCCCGCCAGGCCCGCTCGCGGACCAGGTCGCGTGCTGTCCTGGCCAGGCCCCTGCCACCGAACGCCGCCATCGCGGCCGCGGCCGCCCACAGCCGCAGCCCGGTCAGCGTGGCCGGCGACACCTCGCCGAACATCCGGCCCGCCAGCCCCGCGCCGACCTGGACCGAGACGATGCCGGTGATCACGAGCATCCACGGTGGGACCGCGGTCATGACCCCAGCGGGACGCTGGAGCAACCGGGAACGGGTGATCGCGACCGCAGGCTCCGGCTATTCCCAGCGGAACGTGCGCACGGCAAGAGCGATGCCAGCGACCGCCCAGACCGCGAGCACCAGCAGGTCACGCACTGGCAGGCCGCCGCCAAGCTGCAGCATCGACCTGAGGCCGTCGGACAGCGCGTCGGCCGGAAGCAACCGCAGCAGGGGCCGCGCACCCGCGGGGAACTTGGTCAGCGGGAACACCACGCCGCCGATCCCGAGCATCACAAGATAGACGAGGTTGGCGGCCGCCAGGGTGGCCTCGGCACGCAGCGTGCCGGCCATCAGCAGGGCGAGCCCGCTGAACGCCGCGGTGCCCACCACCATCAGCACCACCGACCACGCGGCAGCGGCACCGCCGCCGTGCGGATTCCAGCCGAGCGCGAGCGCGACGATCACGATCAGCGCCGACTGCAGCACCTCGACAGCCAGCACGGTAAGGGTCTTCGCCGCGATCAGGCCACGGCGGGACAGCGGCGTCGCGCCGAGCCGCTTGAGCACCCCGTACCGGCGCTCGAACCCGGTGGCGATCGCCTGGCTGGTGAACGCGGTGGACATCACCGCGAGCGCCAGGATGCCCGGGGCGAGGAAGTCGATCCTGCTGCCCGGGCCGTAGCTGACGAGGTTCTCCTGGCTGAACGCGGCGATCAGCAGCACCGGGATGATCAGCGTCAGCACCAGCTGCTCGCCGTTGCGCAGCAGCGTGCGCAGCTCGAGCGCGGCCTGGGCGCCGACCATCACCGGCAGCGGCGCGGCGCCGGGTGCCGGAGACGGCCACGGGACGGGCAGGCCGGGCGGGCCGGGCGCGGTAGGTCGGGTCCGTGCGGCCTCGGTCATGAGCGCAGCTCCCGGCCGGTCAGCTCGAGAAAGACGTCCTCGAGCGTCCGGTTCTCGATCCGCAGGCTCTGCGCGAGCACGCCATGCTCCGCGCACCACGCGGTGACCGCGGCGAGCAGCTGCGGGTCGACCCGGTCGTGCACCTCGACCACGTAGTACCCGGCCGGGGATTCCTTGGCGGCGCTGGCCGGCGGCAGCGCGGCGATCAGGCTGTCGGTGTCCAGGCCGGGTTCGGCCCGGAACCTGAGCTGGCCCGCGGTGCCGGTCAGCTCGGCCGGGGTGCCCGCGGCGACCAGCTGGCCGTGATCGACGACAGCGACCCGGTCGGCGAGGCGTTCCGCCTCCTCCATGTAGTGGGTGGTGAGGATCACACCGGCCCCCGCGTCGCGCAGGCCTCCGATCAGGCTCCAGGTGGCGTGCCTCGCCTGGGGGTCGAGGCCGGCCGTCGGCTCGTCGAGGAACACCAGCTCGGGACGGCCGATCACGGCGGCGGCCAGCGAGAGCCGCTGCTGCTGGCCGCCGGATAGGCGGCGGAACGGGGTGCGCAGGCAGCCTGCCAGGCCCAGCCGGTCGATGAGGAACCCAGGGTCAATCGGGTTGGCGTGGAAGCTGGCCATCACCCGCAGGTACTCCCCGGGCCTGGCCGCGGTGGGGATGCCGCCGGACTGCAGCATCACGCCGACCTTCGGGCGCAGCTTCTTGGCATCCCGGACCGGGTCGAGGCCCAGCACCCGCACCATTCCATCGTCGGGCCGCCGGTAGCCCTCGCAGATCTCGATCGTGGTGGTCTTGCCGGCGCCGTTCGGGCCCAGGATGGCGGTGACCTGCGCGCGCTCCGCCTGCAGGGACAGTCCCGCCACGGCGACGGTACGCCCATAGTGCTTGACCAGGCCGCTGATCTGGACGGCCGGAGCGGAACACACGCGTGCGAGTCTACGGGTTTCGGGCGGTGCAGACCGTTGTGGCCAGCATCTCGCCAGCCACGCGCAGGTCACGGGCGCCGCGCCACCCCGCAGTACAGCCAGCGCGAGTCATCGGTGTCGGCCGCAGCCGGATCCTCGGCCCCCCACAGGCCGACGTGGGTGACCGCCGGCCTGGCGCCAGTGTACGGTTCGACCAGCTCAAGCCCGTCGAAGAAGCGCTCGACCTCGGCCTTGGACCGGAAGTGGATGCTCGTGGTTCCACGGGCATATGCGCCCACACTCTCCGCCACGGCGCGCATCGGCTTGCTGTCGGCGGTGAGGTGCGACAGCGCCAGGTAGCTGCCCGGAGCGATCGCCGCCTTGTACGCGTCCACCAGGCCCCAGGGGTCTGCCTCGTCGGCCACGAAGTACATCACCCCGGTCATCAGCAGCCCGGTGGGCTCGGCCAGGTCAATCAGCGCGCGAAGGTCCGGGTGGTTCAGCACTGCCTCGGGATCGCGGAGGTCGGCCATGATGATCTTCGTGTTCTCGGACTCGCCGAGCAGGGCGGTGCCGTGTGCCAGCACCATCGGGTCGTTGTCCACGTACACCACCCGGGCGCCGGGCGTTACCTGCTGCACCAGGTCGTGCGTGTTGCCCTGGGTGGGCAGCCCGGCGCCGATGTCGATGAACTGGCGTATCCCGTGGTCCGCTATCCACCGCGCCGCGCGCTGGTGGAACGACCGGTTCGCCCAGGCCGAGTCGCTTATCTCGGGCACCAGCGCCCTGAGCCGCTCGCCGACCTCCCGGTCGGCAGCGAAGTTATTGGTCCCGCCGAGGAAGTAGTCGTACATCCGGGCGGGCGTTGGCCTTGCCGGATCTACCCCCGGAGGGAGCGCATCGGTCATGGGACATAGTGTCCCATGACGGGGCGATTCCCCGGGCCGATGCGGTCAGGCGGGGGCTGGGGCTGAGGCGCGATCGCGCGCGGCAGCCACGAACGCGCGGAACAGGCTCGGGTCATCGCCGGCCTCGGGATGCCACTGCACCGCCACCAGGAACGGGCGGTCCCCGTCTTCGTCCAGCTCGAACGCCTCGACGGTGCCGTCCTGCGCCCACGCGGTCGGGGTGAGCCCGCTGCCGAGCTTGTCGACGCCCTGATGATGGTGCGTGGGGGTGGCGATCGACAGGTCGTCCTCGTCGCGGCCGAGGATCCGGCTCAGCCTGCTGCCGGGCTCGACGCGCACGACGTGCGATCCGAACGCGCCGAGCACCGGTGCGTGGCCGTCGTGGCCGACGACGTCGGGCAGGTGCTGGTGCAGGGTGCCGCCCCGCGCCACGTTGATGACCTGCATGCCACGGCAGATGCCGAGGACCGGCAGGTGCCGCTGCTGGGCGGCGCTCAGCAGGGCGAACTCCGCGGTGTCCCGCTCCTCTCGCACGCTGGTGAGCTGGGGTGCCGGTTCGGCGCCGTAGCGTCCGGGATCGATGTCACCGCCGCCGGAGAGCAGCAGCCCGTCCAGCCGCTCGAGCGCGTCCTCGATGCCGGGCACCGGCGGCAGCAGCACCGGGATCCCGCCCGCCGCCGCGACCCGGTCCGCATAGCGCCGGGGCAGCACGATCGCCGGCTGGTCCCAGGCACCCCAGCGGGCCCGCTCGCAGTAGGCGCTGATCCCGATCAGCGGGACACCCATGCCCTCAGCCATGTAGTGAACCTCCCCGTCCTGGCCCGCTTACAGCGGTGTCACGTAGGCGCCGGAGATCCCGCCGTCCACGAGGAACTCCGATGCCGTGATGAACGACGCATCGTCGCTGGCCAGGAATGCTACCGCTGCGGCGATCTCCTCGGGTTCGGCGAAGCGGCCGATCGGGATGTGCACGAGCCGGCGGGCAGCGCGCTCGGGGTCCTTGGCGAACAGCTCGCGCAGCAGCGGCGTGTTCACCGGGCCCGGGCACAGCGCGTTGACCCGGATGCCCTCCCTGGCGAACTGCACGCCCAGTTCCCTGGTCATGGCGAGCACGCCGCCCTTGGACGCGGTGTAGGAGATCTGCGAGGTCGCCGCGCCGATCACGGCGACGAAGGACGCGGTGTTGATGATCGAGCCCTTGCCCTGCCGCTGCATGTACGGGATTACATGCTTGCAGCACAAGTACACCGAGGTGAGGTTGACCTCCTGGACCCGGCGCCAGGCGTCGATGCCGGTGGCCAGGATGGAGTCGTCTTCCGGGGGAGAGATGCCCGCGTTGTTGAACGCGACGTCGATTCGCCCGTGCCGCTGCGCCACCGACTCGTAGAGCCGCTGCACGTCGTCCTCGTTGGACACGTCGGCGGCGATGAACGTGCCGCCGGTCTCCTCGGCGACGGCCTTGCCGGCCGCCTCGTCGATGTCGACCGCCACCACGACGGCCCCCTCATCGGCGAGCCTGCGTGTGCTGGCCCGGCCAATGCCACTGCCGGCCCCGGTGATCACCGCGATCCGGTCCTGCAACCGCTGCATGCCGCGTTGCATGCCATGGCTCCCTTCGGTGCCCAGCGAAACTGGGTTCGTTCAATCGGTGGCGATGAAAACGTTCTTGGTCTCGGTGAACGCGTCCGGCGCGTCCGGCCCCAGCTCGCGGCCGAGGCCGGACTGCTTGAACCCGCCGAACGGTGTCCAGTAGCGCACCGATGAGTGCGAGTTCACCGACAGCGTCCCGGTCTCCACGGCCCGGGACACCCGGATCGCGCGGCCGACGTCGGAGGTCCAGATCGACCCGGACAGGCCGTAGGGGGTGTCGTTGGCGATCGCGACCGCGTCGGCCTCGTCCTCGAACGGCGTGACGGTGACCACCGGCCCGAACACCTCCTCGGTGTAGGCCGGGTTGTCGGCGCCGACCGGCGCGAGCACGGTCGGCGGGAACCAGAACCCCGGCCCGTCCGGCGCACTGCCGCGGAACGCCACCGGTGCGCCGTCGGGCACGTAGGACGCGACGTGCTGCCGGTGCGCCGCCGAGATCAGCGGGCCCATCTCGGTGCCCGGCGCGGCCGGGTCGCCGACCGCGACGTTCTTGACGGCGGGCTCGAGCAGCTCCATGAACCGGTCCAGCACCGAGCGCTGCACCAGGATCCGGGACCTGGCGCAGCAGTCCTGCCCGGCGTTGTCGAACACCGCGTACGGCGCGGTCGCGGCGGCCCGCTCCAGATCGGAGTCGGCGAACACGATGTTGGCGCTCTTGCCGCCGAGCTCCAGCGTGACCCGCTTGATGTGCCGGGCACAGCCGGCCATGACCTGGCTGCCGACCTCGGTGGACCCGGTGAACACGATCTTCCGCACCTGCGGGTGGTCGACCAGGCGCTGGCCGACCACGCTGCCCTTGCCGGGCAGCACCTGGAGCACGCCCTCGGGCAGCCCGGCTTCGAGCGCGAGCTCGGCGATCCTGATCGCGGTCAGCGGCGTCAGCTCGGCCGGCTTGGTGACCACCGTGTTTCCCGAGGCGAGCGCCGGCGCCATGCCCCAGGAGAAGATCGGCATCGGGAAGTTCCACGGCACGATCAGGCCCACCACGCCGACCGGCTCGTGGAACGTCACGTTGAGCCCGCCGGGCACCGGGATCTGCTTGCCGATCAGCCGCTCGGGCGTTGCGGAATAGTAGAGCAGCACGTCGCGCACGTGGCCGGCCTCCCAGGTGGCCTGGCCGAGGGGATGGCCCGAGCCGGCCACCTCCAGGTCAGCGAGCTCGCCGATGTGCGCGTCCACCGCGGCGGCGAACCGGCGCAGCAGGGCGGCCCGGTCGCCGGGCGCCACGGCTCGCCAGGCCTGCTGCGCCGTGACCGCCCGCGCGATCGCGGCGTCGGTTTCCTCGGCGTCGGGCTGGGCCACGGTCGTGACCGGCTGCTCGGTGGCAGGGTTCAGCACCGTGAACTCGGACATGCGCTTGTTTCCACCTTTCCCTTATCGCACGCGACGGCCGCCGGGCCCGCGAGCCCTAGAGGCGCTCGAAGCAGCGCCGCAGCTCCCAGTCGGTCACCGCGGCCTCGTAGGCGGTCAGCTCCACGTTGGCGTAGTTGGCGTAGTGCTCCACGACGTCAGCCCCGAACGCCTGGCGGGCCAGGTCGCTCTTCTGCCACAGATCGAGCGCGTCGCGCAGGGTGTGCGGCACCTTTGCGGAGGTGTCGAGGTACGCGTTGCCCTCGACGGCCGGCTCCAGCGGCAGCTCGTTGTCGATGCCGTGCAGGCCCGCGGCGATCATCGCGGCGACCGCCAGGTAGGGGTTCACGTCCCCGCCGGGAACGCGGTTCTCCACCCGCAGCCCCGCGCCGTGCCCGACCAGGCGCAGCGCGCAGGTGCGATTGTCCGGGCCCCAGCGGACCGAGGTGGGGGCGAAGCTGCCGGGCACGTACCGCTTGTAGGAGTTGACGTTGGGTGCGTAGCAGAGCGTGAACTCGCGCATCGCGGCGAGCTGCCCGGCCAGGAAGTGCTCACCGAGCTTGGACATGCCGTACTGGCCCTGGCCGGCCATGACCGGCTCGCCGCCGGCGCCGCGGATGGACAGGTGGATGTGGCAGGAGTTGCCCTCGCGGGCGTTGGGCTTGGCCATGAACGTGATGCTGGACCCGTCCTGCGCCGCGATCTCCTTGGCCCCGGTCTTGTAGATCGAGTGGTTGTCGCAGGTCGCCACCGCCTCCGCGTAGCGGAACGCGATCTCGTGCTGGCCGAGGTTGCATTCACCCTTGGCCGACTCGACGTAGAGCCCGGCCCCGGCCATCTCGTTCCGGATCCGGCGCAGCAGCGGCTCGATCCGGGAGGTGCCCAGGATCGAGTAGTCCACGTTGTACTGGTTGGCCGGGACCAGGTCGCGGTAGTCCTTGGCCGCGGCCTGCTCGTAGGAGTCGTTGTAGACGACGAACTCCAGCTCGGTGCCGACCATCGGCGTCCACCCGCGGTCGGCCAGCCGCTGCACCTGAGCCCGCAGAATCTGCCGCGGCGAGGCCACCACCGGCGAACCGTCCAGCCAGGTCAGGTCCGCGATCACCATGGCCGTGCCCTCGTGCCAGGGAACGCGGCGCAGCGTGGCCATGTCCGGCACGAGCACGAAGTCCCCGTAGCCGCGGTCCCAGGACGACATCGCGTACCCGTCCACGGTGTTCATGTCCACGTCGACCGCGAGCAGGTAGTTGCAGCCCTCGGAATAGTGCTCGGCCACCTCTTCGAGGAAGAACTCCGCGGACAGCCGCTTCCCCTGGAGCCGGCCCTGCATGTCGGTGAACGCAAGCACCACGGTGTCGATAGTGTCGTCGCTGGCCTCGACCCGCAGCTGCTCCATGGTCAGCATGCCGCGCTGTCGGCGCTGTGGCCCCGGGCCCCGGTATTTCGTCGGCATTGACATCCCATCAGGTTAGGCGGGCAGGCCGGGGCCGACGGTGATCATGAGGAGAGCTCCTGCTCGATGGCCGCCAGCTCCGCCGGCGTGCCCTGCACCTTCGGCCCGGTGAACCAGTTGCGCGCGGACACCAGCCAGTAGATTCCGGCGAAGCCGATCACGGCCAGCACGGCCACGATCGTGTAGTTGAAGTTGCCCCAGCCGATCGGGCTCGCGGTGGGCAGCATGAACAGGATCGTGATGAAGATCACCCAGACGACCGCGACGGTGCCGACCAGGTAGCTCCACCTGCCCAGGTGCCACGGCCCGCGCTGGAAACTCGAGCCCTGCCGCAGCCGCAGGAAGGTGGGCGACACGTACGCGATGTACAGGCCGATCGTCGCGATCGAGGTGACCGCCGCGTACGCCGCGCCGTTCCAGAGGTAGGGCAGGCCGAGGATCAGCGCGCCGACCGCCGCCAGCCAGATCGCGTTGGTCGGCGTCCTGGTCCGCTTGTTCACTTTGTGCCACACGGCCGAGCCGGGCAGCGCCCCGTCGCGGGAGAACGCGTAGATCATCCGCGAGTTCGCGGTCACCGACGACATCCCGCAGAACAGCTGGGCACCGATCGCGATCAGCAGCAGCAGCTTCGCGCCGGTGTCCCCGATCGCGGTGGCGAAGATCTGGGCCGGCGGCACCAGCGCCCCGGTGTAGAGCGAGTAGTGCGCCTTCTGGATCGCGAACGTGATCCCGATCAGCAGCACCCACCCGGCGAACAGGGACACGACGATCGACATCACGATCCCGCGGGGGCCGCTGCGGGCCGCGTTGTGGGTCTCCTCGGTCATGTGCGCCGACGCGTCGTAGCCGGTGAACGTGTACTGGGCCAGCAGCAGGCCGAGCAGCAGCACGTAGAACGTGCTGTGCCAGCCGGTGTTGTTGACGATCCCGCTGAACACGTACGACGCCGACGCGTGGTGCGACGGCACGAACACGAGTACCGCCACGATGATCAGCACCCCGAGGATGTGCCACCAGACGCTCACGTCGTTCAGCAGCGCGACCAGCCGGATGCCGAACTGGTTCAGCAGGCCGTGCACCAGCAGCACGCACGCGAAGATCAGGATCGTGACCCCGTGCGCTGTGCTGACACCCCACTCCAGGCTGAGGAACGCGTTGATGAAGAACGCGCAGCCGAAGTCGATGCCCGCGGTGATCGCCACCTG
>Ga0209169_10001470_pt1 | contig 14410 bp, 13 predicted proteins | sample HubBroMetageWRM4_FD_188346 | JGI IMG/M metagenome (GOLD analysis project Ga0209169, IMG submission 188346) | Warmed soil microbial communities from the Hubbard Brook experimental Forest, New Hampshire - Hubbard Brook CCASE Soil Metagenome WRM 4... | ecosystem: Environmental > Terrestrial > Soil... | reverse complement strand
GGCAATTACCGCGTCAAATGCGCGGCGAATCCCCCGCCTGGCGCCAAATGCACTTTTAGCTTCGTCGATTTGTTCACCGTCGATTTTTTCATTTTGTAATCGGCGCCCATGCGATCGGCGTTCGCGCCGTCTTCGTACGACTGCATGTGAAATTCGCCATCGGGCAAAAATGAAAAATCGATGTCCAGATCGCGCGGAGTCCAATCGGTCATCGCGCCGACGTACCAATCGTTCCCGCTGCGCCGCGCAACGACGACGTAATCCGAAATCTTGCCGCTCAACGCTTTCGTGTCGTCCCAAACAGACGGCACGGGCTTCAGAAATTCCATCGCCTCCGGTTCGCGCTCATAGTTCGACGGACTGTCCGAAAGCATTTGCAGCGGCGCGTCATAAATCACATAGAGCGCCAACTGCTGGCATCGCGTGCCAATACTCATCGGCCGAGTCCCGATCGCTCGGAATTCCAGCTTCGATCCGTTCAGCATCGCGCCCGGCGTGTAATCCATCGGCCCAAGAAACATCCGCGTGAAGGGCAGAGTGGTGCTGTGCTTCGGATCGGTTTCCGCGCTCCACTTGTCCCACTCCATGCCGCGAACACCTTCTGTGTTGATCAGGTTCGGCCAGGTGCGCGTCATCGTGGCGGGTTTCTGATCACCGTGGAAATCGACGAGGATGTGACGCTGCGCTGCTTCGCGGCACACGCGATAAAAGTATTCGATCATCCACTGGTCGCTGCGCTGCATGAAATCCACTTTGATGCCTTGCACGCCCCATTTTTGAAACTGATCCAGCGCCGGTATCAGTTTCTCGTCGAGTTCTTTCCATCCCGCCCACAAAATTAATCCTACATTTTTCTGTTTTGAGTAAGCCGCAAGCTCTTCCATATTCACAGCCGGAACGACTTCGAGAATGTCGCCGTGCTTGTACCAGCCTTCGTCGAGAATGATGTAGGGGATCTGATATTTTGCCGCGAAGTCGATGAAATATTTGTACGTCTCGGTGTTCACGCCCGCTTTGAAATCCACGCCGTACAAATTCAGCGCATTCCACCAGTCCCATGCGACTTTGCCTGGCTTGATCCACGACGTATCCGCAATCTTTGACGGACTCTCGAGCAGATACACGATCTCGTTCGTCAGCAAATCTTTGTCCTGATCGACGATGCCGAGCACGCGCCACGGATACGTCCGCGTCCCCTTCGTCACCGCGATGTAGTCCGCCGCTTCGGTGACAGGAACGTTCAACTCGGTGTCTTTGTGATCCTTCAACGCAAACGGAGGAAACGTCGCGGCCAACCCAGGTCCGCCCGTCCCTTTCAGCCACAAACCGGGATACTCGTCGACGTCGGATTCCGCAACGGCAACGCTTGCACCCTGGCTGACTTGGACCACGGCCGGAAGTGTCGCGATGTACTCCGGCAAAATTTCGGAGAGGTGTTGGGGCAGATATTTTCGCTCGTTGTGCGACATGAAGCTGTCTTCCTGCGGGTAATAGACAATGTCGTTCGCCGCGAAATTCAGGTTCATCTCTTCGCCGTAAATTTTCACTTCCGAAGCGGGCAGGGAAGTCTCGAACCTGTATGCAACGCCTTCGTTGTACGCGCGGAACGTCACCGCGTAGCCGCCGTCGAACTCGATGCGCTGCTCGTTGTAGTGGTCGCGAATCTTGGCGAATTTCTGGCGGACGACCGGCTCGACGACTTGGTCGTGCGTTGTCGCTTTCGCGCGCACGACTTTTGTGTCGTCCTTGCCGAGCGTCTTGTGGTCGACATCCATCGACAAGGTGCTGTCTTCCAAGATCGCGCGGCCTTCGAGCACGACATCATAGTGAATGCCGTGGGCGGTGCGGATCCGCACCTCGATTCGTTTGTCGGGAGATTTCAGGTCGAAGCTCGATTGCTCCGCGGCTGACACGCGGCTCGCACATAGCGTCGCCACGAAAACCAACGACATGACCTTTGCGAGGAATTTCATCGAGTCGCTCATGACAGCCCCGCGTCCGTTCCGACGGCGACCACGAAATATTTCGCCGGCGTTTTGCCGACGTTGGTGATGCCGTGCTCTTCGTTGGAAGCGACGAATGCGACTCCGCCAGGGCCGATGTTCTTTTTCTTGCCCATGACGTTGAATTCGACAGTGCCTTCGCGCACGAGCCACATTTCGGAATGCACGTGATGGTGAGCCGGATGCGGCATTCCGCCGGGCGGCAGCATCGTCTCGTGTACTTCCAGGATTTCGCCCGTGGCGAGTTTGCCCATCAGGATCGGACGAAACTCCGCGCCCTCCGGAGACTTCGTGACCTTCAATTCTTCGAAAGTCCACGCGCCCGACGGGAGGACGGCGAGTTCGCGTGATTGTGCCGACGCGTTTTCCGCGGCAGCAAGGGCGCTGAATGCACTCAAAAGTGAAGCGGATGCCAAGGGCAGAGTTTGCAAGACATCCCGGCGAGTCATCGACATGGAGACTCCTTAAACGTTTAACCTGAAGAATTTAAAAAATGGCGCTGGCACCAGCGCCGCACGAAATACCGCATGAGAGATTCTTCGCCGGAGAGAAATTTGTCAAGGGCAAGTCGAAAGAAGAGGGCGCTTCGCGGATCGATCCAAGAGATGTTTCTCCACTGCGCGAGCCGACGCGTTCGCCCTTCGAAACTCTGGGCAAGATGGAAGCGAACGCGAAGAAAAGGCGTCGGCTGGCTCGGGTGGAATTGCCAGGCTTGCGCGATGAAGTGTGCTCGTGTTTACGCCGGGCGGGGCGAGCCCCGCCCCTACAAAGGCGGAGGAATCGCAGCAAACGAAGAGCGGTGGCTCAGAGGGAGACGGTGGCGCTGGCGCTGCGGGAGGCGCGGTAGATCGCTTCGATCAGGGCGACGGATTTGCGGCCTTCGGCGCCGTCGCAGATGGGTTTGGAGTTTGTGCGAATCGCGTGCAAAAAGTTTTCGAGGATCTTTTGGTGGCCGCGGATGTCGGTGACGGCAGCGGACGAGGCGCTTAGGTTTGTGTCGGTTGGGGCTTCCGAAGCTGGCTCCGCGGCAGCGGGATTGCGTAAGTCCAAGGCGATGATGCGATCGTGTTCGAGGATTACGGTGCCTTCGGTGCCAGTGATCTCGACACGGCGCTGATATCCGGGGAACGCTGCGGTGGTCGCATGCAAAGTTCCGAGAGCGCCGTTCGCGAATTCCAGCAGCGCAATCGCTGTGTCTTCGGATTCGATTTTGTGCAGGGCTGTAGTAGTTCGCGATTGCACGCGCGAGACATCGCCTACTGTCCATAACACGAGGTCGACGGTGTGAACGCCCTGATTCATCAAGGCGCCGCCGCCGTCGAGCTTCATTGTGCCGCGCCACTTTGATTTGCCGTAGTAGTCGGGCGGGCGATACCACTTCACGCGCGCATCGACGAACAGAATCTTCCCCAGCGCGCCGCTGTCGATCAAGTGCTTCAGCCGCTGAATGTCGGGCTTCACGCGATCCTGAAACATCACGCCAAGTTTTACATTCGCCGCGTTTGTTGCCGCGATTAGCTCATCCGCGCGTGCTGTGCTGATGTCGATCGGTTTTTCCGTCAGCACGTGAATGCCGCGATGCGCGGCGTCGATGCCTTGTCTCGCGTGCAAACCCGACGGGCTGCCGATCATCACGAGATCGATCGGTTTGTGCGCCAAGAACGCGTTGTAGTCGGTGAACGGCTTGCCGCCGTAATCGCGGGCGAGCCGTTCGACGTTCTGCATGTTCGTCCCGTAAATCGCGGAAATAACGACGTCGGGATTCGCCAATGCCGCGCGCGCGTGCGTCTCCGAAATATTTCCGCCACCGATCAGACCGACGTGTATTGGCATACGCTCCGCAGTCCTAAAAAATCATTCGCGACTTTTTGCGCCGCGCTCGATTGAAACAGAGTGCGGCGTTACGTTACAGGAAATTGTGTTTGAAAATTATCGAGACGAGCCGCGTCGAAATTTTCCTTACGGCTCTCGCCCGCCGGGGACATCGACTCGTGAACCGCTGTGCAGCGAATGCACGTGGCCACCCGGCGCGCCGATCACAACTTCCTGCTTCACATCATCGAATGTCACGCGCTGTCCGGTTTGCATCGCCGCAATCGTCATGCAGAGCGCCACCGACTGGTTATATCCCGCTTCAATGTCGGAGTTGGGCCGCTTGCGCTCTTGCACGCACTCCATCCAGTTTCGCAGGTTCGCGGTGGTGGCCTCGTCCGGCCCGCTATTTTCGCCCTGCGGTGTAACAAACGAAGCCGTACCGCTGGTAGTGAGCGTTCCCGTTCCAGTCCCCGAACCCACAGGACGTTCCGCTGAAGGCGCGGGCTTTCGCTCGGTGCGTTCCGCTCCAACCGACGCGCGTTCCGCACCATCGTTTTCCGGCGCCGGCGCCGCAAACGTAACGGGCGTCAGCGGAGTCACCTTAAGTTCCGCTTCTCTGGCGTACTCTTCGGTCAGGCCACCTGTCGGCGTGACGATGCCTTTCTCCAAATCCAACATCCCACCGTTCGAGAAATAATGCTCACGGACACCGCCGGCCGAATTCGTCATGCGCGCGGTGTACACAACCTGAAATCCTTTCGCCGCGCCCGTCGCGCCTTCATCGATCGGCCCGTAGTCAAAAACCGCGGTAAGCGTGTCCCAGTTTTTTCGACCGTCGCGCCAATGATAAATTCCGCCGTTCGCTACGACGCTGCGCGGACGCGCGAATCCCGTGAACCACTGCACGGTGTCGATGCGATGCACCATCCACTGATCGGGAATCCCTGACGAGAACGGCCAGAAGAGCCGAAACTCAACGTACTTCCGCGCGTCGAACGGTTCCGGTGGACGACCTGTGAGGAACCGCTTCCAATCCGTGTCGGCCTCACGCAACTGCGAGACGATCTTCGGACGGCGCCAACGCCCCGGCTGATTTACGTTGTAGGTCAGCTCGACACTCACGAGATCGCCGAACACGCCGGACCGCATGTAGTCGTTGATGCGTTGATATGTGGGAGAGCTGCGGCGCTGCGTGCCGATGGCGACGACGCGGTCGGTGCCTTTCACCGCAGTGCGGATCGCGCGCGCGTCTTCCATCGTGTTGGCGAGAGGCTTTTCGATGTAGGCGTCGCGCCCGGCACGAAGCGCTTCGACGCCCTGCGTCGCATGCTGAAAATCGGGCGTGGCGATGATCACCGCCTGGACGTCTTTGTTTTCGTAGAGTTCTTCGTTGTTGCGCGCGAGAGCGATCTGCCTGGCGCCGGGCAGTTTCGAGACGAACGCGCCGCCATCTTCGCGGCGCTTCGACCAGATGTCGGAAAGCGCTACGAATTCACAATTCAGCTCGCCGGCCGATTTCATGAACGCCGGCGCGAGACTGTTCTTGAACCGATCGGAAAATCCGATGACGCCGACGCCGATGCGATCGTTGGCGCCCGCAATTTTTGCGTAGCTTGACGCCGCGGCGCTCAGCGCCGTGCCGGCCACACCCGCCCCGGCCAACTTCAAAAAGCTGCGCCGGGATGCGCCTCCCCTCGCCATCAGAACTCCTCCGAACTTTGCGGTGCACGCTTCGGGCCGATGCCCTGCACGCTCCACTGAGCGATAGAATGCCACAAGTGATGCGGCAAGTAAGGTATTGCGGCTTGAATGGAACGGGCTGGGCGAGGAACTTGCAGCAAAATGCGGCGTCAGGTACGCTCTCGCCTAGATGAGGTGAACCGCTTAACCGGCCGGGCGTGACGGTGCCAGCCTCTATGACCAGCCTCTCGAACATCGAAGAAAGATTTCTCGCGCGGTTTGCGGGCGCCCCCCGCGTTTTTCGCGCCCCTGGCCGCGTCAATCTGATCGGCGAACACACCGATTACAACGACGGGTTCGCGATGCCGGCCGCGATCGAGTTTTATTGCTGGGTTGCGGTTGGGGCGCGCAGCGATCGCAAGCTGTCGATTTATTCGCATGAGTTTTCAGCGAACGCGGAAGTCGATTTTTCGACGAATTCGATTTCGCCTACGAAGTCCTGGAGTGATTATCCAATCGGCGTTGCCATTGAGCTGGAGAAGGCGGGCATTGCGCTGCGCGGCGCGAATCTGTTGATCGAGAGCGAAGTGCCGATGGGAGCCGGGCTGAGTTCGTCGGCGGCGATCGAGGTTGCGACGGCGCTGGCGCTTTCGGATTCAGCGGGCGCGCATCCGGATCGCCTGCAGCTGGCGCGATTGTGCCGGGCGGCGGAGAACGAGTTTGTCGGCGCGCGCGTGGGCATCATGGATCAATTCGTCTCGCTGCACGGCCAGAAAAATCACGCGCTACTGCTGGATTGCCGATCGCTTACGTTTGAGCCGCTGGCGATTCCGGATTCGGTGAAGCTGGTGATCAGCAACACGATGGTGAAGCACGAGCTGGCGTCGAGCGAATACAATCGGCGGCGGGCGGATTGCGAAGAGGCGGTGCGAAGGCTGGCGACGGTTTTGCCAGGGATCAAGGCGCTGCGCGATGTAAGCCTGGAGCAACTTGAAAAGCATCGAGGGCTGCTGACCGAAGTGATTTACAAGCGGGCGCTGCACATTGTGACTGAGAACGCACGCGTGCTCGACAGTGCCCAGGCGTTGCGTGCGGGGGACATTGAGCGGTTTGGCAGGCGCATGGCGGAGTCGCATCGCAGCCTGCGCGATTTGTATGAGGTGAGCTGCCGCGAGCTGGATTTGATGGTGGATCTGGCGTATCAACTTAAAGGCGTTTACGGCGCGCGCATGACCGGCGGAGGATTCGGCGGCGCGACGATTAATCTGGTGGACGCGCGGCACGCCGGTGAATTCAAAGAAAAAATCGCGAAGGCTTATCAGCACGAGACTGGATTGATGCCGCAGATTTATATTTGCAATCCGGCCGAGGGCGCCGGCGCCGTTTCCTGAGCTTCTGAGCATGACCCCAGTGGAAAAAAAAGACACGCCGCATCGCCGTTGGAATCCGCTTTTGCGCGAATGGGTGCTGGTTTCGCCGCATCGGACGCAGCGGCCGTGGCAAGGGCAGGTGGCGAAGGTTGGGTCGGCGCCGCGGCTTCAATACGATCCTGAATGCTATTTGTGCCCGGGGAATTCGCGCGCGGGCGGTGCGGTGAATCCGAAATATACGGGCACGTATGTTTTTAACAACGATTATCCGGCGCTGCTGCCTGACATTCAGCCGTTTCAGGTGGATGAGTCGGGCTTGATCGTGGCTCGGAGCGAGCGGGGGATTTCGCGCGTGATTTGTTTTTCGCCGCGGCATGATTTGACGATTTCGCGGATGCAGCCGGTGGAAGTGCGTGCGGTGATCGATGTGTGGGCGGAGCAATATCGCGAACTTGCGGCTGTGGAGTGGATCAAGCACGTGCAGATTTTTGAGAATCGCGGCGCGCTGATGGGTGCGAGCAATCCGCATCCGCATTGCCAGCTTTGGGCGAACGAGAATATTCCAAATTATCCAGCGCGCGAACTGGCAGCGCAGACCGAGTTTTTAGAAGAGAGGAAGCAGTGCTTGCTGTGTTCGTATCTAAAGATCGAGCAGAACGATCGCGAGCGGATGTGGTGGAGAACGATCATTTTGTGGCGCTCGTGCCGTATTGGGCGGTGTGGCCGTTTGAGACGATGATACTGGGGCGGCGGCACACGCAGAGCTTGATCGATTTGAATGATGATGAGCGGAATGCGTTGGCGGCGATCATGCGCAGTCTGACGATTCGCTACGATAATTTGTTTACGACCGCGTTTCCGTACACGATGGGGTTTCATCAGGCGCCGACGGATGGGATTGCGCATCCGGAGTTTCATTTTCACGCGCATTATTTCCCGCCGTTGTTGCGGTCGGCGACGGTGCAGAAATTCATGGTGGGGTACGAGATGCTGGCTTCGCCGCAGCGGGATATTACGGCGGAGACGGCTGCGGCGCATTTGCGCGGGCAGGCGGAAGTGCATTTTCTTGATCGATCGTGAGTTCGCGGTCGTTCTTTTCATTTTCCATAAGCGATGGTCATCGACTCTCATCAGCATTTCTGGCGATTTGATCCGGTGCGGGATGCCTGGATTACGGAGGATATGGCGGCGATCCGGCGGGATTTTTTGCCAGGCGATCTCGCGCCGGAGCTTCATGCGAACGGAGTTGATGCGACGATCGCGGTGCAGGCGGATCAGTCGGAAGAGGAGACGGAGTTTTTGCTGGGGTTGGCGGAAGGGAATCGGCGGATTGCCGGGGTCGTTGGATGGCTGGATTTGCGGTCGCCGGCGATTGAATCGCGGCTGGAGTATTTTTCACGATTCAAGAAGCTTCGCGGAGTCCGCCACGTTGCGCAGGCGGAGCCGGATGATCGGTTTCTGGTGCAGGCGGATTTTGTGCGGGGCGTCCGGCAGCTTGCGAGATTCGAGCTCACTTACGACATTTTGATTTATCCGCGGCAGCTCCCGGCTGCAATTGAATTGGTGGCGAAACTTCCGGAGCAGAAATTTGTCGTCGATCATTTGGCGAAGCCGGAGATCAAGGCGAAGAAGATCGAGCCGTGGGCGGCGCTGATAAGGGAGTTGGCAGCGAATCCGAATGTGTATTGCAAGCTGTCGGGCATGGTTTCGGAAGCCGATTGGAAGAAATGGAAGCGTGAGGATTTTGAGCCGTATCTCGACGTCGTGTTCGGTGCATTCGGCGCGGACCGGCTCATGTTCGGGTCGGACTGGCCGGTTTGCCTCGTGGCTGCGACCTACTCGCAGGTGAAGAACATCGTTGAGTCCTACGTGGAACGCCATGTGCCGTACGCGAAATCGGCGATCTTCGGCGAGAATGTGAAAAATTTCTATGGCACGCAATCGCATTCGCTGGCATAGGGCGCGCCTTCGCGCGATGCCATTTGACACGATTTAAACCAGTTTCTATATTCTTTGCATTCCAATCGATCGCCACGGAAACGGACTCGATGCAGAACACGGTGCTTCAGCTTGACCCGCGAGACAATGTTTTGGTGGCGCTGAAGGCGCTGCGGAGGGGCGAGTCGGTTTCGTTTTCGGGCAGCGAGTACACGCTGCTCTCGGACATTCCTGCGAAACATAAATTTGTTACGAAGGATCTTGCCGCCGGCGAACAGATCATCATGTATGGCGGACTTGTCGGGACAATGAGCGAGCCGTTGCGGCGCGGCGATTTGCTCTCGACGAAGAATTTGCGGCATGCGGCGTCGGACTATCATTCGAGCACGATTGCGCCGCCGCGATGGACGGCGCCGGATGTGTCGAAATGGCGCGACCGGACGTTTCTCGGCTATCACCGCGCGGATGGGCAAGTTGGGACGCGGAATCATTGGCTCGTCGTTCCGCTGGTGTTTTGCGAGAACCGCAACCTCGGAGTCTTGAAACAGGCATTTGAGGAAGAGTTGGGATTTGCGCTGCCGCAGGTTTACCGGCGGCAGGTTGCGGAGATGGTGAAGCTGTTTCGCGAAGGGAAATCTTCGGAGCTGAAGGATTTTCAAGCAGGCAATGGTGGGCCGCAGGCGAGTACGGCGCCGAAAGTCTTCAAGAATATCGATGGGATTAAATTTTTGACGCATGAGCAAGGTTGCGGTTCGACTCGCGAAGACACGCGAAATCTTTGCGGGATTCTCGCTGGATATATCCATCATCCGAATGTGGCGGGTGTGACGGTGCTCAGTCTGGGTTGCCAGCACGCACAGACGACGACGCTCGTTGAAGAAATCAAGAAGCGCGATCCGAATTTCTCGAAACCGCTGCTGGTTTTCGATCAGCAGCAGATGGGCGAAGAGTCGAAGATGTTGTCGAAGGCGATTCACGATACGTTCGTTGGCATGGTCGAGGCGGACAAAGTGGAACGGAAGCCTGCGCCGTTGTCGAAGTTGGTTGTTGGTTTGAAATGCGGCGGGTCGGATGGATTTTCCGGGATTTCGGCGAATCCTGCGATCGGGCACACGGCGGATATTCTTGCGGCCGTCGGCGGTCGCGGTATTTTGTCGGAGTTTCCGGAGCTTTGTGGCGTCGAGCAGCAACTGATCGATCGCAGCGTGAGCAGGGAAGTCGGCGACAAATATATGAATTTGATGCGCGACTATGCGGCGCGCGCGAAGGCGGTTTTCGCGAGCTTTGAGATGAATCCGTCGCCGGGGAATGTGCGCGATGGCTTGCTGACGGATGCGATGAAGTCGGCGGGGGCGGCAAAAAAGGGCGGGACGTCGCCGGTGACTTCGGCGCTGGACTATCCGGAATACTCGAGTGTGCCGGGGCTGAATTTGTTGTGCACGCCGGGCAGCGATGTGGAATGCGTCAGCGCGCAGGTTGGTGCCGGCGCGAACGTTGTTCTGTTTACGACGGGGCTTGGCACGCCGACGGGGAATCCGATCACACCGGTTATAAAACTTTCGACGAATTCGGAGTTGGCGCGGCGCATGCCGGACATCATCGATATTGACACCGGCTCGATCATTGAAGGTGAGACTACGATCGAGAAGATGGGTGAAGAGGTTCTGGAGAAGATCATTCGGGTCGCGAGCGGGGATGTTCACGTCAAGGCTGAGATTCTCTCGCAGAATGATTTTATTCCGTGGAAGCGCGGCGTTTCGTTGTAGCTGGTTCGCTGCGCCGCCGGCGCCGTTCGATCAGAATCGAATCATCTTAGTTATTCGTTACGGTTGAGGTCCTCATTTGCCACTGAAAATTCGAGAGAAGAAGGATTGCCGCTGGGATTTGGTGAGTCTCGGCGAAGTGATGGTGCGATTCGATCCGGGTGATCGGAGGATCGCGACGGCGCGCACGTTTGAAGTCTGCGAAGGTGGCGGCGAATATAACGTGGCGCGCGGATTGAAGCGCTGCTTCGGGCTCGATACGGCGATTGTTACGGCGTTTGCGGACGATCCGGTCGGCAAGTTGCTTCAGGATTTGCTTTATCAGGGCGGCGTCGATCAGACCTATGTGAAGTGGATGCCCCACGATGGGGTGGGCCGCTCAGCGCGCAACGGATTGAATTTTACCGAACGTGGGTTTGGAGTGCGCGCGGCGGCGGGTTCGTACGATCGCGGGCACACCGCGGTGTCGCATTTGAAGCCGGGCGATTTCGATTGGGACGAAATCTTCGGAAAATATGGGGCACGATGGCTGCACACAGGCGGAATTTTCTGTGCGCTTTCGGATTCGACGCCGGAAGTTGCGCTCGCAGCTGTGCAGGCGGCGCGGAAACACGGCACGATCGTTTCATACGATCTGAACTATCGCGCGTCGCTCTGGAAATCGCTCGGCGGAAAGAAGCAGGCGCAGGAAGTGAATCGCAAAATTGCGCCGTTTGTCGATGTGATGCTTGGCAACGAAGAAGATTTTTCTGCGGCGCTTGGATTCGATGTGCCGGGGATGGACGAACATCACTCGCACTTCGCTGTCGAAGGCTTCCAGCAGATGATCAAGACGGTTTTGAAGACGTATCCATTCGAGGTTGTTGCGACGACGCTGCGGAAAGCGAAAACAGCGACGCAGAACGACTGGGGCGCGATCTGTTACTACGATGGTCGATTTTTTGAGGCGAAAAATCGCGAGAATCTTGAGATTTTCGACCGGGTCGGCGGCGGTGACTCGTTCGCGTCGGGACTGATTTACGGATTTCTTGCAGGCAAGGATGCGCAGTTTGCCGTCGATTGCGGCGCGGCCCACGGCGCGCTTGCGATGACGACTCCGGGCGACACTTCGATGGCGACGCTGGACGATGTTTTGCAAGTCATGAAAGGCGTCGGCGCAAGAATCGCGCGCTGAGCGGCACTTACTCCCACATGATGCGCGAGCGATAAACTCGCAAGAGATTTTCAGAGGCCAATGATGGATAAACACGCGGTTCGCGATCGAATACTTCACATCGGCATCGTGCCTGTGGTGCGCGCGTCGTCATCCGCCGAAGCTCGCACAGCGGCCGAAGCTGTATGCAAGGGCGGCATTCCCATCGTAGAAATCACAATGACGGTTCCGGGCGCGGTCGAAGTGATTCGCGAATTGGCGAAGAGTTTTTCGCCTAATGAACTGCTCGTTGGCGCCGGCACCGTGTTAAATCCAGAGCAGGCGCAGCGATGCCTCGACGCTGGGGCGCAATTCCTGGTCAGTCCTGGATTCAACGCGAAGACCGTTGCACTCGCGATCGCGGAGCGCCGTCTGATTATGGCGGGCGCGCTGACGCCGACCGAAGTCATTGTCGCGTGGGAAGCTGGCTCCGATTTCGTGAAGGTTTTTCCCGCTGGGAACGTCGGCGGGCCGAAGTACATCAAGGCGCTTAAAGGCCCGCTGCCTGACGTTCCGCTGATTCCGACGGGCGGCGTGAATCTTCAAACCGCGGCAGAATTCCTCGAAGCCGGCGCGGCCGCATTGGGAATCGGCGGCGAACTCGTTCATCCCGGTCACTTGAAATCGGGAAATACTGAGGCGATTGTCGATGCAGCACGAACGTTTGTGGCGATCGTGAAAGAGACACGGGCAAAAAAGGCGTCTGGCTAAAGCAGGTTGCGGGTCGAACGGGAAAAAGCGCGAAGCTGTTGCGCCAAGACATCGCTGTCTTACTGGGCTTTCAGCGACTCCGCCAAACTCTCCAGATTTTGCGCACGAATGTGAATCACGCCGCGACGCGGACTGTCGATATCCGCGATCAGAAAGAACGAAATCGAAAGCACGATCGGCAAAATCAGAAACAGCAGCTCGCTCTTCAATCGCACTCCATAGCCGATCAGCAGATTGCAAAAGACTGAAATCGTAATCAGCAGAATCCACGCCGCTGCGGGAATTCGATTCCACCAAGCCGCCTGCGCGTAGCCCTGAGCGTTCAGCACATCGTTCATTCCTGTAAGAACAAGCGCTGTCACGGACGTTGGTTGAGCCTGAACCGGAGCGACGGCCGCTGTCCAAAGTTGATTCTGTAGCCGCATTGTCGCGGCGCTGCTGTCAGCGACCGCTTCCGCGTTTCGCGACGCGTAGTACTGAATCCGGCTTTCGAGGTATTCCTTCAAGAGCGATCGAATTTTGGCCGCGTTGGCAGGGGGCAGCGCATCGACGCGAAGATATTCGGTTCCGATGGCGTTCGCTTCCTGTTCCTCGAAATTCATGCGTTGGTCGTAGCGGCTGACGGCCATCGAAAACGTAAAGCCGATGATCAGTCCGAGGAGCGTAAGGGTTGCGCCAACGATAAATGTGAAGTCCTGGGTGTCTTCATCTGTGAGACCGTGGTGTTTCTTGCGAAATGTGAGTCCGATGTGCGCGGCTGCCCACAGAGCGCAGAACGCGACGATCAGCAGAAAGAATGGTTGTCGGAGCAAATTAGCCATAGCTGAGAGGGCGACAGTCTACAACAGGCGAAGGAAAGAGAGACGTGAGAACGTCCGGAGAGAAATGGTCAAACGCCCAGAGCACGAACAGAAAAGTGGCTCCGGGGCATGGACTCGAACCATGATAACCAGCTTCAAAGGCTGGTGTCCTGCCGATTAGACGACCCCGGAATTGGGTGAAGAAGCGCGCAAACTCGACGCGGGCGTACGTACGATCAAAGCACACTCGAAAGCCACACAACAGAGCGCTCACCGAACATTCGCAATGAAAGAATAACAGATGGTAACGGCACGCCGCTACCGAGTGACACGCCATTCGGTCAAAAAATAGCGCGTGCCTTCGGGCATACCTGAAGGGCTCAAACTGAGATGTTTCTAGTGGATGCTGGTTTTCCCGTCGGTTGGAACGGTCGTTGCCGGACCGCCTTCGCTCGCTGCTTTCTCACGGGGTTCACCGCCGGCTTCGCTCACGATGCAGTCGATCTTCAGCCGGCGAAAGAGCGCGCTCAGGTCGTCATACTTTGAGTACACAGCGTCGATGCCCGCGTCACGCGCGGCCAATTCCAGTTCGCGATTGCTATGCGCGGTCAGCAGGTACAGTTTGGCCCCAGGCAGCATGAACCGCAGCGCCGTTGCGGCTTCGAGGCCATTCATTTCCGGCATGGCGAAATCCAATATTACGAGGCTAGGGCTTAGCAACTGCGCCTTTTCGACGGCGTCTACGCCATTCACTGCCTCTCCGCAGACCGAAAATTCGGGAAGCTCTTCGATTCGCACGCGCAGCGTGCGGCGGATTGCTTCATGATCGTCCACAATCAGGACAGATGTTTTTGGCAAGTGCGCCCTCCCGAAGCCGGTACTGTTCTACCTGATTTTTGGATGCGAACACACCCGAGAAAGGATGAGGTCGTTCGGCATCTCTCGCTGGCGACTTTTCGCGGCTCAAATCTCAAAGCAAGCTCCTTGGTCGTTCAGCGACCGCCGGCCGACAACGGCGGACCTAGAAACTCCACTCCCCACGGCTCTCCAAACGCGTTCAACTCGTTGCGGCTCGGCTTTGTCGAAAGAATCTTACTGAGGCCCAGGAAAAAGGCGTGCGCGTCCATACCCGGCAGCA
>Ga0209169_10001467_pt1 | contig 14416 bp, 11 predicted proteins | sample HubBroMetageWRM4_FD_188346 | JGI IMG/M metagenome (GOLD analysis project Ga0209169, IMG submission 188346) | Warmed soil microbial communities from the Hubbard Brook experimental Forest, New Hampshire - Hubbard Brook CCASE Soil Metagenome WRM 4... | ecosystem: Environmental > Terrestrial > Soil... | reverse complement strand
CTGATGGCTTAGCGTTAGGCATCGACGGGAATATTTACGGAACAACTTTTGCCGGCGGCGCCAACGCTGGCTGTAAGGCGGGCGGCTGCGGTACTGTTTTTCAGGTCACGCCCACCGGCAAGCTGACCACACTCCACAGCTTTTGCTCACAAGCCAACTGCGCCGACGGAGGTCAATCGAATCCAGTACTCCAGGCAAGCGACGGCAACCTATACGGCACGACCCAGGTCAACGGAGCCAACGGCGGCGGGACCATATTCAAACTGACCACCGCCGGAGCCTTGACCACACTCTATAACTTCTGCGGCCAATCGAATTGTGCGGACGGCGCCGGTCCAATGGCCGGGCTGTTGCAAGCTTCCGACAACAATCTGTACGGCACCACTTACTTTGGCGGCAACGGAGACGAGGGCACGATCTTTCGCATCACTCCCGCGGGCAAGTTCACAACCCTCTTTACTTTCTGTCAGCAAAACAACTGTCCCACCGGCGGCGCACCCGGCGCGGCTTTAATGCAGGCGACCGACGGCAACTTTTTCGGAACAGATATCGCAGGTGCAGGCAATTGCTTCATCGAGGTGGATTGCGGGGCGATTTTCGGGATCACGCCCGCAGGCAAGGAAAAGACTATCTTGCCCTTCTGTTTCTCACAGACCTCTTGCGATGACTCCCGCGACCCTGGGTTTGGACTCGTACAAGGCACAGACGGAAACTTCTACGGAACTACCCTCCTGGGCGGGAATAACACCATTTGCGTTCCCTATGGTTGCGGTTCTTTTTATCGTGTTAACACGGGGTTGGAGCCGTTTGCCGGATTTGTGAATCGAGCCGGAAGCGTGGGCACCCAAGTTGGAATCATCGCTCAAGAATTAGGGTCTACGAGCGCGGTGTCATTCAACGGAATTGCGGCGCAGTTCACGGTCCGTTCAAATACGTTCCTCATCGCAACTGTGCCTACGGGTGCCACTAGCGGGCCGGTGATGGTAACCACGACCCAAGGGGTTCTGAAGAGCAACGTAGCGTTTCAAGTACTTCCTTGAGGGATTCGGGGAAACTCGAACACGATTGAGTGGGACACACTGCAAGAAAAAGAAAACCCTCGCAGTGGTTACTGCGAGGGTTGGGAAAACTGGGAAAAGCGAAGTCTTATCCGCGGACCACATTAGCCGCCTGGAACCCTTTGGGTCCCTTGAGCAGGTCGAACTCGACGGTTTCACCCTCATTCAGCGTACGGTAACCGTTCTCTTGGATCGCGGAGAAATGAACGAAGACATCCTCCCCTGTAGAGCGCTGGATAAACCCGTATCCCTTAGCCCCGTTGAACCATTTGACTGTGCCCTTCTCTCTCACAAAAACTCCTTTCGCCTCTTCTGTGGTTTAAATTCCACCGGCCAAGTGAAGCGTACGCTTCCTCACGTCCCCCTCAAGGTCTGTGGACAAAGCAGCCGCGGTTGCGTCCACAGTTGAATCTCGTGCACAACAAGAAAAGCTCCGGAGTTTTCCGCCGTGATGGGAGAGCACGGCGAAAAGCTCTGGAGCCTGTCGTGGTGGCGCGAGTTTCGACTGCAGTACACACGCAACATCAGCCTGAATTTACGAACACTGCTGCCCTGAAATGTGGCAACGAGCACAGAATAATATCAGGAAGTTTCTTTCTGGCAAGAGGAATTGCAGTTATTGAAACGTTTTAGAATGTGACCCGGAGTTCGGAATTGCCCGGGGTCGGATGCAGATGCAGCTCTGGGCGACTCTATGGGCTGGCGGAACGAACTCTCGCAACTCTATGATAATATTGGAGTAATTGCTTGACCGAATCACTTCCATTGACTGCTGAGGCGGCTTCAGAAACCTCGGCTGCCCTGCCTCTGCAGAGGCCACGCTCTGGGCTGCTGGGCTCCACTGCAAAATACTTGTTGCGGACCGAAGTCCACACTTTTGCTTTCTCGGTGGCGGCGAACGCCATTCTTTCCTTTTTTCCGTTTGTGCTGCTATTGCTGACGCTCATTCGCCGCATTTTTCATTCGGCAGCGATGTACGAAGTGGTGGTGCAACTGCTCCGCGACAATCTTCCCGCAGGACAGGAGTTCGTGATTCGCAATCTGAACGCGCTGGTGGGGGCGCGGCAGCGCACACAGATCTACTCCCTCCTTATTTTGCTGGTGACGTCGACGGGAATCTTCATGCCGCTGGAAGTGGCGCTAAACCGCATCTGGCATTTCCCCAATAACCGTTCGTATTGGGGAAATCAGTTGATCGCGCTGGGATTGACGTTTGGCTGCGGCGTGCTCGCCCTGCTTTCGATCGGCCTGACTGCGGGCAATGTGGTGCTGCTGCGCAGCCTCACGTTTGGACATGACATCGCCGTGGTGCGTCTGGCCGGATCCATCAGCATGAAGGTGTTTGCTATCGCCACCGGCATCACTATCTTTTTCCTGATCTACTGGCTGCTACCCAATGGCAAAGTTCCGGCGCTGGCGGTGCTGCCGGCGGCGGTGATTATGGGATTGCTGTCGGAGATTCTGAAGTATGCCTACATTCTGGCGCTGCCGCGGCTGAATTTTCAGGAAGTTTATGGACCGTTTGCATTGTCGGCTAGCTTGATGTTCTGGGCGTTTCTGACTGGATTGCTGTTGCTTAGCGGAGCGTATTTGTCAGCGGAGCGGCACGGGCGCAGGGGAAGGTAACGACGAACCGCTGAGCTTTGCTCCTGGACAATGCTCATTCGTCACACCTGTCTTGTGACGGGGATCACAGAACCTTCCATCTGCAACACCTACTATCCACCTACTCCGTCAATGGCTGGCCTCGATTCTCCTTATTTTGTGCGAGGTTAGCGATGCCGTGCTCCCGCGGTCAGTGTTTCCTTTTAGGACTGATTCTTCTTGGTTCGCTTCCGGCGACGGCGGTGAAACCACCAAATCCGCCGGAAATCCGCATTTCGCCCTGGCATCCTTCGCTCATTCTGAATGCCGGTTACATCTTTTCCGGCACGGTAAAAACGGTGGAACGCCTGGTTCCGCGCACCACCGGCAGTGTGGCGGTTATGCAGATTACTTTTCATGTAGACCAGGGGCTGCGCGGCGCGCGCACCGGACAGACACTGGTGATTCGCGAGTGGGCGGGACTGTGGCGGTCGGGGGACCGCTACAGTCCTGGCCAACGCGTGATGCTGTTCCTCTATCCGCCGAGCAAGTTGGGCCTGACCAGCCCGATGGGAGGCGAATCCGGACGATTCCAGGTAGACCCGCGCGGCCGGGTCATCATTGAACCGCGCAAAGTCGGATTTCTGCCGCACACGCGTATCCCTGAAAACAACCGCCTGCCCCCTGTGGAATTCCTCCGGGCGCTGCATCGCACCGAGGAAGAGTGAACCGTGACTTACCCTTCTTACCCTTCTTTTTCCACGAGTCGATTTCTCTCCCGAACTGCTGTCATCGCCTTCCTTGCAGTTTTGCTGCCGTCGGCGCGGGCTGGGGGACCGCAGTACATCGCCGGCGTCAGCTATTTTAATTCTGGACTGGCGGGCACACCGTTGACATGGAGCCAAGGGACGATCACTTATTACACCGATCAGGGCGATCTCAGCCCCGTCCTGCCCGGGCCGACCGCCGATGCGTTCGTGGCGTCTGCCATCAGCCAGTGGACCTCGATCCCGATCGTTTCCGTCGTGGCTACCCATGGCGGGCAACTCGCCGAAAACGTTAGCGGCGCCAACGTCTACGTGAATCCTGATGGCACCATCACTATGCCCGCCGACATTGAGCCTTCAGCCACGGGCACTCCCGTGGGCGTGGTTTACGACGAAGATGGCACGGTTACTGATGCGCTGCTGGGGCAGGGTGCCGGCGACCCGTCGGAGTGTTTCTATAACGCTGCGTATGGGGGAGACGACAATCTTGGAACCAGCGCGAACTTTCTGCACGCTTTGGTAGTCCTGAACGGTAATTGTGCGCAGACCTCTTCTCAACTTCCCGACGTGGAGTACCGGCTAGTACGCGTGCTGGGGAGGGTGTTGGGACTCGACTGGTCGCAGTTGAACCTGAATGTGCTGACCGGCCAGCCGCCGCCAACATCGGATGACTATGCCGGATTCCCCGTGATGCATGAGACTGATCCGCCGAACTGCATTCCCATCACACTGTGTTTTCCCAATCCTTACCAGCCCAAGATCGATGATCAGTCGGCGCTGTCACGGCTGTACCCAATCGGGAGCCAACAGAATTCACACAAGATCGTTTCCGCTAATACAACGCGCATTCATGGCAACGTATTTTTCGCTACCTCAAGCGGTCAAGCCGCGCAAGGCATGCAGGGAGTCAGTGTTGTCGCGCAATGGATCAATCCCCAGAACGGATTGCCTTCGCACGCCATCTCGGCGTCTTCGGTTTCCGGGTTTCTGTTCAGCGGGAATGCCGGCAATCCCGTCACTGGCTTCGATGACAGCAGCGGGGATCCGTTCAATCAATTCGGATCAAACGACACCACGCTCGAAGGATTCTTTGACCTCGGCGGCTTACAGATTCCGAACGGCGGCAGCAGCGCGCAATTTCAACTGACGGTCGCAGCCATCGATCCTTTCTGGTCAGCAGACCTGGAGCCTTACGGGCCGTCGCAGGTGGAACCCTCAGGCCAGTCGCAGCCGATCCTGGTGAACGTGAGCCTGGGTAACGATACGGAACAGGACATTCTGATGCAGGGGAGCGCTCTGTCGGTTGCAGACCCGTTTCCGCCAACCACGTATCAGGCGCCTGCGGCCGTGCCGTTGGGCGGGGATTGGATGGGCTCGTTTAATCCTTATGGAGACATTGACTTCTTTCAGTTCGATGGGCAGGGGAACCGCACGCTTTCCGTGCTGGTGAGCGCTTTGGACCAGACCGGCGCAGCCTCGGAGAGCAAGTCGCAGCCCGTCATCGGGATGTGGGCGCTATCGGATCCGGAAACCTCGCCTGCGCCCGCGAATACTCCGTCGGCGTTCAATTCTGCCGTATTCGGAATGACCATGTTGAACGCTCAACTGATACAGGCTTCAGGCTTCGTCATTGGAGTTTCGGATATCCGTGGCGACGGGCGTCCCGACTACCGTTATGTGGCGCGAATTCTCTACGGCGACCAGGTGAACCCGGCGCGGGCGAGCGTGGCCGGTGGAACTGCGTTGGCCGTCTCAGGGTTGGGGTTTCAATCGAACACTCGAGTCACGATCGCGAATGTGATTGCTCCGCCGCTAGCCGTTTCAGCCAATCAAATCCTCGTGACCGCCGCTCCCATGGCCGACGGCGTGCAAGATATAGGACTGACCGATCCTCCCACGCTGGCCAACTCTGTCCTTGGTGGCGTGCTGACTTATGGCGCTGGACCGAACGACACCATGGTATTGATTCCCTTCCCTAATCCTCGGACACCCGTCGGTGGGCAGGCGCCGAACCCGGTACAGGTGCGGGTTCTCGCGTCCGGCGACAGGACTCCGGTGCAAGGAGCAAGCGTCGTTTTCAGTTCAACTCCCGCTGTAATCTTCGCGGCCGGAATGGGCACGCCGATCGCCTGTACGGATGGCCCGGGCGGCGGTAACTGCGCGATGCTCACTGACGAGTCTGGCCAAGCCTCCGCTTATGTCACCGTGCTCACGGCAAGCGCCATGACCATAACGGCGCAACTCGCGCCGGCATCGTATTCCAGCCCCCAACAAGTGCAGACCACCGTCGTGGGCAGCGAGTCGGCTCTGGACATCGCTCTGGTTCCGCAGACGACTTCAATCGCGCAAGGTGCGACGCTGAATGTGACGCTCACCGCCCGCGTGCTTTCGAATGGATCTCCACTGTCCGGCAGCACCGTCAATTTCCGGTTGGTCAAAGGATCGGCCGGACTGAGTGCAACTACGGTCACGACCAATTCCGGCGGGTACGCCAACACTCTGGTGGAAATTTCCTCGATGGCTGGAGATGTGCAAGTGAGCGCCTGCGTTGGGCCTGGGAACAGCCCCTGCTTGACCTTCTACGGAACGTCAGTTGCCGAGTCGGTAATGCAACTCCAGGCGGTGGCGGGAAGTCCGCAAGTGGTGACCGCCGGGCAGGTTCTGCAACCGGTGGTGGTGCGGGTCACCGATTCGTCCATTCCAGCGAACCCGGTGCTGGGGGCGAGCGTCGCCTTTCAATACACCGGCGAGCGGGCGGGAGGCAATTCGACGATTATTTCAGCGGGCGATACGAACATCGGGAATGATCCGTCTCCGGTCATATTGTTCAATGGCCAGAGCAGCGGACAATCTGACGTGAACGGCTTGACGAGTTGGAAGCCAACCACGGAGGGGTTTGACGGAGATGTGGCAGTTCTGGGAACGGCCACCGCGGGAAACGGGAATGCGCAATTTGCTTTGCAAGTGCTGCCACCACCCTAGCGGAACGCTTTTCGAGGGTTAAGTCTATTAGTGCGTTTTTGCTTGCTCGACGCACTCGAGGATTTCCGCCTCGCTGAGGGTATGGTCGGCGGCTTTGGCGCGCTTGTAGATGCTTTCGACGACGTCCTCGGCGGCAGAAATCCCGCGGCGCTCCAGCCAGAAAAGGACATTCGACTTCCCGCTCATGGGGCCGATGTCAATCACTTGTTCCAATCCGAAAAAGTGAGAGGGGACGCCGGAGTAGACCGTGTTCGCCAGTTCGATGTCGTTCTTCTTGTACGCCTTGATGACCGCGGCGGCATGCACGCCGGTAGCGGTGCGGAAGGCGTCCTCACCCACCACGGGATAATTCGCCGGAATCGGGACACCCGTAGCGCGCGACACCGCCTGACAATAATCTTTGAGCCGGGTGAGGTCTTGATCGTCCCAGGGGGGCAATCCCATCAGCCTGAGATTGACCAGCATCTGGTCCATTTGCGTGTTACCCACGCGCTCGCCGATTCCGATGGCGGTAGCGTGTACGCAATTGGCTCCGGCGATCAGAGCGGCCATCGAGTTGGCGATGGCAAGCCCGCGATCGCAATGGCCGTGCCAGTCCACGCGAATCTTCTCACCCGATGGTTTGACCACTTCCTGCATGACGAACTGCACCAGCGCAAAAGTTCCCATGGGCGTGGCGTGGCCAGCGGTGTCACAAATCACGATGGCCTTTGCCCCGCAATTGATTGCCGTGGAATAAAGACGCTTCACCATCTCAGGATCGCAGCGGGTGGTGTCTTCGGTGACGTACATGACGTCGAGTCCAAGTGACACCGCATACTTCACGGCTTTTTCCGTGGTTTGAAGCAGGAAATCGTCAGTCCAGTTCTCGGTGTAGCGGCGGATGGGACTAGAGCCGATGAACGTCGCGGCCTCGATGTTCAGCCCGGTGCGCTGCACGATTTCTGCTATGGGGCGAATATCGTTTTCGTGGGTGCGGGCCGCGCAATTGGACTTGATCTTCAACTTGTGCCCAACGATTTCGCGGGCCAGAGCTTCCACGCTTTCGACTGCGCGCGGACCGGCGCCGGGCAATCCGAGATCAAGGGAATTGATTCCCAACGCCTCCATCAAATGCAGGATTTCGATCTTCTCTGAGATGGAAGGATCGCGCACCGAGGGCGACTGTAGGCCGTCACGCAAAGTCTCATCGTTGAGCAGGACTGGCCCGGTTGGCCGCAACGAGGCGGGATGAACCTGGTTCCAGTCGTGGATGAGATTGGAGGATTTCACCGCTCTTTTCCCGGAATCGTCAAGCCGAACACCGACGTCTGCCCCGGGCCAGCGACGTTGATGCTGGACTCCTCGGGGCTGGGCAGGTAGAGGGTCTTGCAATGCTCACAGCGGTAGACCTCGGCGTCTTTTCCCCAGGCCTTTTCCGCATCGCCGCAGGCTTGTTCCTGTACATCCTCGGAGTAGAACCAGCGCTTGAGATGGCCGCCGCAGAATTTGCCCTTGGCATTCTTTTCGTTGCACGCACGCTGCCCCGGCTTCTTGATCTTGACTTTATGTTTGGGGAGTTGCGCTACGTCAGTGGATACAGTTCCGCTGGTGGCCAATTTTCATCCTCATAAGGCGGCCTATCGCCGCCCGGAATTCAATTCATTGTCATTTTACTCGAAGCTTCCGCAATCGTGGAAAGATCGAAGGCGGACCGTATCACCCAAAACGGCGGGACTGCGTCCAATAAGCCGGCCAGGGCATGCGCAGGTCGCGGCAGAGCAGGATATCGGGATGATCGCGCGACTCTTCGTTCTCCACGCCAAATGGATTGGAATTTCTGGCGGCGACCTCACAGCTCCCGAAGAGCCGGCGGCCTTCATCCAGGTCGAAACCGACAACGATTACGGCTTGCGGCAGCCGCGGGTCGTATCCACGGTACCAGAATGAATTGGTGAGGCTCATTGCACCCGGCAAACCCAGCCCTGGGCCGTACAAGTTGAGGGCTCCGGCTTCGCCATAATTTCCGGTGAGAATCCCGGCATGCTCCCGCTCCTCGGGAGACATCGAGTCATAGACGCCCGCCACATTCCGGGCCAAGTCCGGCCAGCCGATTTCTTCACGAAACTGATCATGCAACTGGCTGGTGACCTTCCAGATGCGTGATCCGATGGGCGCAACCGGAGTGAACAGCAAAACGCATATCGCCCCGTTGACGAGAATTGCCGTCCATTGAAGACCATACGCGAAGCGCGACCACGTTGGCCGCACTCCTTCCAGCAACTTGCCGAGCAGAACACTGCCGCTGGCGATCAACATGGGATAGAGCGGAGCAGTGTAGTAAGAGCGTGACCCGGCCAGGCCAAACAGGAGAAATGTGACGGCGAAAGCCCACCCTAGCAGGCGGTAACGCCGCGCCTCCGGGCCAAAGAAATAGGACCACAGCCCCAAGAGAGTCAGCGGCGCGGTTACGAAGTTCACACAGACCCAGAGTTGTTGACCGTAGAATCCGTCATAGCGCTTCTGGCGCAAGTCGCGGGCATGCAGATAGGTCAAGAAGTCCCGGCTGATGAAATGGTGCTGGGCCTGCCAGACGAGATTCGGCAGCAAAGCGAGTATGGAAATACCAACCCCCAGCCAAAGCCAGCCGCTGCGGAGGAAATGGCGCGCGGGCGTGAGCAGCACCGCGCCCGCAAGCCCCAGGGCGAGAAAGCCCATGGTATAGCGGGTTTCCATGCCGATTCCGAGCATGGTGCCAATTGGAATCCACCAGCGCGGATCCTCCGATTTCAGCAAACGAACCAGAAAATACGTGACGGTTACGCCCCAGAGGTAGTCGAATGAGACGTACTGGAAAACCGCGCCCTGAATGAGGGAAACGGGCGAGATTCCCGTAGCAACCGCAGCCAACAGTTGCGCATGACGCCTCCCGCCCAGTTCCCGGGCAATCAGTCCGGTCAACACCATGATGGTGCTCACCGCGATAGCCGAGAAGATCCGGAAGCCGGTCAGCGAAGTGCCGAAGAGGATGAGTTCGAGGCGGCCGATGAGAGGCGTAATTGGCGGATAAGCGACGAAACCCCAATCGAGGTGGCGCGCATCGTCGAGCGTCTGGAGTTCGTCACGATGAAATCCGTACTGATGATTGGTCGCGATGTGGAAGGCAAGACGCGCCGCCGCTACGAAAACCAGGAGGCCGAGATCTGAGCGGCAAAAGTCCGCGAGTCGTTTCTTCATGCAGTCGGTAACATTTTCAGTGGAAGCCCATGCAGAAATCGAATCGCATGCCGTTCAAAAGGTGCGTTTGGGCGGGGCCTGATCCGCGCCCACGCGGCCGACTTCGATGACGGCAGCAAAATAGTTCTCTGCTTTAATCGGACATTCCGCCAACCGCCGCATCATGGCCAACTGACCGACGTGAGTTAGGGCATCGGCCACCGGGCCTTGGAAGAGCTTCTCGATCGGTGCCTGTAAAGTTTCGGTTGACGCTACGTAATCATCAAACTTCTTGAGCGCGGCGAAGAATCGCTCCGTCTCCTGGTTCCAGGGCAGGGGCTTGGATTCGTGCCATTGCCGGCTGCCGTCCGCCATGGAGAGAGCCCAATCCAAAAGATCGCCAAGGTGGGCGAGGATTTGCGCCGGGGTGCGCCCCGCACCGGAGAAATCGGCAAACGTGGCGGGGGCGTCGCGGAAAGTCTTGCCGCCCCGATAAGCCAGGGTGGCCAAAGTGTGGCGTAACAAGTCGCATTTGGGATCTGAAGTACTCATATCTAAATCTTGCCCTTTCGTGTAAGTACGCCAGTGGAGCGCATCGCGCCCGCGATCCGTCGGCTCCAACTCCTGGCGAACATCAGATCAACGAAGCCTTCCATTTGCCGGGCGAAGCCTTGGCCATATGCGTACCACCAGAGTTTCTTCATTCCCGGCAAACGATCTGCGTCAACGTACTTGATGCGCACCATCTCCTCGAGCCCGAAGATCCCATGAGTGCGACCGATTCCGCTTGCCTTCACTCCGCCGTGCGGAGCCTCGCTGATGCCGAAATAGGATATCGCATCGTTGATCATGACCGTGCCGGCCTGGACACGCCGAGCCAAAGCCTTACCGCGAGCACGATCCAGGGTCCAAATGCTGGCTGCCAAACCGTAGTCTGAGTCGTTGGCCAAACGCACCGCCTCATCGTCGGTCTCGAACGGCATGATGGGAAGTATGGGACCGAAGGTTTCTTCGCGCATCACGCGCATTTCGTGGGTGACGTCAGCGAGCACGGTGGGCGTGTAGAAATTCGGCCCCAGATCCTTCCGCCGCTTGCCGCCTGCCAGCACTCGCGCTCCGCGCAGACGGGCATCCTCCACTTGTGTCTCTACGTTGCGCAATTGGCGTTCATTGATCAATGGGCCAATGTCGGTTTCCGGATCCATGCCGTTGCCCACTTGCAGTTGCGCGGTCTTGCGCACGCAGGCTTCCACAAATCGCGGATACAAGCTGCGATGCACATAGCAGCGTTCGACCGACAGACAGGTCTGGCCGGCATTCATAAAGGCGCCCCACACGGCGCCGCTCGAGGTTACGTCGAGGTCAGCATCCTCGAGCACCAGCATGGGGTCTTTGCCGCCCAACTCCAGCACCACCGGCAACAGTCGAGCGGCCGCGGCCTGAGCGATGCGCTTGCCGGTAGCGACACTCCCGGTGAAAACCAGTTTGTCGATATTTGCGTTGACCAGTGCGCCGCCGGTGCTGCCATCGCCGACGAGCACCTGCATAACATCTCTCGGCACACCCGCCCTCCAGAGTAGACCTGCCAGTTCCAGGGCGACCAAGGAGGTGAATTCCGAAGGCTTCAGCACCACGGCGTTGCCCGTGACCAGTGCGGCCAGGGTCTCCGTCGCCGGAATGGAAAACGGATAGTTCCACGGAGAAATAATCCCGATCACACCATAAGGCTCACGTGCCAGCCGTCCGGATTTAGATTTCATGGCCGGGTTGGCATGTGGAAGGGCCCGGTCGCGCAGGAAGGCGTAGGAGTTCTCCGAGTAGAAGCGCGCGCCATCGAGCACCACCATCACTTCGGTGAGCAAAGCCTCGACCTGGGGCTTACCGGCCTCAGCGGTGATCAAGCGGGCAATTTCGGATTTCCTCTCAAAGACAAGCCCGCGAAATCTGTCGAGGATGCCGGTGCGATGACGTACTCCGAGCCCGTGCCACGCTGGCTGAGCGGCGCGAGCGCGGGCCACAGCGGCAATTACTTCCGCCTCAGTTGCGGGCTCGAATTCGCGAATGACCTCTCCCGTTGCCGGGTTGAGCGACGTGACTCTGCGAATCCCAATTTGGAGGTCGGTAGCCATCAAAGAAAGTCTACGCGGGAGCCAGAGCCCGCGCTACAACGCTGTTAATATTCCACATTAACTAAGTACAACCCGTGGGCAGGTACTGTGGCGCCTGCGGCGGCCCGGTCTCTCGCGTGCAAGATGCGCGTGACATCTTCCGGCCGCAAGGTCCCTTTGCCTACCAGGATAAAAGTTCCCACGAGATTGCGGACCATGTGGTGCAGGAATCCGCTACCGCGCACGGTGTAGATCAATTCTTCTGGTTCGCGCTCCCAGGATGACGCCGAAATTCGCCGCAGATTGGAGATGCCGTCTTCTTCTTTTCCCCGCTCTTTTCCTCGCTCTGGGTCCACCGCGGCGAAAGACGTGAAGTCATGTTCGCCGATCACCAAGCCAGCGGCTTGCTGCATGGCATTTTCGTCCAGAGGGTAGGGATGGTGCCACACGTAGCGGGCCAGAAAAGGCGGACAAATGGCGTCGCGGTAGATCCGGTAGCAGTAGGTTTTGGCTCGGGCGGACTTGCGAGCATGGAACTCGGGCCGGACTTCACTCACTTCAAGCACGCGGATGGAAGCGGGCAGCACGTCATTCAAGGCCTTCACTAGATTCTCGACCGGTATGGGCGATTCGAGAGCGCAGGTGGCCACCTGGCCGAGAGCGTGGACACCGGCGTCGGTACGTCCTGAACCCTGCGGCAAGACCTTTTCGCCAGTGATGCGTCCAATAGCCGAGGCCAGTGTGCCCTGGATAGTAGGGGAGTCGGGCTGCACTTGCCAGCCCGCAAAGTCGGTGCCGTCATAAGCGAGAGCGATTTTGAGATTACGCATGAAGAGCGGCTTGGTTTTCCCCGCGCTCCGCTGGTCAGGTGATGCAAGTCCCTGCGGTTTCACACCGTTGCGCGGAGTGGAACGCGAATACATCGCATTCTGTCAGCTATACTATTGCATTCCGTCGTCGGCTTCATAGCAACGCAAGTTCACCCGGGACACGAAAAATTGAAACTTGAGGCGCGGTTTGCGCGTAATAAATCTTGATCTTGGGGACGGTAGTGTCATCTTTACGAGCAGCCTTTATTTGGTATGGAGATAAACGAATGTCTTTGCCATGTTTGAATTCAGTAAGCCGTCTGACGGCAATGCTAGTGCTGGCCAGCGCATTATCGATTGGCGGTGTCGCGCAGGACTCGACGCAAACGCCTCCCTCGGCCCCCCAAGCGCCTCAACCGGCACCGGGGCAGGGGTTTGTGGTGCGGGACTACGCCAAACCGCAGTCGCATTTCCCCAACCCTATAGGCCCTTACATGCCTCGCCACTTGGCGCCCAACAACTTGAGCAATACGGCGCGCATCGACCAACTCATGCAAGACGGCAAGCTGCTGATCTCGATTGATGATGCCGTCGCGTTGGCTTTAGAAAACAATCTCGATATCGGAATCGCGCGCTACAACCTTGATATTGCTGATACCGATGTGTTGCGGGCCAAGGCGGGCGCATCGATCCTGGGAGTAAACGCCGGCGTAGTGCAGAACACTCCTGGCGGCGGCGTGGGCGGTCTGGGTGGGCAAGTCGGTTCCGGCACAGGCGGCACCAGCGCCGGATTGGGCGGCGCCGGCACCGGCACCGGCGGCATCGTGGGCTCAACCTTAGGCCTTGGACCGGGCATCACCAGCTTCGATCCCATCATCACCGGCACGCTGCAATGGGACCACTTCAATCAACTTACCAGCAGCGTGTTTAGCGGTGTGCCGGTGCTGGCCCAGAACACGCAAACTTACAATTTTGCGTACACGCAAGGTTTCCAGACTGGCACCAACCTGTCGGTTGGCTTCAACAACAGCCGTGTCAGCACGAACAGCCCGTTCACGACCTTGAGCCCAGTGATCAATTCGGGTTTCCAGTTTCGACTGACGCAGCATCTGCTGCAAGGACTGGGTTTCGCGGCCAACAACCGTTTCATTCGCATAGCCAAGAACAACCGCGAGATTACCGATGTCGCCTTTCGTTTGCAGGTCACAACTACCGTAGATCAGATCGAAAACATGTACTGGGACTTGGTGTTCGCCTACGAAAACGTGAGGGTGCAAAAGGAATCGCTGGCGTTTGCCCAGAAAACGCTCTCTGACAATCAAAAGCAGGTGCAGATCGGCAGCCTGGCTCCCATTGAAGTGGTGCGCGCCCAAAGCACGGTCGCTTCCGACCAGCAAGCACTGACCCTGGCTGAGACGAACCTTCAATTGCAGCAGTTGCTGATGAAGAATGCCCTGAGCCGCACCTTGGTTGATCCCCGGTTGGCGGATGCGGACGTAATTCCTACTTCCACGGTGAGCCTGCCTGCCCAAGAGGACATTCAGCCGACCCAGGACCTGGTCACCGAAGCGCTCGGCCACCGCGCGGAACTGGCGGAAGCGCGCATCAACCTCTCAAATACCGAGATCAGTAATAAAGGAGTGCGCAGCGCATTGCTGCCCACGCTCGATCTTTTTGCTTACTATGGCGGCTCCGGTCTTGCCGGAGCACAAAACCCGACCAATGTCTGCGCCAACCAAACGGCGGACATACAGGAAGAAGGATTTTGTGCAGGGCCCAATCCGAATCTTCCGCCCAACTTACAGACTCCCCTGGCGCCGACCGTTGGTTATAGCACCGCTTTGAATCAGTTGGTGAATTCATCGGCTCCAGACAAGGGATTGGGGTTGACACTGAATGTGCCACTGCGCAAT